>Ga0233424_10001840_pt1 | contig 16876 bp, 12 predicted proteins | sample Watercolumn_Towu_FD_181011 | JGI IMG/M metagenome (GOLD analysis project Ga0233424, IMG submission 181011) | Freshwater microbial communities from Lake Towuti, South Sulawesi, Indonesia - Watercolumn_Towuti2014_125_MG | ecosystem: Environmental > Aquatic > Freshwater > Lake | place: Indonesia...
GCCTTAGAAATTCTTGTGATAAAATAAATAGTGGTCAGGAAAGAGGTGTATCATGCGTTCTTTTTTAATAGCTATTACTCTTGTAATTTGCAGTTGTGGCGGCGGGTCTCAGCGCTCCGATTTTCGGCCTTCAGTTGTTAAAGCCACAGTTCTTCCATATTTGGATTTGCGTTATCCCGTGTATATGTTGACTGATAAAAGTTTTTGGTCTGGGTGCGACCGGGATCCGGCTGGCGACAAAATTTGTCGCGCCGTTCGAGTTCAGCAGATCAAAGAAGGTGTTGAGCAGTGGTTTGATTATTTTGATATAGCTGATCGACCCCAGAAGTTTATTGTTTTTTCTGAGGAAGATCTGCCCGCAAATTCTAAAAACAGAGTAATTCATTTGGGTATTGATCCCGGAGGCCCATGTGGCAAGGAAAACATGGGCAAAAGATATATAGCTTGCTACAGACACAGAGTGCCGGAAATTGTTTTTCAAGGTCCTGCCTGGATTACGCCGCGTATCTCGGCGCATGAATTTGGCCATGCTCTGGGCAGAGATGATAACGACGTGCCAGAAGGTACGAGTTCAGTGATGTCTTATAAAAAGCCGACCAGAGTTTTACCAAGGGATGTTGAGATGATGTGTCGTTTGCATACGGAATGTCAGATGGTAAAGAAAAAATAATATTTCCCGTCATTCTTTGGAAGGCGGGATTTTTGTTGAGTCAAGCTTTATTTTTATGTACACTATATATGTTAGCAACAAAGAGGTGCTAAATGCGTTCTTTTTTAATAGCTATCGCAGTTTTGGGAATTTGTGGTTGCGGTATTGGGCCACGCTTTGATTTGCGTCACCCCGTATATATGGTGACTGAAAAAAGTTTTTGGTCTGGCTGTGATAAAGATCCGATAGGCAGTGATGCTTGCCGCAATTCCCGCATTTCACAGGTTAAGGCCGGGGTGAACCAATGGTTTGATCCCTTTGACGAAGCTTTTCGTCCCCAACTGTTTATTTTTTATTCAAAGGATAAATTGCCTCGCAACAGAGACAGAACAAACGAAGTTATTTATCTAAAGATTGAATCTGGCAATTGCGGTTATATTGCTGGTGGAAAGAGAAAAGCCGGAGCCTGTTATGGTCGCGATCATCTTCTCTCCAAACTCTATATTGTCTTTGAGGATGCATCTAATATTTTACCTCAAGCTATGGCGCATGAGTTTGGTCATGCTCTAGGCAGAGATGACAACGATGTACCCAAAGGTACAGGTTCAGTGATGTCATATGATACGCCGACAAACGTTTTGCTTATGGATATTGAGATGATGTGTCGTTTGCATCGCGAATGTCCGCCGAGAAAGTAACTATAATCTAGTTAGTCCCGTTTTCCTTGGAAGGCGGGATTTTTATTTAACCCCGTTGACTTTTAATCATTATACAGGTATATAGATATTAGGAGGGGGCTAATGCAGAAGGAAAAAGATGATGATAAAATATTTGCTTGGTGTGGGCTTTTTAGTTTTTTAGTGGGATGTTCGTTGGCTTGCGGACTCACTATCTATTTTTTTCCTGCCACAAGTTCAGATTTTTATGCGGTACTCTTTTATCTTGTTCTTTCGGCAATTTTTATCAGTATGCAGTTGTATGTAGCCAACATCATTTTTCCCAAGGGGTATTGATGGGTACAATAATCTTTTTGATAATAAGCGGTTTGCGAGCTCGCTATCGACAGACGAAGCAGGAAGTCGTGCTGGCGAAAGCAGTTGCCAACTATCGTTTTCCACAGGATCATCTAATTAGCTAGTTTGTAGTTTGTCATAGCTGCTCTACCAGAGTGGCTTTTTATTACCATTGACACTTTTATAGATATATAGTATACTTTAGATACTTAAAATTTATCTCAAAATCTCGCCCAATTTAGAGGCGAGAACCTTGTCCCGACATTAATTCGGGCAGGATAAGGAAATTTTTTTTGTTAATATGGCAAAGAATAATAAAACAGAAGAAGAAAAAGATTCTGGCAGTCAGGATTTTAAAACCCTGCTTTCATCTTACGCTCTCACCATTCCAAAAGTTGGTGATGTTGTAAAATGTAAAATTATTTCTATAGACAAAGGTGAAGTGCACGTGGATATAGAAGGTCTCACAGTTGGTGTGGTTCGCGGACGCGAATTGTTTGCCGAAGCTAAAGAATACGGCAGTTTGAAAGTTGGCAATGAAGTAGAAGCCACAGTTTTGGAATTAGAAAATGAAAATGGTGAAATGGAATTATCATTCCGTATTGCCGGATTTGCTCGCGCTTGGGACAATGTCCGCAAGTGGATGGCTGACAACATGACTATTAAAGCCAAAGTGCTTTCTGCCAACAAAGGCGGACTGATGGTACAGTTGGAAGGATTAGCTGGTTTTGTGCCAGTTTCTCAACTTAACCCAGAACACTATCCACGTGTTATGGGCGGCGACAAGAATCGTATTTTAGAAAAATTGCGCGAACTGATAAATCAAGAAATTGAAGTGAAAGTAATTGATGTAAATGAAAAAGAAGAAAAATTAATTGTTTCTGAAAAAGCGGTTTGGGAAGACGCGCAAAAAGCAGTTTTGGAATCATACAAAGTTGGTGATGTGGTGGAAGGCGAAATCAGCGCCCTCACTTCTTTCGGCGCTTTTGTGAAATTTGGTCAGGATTTGGAAGGTTTGGTGCATATTTCCGAAATTGCTTGGCAACGTATTGACCATCCAAAAGATATTCTCAAAGTTGGCGACCAGATTAAAGCTCAAATTATCCAATTAGATAGATCAAAGATTTATTTGTCCATCAAACGCTTGGTAGATGATCCTTGGAAATTGGTTAAGGACAAATACAAGGTGGGCGACAAGGTTGCTGGCAAGATTTTGAAGATTGAACCATTTGGTTTAATGGTCGCTTTAGACAAAGATATTCACGGTTTGGCTCATATTTCCGAGCTTACCGATGACGGCGCTGGCAATATTGCTGATAAATTCAAGATTGGCCAAACTACAGACTTTGAAATTGTTTCTTTGGAACCACCAGAACACCGTTTGGGTTTAAGACTCTATGGTGTAAAGGGTAAGGCTAAAAAAGCCGACGAAGCCAAGGAAGAAAAAGAAGATAAGAAAGAAAAGAAAAAAGAAAAGGAAGAAAAAGCAGAAGAGACTAAGTAAAATAATTAAAACACCCTGGTTTAGCCAGGGTGTTTTGTTTTGGTCACAACCCTTGCTTTTTTGTGAAAAATAGGGTATATTTGATTAACTTGATATATAAGATTTAATTACTTTAAATATGCGTCATTTCTTGAAAAATTTCATTATCGTTTTTGCGGCGCTGTTTCTGATCGCCGGTGTTTTGGGCTTTATAAAAAATGAACAAAACAAGGGTCCAGAGATTGTCAGTATCAGCAAGATGGTAGAGGAAATAAATGCTGGACAGGTAGAAAAAGTTATTATCCAAGGAGATAGCCTAAGCCTGAAATTGAAAGACGAAAAAGCTAAACCACAAGAAGTGCAAAAAGAACCAAATGGCACTTTTGGCGATATTGTAAAAAATTACGGAGTATCTGATACTGCTTTGAAGCAATTGTCCGTGGAAGTAAAAGGAGAAAGCTCTTGGAAATTTTGGGCAGCTAACTTGCTCCCAATATTGTTGCCTTTGGCTATCTTTATTTTATTCTTCTATTTCATGACTCGCGGTGTGCAAGGCATGAACAACAAAGCTATGGGTTTTGGCCAAAGCAATCCGCGTCAAACCACGCCCGATGATAAAAACAAAAAAACCTTTGCCGATGTAGCTGGCGCCAAAGAGTCCAAACAAGAATTAGTTGAAGTAGTTGATTTTCTTAAAGATCCAAAAAAGTTTACCGAAATGGGCGCAAAAATTCCTAAAGGCGTATTGCTTGTCGGTAGTCCGGGCACAGGAAAAACATTGCTTGCCAGAGCTGTAGCCGGAGAAGCAGGCGTACCATTTTTCAATATGTCTGGTTCTGAATTTGTAGAAATGTTTGTCGGTGTCGGCGCTTCTCGTGTACGTGATTTATTTAATAAAGCAAAAAAAGAAGCCCCAGCTATTGTGTTTATAGATGAAATTGATGCGGTAGGCAGACGCCGAGGTGCTGGTATGGGCGGAGGTCATGATGAAAGAGAACAAACCTTGAATCAAATCTTAGTGGAGATGGACGGTTTTGATCCAAATTTAGGTGTTATTGTGGTAGCTGCCACCAATCGTCCCGATGTGCTTGATCCAGCCTTGCTGCGCCCAGGACGCTTTGATAGACGTGTAACTTTGGATTTGCCAGATATTAAAGATCGTGAAGAAGTTTTAACTATTCATGCGAAAAATAAACCGCTAGACAGGGGAGTGTCACTGCGCAAAGTAGCGGAACGTACCCCTGGATTTTCCGGAGCCGATTTGGCCAACTTACTAAATGAAGCTGCGATTCTTACTGTCCGTCGCGACAAGAAAAAAATCGGTGAAATAGAAATTTTGGAAAGCATAGAAAAAGTTTTGCTTGGTCCAGAAAGAAAAAATCGCATTATCAGCGATCAAGAAAAAAAGATTACTGCTTATCATGAAGCTGGTCATGCCATTGTCGGTCATTACTCTATTCATTGCGATCCGGTACGCAAAGTTTCAGTAATATCTCGCGGTAGCGCCGGCGGTTATACATTAAAGATGCCAACCGAAGACAAGCATTATCATACCTTAGCTCAATTTAGAGATGAGTTAGCCATGATGCTCGGTGGTTATGTGGTAGAAAAATTAATTTTCGGTGATGATATGATTTCTACTGGTCCGTCTTCTGATCTAAAAAATGCTACTGGCGTCGCCCAAAACATGGTAACTCGCTATGGTATGAGCGCTTTGGGTACCCGTACTTTCGGTGACCATCCAGAAACAGTTTTCTTGGGCGGAGGCATGCCAGAACAAAAAGATTACAGCGAAAAAACTGCCGAGGCTATAGACAAAGAAGTAAGTAATTTCTTGGTTGAAGCAGAAAAACGAGCCAGAGAAGTTGTGGCCACTCATCGTCAGCAGTTAGAAGATATGGTAAAAGAGTTGATGGAAAAAGAGACTATTGAACAGGAAGATATTGAAAGAATACTCGGACCAAGACAATAACAAAAATTAAGAAAGGCCCTTGTGCAGGGTCTTTTTTAATCTTCGGCCACTTTGTGCTATAATATATAGGTAATTTTTACACTATACATTATGCACGAGCCAACATATCGTCAAACCCTTTCCCATGCTTGGGATGTTGTCTGGCACAACAAATCTTTGTGGATTTTGGGATTGTTTTCCGTTTTGTTGGGACAATTTGGTTTTAGCGATATTTTTGGCAAGATTTGGACCATGACTGACATAAATTCTGCTGGAGAATGGAATTTTTTATTGCCAGTAATTAAATTAAATTGGTCAGGAGATGTTTGGAGCGCTCTGGGTATAGTTTGGTTGGCAGGAATTTGTTTGTCTATAATAGTACTGTTGGTATTTTTGGCTACCACTTCTCAGGGCGCGTTAATTTCATACGCGGCTGACTGGTTTAAATCCAAAAAACATCAGAAGCTTTCCAAGCCGTGGGGTCGCAGTCTTAAATATTTTTGGAAAATATTTATAGTAAATGTTTTACGGAAAGTCTCTTTATTTTTGTCATTAGCAGTGTTTGGTTTTATTTTGAATTACTTTATTTTTTCTCAGAATTTACCGCAAGGTTTTGTTCTAGCTCTTAGTTTGGTGTTAGTATTATTTGCCTCCTTATTTATCTCTATTCTTTCTATCTATGCTTTGTGTGCGCTAGTCATAGATGGTAAAGGCGTAAAAGCCGCTATTGCCAAGGCTTGGGAGATATTTTCTCACCACACGCTGGTTTCTTTGGAAATTGGGCTTTTGTTTATGTTATTTAACTTTTTACTAGTAGTTATTATCGGCGTAGCCGCATTCTTTGCTTTTGCTCCGGCTATACTCTTTTGGCTTGCAGCTGGCATTACCAATACTGTTGTTTTAGCAAGTATCGGATTTTCTCTAGGAATTTTCTTGTGGTTGGTCCTTATTGTCCTTATTGCTGGTTTTTTCAATGCCTATACTACCAGCGCCTGGGTATTTTTGTTTATGAAGATGCACAAAGAGGGTATTCCTAGCCGCCTTATTCATTTTTTTAAACACATGTTTAAATAAACAGAGAATGATATGAGTGATTTTCCCTCAATTAACAGCTTGCTTGGTAAAACAACAAAGAAACCAGCCGGCACTGCACAAGGAGTTGGTGCAAATCAAGATGTTGAAGAAAAATTTGCTAAAAAAATGCACGATATTGACCTAAAGAGCAAGGAAGAATTGGCTGTCAAGCAGGCAACGGCGCTAGGTTTACAGCATATAGATCTGTCGGCTATCCCAATCACATCAGAAGCATTGCGGATAATTCCAGAAGAACTGTCCAGAGAAAAAAAATTCATCTGTTTTTTTAGTGTTGGCGATGAAATGAAATTTGGGGCTGTGGATTATAACGAAGATATTAAAGAGTTGGTTTATCAGCTTGGAGAAAAGCATCATACCAAAACGGAAGTATATTTAATTTCCGAAAATAGTTTTGCCAAAGCTTCCAAGTTGTATGCGAATTTACCAACTGTTAAACCGGTAAGCAAGGATATAAATATTACGGACGCGGAATTGGAAAAATTCAAAGCCGATGTTATAGATTTTAGAAGTCTGGAAAAACAATTTTTAGATGTATCTATCAGTGACATCTTGACTTTGATAATAGCTTCGGCCATAAAAGTAAATTCTTCCGATATCCACGTGGAGGCCGAAGAAAATGGCATTGTGGTGCGTTATCGTATTGACGGTGTTTTACACGATGTGGCCACCTTACCAAAAGAACAATGGAAAAAATTTGTTTCACGCATCAAATTGTTGGCAGCGTTAAAAATAAATGTTACTGATCGTCCTCAAGACGGGCGCGTAACCTTAAAATTATCTGCTAGCAGCCTGGATGTGCGTGTCTCCACTATGCCGACAATTTTTGGTGAAAGCGTAGTAATGAGAATTTTGCATAGCGGTAGCAAAGGCGTTACTTTTGATGAGTTAGGGTTGCGCGGCGATGCTCATGAGAGATTGAAAAAAGAAATTTCCAGACCAAATGGCATGATAATTACCACTGGTCCAACCGGAAGTGGAAAGACTACTACTATGTATGCAGTTTTGCGTACTTTGAATAAGCCGGGTGTAAAAATTATCACTTTGGAAGATCCGGTAGAAATTAAAATGGAAGGCATCAATCAGAGTCAGGTAGATTCTAGTCGTGATTATACTTTTGCCAAAGGTTTACGTAGCTTGCTTCGTCAGGATCCAGATATCTGTATGGTGGGTGAAATCCGTGATTTAGAAACAGCCGAAATAGCAATTCAATCCGCTCTCACCGGACACTTAATTTTGTCTACTATCCATACCAACAGCGCTTCTGGAACCATTCCACGTTTCTTATCTATGGGAGTAAAACCATTTTTGTTAGCCCCAGCTCTAAATTCAGTAATTGGTCAGAGATTGGTACGCAAAATCTGCGAGCATTGCCAAGAAGAGTACATGCCTGATGCGGAAAATATGAAAAGGGTAATGGAAAATTTACAGACTTTACCTGAAGCGGAAAAGAAAAATGTAGATTTGAAAAAACTTAAATTTTTCCATGGTAAAGGTTGTGATCAGTGTAGTGGTTTGGGATACAAAGGCAGAGTTGGTATCTACGAAATATTTATAATGAACAAAGAAATTGAACAAGCGATACTCAGCGCCGAAGTATCCGAATATGTTATTCAAGAATTGGCTGTAAAAGGCGGCATGGTGACTATGGTGCAAGACGGACTTCTTAAAGCACTGGACAAAGTTACTACTGTTGAAGAAGTGTTTAGAGTGATAGAATAGAAAAAAATTATACCCTCTTTTCTTCTCCTGTTTATGGACTTCAAAACGTCAATAGCCGAATTGGGAGGAGTAGGCAAAAAAACATTTAAAAAATTTGATTATCTTGGGGTTAAAACTGCCAAGGATTTGTTGTATTATTTCCCATTTCGTTATGAAGATTATCGTAAAATCGTCCCTATCGCAGAGTTGAAGGCAGGAGAATCGGTAACTATTTGTGGTCAAGTGGAATTGATAGGTAGCAAAAAAAGTTTTCGCAGTCGCAAAACAATAATTGAAGCTCTGGTGTCAGACAAAAGCGGTTCAGTACGGATTGTTTGGTTTAATCAGCCGTATATAATTAAAAATATTCACGTTGGCGATATTTTGTATTTATCTGGCAAAGCCCAGGCGGATATGTTGGGGCCAAAATTATCCAGCCCTATTTATGAAAAATACAAAAAAGAAGGCTCTACTCACACGGCACGTCTGGTGCCAATATATCCAACTACACATGGTTTGACCCAAAAACAGATTCGTTTTTTAATTAGTCATGTTATTGAGTTGGCAAGAAAAATCAAAGAGTGGCTACCAGTAAATATTTTAGAGCAAGCAGATTTGATACCATTTTCCAGTGCCTTGTATGGGATTCATTTTCCTACAGATGAAAATGATTTAAAATTAAGCACAGATAGATTAAAATTTGATGAATTGTTTTTAGTACAGTTGCGGGCCGAATTGGCCAGACAAGAAAAATCAACTTTATTGGCTCCGGCTGTAATTTTTCAGGAGGAAAAAATTAAAGAATTTGTTTCTTCTTTACCTTTTGTTCTTACTAAGTCGCAAAAAATTTCTGCTTGGGAAATTTTACAAGATATTACCAAGACCAAACCAATGAACCGGTTGGTCTCTGGAGATGTTGGGTCTGGGAAAACCGTAGTAGCGGCCATTGCTGTTTATAACGCATTTTTAAATGGTTATCAATCAGCAATAATGGCGCCGACTGAGATATTAGCACAACAACACTATCAATCACTTCAAAAATTATTTAGTAAACTAAATATCCGGGTGGGATTGTTGACTGGTAGTCAAACAGGAAAATCAAAAAAAGAAATTGTAACAAATATTAATGATGGTAAAGTAGACGTAGTCGTGGGTACCCATGCTCTGTTAGTAGAAAATGTAAACTTTAATAAATTGGGTTTGGTGGTGGTAGATGAGCAACATCGTTTTGGTGTAGAACAGAGAAAATTAATTAAACAAAAAGGATTGGGCGCGCATTTTCTTAGCATGACTGCCACACCCATACCTCGTTCGCTCGCTTTAATGATTTATGGCGATTTGGATGTCTCTATTATCAATGAACTGCCACCAGGGCGCAAGAAAATCATTACTAAAATGGTGGAACCGGCCAAAAGAGAAAAAGCCTATCAGTTTATTCATGATCAAGTAAAATTGGGCAGACAGGTGTTTGTAATTTGTTCGCTAATTGAACAAAAGGATGGTGAAGCCGAAATAGAGATAATTAATTATCCAGCCAACCCAACAAAAGAGAAAAAGAGTGTTTTAAGTGAATATGAAAAACTTTCTAAAAATATATTTCCTGATTTAAGGGTAGGGTATTTACATGGCAAATTAAAGTCAGCGGAAAAAGATAAAATTATGGATGATTTTAAGAATAAAAAAATTGATATTCTTGTTTCTACTTCTGTTGTAGAGGTTGGTGTGGATATTCCCAATGCGAGCGTGATGATGATTGAAGGCGCAGAATCATTTGGTCTGGCACAATTACATCAATTTAGAGGCAGGGTGGGGCGTTCTAGCCACCAATCTTATTGTTTGTTATTTACTAGCTCAAATTCGCAAAAATCTTTGGAAAGATTGAAGTTTTTTGAAAATAACCATGACGGTTTTAAATTGGCAGAAAAAGATTTGGAAATGCGTGGACCTGGAGAAGTATATGGAACTGAGCAGAGCGGAGAGATGAATTTGAGGTTGGCAAAATTAACTGATCGTGAACTTATAAAAAAGGCGCGTCAAGCGGCAAAAACTATTGTTTTAGACTCAGATAAATATCCTCAAGTAATGAAGAGAGTAAAGGATTGGGAGGGTGAGGTGCATTTGGAATAGTGAAGTTATTTCAAAATTTGTTCCACAACCTCTTTTACATTTTTTACAGAAGCTATTTTTATATCAGATATTTTATTTTGAATTTTTGCAGAGGGGATAACAGCGAACGCAAATCCCATTTTTTTAATTTCATTTAATCTTTTTTCGGTTTGCGAAACCGGTCGGATTTCTCCTCCTAATCCAATTTCTCCAAAAGAGGCGATATTTTTGGAAATAGCTTTGTTTTTTAAAGCCGAAGCTAGAGCCAGGATAACCGCTAGATCAGCAGCTGGTTCACTGGCTTCTAGTCCGCCCACAACATTTAAAAATATATCATAACTGTCTAATGGCAAATCAGCGCGTTTTGAGAGTACGCCAACTAATACTTGTAAGCGATTTAAATCAAATCCCGAGACCCGTCGTTGTGGATAGCCAAAATTAGTTTTAGTAACTAGTGCTTGAATTTCTACTAGCACCGGACGACTGCCTTCCATTAGGCAAGTAATAGTGGACCCAGGTACTGGTTCACCGCGTCCGGCTAAAAATGCTTCTGACGGATTTTGGACTTGTTGCAAACCATGGCTTTCCATGGAAAAAACACCAATTTCATCTGTGGAGCCGAAACGATTTTTGGCCGCTCTTAAAATTCTAAATACATGATATTTGTCTCCTTCTAGATACAAAACTGCGTCTACCAAATGTTCCAAAGTTTTTGGTCCGGCCACTGTGCCTTCTTTGGTTACTTGGCCAATAAGGATAATAGTTTTACCAGTTGATTTTGCTAGTTCTAAAAGTTTAGTTGTACAAGCCCTTACTTGATTTATGTTTCCAGCTTCACCTTCTACTTCGGCCGCATAAATTGTTTGTACTGAATCAACAATTACCAAATTACACTCTTTATTTTGTTTTATCGTCTCTATTATATTTTCAATAGCTGTGGCGCTGCCTAACTTTAATGTATTTCCGGAAATGTTTAAGCGTTCAGCACGGAGTTTTATTTGTTGGGCAGATTCTTCTCCGGAAATATACATAGAATGGGGGATAAGCACCGCCAGTTGCAGGGCTAAAGTCGATTTACCAATACCAGGCTCTCCGCCCAATAAAATAAGAGAGCCTGGAACTAGGCCCCCTCCTAAAACCCTGTCTAACTCCTCTATATTTGTTTTTTGCCGGGCAAATTTTTTGCTATCTATATTTTTTAAATCCGTCATTTCTATGGGCGCGTAATTGGCTGTATTATTTTTATTTTCAGTTTCTGTCTTTATTTTTGTTTCAGTAATCGTGCCCCATTTGCCGCATTCCAAACAACGCCCGGTCCATTTTTGGAATTGTGCGCCGCAATTATTACAAGAAAAAATTGTTTTGTTGTTTTTCATAATCAACAGCCTTTATTTTCATGGTTTTTATAACAGTCCCCAATCACCGGAAGTAAAGGGCATTTATCTCCGCTGCAATAGCATGGATTGAAACCTGCCCATTGGAAATGCCAGGCTTCGTAACCCAGTCGTTGCGCTCCGACGGTGGCATTTGTCAAGACGTCGACTAATACTCGATTTCCCTCTTGTTTGCTGGAGCAATTTTGGTCGCCAATACCACCGCTGACAGTTTTTCCGTTTTGTTTAAGTGCAAGATCGCAACCGTAACCTGCTGAGTGAGGATTGGCTCCGGGCCAGGTCGATCCGTTTGCGACAGGGTTATTTCCAGAAGGCCGCATCATAACAGCACATTGTGACCCAAAATCACCTCGGTAATCCCGCCAGCAATTGGTGATCTCAATTTTATAGCCTTTGCCAGGGTATTTGCTGTCAATGTAATTACTAGCCTTTTGTAGACCATCGATCACTAACTGTGTGGCCCTTACACTCGGTTTAGCTGTGATATTATTCATTTGTGGCCACCTGCTCGCTGGGATAAGGGCAGAAGAATCAGGTGGAAGTATGTCGTGCGCATTCAAATTTGGGAACGCTGATGTTTTACAATCATTTTGCCACGGGCTCGTAATGCCTTGGCATGTCCCTGCTTTGATCTCAAGGCCTGTGCAAAAAATTTTTGTACAACCAGCAGCTTTGCATAAAGGAAGGCATGCTGCAACGTCGGAACAAACAGCCGTTCGTTCACCTGTATTGGGAACGTCTACAGTCGGTGATCCTGGTGTTGGGCCCGCGAAGTCGTTAAAACTCTCAAAGAGATCTTTTTTTTCTACCATCTTGACTTTTAAAGCATTAAATTGCACCAGCGCCGGGTTAATAGTAAACAAAATCGCGTATGACCCCCAAGCGATAAACAGACCAATTATGGATTGTAATATTTTTTTATAAGCCTCAGTTTTTCCTTCACCGCCTCCGGAAGTAATAACTCTTAAACCTTGTATTATAATCACCACAGCAGCCACAATGCTTACTATAGCCAAAAGAAATTTGTATATACCAGATATTAATTCTGGTATCCAGCCAATGTAAAGATAGGTGCCGGTATCATCTTGAGATACCTTTACGTCACTAAAATTTAAACTGGGAATATTTACTTCCAGAATTGGTTTTCTGGCATTTAAATCTGATTTTAATTTTTCTAAATCAGTTGTGTCCGGAGCAGGGGACGCAGTCGTCTGATCGGAAAACAGTGTACCCAAACCGTTACAAAGATCCTGTTTTTCATGATCAAGAAAACATTTACTACGGATTGAAAAGTGATCCAATTTTGGTTTAAGAGCCAATACCATTCGTATCCCACCGGATTTATTATTGTTATATACAGTTTTTGCTTCTTTCAGTGTTCCATAGCTTGGCTCTCGATCATCACCGGCATATATAAAAATACTCCCCCCTCTACCGCTTTTTATAATATCTTCACAACCTGTAGCGTAGCATGCATCAAATAAAAGAGTTTTATTTGCTACATGCCCTGTTAAATAATTTTTTACTGGAGCCCAACCATCACTGTGTCCGGCAACTATCCAAGTGTTGTTGTCGACACTTGTTAGTACGCCGTTTGTTTTTAGTTCCTGTAGTTTTGTTTTTGCTTCATCAACTACGCAGTTCATTTTTTTTGTATCTGAGCTGAGACCATCGCTTTTTATATTATCCTTGCCTTGAGGAACTATTATTGCTAGATTTAGATCTTTTAAGCCAGCTGCGTTTGCACATAATCCATGACCACTACTTTCACACATGCTTTGCGGCGTGGAAGCTTCATAGCCATGAAAATATAGATAAATTTTGTCAACCTGTTTATTCCCTTTAGGCACAATAATCCCGTACTGATTTTTTGCAGCATCAGATTCACACGAAGATTGGTAAGTATACAACACAGAACCATCCCTTTCTTCGTTAAAAGTGATGGCCGTAGCGACGGCCGCCAATGCGGAGTTATTACTGATTTTATTTAAAAAAAAGATTACAGCTAGAATGTAAATTATGAGTTTTGTCTTTTTCATAATCGAAACGAGTGAGAGAAATAAGTTCATTACAAATTTATTTCCGAGCGAGTAAGATTATATGTTTAACTGTAAATTAATTTTCAGGTTTTACAATAAAATTTGTCAACATCTCTTCCATATTTACATCTTTGTCCGTATTTATCATTTTATTATTCACAAAAATAGCTGGCAAAGATCTTATGCCTAGTTGGGCAGCTTGTCCAACAGAGCTATCAATAGCTTGTTTCGTCTCAGGGCTATTGACGCAAAGCCACCATGATTCTGTATTTAAATTTAAATCCAAGGCAATTTTTTTCAGCCCCGCCTCTGCCAAATTGTTTCGTTGTTCTTTAGCAACACCTATAAATTCCCAAAATTTATTTTGTTTGCCAGCGCAATAGGCAGCTTGATGAGCCAAATTATAGTCTGATAAAATTCCAGCCCTAGGATTATCTTTCCAAATCAGCCGGATATCTTGAGGGTGTTTGAACACAAATTGTTTTATGGCTGAGTGTAAAGACAAGCAGCGAGCACAACCGAGATCTACAAATTCTGTAACGATAATATTTGCTCCCGGGTTGCCAAAACTTTGTTCAGAATCCGAGTTTGGTATAAAAACAACACCGGGAGAAATGAGTGGAGCCTCGGTGCGTACAACAGTAATTTGTAAAGTGCGTACAATTTGTCGATAAAAGAAAATGCCAGCCAAAGTCACCATAGCCAGGAGTAGGAGAAAAAGTTTTTTGTGGTTTGACATACTATAATTGAGATTCAAAAACCCCCGTTCTATTTAAATCGGTAAATATTATTTTGTTGGTCGCGGCGTTGTAAGAAATGTTTGTAATGTTAAAGCTGTCATTTAGAGGGATGGGAGTTTTTAAACCGGTTTTTAAATCTATTTTATACAAATCATCATAACTGTAAGCAGCGATATCGCGAGCCATACCAGCGCCAGTAGGTAAGTCTTTGGGTACGGCACAGAAAGCCGTATCATCATTGCTAAATGTGCATTTGTCTGCCCAAGTATTTAATTTTAACAAACGTCGATTATTGCCAATATTGTCGCCAGAGGAGTCTACTATCCACAATTCTGGTTTGAAATCACTGCGCGAGCTGTATACGCTATATAGTAATTTTTTTCCGGTAGTGGACCATTGCGGTTCAAATCCAGAACCTTCTACAATTGCTGATTTAAAATTTTCTCCGTTTAAACCTATAAAAAGCACCTCGCGAGCTTCTCCGGTTTGAGGTTCGCCGGTTTGGGAGAAGGCGACTACTTGTCGGTTGGGAGACCAATCAACAGTAACTTTGTCAGCGTTTTGGCCCATTGGTTCAATAAGTTTAGCGCCAGAACCATCGCTGTCAATTGTTACCAGCCAGCGATTTGATTCGTCTAAACCTATACTTTTGGCAGCGATTTGACCGCCATCAGATGAAAAAGAAAAATCTTGCCAGTGTTTGGGTAGAGTCACCTGTTTATTTGTGTCAAAATTATATATTATTTTTGAGTCATCGGGATATTCAATAACCGCTTGATTTTGATTTTTTGCCCAAGTAACCTTTTGAGCGTTAAAAAATACTTGATTGGACAAACTGACTATACTGCCGTTTGGCATTACTCGATAAAACTTACCATCATTGGCATTGTAATATCTAAAGTCCCCACCATTATTTAAAGAAGGATAGGTGGCAGTTTCAGATATTATTTGTTTCACAGCTACTGGTTTGTAATATGATGGAGAAGTGGGTTCAATTATTCCCGATATGGGTAGTAGTTCTCCGCCCGGACCTCGGGTTGTGCCAGTAGTGGTGGCTGGAGCACTTCCAGACCCAGGAAGTTGTCCGGGAGGTAAAACCTCGCCTCCTGTTGGCGGTTGTGGCTGACCTACCTTGCCCTGTCCGATAAAAAGATAATATAGTCCATAGGCAATTAGGCCTGATACTGCTAGCAGGCCTATTATTAGAAGTATTTTTTTGCTTAGAGACATAAGTTAGAAATTTAATAGCCAAGATGAATATATTATACCATGAAACTATAACTAACGTCTTTGGGCAACTTGTCGCTCCATATTTTTGAGCTGTTTGATCTGTTTGCGCAGAGCTACCTTCTTTTTTAATTTATCCACCTCTACCTGCCAAGCATCTCTCTGTTTTTTTAATTTATCAATAATACTGGTAAGAACTTTGGTGAGCGTGCCCTTAAGGAGCGGGATTTTGCCGATAAGAAATAATATTACTAAAAATGATACGTAAATAGGAGATATTAAGACCAGAAGTATTGGAATAACACAGGTGTAAAAAGTCATTATGATCAGACGGATACAGGAGTATGGTACGACAATAACAGCATCCAAAAAAGCAGCCAGAAATTTCATGGCTGTGAGAATAGCAATCAGACTGGTAACAGTAACAATTAAACCAGTGTAAAAAGCAATTTTTGCTTCGTCTGCCAGTTTGCTTACCTGTTTTTTCATCTGTTCAATCAGAATGTCTATCAGTATGTTTATTCTCGGCTGAAAAATTTTGAGCAGGCCTCCGAATTTTGAATTTTTGAAATCTGTTAATTCTTTTTCCAACTCTTCCAACTGCCCCTCTAATTTCTGTCTTTGGGCTTGTATCTGTCGTTGCTGGCGTTGTTTGCTAGCTGCCATGGCGATAGCTATTTCTGCTTGTTCTTGCTCTGCTAATTGTGCTTGTTGATTTTGCGCTTGCTCAGCTTCTGTATTTTGGTCTTCTTGCACTTGGTTTTGAGTATTATTATCTTCTTCTGGTTCTTGTTGCTGGTACGGTTGGAAATCAGCATTATTATTAGCGTCTGCAGTACGCAATTCACCCGCACTTTGGGCCTTATCGGCAGCCAAAAGATTAGCCATTTCATCTGGCGTTTCTTGTTGCGGTTCTGGAATAAAACTTTGTCTAGCTGCAGACCCCTCCGGCATATTGAAGAAATTACCTTATGGATAATTTATTTTCTTGTAAAACAAGTTGGTGTTGATTTTTTACTTTATTTTGTAAAATAAGTTCGGCTATTATTTTTTCCGCATGATTTCTAATTTGACGACGGACTTCTCGGGCATTGCTTTTTTCTTCCAACTTATCGACAAACCAAGCCAGAACCTCTTCATCTGCACCCAGAGCAGTGTTATACGGTGCCAACTGCTTGTTTAACTCGGCAATTTCCAAAGCCGCTATCTTAGTCAAGTCAGTTTTGGAAAGATTATTGAACAAGCAGATTTGATCTAGTCGGTTTATAAGTTCGGCGGAGAAAAATTCTTTTAATTTTTCTTTAATACGCTTTTTGTTTTCCGAGGCATCATTTGTTTTTCCAAAACCAATATTACTTTTTTTCAATTCATCTGCCCCCAAAGTTGTGGTGAGGATAATGACGGCATGTTTTAAGGATATCTTTTTACCCACAGAATCGGTAATCTCGCCGTTTTCCAGCATCTGCAAAAGAAGTTTGTCG
>Ga0233424_10001843_pt1 | contig 16871 bp, 15 predicted proteins | sample Watercolumn_Towu_FD_181011 | JGI IMG/M metagenome (GOLD analysis project Ga0233424, IMG submission 181011) | Freshwater microbial communities from Lake Towuti, South Sulawesi, Indonesia - Watercolumn_Towuti2014_125_MG | ecosystem: Environmental > Aquatic > Freshwater > Lake | place: Indonesia...
CTAGTTTGTTTCTCTTGCCAGACGGAAGTCTGCCCCAAAGTCGCCAGAATCCAAGCCGAAGTAACCGGCGTGCCCACCGATCTTCCAGTCGGCAGATCAAGAAGCGCAACGGCTGCTCGAACGAGAATCACTCACCCCACCTGTCCCAGCCAGAAGCCAAGAAGGTTTTTGCCCACCTGGAGAAGGAGCAATCCATCCGGGAACGTGAGGCCGCGCCAACATGCGAGGCGAGAAATTTCGCTTTGAATTCATCCCGGATTCCCGCCAACATCCGCCCCTTGCTTTGAAATGAAACGAACGCATCACTGCAACGAACTGCGCGTGGATCACATCAGCCAGACGGTCACGCTCTCCGGCTGGGTCCATTCCCGGCGCGACCTGGGTGGCGTGATTTTTATCGACGTCCGCGATCGCGAAGGCCGCACGCAGACAGTGTTTGATCCGTCGGATTTGCCGAAGGATCTGTTCGAGCGCGCCGCGGCGTTGAGGAGCGAATCGGTCATTTCCGTGAAAGGGCTGGTGCGCCGTCGTCCCGAAGGCACCAATAATCCGAAAATAGCCACCGGCGAAGTCGAAGTGCAAGCGAAGGAACTCGAGGTGCTGAACCAGGCCGAGGTCCTGCCGTTCCCGGTCGATGACCCGGAGATCGCCAGCAAAGTGAACGAGGAGCTGCGCTTGCAGCATCGCTACCTCGATCTGCGCCGTCCCGAAATGGCGCGCAATCTCCGCCTGCGCAGCAAGGTCGCCACCGCCACGCGCGTCTATTTCGACGAACAAGGATTCCTGGAAGTCGAAACGCCGATGCTCTTCAAATCGACGCCGGAAGGCGCCCGCGAATTTCTTATTCCGAGCCGGGTGCATCCGGGCGAGTTTTATGCGCTGCCGCAATCGCCGCAGCAGTTCAAGCAGATCCTGATGGTCGCGGGCGTGGAGCGATACTTTCAGTTGGCCCGCTGTTTCCGCGACGAAGACCAACGCGCGGATCGCCAGCTCGAATTCACGCAGATCGACCTGGAGATGTCCTTCATCGAGCGCGAAGACATTTACAACTTGGTGGAAGGCTTGTTGAATCGCGTCTGGAAAGTGGCGCTGGGGGTCGAGATTCCCACGCCGTTCAAACGCCTTTCTTTCGCGGAGGCCCTCAATCGCTACGGCATCGACAAACCGGACACGCGGTTTGGGATGGAGATCGTGGATTTCACCGAAGAGTTCCGCGCCAGCGCTTTCAAAGTGTTCGCGGGCGCGGTGGCCAGCGGCGGCGTGGTCAAGGCGATCAATGCCAAAAGGCTGGCCTGCGCCACCCAGGGACAAATGGAAACCATGACCGAGTGCGCGAGGAGTTTCGGCGCGAAAGGGCTGGCTTACATCAAGGTCGAAAATGGCGAATGGAAATCGCCCATTGTGAAATTCTTCTCCGACGCCGAGAAAGCGGCGCTGGCCAAGAAACTGGCCATGGAAGAAGGCGACCTGATTCTCTTCGCCGCGGACCAATGGCTGACGGCGTGCGAAATCCTGGGCAAGATCCGCCTTTATTCTGCCGAGGTCCTCCGTGGGCAAGGCAAGCTGTCAATTCCGACGGACCGCTTTGACTTTCTCTGGGTGGTCGATTTTCCGCTCTTGAGTTTCGACAAGGAACAGAACCGCTGGTATTCGAGCCACCATCCCTTCACGGCACCGGTGCCGGAGGACATTCCTTTTTTGACAAGCGATCCGAAGAAGGTCCGTGGCCAGCATTACGACGTGGTCGTGAACGGCGTCGAGTTGGGCGGAGGTTCTATTCGGATTCACCAACCCGAATTGCAAAAGATCGTGTTCGAGCAGGTCCTTCAGATTCCGCCGGATGTGGTGAAGGCGCGTTTTGGCTACATGCTGGAGGCGTTTCGTTACGGCTGCCCGCCGCACGGGGGCATCGCCCTGGGATTTGACCGGCTCAACGCCATTCTCTGCGGCACGCCCAGCATCCGCGACGTGATCGCGTTTCCGAAGACCGCCAAAGGCGCCGACTTGATGACCGATTCACCGGCGGCAGTGGAGCCCAAACAACTCCGAGATTTGCACATCGAGTTGAAGGTGGCGAAGAAGGAGTGAGCTGGAAAAGCGGTCTGGGGATGGAGGAGTTTTTTTTAACCACTAATTGACACTTATGAACACTAATCTGGGGCAGGCGGCTCGAGGGAGGCCAGCCGGTTTGCGATCAGTGATTAGCGCTACAGCGACACTTCGAAATCTCGGTGCGGACGACCATCGTCCGCAGCGGGTTTGCTCACGGCCGGTGCGTTAGGTGGAAGTTCGCCGGGGCGCGCCGGCCTGTCGAAGCTCAGAACTCACTGAAGGGGCGGGGTTGACTAAGCTAAGTCCGCATGTGGGAACTGAATTCTTTGCCCCTCTCCGTTTGCTCCGTTTCCTTCTGTTTTCTGAACAGGAGGCAACAGAGAGAACGGAGGTTGGGGAATTGAATCGCCCACGACTCGGTCCAGATTTCCTGCTTTCGGAGATCTGAAGCTGCTGCGGGCGAGGTTAGCACCCTGCTCAGGCTGATTACCGATACCAGTCCCGGAGGAGGACCTGGATCCCCGGTACTTCCCCGACGAGTTGCTTGAACTTTTCCAGATCGCTCCCTCGGCAGTGATACGGGCAAACGATTCTTGGTTTGAACTCGCGCACCGCGCTGGCGGCCTGTTCCACAGTCATGGTGTAGGGCAGGTTCATGCACACGAACGCGGCGTCGATGTTCTTCAACTGGCGCATCTCCGGGATGTCCTCCGTGTCCCCGCTAATGTACACGCGCTTCTGGCTCGCGGTGACGACGTAACCGTTGCCCCGGCCCTTTTCGTGGAATTTCAAGCGATCCTCGGTCGTATTGTACATCGGGACCGCTTCGATGGTCACGCCGGCAAGCGTGTTGGATTCGCCGTTGGCCAGGACCGAAGTGCGCATCCGCAAATTCTCGGGCAATTTGTCCGCGACGGCGGCTGGCGCCACAAGGGCGGTTGTGTCGCGCGTTAGCAAGGTCAGCGTGTCGAGGTTGAAATGATCCTCGTGAATGTCCGTAACCAAAATCAGGTCTGGCCGAGGCAGCCCCTCGAACCGCTGGTGGCCTCCAACCGGATCAACGTAAATGGTCCGTTCCCGTGACACCAGGACAAGCGTGGCGTGGTTGATGGGATAGATAATGACCGCGCTGTTGGTAATCGCGATCGGGCCGGAAGGGGTCTTCAGGCTCGCTCCAATAACGCTGGCAGGCTGGACGAACAGTCCCAATCCTAAGGCGATCCCCAGCCAGATTCGTGGCCGAGAGGATCGGCGGCAATTTCTAGGCGCTTCCATAACGACGGCGGCAACAATCCAGTGCTTTGAGAGCAGATTCAAACCTAATTTCCTCACGCGTCTCAGTCGTAAGTATTCAGTGCGATGAAAAGCTCGCCCTCACCCCGGCCCTCTCCCCCAGAGAGAGGGAGTAACATTTACCGCGCGTGGACTCACCACTGTTTAGTGACCGTTTCCCAGTGCGGGAAAAAGCGGTTCCCTCTCCTGGGGGAGAGGATGAGGGTGAGGGCGATTCACCTTCTCAATGAATAGATACGGCTCAGTCGCAGAGGGTGCTTCGAAAATCTCCGTGACCGCTCCTTCTCGTGCTCTTCCTCGTCGTCCTCCTCGAAAAGCCGGGCAAAATCGAGGGCGAAGGAGGAGTGCGAGACCGGGGACGATACGCCGGGTCTGTTTTTGAAAACACGTCCTCAGCTCAAAAACGAGCAAATGTATTCACAAATTCCGCCCGCGACTTCGATGTCGAAGCCAGATTGGGCAGCCACCTCGAACCTTTGGCCAGCCGCGTAAGTCGCGACGTTTGTTTGGCCGTCCAATTTTACCGCGCATTGGCCGGCGACGATCTCCATGCGCTCGGCTTGGTCCGTCCCGAAGTGGAATTTGCCCGGATAAATGAGCCCCAAAGTCTTTTTCGTGCCATCCGGGAAGAGAATGGTGTGGCTGACAACCTTGCCGTCGAAATAGACATTGGCCTTGGCGACGGCGGTGACACCTCGAAATTCATTCGGCGTGGATGACATACAGTAGGTGCGCGAGTGTTTGGAACCTGGCTGAATTGTCAAGACTCTCCTCCTGGAGTTCACGATTTACAACGATTTACAGGATTTACCCTGTTGAATTCGCCGAGTGACTTACATACGCTGCATTTCCATAGTCCAATGTCCACACGACCCATCAATGCCGCGACGCTCGATTTGCTCTGGCACGACGCCGACGCCCGTGAAGTGCAGCTTCGGCGAATCATCGGCGATCGGCTGACGGCAAAGCCGCCTCCGCTCATCGAAGACCAAATCGTCGCGTCCTATTTCTTTGCGTTGCGAAGCTGGAGTTTGGACCACGCCGCCAAGGAAATCAGCTACCACGCCACGAGCGGCACAAAAGATATTCCGCGCGGCTCTCTGCTGGAACAATGCACTGGAACATCAGTCGGAATCGACCCCTTCGACGTGACGGGGCGGCTGGGACTGATTCACATGGCCTATCCGCTGAAGATGCTGCGGCAGCCCGACGGCCACCTCACTTCGACGGACATTCTTCATACGGTGGCGGGCGCGATCATTTTCGACGTTTACGAAAATCAGGACGTGCGGTTGGTCGGGCTCCAGATTCCAGAGGAGGTCCTTCGCACGTTTCCCGGTCCGGCTTACGGCGGGCCTGGTGTGCGGGTGGTCACGAATTGGGACAACGTAGGGCAGGCTTCCAGCCTGCCCGGAACTAAGTCACGAACCGGTTCGACAGCGACGCTCGGTCGAACTGCTCCTCCACGGAAATCGGGTTCTGCCGGTAGTACGGGGAAACGGTCGCCAGGTTTGGCGATGGCATTGGACAGGCAGGACGCCTGCCTTACATGGGCGCCGGCTTTCGGGACAATCCTGAAACCCACGGCTGGGATTACTCCGAAACAAGTTGAGAAGTTGGTCGAGGAAGCGGCGTCTTGTCCGCTTTTTCTGTTCGTCAAGGAAGACGAAAATCTTTACCCGCGCCTCAATTACTCGCCGGTGAAGGAACGGGCGCGCCGTGCCGCTGAAGCCATCAAACGCGTCCAAGACAAGCGCGGCAGCCGCGGCCTCGTCTTCGCTCCGCATATCACCGGTGCGCCGCATGAAATTCTCGAAAATGTCCACGTCGTCCTCGAAGCCGGCGCGACCGGCGTGATGTTCAGCGAATCGTTCGCCACGGGCGCCGTTCGAATGGTGCGCGAGGCCACGAAACAATTGCCGCGGCCGCCTGCGGTCTATGGCCACAACGCGGGCATCGGTGTGAAAACGCGCGGCGGCATCTGGCGGGAAGTGATCGATCTGCTCGCCCGCCTGGACGGGATCGACTTTCGCCAGACCGCGCCGGTTCGCCGAGGGGCGCCGTTCATTTATCCGCACGGCGACGAATGGTTGGCGTCCGAGCGCGTGCTCACGCAGCCTTTGCCCGGTATCAAACCCGCCATGATCGCTCGCGCCGGCGGGCTGGATCAGGGAAATATCATTCTGAACCTGAGCGACGCCGAACAGCGCGGGTTGAGCGAACACATACTCTTCCTGGCCGGCTCGGCCATCAACTCGGTCAAGAACGCGCGGGGCAAACCTGACCCCAAACTGGGAGCCGAGGCCATGATGCAAGCCCTGGAGGTGCATCGGGGCGGCGAACTTCGAGACGTGAGCGCAAACGAACACTTGAAAGCGCTGACCGCTCTCGCGCGGCGGCAGAAATTGAAAGCGCTTCGGGAAGCGTTGCGCCAAAGATACCCTGGGGGACAATGACGAAGGCCGAATTCCCAAGGACGGAAGAATTCCTCAGGACGAATTCCGAATCCGTCACGCACCGAAAGGTTGTCCAACATTTGTCATTGGTGCTTCGGCCTTCTTTCGCCATTCGGCCTTCGTCATTCGACATTTTCGCCGTGGCTTGCTTTGCGAGGAGGGCCGGGTGAAGAAAGATCTCCGCCTTCTTCGGCTGGGTATTCTGGGGTGCGGGCCGATTGCGCAGATCGCGCACTTCGATGCCGCCAAGAAGGCGCGCAATGTCGAATTGACGGCGGTTTGCGATCTGGCCGATGACCTCCGCGAGCGGATGGCGGTCCTGCACCAGCCCCGCTTCGTTCACCGGGACTTCGACGAGATGCTGGCCAACCCGGACATCGAGGCCGTGTTGATCGGCGTGGCCGACCAATTCCACGTGCCCCTGGCGATGAAAGCCGTGAATGCGGGCAAGCACGTGCTCGTGGAGAAACCTCTGGGGGTATCCGTCGAGGAGTGCGAAGAATTGCGGCGAATGCTCCAGAGTAGGACAGGCTTCCAGCCTGTCCAAAATGTTTCGGGCACCAATGACAGTCAATCCGCAGCCGTGTCAGCAAACGAACGGCCAGACAGGGCAGGCAAGATGCCTGCCCTACGCTCGCTCGTGTTCCAGATCGGCAACAACCGGCGATTTGATCCCGGAATCGCTTTCGCCCGCAAATTTGTCCAGGAAGAACTTGGAGAATTGCTCTCGTTCAAGGCATGGTACTGGGATTCGATCTATCGTTACACCATGACGGATAATCTTCAGCCGCCCGTGCAGCAGAGCGCCAGCGCCAGGCGTCCCAAAGGAAATCCGAAGGCGGATAAGGCCCGTTACTTCATGCTCACCCACGCCAGCCATCTGGTGGATACAGCGCGCTTTCTGGGCGGTGAAATCGCCGGCATCCGAGCGCGGCGCCGGGAACGGTTTGGCGCGTTGTGTTGGTTCGCGGAGGTTGAATTTGCCCATGGAGCGCTCGGCCATCTCGACCTCACGATCCCCGTGCGCGGAGACTTTGAAGAAGGCTTTCAGATTCAAGGCGAGCATGGCAGTGTCAAGGGACAGGTTTTTCTGCCGTGGTTCCACAAGGCGAGCCAGGTCGAAGCGTTTGCATCGCGGGACCGGCAATATCGGCGTCCCATCGGGGAAGACGCTTACTCTTACAAGCTCCAGCTTGAGAGTTTCGCGGACTGCATTCTCGATGGCGCGCCCCAAGTGGGCGCGAACATCGAAGAGGGTGTCGCGGCGATGCGGGCGCTGGTGGCCATCGCGCGGTCCGTAGAAAGCGGCGAATGGGTGCGGCTCGCCGAAGTCAGCGGAGGTGTTTGAAGAATGATGAACGTCCAAATCCCAATGACGAAAGAATGTCGAATGCGAAAATTTGAGGCGCGGCAGGACGCGTCTCCGAATGAGGACACGATTTCGGGGCGGCCCGAAGGCGTAGCGCAGCGTTGCACTCTATCAGTATCGGTTGAAATCGTCGCCAGCTGCGAAGATACTTCCGGCGCGTGGCCTTCCAGGCCGCAGTGAGTACAGATGGAAGCAGCCGCTGGGATTCCTTGTGCGCGCCGGCCGTTTGGAACCGCTGCGGCCTGGAAGGCCGCTCGCCGTTTTGGTTGCGGCTTCGCCGCGCTGCGCCGTGTCGCCTGCCTGCGCCGAGGCTTCGGCAGGCAGGCCGATTTGAAATCGGCGACGCTCCGGAAATTCCAAGGCGCGGGAATTTGCCGGTGCCTTGCGGAATGCAATTCCGCGATACAGCAGATTGCAAATCTGCGCTACAACGCCACCCGCACCGTCGTCATCGGAGATGGGTCCGGCGCGGCACTGGTCATCATTCGGGTCTCGCCATTCTTTCGACATCAGGAATCAGTGAATCGTCATTCGCATGCATCTAGGCATTTTCTCCAAGACATTTGCTCGGACGACCGTTGAGGAAGTTTTCGACGCGGTGGTGGCACAACGGTTGTCGTGCGTCCAATTCAACTTCTCCTGTGCCGGGCTGCCAAGCTTGCCGGAAGAATTGGAGCTTGGACTGTTGGAACGAATTCGCGGGAGCGCGGTGTCCAGGAAAGTTTCGCTGGCGGCAGTCTCCGGCACGTGCAACATGATTCATCCGGTCACGACGCGGCGCTCGGACGGATTGCAAAGGGTGCGAATCGTCATTTCGGCGTGCAGCTACGTCGGCACGAACGTGATCACACTCTGCACTGGCACACGCGACCCGGACGACATGTGGCGTTTCCATCCGGACAACCACTCGCCCGAAGCCTGGAGCGATCTGCGGGCTTCCCTGGACGAGGTGCTGGAAGTGGCGGAACTCCACGACGTCATTCTGGGAGTTGAACCTGAGATCAACAACGTGATCAATTCCGCCCCGCGAGCGCGTCAGTTGCTCGACGAAGTCAAATCTCCCAACCTGAAAGTCGTCATGGATCCCGCGAATCTGGCTCCTCCGGGTGAACTGTCCCGACAGAGCCACATCCTCCCAGAAGCGTTCGATCTCCTGGGCAACGACCTCATTCTGGCTCACGCGAAGGAACTCGGTCCGGATGGCCACCCGGGAAATTTGCCGCTGGGATGCGGCCTGCTGGATTGGGATCTCTATCTGAAGCTTTTGTCGCGGGCCAAATTCGCCGGCGCGCTGATCATGCACGGCTTTGAAGAAAGCGATCTGCCGGGGAGCGCGGCGTTTCTCCGGGACAAACTCGCCCAACCGGTTTGAATGCCAAAGTCGGTTCACGATCTGATCGATTTTCATTACGAAGACACCGGCTCCGGCGTGCCCTTCTTTTTCCAGCATGGTCTCGGGGCGGACGTGTCGCAGCCATTCGGGTTATTCAAACCGCCGGCGGGCATTCGGCTGCTGGCTTTCGATGCCCGGGCGCACGGGAAGACGAAGCCGGTCGGCCCGCTGGACAAAATCCGCCTCGCCACATTCGCCGACGATCTCCTGGCGCTGATGGATCAGTTGAACATTCAACGCAGCGTCGTGGGGGGCATTTCGATGGGCGCGGCGATTGCGTTGAACTTCGCGCTGCGCTTCCCAAATCGCGTCGTGGGATTGGTGTTGTCGCGGCCGGCCTGGCTCGACCGGCCGAATCCGTGGAACGTCCATATGTTCTCCCTGGTAGCGCGCTTGATCCGAGAACACGGACCAGAGCGAGGGCAAGTGCTGTTCAAGGAAACTCCGGAATACGGGGAGACGCTACGTTCGTTTCCGGACGTGGCGAAATCACTCTGTGGTCAGTTTGAGAATCCGCAGGCCCGCGATCACGCCTCCAGCCTGGATCGAATTCCACGGGATACGCCGTGCAAAGACCGGCAAGAGTGGGGTTTCATCCGAGTTCCAACACTGGTGCTGGCGAATCGGCACGATCCGATTCATCCGTTTGATTATGGCGAAGTCTATGCGCGGCTCATTCCCGGAGCTGAATTCAAAGAGATCACCGCCAAATCGATCAGCGTCGAACAGCACGGAAGGGACGTGCAGCGTTTCATCGAAGACTTCTTGAAACGGCATGTTCTCGCCGATCGGTGAAGCGCACCGGAAAGGTCTTTATCTCGTAGTCGCTTCCGACTAAATCAAGTCCCGATGCTCAAATGCTCCACGTCTCTTTGGTCAGCGGACCTTGCGAATCTGGCCTCCGAAATCAAGCGTGTTGAACCTTACTCAGAGCGCTTTCACATCGATGTCGCGGACGGGCATTACGTGCCGAACCTGCTGTTCTTTCCGGATCAGGTGAGGGCGTTGCGGCCCCACACGCGTTTGCCATTTGAAGTTCACTTGATGACCACGAACCCGCTGGGCTGGGTTGAACCGTTCGCCGAAGCGGGCGCGGATGCGATTATCTTTTGCTTCGACTCGGCCAAAAATCCGGCCGAGGTCCTGCGCGCGATCAAATCGTCCGGGAAGCAAGCCGGCATTTCGCTGCTGATCAACGAGCCGGTGGGACTCCTGGAACCGCTCTGGGCCGACCTGGACATCGTGACAATCGTGGGCACGGCCATGGGCATTAAAGGAGCGTCGATGGACGCTTCGGCGCCGGGGAAAATTAGACAGACGCGGGCGATAATTCAGCGTCGGGGACTGAAAACAGTGATCGAAGCCGACGGCGGCATCCGCCGGGACACCGTCCCGCTTCTCCACGCCGCGGGAGCGGATTTCATCGTGCCGGGTTCCTTGATGTTTCGCGAGGAGCCCAAGGCGATGCGGCAGTGGCTGGCTTCTTTGTGAACACGCCCAAGGAATTCGACGTGCTCGGCCTGGGTTGCGCCGCGGTGGACGACCTGATTTACGTCGAAGCGTATCCGCCAGCCGATGCGAAAGTCTCCGTGCTTCGCACCGAACGACAATGCGGCGGGCTGACGGCCACGGCGCTCGTGGCCGCATCGCGGCTCGGGTCGCGATGCGCCTTTGCGGGCGTCCTGGGAACCGACGACGGGTCGCAATATGGGATTCATCGCTTGCGGGAGGAGGGCGTGGACCTGACTTATCTTCGGCAGCGCCCAGAGGCGAAAATCATTCACTCGTTTATCGTCGTGGACACCGCCCGCAACACCCGGAACATTTTTGCGGATTTGAATGGCGTGGTCGGTTGCGACTCGGATTGGCCGGCGGAACAAGTCATCCGGTCGGCGCGCGTGTTGCTCGTCGATCATTTTGGTTTGAAAGGAATGATCCGGGCCGCCCGCATCGCGCGCTCTGCCCAGATTCCGATTGTGGCCGACTTTGAAAAAACGCCCGGTCCCGAATTCTCGACCTTGATCGAACTCGTAGATCATTTGATTGTTTCGGAGTCCTTCGCCGAGAATCTGACCCGGCAAACCAACCCTGCCGAGGCGGTGCGGGCGCTCTGGACGGACCTTCGCGACACTGTGATCGTCACGGGCGGAGCGGAGGGTTGTTGGTATTTGGCCCGGCCAGAACCTTCGCGCGTGAGGCATCAGCCGGCTTTTCGAGTTCCGGTAGTGGACACGACGGGCTGCGGAGACGTATTCCATGGCGCGTATGCATCGGCTCTGGCCCGCGGCCTGGCGGTTGAGGAGCGAATCCGATTCGCTTCTGCCACGGCAGCGCTCAAGGCCACGCAAGAAGGCGGGCAGGCCGGGATTCCAAACCGAGCGGCGGTTGATTCACTTTTGAGCAACCGCGACCTTTCTTCAATCCTATGACCAGCGAGACCCTCATTCATGACCTGGAATTCGCGCTGGGCGAGATTCCCCTGTTCGACATCCACACGCATCTGGTCGGCCGCAAGCTCGGCGCGCGAGGGCTGCACGACGTGCTGCTGTATCATATGGTCGTCAGCGATCTTTACGCGGCGGGTTGTCCGAGCGGGGCGCGCTTGACCCAATATCCCGAGTGGCCTACGCGTCAGGAGGCGGAAGCCCGGATCCGCGAGGCGCTGCCTTTTCTTCGGCACATCCAGAATACCAGTTCGTGGTGGGGCGTGCGGATCATTCTCAAAGACCTTTACGGATGGCATGAGCCCCTCACGACGGAGAACTGGCCGAAGCTCGATGGTCAAATCCGTGAGCGCGCTGAGGATCGCGCGTGGCACCATTCGATTCTCGATCGTCTCAGCATCCGGCGGACGGGGACCGAAATCGCTCGGCGCGGGCCCGGGGAAGACGACGACCGGCTTCAGTATGCTTTGGAATGGGCCTTTTTCACGCGATGCCAGTGGGGAGAGTTCGATACGGCTCTGTATGAACTGGAGCGTTGCTGGGGGCGTTTGCCGGAAAGCCCTTCGCCCATCGGCGCGGGCGGGCGTCCCGCAGCGGAGCGAACCATTCGCGCGCTCGACGACGTTCACGCGGCGATTCGGCATTACGTGAAAAGCATTCCCTACGGCCAGGTCCTGGCGACGGCCACGCACCTTTCCACAGACATCGATTATCGACCGGTGGGCGACGCGGAGATGGAAAACGCTCTGGCTCGTCGCAGCCGTGCCGGAGCCGCGGAAAGGGACATTTACGCCTCCTACATCAACGAAGCCTTTCTAACGGCACTCGAGAAACACGGGCAGGAAATCGTGTTTCAATTCAGTCTGGGCGCGGAGCCGTTGCCGTTTGAAACCGCGAGCCGCCTTTCACAGCGTACGATCATGCAGCTTGCGGCGATGATCGGCCGGCACCCCCGGTTGCGCTTCCAATGTTTCCTGGCCAGTCGGCACGCGAACCAGTCGCTTTGCACGCTGGCACGCGAGTTGCCGAACTTCAGCCTCGCGGGCTATTGGTGGCACAACTTCTTTCCCGACGCCATTCGTCAGGTGCTCGCCGAGCGGCTCGACATGGTGCCCGCGAACAAGCAAGTCGGATTCTTCTCCGACGCTTATTGTGTGGAGTGGACCTACGGCAAGGCGATCCTGGTGCGCAAACAAATGGCGCAGGTCCTGGCGCAGAAAATCCAGCAGGGCCAGTACACGCGAGACGAGGCCCTGGGCATTGCGCGGGCGATTCTCTTCGAGAGTCCTCAGACGTTGCTGGGTTTTGTCTCGCGACCGGCCGTCACGGCGAGTCGCGTCCCTGGAACGCGTCGCGCTGCGGGTCACAGACCCGCGCACCGGACCGCGCCTCTCTGATACGTAGTCCCGCCTTTAGGCGGTTTCGACGCCCCCGGCCGGCTAAAGCCGGGACTACGTATAGGGCGCGGTTCATGGGCCGTGAGCATGGTTCGGAAACCAAGAGAGCTTCCCATGATCGCGGGGGCTACCCGTGCAGCTTGGAGTGCAGTTCGCACAGATACCGCTGAATCTCCTCCGGCAGGCGTTCGTACGAGTTCCGATTGTGCTCACAGAGTGCATTGGAGCCGTGCAAGAGAAAATATTCGAACCCGCCGGGCAATGATTCGAGGCTAAAGCCAGCGTGGATTAGAAAAAGCGAAAACGCCAACTCCGTGAAGTGATTCAGTCCTCGAAACGCATCCTGGCGATAGTCAAGGTGCGGCACGCCGCCGTGCTTCAGAAATATCTCGATGGCACTCCGCGGATGCAAACCTGCCATGCCCTGAAGCATGGGAAACACATAATCCGCCGGAGCAAGAACGAAGTTCCATCGCTCGCAAAGGGCGTTGCACTCCTCGTCCCAGTGGAACTTCATGGTGACCAGATTGCCGAAGCAAGTGCGGTCGCGGTGCTCCAGCACGCGGAGGATCTGTTCGCACCAGTCGCGCTGCCAGAACCAGTGGTCGTCGTGCAGGAAAAGATACCACTCGTAAGCTGGAAGCCGCTCGATGGCTTCCGTGAATGCGCCGCCTTCGTTTCCGACATTCTCTCTGGGCAGAAAGTGATCGATGGGAACGCTGCGGAAGTAGGTCTCGGCCGGCGGCGTGACCTGTCCGTTGTGGACCACGGCCAGGTCAAACAGCTCCTTCGCCGTGAAAAACGCGGCGTTGAAAGTCATGATCTCATTGCGCCGCCAGGTCTGCTCCGACGTCGCAACGCAAACGCAGAGTCGTTTCATCAATGGCTCAGTTAGGCGGACGCCACCGCCGCAGTCTTTCTCCGTAGGCCGCCAATTCGCGAGGCTCGCCAAATCGCTTGACGTAATCTGCGTCGATGAAAACGGCAAAGGACGTCACGTGGCGAATTCCTCGCGCACCGTATGAATCCAAATCTGCCGCGAACGTGGGCTCGGACCAGGGCAGCCTGGCGGCTGGTTTCTTCCATTTCGAGAAACGCGAAACATCCAGCCAGTACTCCAGCACCTGCGCCGTTTCATGTCCGAAAATCTCCAGATTCGCGTCAAGCGCGTCCAAGGAATCCTTCGCTTCGGGACCGATTTGCTGGCTGTAGGGCACATCGTAGCGGCGATTGATCGGGGCGTATTCGAGAAAGATTCCAGGTACCGGCCTGGCGTGTTTGGGCGGCCAGAGGGTGTTGCTGTAAGCCAGGTGTGCCAACTGCGCCCGGGCATCGAAGCTCCGCAAAGCCGTCAGGAGATGATTTTCCAGGATCAGCGCCTGATCACTTTCCGAGAAGCCCTGGCACTTTGGACACCGGCACCAAGATTTTGCATCGTCGCCCCAATAGAAGTAGCGATGAGTCGTGGGCCGGAGGGCTTTGGCCAGCGCCACGGCATTTTCAGCGGCGAGGGCCAGCGCTGCGGAGGAATGCACGCAGAGGTTTGCGTCCGAGGCGCGTTCTCCTTTGTCGTTCATTCGGAAGAACTGAGGATTCTTGGCGAACAACTCGCGCGGCAAAAGCTCTCGCACGGCGTGCAACTCGTACTCGACTTGAAGGTTGAGCCTTCGGCAGTCATCCAGGAACCGTTGTCCGCTCTCGGAGCGAATGAAGTCCGCGACCCGCTTCGGAGAAGCGCCGTCGTGCAGCCCAATTGTTGCCAGGCCGGCGCGTTGAGCCTGCTCCGGCCAAGCGCGCCACGTCAAATCGTCGGGAACCAAAACAACGCCGCGAGTTTGAAAAAAAGGCTGCGCTCCGGAAGCGGCTTCCGCCGTTTCATCGGAGCGCGCCAGGCACTTGAGCGATCCGCAATCCGCTAGTGTCAGACCGCTGGCCAGGCGCTGGAGGAATTGGCGGCGATTTTTTTCCATGACCGGGAGAGCGGCCTCACGATATAAGTCCGGGGAACGAAATCAACCCAAAGGAACTATGAAGCTCAATCGCCGACAGTTGCTGGGACAAACCGCTGCCGGGCTTGGCGCGCTTGGACTGCTGAACTGGTCCGCCCTCCCTGCCCAACCCAGTTCGTCAGGGGCGAAAAATCCCGGAACCAAAATGCGGCTTGGCACCGTCACCTACAATCTGGCCAAGGACTGGGACATCGCGACGATCATCAAGAATTGCGAGGCCGCCAAATTCCAGGGCGTCGAACTTCGAACGACGCACGCGCACGGCGTCGAAGTGAGCTTGACCAAAGCGCAGCGAGCGGATGTCCGGAAGCGTTTTGCCGATTCCAAAGTGGAGTTGATGGGCTTGGGAAGCGCCTTCGATTACCATACGCCAGACCAGGCCAGGCTCAGGAAGGACATTGAAGCGACCAAAGAGTACATGGTCCTGGCTCACGATGTGGGAGCGCCGGGGGTAAAGGTCCGCCCCAACGGTTTGCCGAAGGAAGTTCCGGTGGATCAGACGCTGGGACAGATTGGACGTTCGCTCCGGGAACTCGGCGAATTTGGCCAGGGCTACGGGGTGGAAATTCGCTTGGAAGTGCATGGCAGCGGAACATCTTTGCTCCCGAACATCAAACAGATTCTGGACACCGCAAGCCACAAAAGCGTAGGCATCACATGGAACTCCAACGCCACGGACTTGGAAGGCAAAGGCTTCGACTACAACTTCGACTTGGTCAAAGACAAGATCTTCTGCGTCCACATGCGGGACCTGTATATCGAGGACTATCCCTTCCGCCGCTTGCTCAAGCGCCTCAACGAGATAGGGTTCGGTGGTTATTGCCTGGCAGAGGCGCCCGAAAGCTCAGACCCGGTTCGTGTCATGCGTTACCTGAGGGGGCTATGGCTGGCTTATCAGGACCTGCTTTGAGCTTCACTTTTGAGAGCAGGTATGCTGTCTGCTCATTCCACTGCTGCAAAAACAGCTAACTCCTTGGGATATGGACCCTATTTCGGCTATCAGCAGTAACTTGGCGGCAAGCGGAACCTCGCGGTTGCTCGCGGAGGCATTCGTCAAGATGCAGCAGACCCTGGCACGGCTCTCATCCGGCAAGCGAATCAACTCGCCCGAAGTCGATGCCGCCGGTTTGGCGCAGCTTGAGAGATTGACCAGTCAGGCTGGGCAAATCGATGCCGGCAGCTCCAATGTCGCGAATGCAACCTCCTTGACGGAAGTCCAGAGCGCGACTGCCCAGCAGCTTGCCGACCTCGAAGCGCGCAAAGGCGAACTGGCCATCCGCGCCCAAGACGCCACGCTAACCGATAGTGATCGTCAGGCGATTCAGGCAGAATTTGCCGCCCTCCAGGGATCCCAGAATCAGCTTCTGGGCCAGCAATTCAATGGCGTGCCCGTCTTCTCGAGTTCTAGCCAGCAGGTCGTTACCGACGGCGACGGGTCGAATGTCACCCTGAGCGCCATCAATCTCGGAGGTTCTGTCGCTTCGGGAGGAATTGCCGAAAGCACGTCCGGCGCAACTTCCGTCTCGACCTCTGCCAACGCCGCCAGCGCCCTGAACACGATCAACAGCAGTCTGAATAACATTACCCGAGGACTCGCCAATGTCGGCGCCGGCCAGGCGCGGCTGACTGTCACCGCCGAAACCAACGATATCCGCGTTGAAAATCTAAACGCCGCAGCCAGTCGCATCGGCGACACGGATTTCGCCCAGGAGAGCGCGAACCTCAGCCGATTTAGCGTTGGAGTTCAGGCCGGAATCCGTAGCCTGCGCCAGGCGAACTCGCTCGGAAGCCTTGGGTTGAACGTGCTCGCCTGAGCCGTATCTATTCCTTGAAAAGGTGACTCGCCCTCACCCGCGCCCCGTGATGGCCAGTTCCACTTCTTCCGGTTTGGCCCGTCCGATTTTCCCGCTCAACCGCTCCACGGACAGCGTCCGTATCTGGCTGATTTTCACCCAGGATTTTTTCGGCAGGTTTGCCGCGTCGAGTTCCAGCGTGAGGGGAAAGCCCGCGCGCTGCGGCTGGCTGGTCAGCGCCATCGCAATCACCGTGCCGGAGCGCTGGTTGAAAATTTCATTGCTCAAGATCAGCACGGGGCGTTGACCGGCCTGCTCGTGTCCTTTGGTTGGGTCGAGGTCGGCCCAAAAAATGTCGCCTCTCAATATTTGGGCCATGCGGAAATCTCCGTGGCGAGTCCCTCATCCGCCATCGCCTGCTCGGATTTGCGGTCGAGCTTGGCGCACCGCGCGCGAGCGCGCCTTTGTCCATGCGGCTGATTTTTTCGGACACGGCCTGCTGAACAACCTGGCTGCGGCTGCGGAACGACCGGGTTTTTGTGCTGCACCAGACGGAAACGCCGGAAAGTGGATTGAGCTTACAGACTGATGCCGTAAAAAAGGCACAGTCCTATGAGCAAGACAGAACGACGGCAGTATAGCGGGGCCGAGAAGGTGAAGATCCT
>Ga0233424_10001844_pt1 | contig 16870 bp, 13 predicted proteins | sample Watercolumn_Towu_FD_181011 | JGI IMG/M metagenome (GOLD analysis project Ga0233424, IMG submission 181011) | Freshwater microbial communities from Lake Towuti, South Sulawesi, Indonesia - Watercolumn_Towuti2014_125_MG | ecosystem: Environmental > Aquatic > Freshwater > Lake | place: Indonesia...
TGAGAATCGCGCCCATGCCGCCGATGGCGACGATGTTCTTCAACTCGAAAAACCCGGACTGGTCATCGGGGCGCGGCACGACCACGAGCGGTTTCGCGCCGCCATCGGTCACGCTGGCCTTCGAACGCGCGGTCAGGTAGCGCGACACGGTCACGTTGCCGCGCCCGGTCTCCGCCTCGAGCAACGGCCTCAGCCGCGACAGCAGCGCGTCGGCGGAAATCTCCGCCGGCTCGTGCGATTTCGAAATGTCGTTCGGGACGTCCATGTTGACGGGGGACAGGGTGCGGCATACGAACGCGACCTCACGGTCCGTGCTGAACCTACCTCACGGCGGACGGACGGGGAATACGGGAATTTACTCTGCACGCTCCGGAACGGCCGGTGTCCCGGGAGCAGGCGGTGCGATGCGGCCGGTTATTCCTGGGTCGTGGACTCCGCCGCGGTGGCGCGCAACGCGGTCTTGAGCACCTTGCCGGTGGCGTTGCGCGGGAGCGCGGTCATGAAGTTCACGCGTCGCGGAACCTTGTAGTCGGCCAGCCTCTCGCGGACGAAGGCCTGGATCGCCTTCTCCTGGAGCGTCACGCCATCCATGGCGACGACAAACGCCAGCGGTTGCTCGCCGCGCCGCGCATCGGGCACGCCGATGACCGCCGCCTCCTTCACGCCGGGGAACTTGTAGAGCACCTCCTCGATCTCGCGCGGATAGACGTTGATGCCGTTGACGAGCAACATGTCCTTCTTGCGGTCGGTGATGTGGAAGTAGCCGTCGCTCGCGCGATGGCCGATGTCGCCCGTGAGCAGCCAGCCGTTGCGGATGGAGGCCGCGGTTTCCTCCGGCTTGTTCCAATACCCGAGCATCACGTTGCCGCCGCGCACGCAGATTTCGCCGGTCTCGCCGTCGCCGAGCATCCGGCCGTCGTCGTCCTGCACGGTCACTTCCACGTCCGGGATGGGCACGCCGATGGAGCCGGCCTTCCACGGGCCGCGCAACGGGTTCAGGCTCACGACCGGGCTCGCCTCGCTCAATCCGTAGCCCTCGATGAGCGGGATGGGCATCCTCGCGTTGAACTCGTTGAGAATCTCGAGCGGCAACGGCGCGCCGCCGCTCACGCACACACGCAGCGGGCAATCCGGCGGCAAGCCCGCGTGTGCGAGCGTGCGGAAGAACTGCGGCACCGCCGGCAGCAACGTGGCGCGCCGCTGAAGAATCTCCGCGAGGATGTTCTTGGGCGGATGCAACGAGCGGATGAGCACCATCGAGCCGCCGGTCAGCAGCGGCAGCAGCATCCCGACCGTCATCATGAAACTGTGGAACAGCGGCAGCAGCACCACGAAGCGGTCATGCGGCACGGCCTCGAGAACCTGCCGGCAGCTCTCGATGTTGTGCAGCAAGTTGCCGTGCGAGAGCATCGCGCCCTTCGGCCGGCCGGTCGTGCCCGACGTGTAAATCAGCACCGCGAGATCCTCTTGCGCGCGCGCGGGGAGCGACGGCTCGCCCGGCGAAACCGCGCCCGAGGCGCTTGCGAGATTCTCGACCGTCCACACGCGCAACTGCGGACGCGCTGCCGTCAGCTTCGCCACCGGCTCGGCCATCGAACTGTCGGTGATGAGCACGCGCGCGTCCGAATCCTCGACCATGTGGAGCACCTCGTCCGGCTTGAGGAAGTTGTTGATGGGCACGACCACGCCGCCCGCGAGCTGCACGCCCATCCATGCCGGGATGAACTCCGGACGGTTCTTGAGCCAGAGCGCCACGCGGTCGCCAGGCGTGACGCCGAACTCGCCCGACAGCGCGCGCGCCACGGCGCAGGTTTGCTTCAGCAGCGTGCCGTAGGAAATCTCCTCCTCGCCGTAGAACAGCGCTGTGCGGCCCGCGTGTTTGGAGGCGGACTCGGCGAAGGCGCGCGCAAGGTTCATCGGCGGCAGGTTAGTTGCGCGCTGGGTTCAGGGAAGCCAAAACGGAGCGCCGGATCCCGCGCCAGCCCGTGCTTCTCTTGACTCCGCATTCCACATTCCGCGCGCCGTGCTCACTTGACCTCGCGCAATTCCAGCTTGCGGAACTCCATCGCCGCGCCCTCCGCCTGCAGGCCGATGTGCCCCTTGTCCGGCTTGAGCCCGGTGGCCTCCCACGCCAGCTTGCCATTGCACCAAAAGCTGATCTTGTCCCCCTTCACCAGCACGCGCCACGCGTTCCACTCGCCGTGGGGCTTCTGCAACTCCGCCGCCGACTTCGAGCCCTCCATCTTGCCGCCCACCACCACGCCCTCGCTGCCCTTGGCGAGATTGAGCTGGTTGTTGCCCGCGTCCTTCGCGCAGCGCACGTAGAAGCCGCTGTTGTATTTCTCCTGCAACGCGCGCCACTCGAAGCGCATCTCAAAATCCGCGAACTCACGCACCGTGACCAGGTGCGGCTTGCCGCCGCCGGTGAGGTGGATGACGCCATCCTTGACCTTCCAATTCTCGGGCCACGGATCGCCGTCCTTCTGCCCCGAGAATCGCCAGCCCTCGAAATCCTTCCCGTTGAACAGCGGCTTGAAGCTGGCATCATCCGCGGCGCGCGGCTCGGACGGGACGAACAGGAGCGTTGCGGCGAAGAGCACAGAGACACGCGTGGCGAAGAGCTTCATGTGCCTTCGACGCAGCCGCACGCTACCACTTCAACTCCTGCAAGCGGCGCGCGACTTCCTCGGCGTTGGCGCGGCTGTTGAAGCTGCTGATGCGGAAGTAGCCCTCGCCCTTCGAGCCAAAGCCGCTGCCGGGGGTGATGACGACGTTGGCTTCGCCGAGAATCTTGTCGAACGCCTGCCAGCTTGTGACGCCCTTGGGTGTGCGGACCCAGATGTAGGGCGCGTTTTCGCCGCCGAAGACTTTCAGCCCCGCCTTCTTCGCGCCGGCGCGGAGCACCTTGGCGTTGCCCGTGTAGTGCTCGATGAGCGCGCGGACCTGCGCCTTGCCCTCGGGCGAGTAGAGCGCCTCGGCGGCGCGCTGCGTGATGTAAGAAACGCCGTTGAACTTGGTCGCCATGCGGCGGTTCCAGAGCGGATGCAGCGGTTTCATTTCGCCAGTCTTTGTCGCCGCGAGCAGCGTCTTGGGCACGACGGTGAAGGCGCAGCGCACGCCGGTGAAGCCGCCGTTCTTGGAGCAACTGCGGAACTCCATGGCGCACTCGCACGCGCCGGGAATCTCGTAGATGGAGTGCGGCAACGCCGGGTCGGAGATGTAAGCCTCGTAAGCGGCGTCGAACAGGATGATCGCCTTGTGCTCCAGCGCATACTTCACCCACGCCTCGAGCTGCGGTCGCGTGGCGGCAGCGCCGGTCGGATTGTTGGGCGAGCAGAGATAGATGATGTCCACGTGGCGCTTGGGCGGCTCGGGCACGAAGCCGTTGCCAGGGCGGCACGGGAGGTAAACCAGCTTCGCGTAGGCGCCGGCCTCGTTCGCCTCGCCGGTGTGGCCGGCCATGACGTTCGTGTCCACATAGACGGGATAGACCGGATCGCTGATGGCGATTTTGTTTTTCGAGCCGAGGATGTCGAGGATGCTGCCGGTGTCGCACTTGGAGCCGTCGCTGACGAAGATTTCATCGTCGGCCACGTCGAGGCCGTGGTCGCGGTAGTCGTTCTTGGCGATGGCGGCACGAAGCCACTCGTAGCCCTGCTCGGGGCCGTAGCCGTGGAAAGTGGCGCGGTTGGCCATGTCGTCCACGGCCTTGTGCAGCGCGGCGATGACGGCGGGCGGCAGCGGCTCGGTCACGTCGCCGATGCCGCAACGGATGAGGCGCTTCGCCGCTTCGGGATTCGCCTCGCAGAAGGCCTTCACGCGGCGACCGATTTCAGGGAAGAGGTAGCCGGCCTTGAGCTTGAGGTAATGGTCGTTAAGTCGGGCCATCTTGTTTGGGTTCGAGTATGGAGTTTCGGGTTCCGAGTTCGGCGGGTGCGCGTCGAGCGCGCGCACGGTAGCGGAGGTCGCGAGGTGAAGCAAGCGGGCCACAGGCGGCTCCGAAGGTCCCGCCGCCGCTTTCGTGTGTCGCCGTTTTGTGTTGCTGATTCTGCGCGCCAAACCATGCTCGCATCGTAGCCAAGGGACATCGAACGAAGACCCACCCGGATTCCGATCCGCCCGACATTCCAACCACGCGCAACGGGCTTGGCCGCGGGCGGATTGCATCCGCGCTGTTCGCCCCGGCGATCATTTTTTCGGTCGGCGTCGCGGGCGCCTTTCCGCAGGGACAGCCCGCGACCAAGGCGCCGCCGCCGCCCTCGCGCGGCGCCACTTCATCGGACCGCGATAAGGAGAAGGAGCCGCAGTCGCGCACGGTGTATCGCCCCGCGGACATCATCGAGGTCCATCCGGAGGGCGATTACCTCAAGGCCATGAAGGTCTACGATGAATGGATGCGCACCGGAGGCGGCAGCGTGGACAAGCCCGTGCCGTTGGATGTGATGGAGAAGATGTATAAGGCGGCGGGCGAGGGGAAGACCGCGTTCAAGACCGTCGCCAGCCTCTTCTCCAAGGGCCTTCAGATTGATGACGCGACCGCGAAAAAGGAGGGCATCACCCACCGGATCATTGACGAGAAGCACAGCATCGCCATGGCCGTGCAGCGCGACGCGATGATTGACGCGGTCATCAACGACGTCGCCAAGGCGAACAACGGGATCATCGGCCGCTCGGATTCAGGCAACGTCACCGCCGGCATCAAGAGCGACCTGGATCAGACCTTCTACGTGTTCGACGCGAGCGACCCGAAGAAGCTCGTGCGGCTGGAACTCAAGGACCGCGAGTTCATCGAGAAGTTCAAGGACACATGGAAGAAGAAGCATCCTGGCCTGAGCATTGAGGCGCTCGACATCGCGTCCATCCAGGGCAAGAACCGCTTCCCCGACCCGCGCATCAAGCGCATGGATTTCCTCAATGACTTCGAAGCCCACCTCGCGGACGCCATCGCCGTCGCTTCCAAGGCAGGACAGACAACGGAGGCGCTCCAATTCTGGCAGGCCGCGCTCAAGCTCTACGAGTCCACCTGGCGCGCGCCGATGCTGGCCGATGTGACCTACACAAACGCCTACTACAATTCCTCCTCCAACCGGGTCGAGTTCACTCCCCACACGTATCAACGACACCGGACATATCGGCAGGCCGGCGCGCTCTACTGGCAGCTCGGCGACCTCGACTATGCCTACGCGATGCAGCAGGCAGAGGCGCGAATCACCACGGAACAGCAGCGGCTCGATAACAAGCCGCAGATCTGGCCCGACGACCTCCGCAAGCTCGCCGCGTGGAATCGTTCCTACGCGGGCAAGCTCGACGAGGCCGTCGCGCACTGCGACCTCTACGAGAAGGAAGAACTTCGCCGTCAGCTCGCGCAGTCGCAGCCGCCGACCGAGCCGAAGGCGCGCGAATCCATCCAGCAGGACCACCCCTATTGGTATCTCGCGGTGAAGAACGGCGCGAAGATCGAAAACTACGGCCCCGCGCCGAGCCCGGCGCAACTTGCCTCCGCAATTCCGAAGCCGCAGACCAACGCCGAGACCAGCCGCGCATCCGCGCCGGGACCGCTCACGCTTCTGGGGCAGATTTCCGATCCGTTCAAATACGACCAGCCCCGCGTGACGAACAACACCGTGCGCGAGGGAACGGCTGTGAGCGGCGGGGCGCTGCCCACGACGGGCGGCAGCCCGCGCGCGACACCTCAAATCGCGCCCGCACCCGGCTCGACCCGCGGCTGCCCGCCGGCCTCTACAATCAGGGCGCGCAGTGCCTCCAAGGCGGCTCGCACCCGATGGCCCATCTGTCCTATCTGACCGTGACGCACATGGACCCGCGCGCGCTCGGCGCCTACCACGGCCTCGGCGTGGCCGCGGCGCAGATGGGATTGAAGCAACAGGCCGCGGCCTCCTTCGAAATCTACCTGCGCGGCGACAACTCGGCTTCGCCGCACGCGCAGAGCGCGCGCCAATGGCTGGCCACATTGCGCGCGAGCCCGTGAAGCGCTCGCGAATCGCAGTTACGGGGAGCCGGGTTGCGGGATGATGATGCGCTGCGCGCCCGCACCCCCTCCGCCCGGAGGCGGCGGCACGCCAATGACGGCTGCGCCCGCGCCGATGCCATCGAGGACGCGGATAGCGCGGACCTGAACATTGTCCCCGCCGCCGTCAATCATCTGGTAACTGAACCGGCCACCTTGCGACGTGGGAACCCATGCGCCGCCGTTTTGCTTGTAGGCGTCCCACGCCTGCTGCCCGAGCAACTGCACGATGGCTTGCTCGGTCTGCTCGCCCATGGACTTGAGCGTGGCCATCGGGTCAGTTGCGCGAGCGCCTCCGTCATGCGCGATTTCACAGTGCCCTCGGGGATGCCAAGCACCTCGGCGATTTCGCGGAACTTCAGCCCTTCGTAGTGGCGCAGCACGACCACAGCGCGATAGGGCTCGGCAAGCCGATGCAGCGCGTCGCGCACAAACCCCACCCGCTCCGAGGCCAGCGAGTGGGCCGAGGGATCCGGCGCGGCATCGGCAATGGCGAACTCGGTTTCGCCATCCTCGCTCTCGAGCGGTTGCTGGCCCCGGCGTGTGCGGCGTCGCAACTCGTCGTGGCAGAGGTTCACCGCGATCCGCCAGAGCCACGTGGAAAACTTCGCCGCCGGCTCCCAGTCTTTGCGCCGCGCGAACACACGCGTGAACGCCTCCTGCGAAAGGTCCTCGCCGCGATGTTCGTCGCCGGTCATGCGAACGCACAGGCGTCGGATGGGCTCCTGCCAGCGGGCGACGAGCCGCGCGAAGGCTTCGGGGTCGTCCCGCGTCCGCACGCGCCACATCGCCTGTTCATCGGTGCAGCCGAGCAGGGACGTGAGGATGGAGCCGGCCATGGTGTTCAGCGCGCCACGCTCATCGCGGGAGGTGATTGGGAGTTGCTCGACATCGGTTCGACCGGGCACCATTGGTTCCGTTCAACCAGTGAAACGCCCGACCGAAGCGATTAGTTCGCAGATTCTGCGCCCAGCTGAAGCCGGCGAAGACGCGCGCTCGAATACCCGCGGGCCGCGGCGGGTCAGTTGCCTTGTTGCTTCCATGACGAAATCGCTGCGACACACCGTCTTCGCGCTCGCCGCGCCGCTTGCCTTCGCGCAGCAAGCACCGGCTGCGGCGCCTTCGGCGAAGGACGTGGACTTCTTCGAGACGCGCATCCGCCCCGTGCTGGCGGCGAAGTGTTTTCAGTGCCATTCGGATCGCGCGCAGAAGTTGAAAGGCGGCTTGCGCCTCGACTCGCGCGCGCACCTGCTCAAGGGCGGCGACTCCGGCCCCGCCCTCATACCCGGCGACCCTGACCACAGCCAACTCATCCTCGCCATCCGCGGTCGCGATCCGGACATTCTCATGCCGCCTGCGACGAGCGGCGAGCGTCTCGCCGACGATGTGGTCGCAGACTTCGAGAAGTGGGTGAAGTCCGGCGCGGCGTTCCCGGACAAGCCGGCCGGCGCCGACAAACCCGCCCACGCGTGGTGGGAGTTGATCCCCGCGAACAAGCTTCAGCCCGCAAGCCTCACCGTCGAGAAGGCCGTGGACCACTACATCGGCGCGAAGCTCAAGTCCGCCCGCGCCAAGCCCGCTTCCGCCACTCCGGATGCGGCCCTTGCGCGCCGGCTCACGCTCGACCTCGCGGGCCGCATCCCCACCGCAGCGGAGGCGCGCGAGTTCGCCGACTCGAAAGCCCGGGACAAGCGCGCCCAACTCGTGGACCGGCTCATGGCATCGCCGGGCTTTGCGCGCCATCTCGTGCATGAACTGGACTGGTTGCTCATGTCAGGTGAGCGCGCCGACCTGCGCGGCTATCTCGCGCCCGCCGTCGAGGAGAAGCGCCCGTGGGACCGCGTCTTCCGCGAACTCATCGCCGCGCGCGACACCGAGGCAAAGGGTTCCTCGGCCTTTCTCCGCGCCCGCGTGAGGGATCCCGACAAGATGGTCACCGACGTGAGCGTGCGGTTCTTTGGCGTGGACATCTCCTGCGCGCAATGCCACGACCACCCGCTCGTGCCGTCGTGGAAGCAGGACCATTACTTCGGCATGAAATCGTTTTTCAGCCGCACGTTCGACTTCGGCGATTTCGTTGCGGAGCGCGAGTATGGCGCGGCCGTGACCTTCAAGACCACGAAGGGCGAGTCGAAGGACGCGAAGCTCATGTTCCTCACCGGCCGCGTGGTCGAGGAACCCGCGCCCGCCGAGCCCACCGCCGAACAGAAGCGGGCCGAGAAACAAATGATGGAGGACCTCAAGAAAAAGAAGGAACCGTGGCCCGAGCCGAAGTTCAGCCGTCGCGCCAAGCTCGTCGAGGCCGGGCTTGCGCCTGGCGACGAGGGCTTTTTCGCCCGCTCCATCGTCAACCGCGTCTGGGCACAGCTCTTCGGCCGCGGACTGGTTGCGCCCGCCGACCAGATGCACGGCGCCAATACACCGAGCCACCCGGAACTGCTCGCCTGGCTCGCGCGCGACTTCTCCGCGCACGGCTACGACCTGCGGCGGCTCGTCCGCGGGTTGGTGTTGAGCGACGCCTACGCCCGCGCGAGCGCGTGGGGCGACAGCCACCGCCCGGATGCCGCGCTCTTCGCCGTCGCGCAACCGCGCGCGCTCACGCCGCAGCAACTGGCGCTCTCGCTCCAAGTGGCCGCGACCGACCCCGAGGCGTTGCGCGACGCGGACCAGTCGCAGCGGCAATTCAAGTCGCTCGAAGGCGTGTCGCAAAACTGGGTCGCTCTGTTCGAGCGGTCGGACGAGGGCTTCCAACTGAGCGTGGACGAGGCGCTGATGCTGAGCAACCACGAGCGCGTCGCCCGCGACCTCCTTTCGGATGGCAGCGGGCGGCTCATCGCAAGGCTCGTCGCGATCCAAGGCCCGGCCGAGGCGGTGAAGCTCGCGTATTGGACCACGCTCTCGCGGGCTCCAACGCGCGATGAGGCGGAAGCCGTGGCCGGGTTCATCTCACGCAGGGCGGATCGTCCCGCGGACGCGTGGCGGCACGTCGTCTGGTCGCTGATGACCGGCGCGGAGTTCCGGTTCAACCACTGAACCTTCCACCTGCGTCAAAACTCCGCGTTGCCCGGCGTGCGGGCGAAGGGGATCACGTCGCGGATGTTCGACACGCCCGTGACGAACATCAGCAACCGCTCGAACCCCAGCCCGAAGCCCGCGTGCGGCACCGTCCCGTAGCGCCGCAAGTCCGCATACCACCAGTAATCCTCCGGCCGCAGCTTGTGGGACGCGAGGTTGTCCGCGAGTTGCGCCGGACGCTCCTCGCGCTGCGCGCCGCCGATGACTTCGCCGATGCCCGGCACCAGCACATCCATCGCGGTCACGGTCTTCCCGTCATCGTTCAGCCGCATGTAGAACGGCTTTATCTCGCGCGGATAGTTGAACACGGTCACCGGCGACTTGAAGTGCTCCTCGGTCAGGAACCGCTCGTGCTCCGATTGCAGGTTCTGCCCGTATGCCACGGGAAACTCGAACGCGCGGCCCGACTTGTTCAAAACCTCCACCGCCTCCGTGTAAGGCACGCGCACGAACGGCCGCTCGGCCACGAACTTCAGCCGCTCGCCGATGCCCTTGTCCACGAATTTCGCGAACAGCGCGAGGTCCTCCGCGCAATGCTCCAGCGTGTGCCTCACCATCGCCTTGATGAACTCCTCGCCGAGGTCCATGTCGCCCTGCAGGTCGCAGAACGCCATCTCCGGCTCGATCATCCAGAACTCCGCCGCGTGCCGCGCCGTGTTCGAGTTCTCCGCGCGGAAAGTCGGGCCGAACGTGTAAACGTTGGACAGCGCGCACGCAAACGTCTCCGCCTCGAGTTGTCCGCTCACGGTCAAGTAGGCGGGCTTGCCGAAGAAATCCGCCGCCGCCCCCTCACCCGCCCTTCGGGCACCCTCTCCCCCACCGGGGGAGAGGGATGGGGTGAGGGGGAGCGTCGTCACGCGGAACATCTCGCCCGCGCCCTCGCAATCACTCGCGGTGATGATGGGCGTGTGGACATAGACGAAGTCGCGTTCCTGGAAAAACTGGTGCACCGCGAACGCCAGCCGGCTGCGCGTGCGGAACACCGCGCCGAAGAGGTTCGACCGCGGGCGCAAGTGCGCGATGGTGCGGAGGAACTCGTGCGTGTGGCCCTTCTTCTGGAGCGGATAGCTCGCGTCCGCCGCTCCGACGAGCTCGATACGGCTCGCGTGCAGCTCCCACTTCTGCCCCGCCGCGGGCGAGGCGACGAGCCTGCCCTCGATGATGGCCGACGCGCCCGTGGTGAAGTGCGCGATGTCGGCGTAGCCGGGCACGTTCGCGTCCACGACGACCTGCAGGTTTGCGAGGCACGAGCCGTCGTTGAGTTCGAGGAACGAGAAGCCCTTCGAGTCGCGCCGCGTGCGGACCCAGCCCTTGACGGTGACGGCGTCGTGCGCGGCAGACGAGGCGAGGACGTGTTTGATGAGGGTGCGCATAAAATCAGGACGGGAGTGGCGGCTTCTCGCGGTGCCACGGCGTGCTTTGCTCGTAGGCGTGGGCGATGCGCAGGAGCGTCGCCTCGCCCATCGGCTTGCCGAGCAGTTGCAGTCCGATGGGCAGCTTGGGCGCGCTCGTGAAGCCGCACGGCACGCTGATGCCGCAGATGCCCGCGAGGTTGCACGAGAGCGTGAACACGTCGAAGAGATACATCTGCAACGGGTCTTCGCACTTCTCGCCGACCTTGAACGCCGCGGCGGGCGTCACCGGCGTGACGATGGCGTCCACCTGCTCGAAGGCGTCCAGGAAGTCGCGCCGGATGAGCGTGCGGACTTTTTGCGCGCGCAAGTAGTAGGCGTCGTGGTAGCCGCTGCTCAGCACGTAGGTGCCGAGGATGATGCGGCGCTTGACCTCCGCGCCGAAGCCCGCGCCTCGCGTGCGGCAATACATCTCGATCGGGTCCGCGCCGTCCACACGCGCGCCGTAGCGCACGCCGTCGAACCGCGCGAGGTTCGCCGAAGCCTCGGCGGTGGCGATGATGTAGTAGGTGGCGATGGCGTATTCCGTGTGCGGCAGCGAAATCTCGCGCACCTCCGCGCCGAGCGACTCAAGCTGTTTCACCGCGGTGTCCACCGCGGACTTCACCTCCGCATCGAGCCCGCCGATGAAATACTCCTTCGGCAAACCGAGCTTGAGTCCCCTGATGCCGCCGTCGAGTCCTGCGGCGAAGTCCGGCGCGGGCTCGGGAACGCTCGTCGAGTCGCGCGGGTCGTGGCCACCGATGACGCCGAGAATCGTTGCCGCGTCGCGGGCGGTTTTCGTGCAGGAGCCAATTTGGTCGAGCGAACTCGCGAACGCCACGAGCCCGTAGCGCGAGACGCGTCCGTAAGTCGGCTTCAATCCCACGCAGCCGCACAGCGCAGCGGGCTGGCGCACGGAACCACCAGTGTCCGAGCCGAGCGTGGCGATGGCTTCGTCCGCAACCACGGCCGCTGCGGAGCCGCCCGAGGAACCGCCGGGGATGCGCGAAGTGTCCCACGGATTGAAGGTCGGCCCGAACGCCGAGTTCTCCGTCGAGCTGCCCATCGCAAACTCGTCCATGTTCAGCCGGCCGAACACAACCGCGCCCGCCGCCCGCAAGCGCTCGATGACAGTCGCGTCGTAAGGCGAGACGAACTTGCCGAGAATCTTCGAACCGCACCGCAGCGGCTGGCCCTTCACGGCGAGCACGTCCTTCACCGCGACCGGCACGCCGAGCAACGGTCCACGCTCACGCGCGGCGAGACGCGCGTCCGCCGCGTCCGCCTGCGCGAGCGCATCGGCGGCATCGAGGCTGAGAAACGCGTGGATGCGGCCATCCACCGCGGTGATGCGGTCGAGGCACGACTGCGTTGCTTCGCGTGCGGAGCACTCGCGTCGCGAGAGCATCGCGCCGAGTTCTGCGATGGTCAGCGAGTTGAGCATCGGCCTTGCACCACTACTCCACAATCTTCGGCACGCGGAACAGTCCGTTGAGTTCCGCGGGCGCGTTGCGCAGCGCGTCCTCGTGCGGCAGCGACGGCCGCACGGCATCCGGTCGCGTCACGTTCAGCAGCGGGACTGCGTGCGCCGTGGGTTCGACCTGCGACACGTCCACTTCCTTGAGCTTCTCGATGTAGCCGAGCACGTGCCCGAGCTGCGCGCCGAGGTGCCGTTCCTCCTCCGGCGCGAGCGCGAGCCGCGCGAGGTGCGCGACGTAGTGGATGTTCATCGGCGTTGCCATGCGCGCGAGCGTAGGGCGGCGCGAAGGGAGTTCAACACGAAACCCGCGCCGTTCAGCGCTTTGGCTTGCCCGCGCTGCCGGCTTCGCGCGAGCATCCGCCCGTTTCCATGAGCTCGCCCGCCGCCGCACCGCCGCGCTGGTATCAAGGCGTCACGCGCTACCAATGGCTCGTGCTGGCGGTCGCCTCGGCGGGCTGGGTGTTCGACACGTTCGAGGGGCAGATTTTCACCATCACGCGCGCGGATCTGTTTGCCGAACTACTGCGTGTTCCCGCGGGCGACCCGGCCATCAAGCGTTACGGCGACATCTTCCTCGGCATCTTCCTCGCGGGCGGGACGGTTGGCGGCATCTTGTTTGGTTCGCTCGCGGACCGCTGGGGGCGGCGGCCGACGATGGTCGTCACCATCCTCATGTATTCCGTGTTCAGCGGGCTGACGTTTTTCGCGGACTCATTGTGGCAGGTGGCGGTGCTGCGCTTTCTCGTCGCGATGGGCGTGGGCGGCGAATGGTCCGTCGCTGCGGCGCTCGTCGCGGAGGTCTTCCCGCAACACGCGCGGACGCACGCGTCGGCCATCTTCCACTCGACGAGCATCCTCGGAACGTGGATGGCGGCGCGGGCGGGCTTGTGGGTCGGCGCCGAATGGCGGCACGCGTATCTCATCGGCATCCTGCCCGCGCTGCTCGTGTTGTGGGTGCGCGCGAGCGTGAAGGAACCGGAACGCTGGACCGCGCTCGTGGAAAAGGCGGCGAGGGGCGAAGCGGTGCAGCGCGGAAGCCTGCGCGAACTGCTCGGCGATCCGCGGTGGCGCAATCGCGCCCTGCTCGGTTTGCTGCTCGCTGCCGTGGGCTTGAGCACTTTCTGGGGCGTCGTCATCGCCGGACAAGACCTCGCGCGGGAGTTTCTCATCCGGACTGGCACGGATGCGAAGGTCGCCGGCGAGAAGGCGAAGTTCGCCTATGGCTACGTGCAGGCAACTGGCGGCGGGCTCGGCTTGCTGTTCTTCGGTCCGCTGGCCGCGCGGCTCGGGCGCAAGCGGGCGTTCGCGCTCATGCACGTGCTCGCGCTGTCCATCGTGCCGGTCGTGTGCTGGCTGCCGCGCAGCTACGAAGCGCTGCTCACGTTGCTGCCGGTGTATGGCTTCCTCACGCTGAGTATCCACGCGGGTTACGCGATTTACTTTCCCGAATTGTTCCCGACGCACCTGCGCGCGACCGGCACGGGCTTCTGCTTCAACGGCGGCCGCATCGTGTCGGCGGGAGCGCTCGTGTTCGCCGGCTGGCTGAAGGGGCTGCCAGGAATGGACCTCCGCCTCGCGGTGACGCTGCTTGCGCTGATTTTCCTGCTCGGGCTTGTCGTGTTGAAGTTCCTTCCCGAGACGAAGGGCCAGCCGCTGCCGGAGTGAGTGTCGCCAATCCTTCTCGTCGTCGCCCTCGACTGGCCCGTTCGCATTCGAGGACGAGGACGACGACCACGAAGAGGGCGCCGACGACCACGAAGAGGAGAACAAGTTTAGCGGCTCATCGCAACCGAATGTCGGGCGCGGCGGCTGCGTAATCCGTGACCGTGATGCTTGCATCCGCGTGAAGCCGCACGAGCGACGCGGGGCATTCCGGCGAGATGGGGCCGTGCAACACGCGGCGCACGACGGCGCTTTGCCACGGGCGGTTGCAGTAGAGCCGCACCCGGCGCGACGCGAGGATTTCCTTCATGCCCACCGTCACCGCGCGGTGCGGGATGACCTCGATGCTGCCGCCGACGGTGTGGGCGTTGATGGTGCGCGTCTCGCGCGAGAGTGAGAGCACTCGCGTCGACAGGGCGGCGAAGGAGGCGACGGTCGCCGAGTCCCCCTCACCTGGCCTCCGGCCACCCTCTCCCCCACTGGGGGAGAGGGCAGGGCGAGGGGGTGGCTCCGGCGGTTCGTTGAATGCAATGTGGCCGTTGATGCCGATGCCGCCGAAGGTCGCATCCACGCCGCCGCGAGCTTCGATGCAGCGCCGAACCGCGTTGCAGTCGCGCGAGTCGGGGCAGACGCGGTTTTCCGGTCGGGGCGCGAGCGAGGGTTCGAGCAAGTCGTAGAACGCGCGCTTCAGAAAGGCGCGGAAACTCAGCGGATGCGACTCTGTCACCCACGCGTCGTCGTCGGTGAGATACTCGTCCATTTGGATGAAGCACGTGTCGCGGCATTCCACTCGCGCCTCGTTGATGGCTTTCGCGAGCAGGGGCCAGTGATCCACGGGACCGACGGGGACGATGAGAGTGGCGCCGCGCCCGCGTTTGCGCGCCGCGACGATTTCAGCCTTCATGGCATCCGCAAGATCGCGCGCGATGGAAGCCATGTCGCCGAGGACGCGGACTTTCACCGGTGTCCCGTCACCGAGTATCCTCGCTGGGACGCCGAGGTAATCCGGAAGGGTGGCCGAGTCCATTCGCAGGCGGGTCACAATACGAGAGCCATCACGGAGCACGAGGCGTGGCGAAGGTCATGCGATCCGTCGGCGCGGGCGAACTCGTAGAAGACGTGCGCCGTGTCTCCCACGACCTCGACCGCGAAGTAGCGCGCGGAACCGCTGCCGAACGGGCTCGTCACGACCGGACCGGCGGCGGAAAGCGAGCTCCAATCGCGCAAGTCAGGCGAGCTGGCAAGCGCGCACTTCTCCTCGTAGTTCTCCGCCTCACTCGCACTGCCGTCGTAGAAGCCGAAGAACTGGTTGGCGAACGGCACGACCGTGTTGAGGCGGCGACAGTAGCAGTCCCAGCCGCGCCCGCTGGGTTTGAGCACAACGCCCTGCCAGTCCCAGCGCTCGAGGTCGCGCGAGGTGGCGAGCGCGGTGGCGCTGACACATTCGCCGGTGTTGAAGATGTCCAGCGTCGAGTGCGAGCCGGCGTTCGTGCGCGGTGTTGGCAGGGCAACGCTCAGGAACAGGTGGAACACGCCGTCTTTCTCGAACAGCCACGGGTCCTTCACGCCTTCGAGGCCGAAGTCCGTCGCGGTGAATACCCGACGCGAGCGCGCAGGGTCGAGCGCGCCGATGCGCGAGGCCTGGACGACTTCGACACACCAACGGCCGTCCGTGGGGTCCACGAAGCTCACGAACCAGCGCCACCGGCCGTCGGCGGACTTGTGCAGGCAGCAGCGCTCGATGGAGGGGGTATTGAAGCGGTCCTTCGTCACCGACCACACATCGGTCCACGAGACGAGGTCGGTCGAGCGGGCGATGCGGGTCTCACCGCCGCGGTCGGGTTGCATGCCACGAGGGCGGCGCAGGCGATAGGTGAGATACCACGCGTTTTCATCCGCGGCGTGACACACGCCGGGCGCGCCAGCCCAGTATCCCGCACCGGCTCCGGGCGGTTCGCGCGGCACCCGACCCTCGGCGAGGAATCGCGACGTGAGCGCGGTCGTGGGCACGGGCGGATCGTAGCGAGGCGCACCGCGGCAAGTCGAAGCCGGAATTGCACTCGCCGCGTGCGGCGAGAGGACTGCCGCAAGGAAAGAAACCGTCGCCTCGCGGCTGGCGGGTTTGTGAGGGCGCGAGGGTCAAGGCTCCTCGATGATCTTGGCGCGGTGCTGGAAGTATTCGCGCGGCGTGATCTTGTCGGCCTTGTAGAGTTGCAGGAGTTCCACGAGTTTCTGTTGCTTGGTCTTCTTGGGGTTGGCGGCAATCGCGGCGGCGGGCGAAAGCGGTGCGGCCTTGGGTGCGGATGCCGCCGGCGGCGTGGTCTTGGGCGCAGTTGCGGCCGGCGGCGGTGTGCCGGCCTTGATTGCCGCGGCGCGGGCCTCGGCTTCGCGTTTCTTCTCCATGTCGCGGAGCTTGGCATCGAGCTCGGCCTTGGCCTTCGCATCAGCCCTGGCCTTCGCATCGGCTTCGGCCTTGGCCTTGCGCTCGGCGTCGGCAGCAGCGCGCTTCTCCATGTCGGCCTTCGCCTTCGCGTCCGCTTCGGCCCTCTTCTTCGCGGCTTCCTCGGCCTTGCGTTTCATGGCTTCCTCGGCGACGGCTTGCGCCTTGAGGCGTTCCTCGGCGCGGCGCAAATCCTCGGCGATGCGTCGGGCTTGGGCGTCGGACTTGGCCGTGCTGGGCGACGTCGTGACTTTGGGAGGAGGCGTGACCACCTTCGGCTCGACCTTGGGCGGCTGCTTCGTGGTCGCGACTGACGGCGGCGGGGTCTTGGCCTTGTGCTCGGCCTCGATGCGGGCGCGGGCTTCGCGTTCGGCGCGTTCGCGGAGCTGGCGCTCGGCCTCGGCGCGGACCTTCTCCTTCAAGAGCTGCTCCTCGAGGGCCTTCTGTCTGGCCTTGTCGGAGGCAATCCGCTCGGCCTCGGCGCGCGCGGCGGCGGCGGCTTCCATCTTGGCGCGGTCCTCGGCCTGCTTGCGGGCGAGGGCCTCGGTCTTCTTGCGAAGGTCTTCGGCGGCCTTGGCCTCGGCCATCGCGCGCTTGGCGGCGGCTTCCTTCTCCTTCTTCTCGGCGTCGAGCTTGGCGCGCAGGTCGCGTTCCATTTGGGCCCTGGCAGCCTTCTCGGTGGTGGCCTTGGTGGCGGCGGCACGTTCAGCCTCGGCCCGGGCGCGGGCTTCCTCCTCGCGCTTCTTGGCGGCCATTGCGGCATCGGTCTTGGCGCGCGCGTCGGCTTCGGC
>Ga0233424_10001851_pt1 | contig 16786 bp, 16 predicted proteins | sample Watercolumn_Towu_FD_181011 | JGI IMG/M metagenome (GOLD analysis project Ga0233424, IMG submission 181011) | Freshwater microbial communities from Lake Towuti, South Sulawesi, Indonesia - Watercolumn_Towuti2014_125_MG | ecosystem: Environmental > Aquatic > Freshwater > Lake | place: Indonesia...
TCGGATTAGAACATCTTGAATCTCTAATTTTTGATCTAAGCTGAATTTGAATCTTCACGTGAGTGTTGGAAGCCAGGAGGCTAAGCATGCAAGGTCCATTGATTGACACCCTCGCGCGGCAAGGCGTGACCCGCCGCACATTCTTCAAGTACTGCGCCACCTTGGCATCCCTGATGGCCTTGCCGCCGTCCGCGGGACGCGCCATGGCGGAGGCGATGGCATCTGCCCCGGCGGCCGCCAAGCGACCCTCGGTCATCTGGTTGCCGTTCCAGGAGTGCACCGGCTGTACCGAGTCCATCACCCGCTCCCATTCCCCCACCATCGAGGGGCTGATCTTCGACGCCATCTCCCTGGATTATCAGGAGACCCTGATGGCGGCGGCGGGGTACCAGGCCGAGGAAGCGCTGCACAAGGCCATGAAGGACAACGAAGGCAAGTACCTGCTGGTCGTCGACGGCTCCGTGCCGCTGGGACTGGACGGGGCCTACTCCTGCATCGCCGGCAAGTCCAACCTGGAAGCCCTGAAGGAAGTCGCCAAGGGTGCCGCGGCTATCGTCGCCATGGGTTCCTGCGCGGCCTTCGGCGGCATCCCCAAGGCGAATCCGAATCCCACCGGCGCCGTCGCGGTGTCCGACGTGATCAAGGACAAGCCCATCATCAACATCCCCGGCTGCCCGCCCATCCCGGTGGTCATGACCGGTGTGCTGGCCCATTTCCTGACTTTCGGCAGCCTGCCGGAGATGGACAAGCTGGGCCGCCCGAAAGCTTTCTATGGCGAGACCATCCACGACCGCTGCTACCGGCGTCCGTTCTACGATCAGGGCAAGTTCGCCAAGACCTTCGACGATGAAGGCGCGCGCAAGGGCTGGTGCCTGTTCGAGCTGGGCTGCAAGGGGCCAGTCACCTACAACGCCTGCGCGACGGTTAAGTGGAACGGCGGCACCTCCTGGCCGGTGGAATCCGGGCACGGCTGCCTGGGTTGCTCGGAACCCGATTTCTGGGATGGCGGCGGTTTCTATCGTGCCCTGTCGCGGCCCGCGGATCCCCTGAAGATGGCGGCGACGGCCGCGGCGGTGGGTGCGGCGGCCGGCGTGGCGATCAGCTTCGCCAACCGGGCCAAGAAGAGCTCCGCCAAGACGGCGCACGAAACCGTGACCCTGGCTGATCTGGAGAAATGATCATGAACGAAATGCAATTCCTGACATGGGTCCGGGGTCCGGGCCTGGACATCGCCATCGGCATCTTCCTGCTCGGCGTGTTGTGGCGGCTGATCGAGATCTACTCACTTGGCCGCAAGGTCGATGTGGCGCCCGGACGTCATCGTGACGGCGCCTCCGGCCTGCACACGGTGTTCCGCCGCTCGGTGCCGCCTCCCGGCATGGTCAAGCGTTCCCCGGTGACCTACATCGGTGGTTACGTCTTTCATATCGGCCTGGCGATCATCGTCTTCCTGTTCGAGCCGCACATCATCCTCATCCGCGATCTCACCGGGCTGTCCTGGCCGGGCCTGCCCTCGCAGGTGATCGACCTGGTGTCGGTGATCACCCTCGGCGCCATGCTGGTGGTGCTCGCGGACCGCATCAAGAAGCCGGTGAAGCGATACCTCAGCACCTTCGAGGACTGGTTCACCTGGACCCTCACCTTCCTGCCGGTGCTCACCGGATGGATGGCCGTGCAGCATCTGTTGTTGCCCTACACCACCATGCTGGCCCTGCACATCCTGTCCGTCGAACTGTTGTTGATCGTCCTGCCCTTCACCAAGCTGTTCCATGCCTTCACGGTCTTCGGTTCCCGCTGGTACCTCGGCAAGATCAACGGTCATAGGGGAGTCCCTGTATGAGCGCCTCACTGCAAAAGGGCATCAATGCCCTCAAGGAAGTCATCGACGCGCCTGTCGCGAGTTATCTCAACAGTTGCGTGCATTGCGGCCTCTGCGCCGAGGCCTGTCTGTTCCATCTGGAAACCGACGATCCGAAATACACGCCCATCCACAAGCTGGAACCGCTGCGCCGGGTCTATGAGCAGGAATACACCCTGCTCGGCCGCCTGAAGAAGATGGTCGGCCTGTCCAAGCCCGTCACCGACGACGAGCTGGAGGAGTGGAAGGAACTGGTCTACGACAGCTGCACCATGTGCGGCCGCTGCTCCATGGTCTGCCCGGTCGGCAACGACATCGTCTACATGGTGCGCAAGCTGCGCGAGGGCATGGCGGTGTCCGGCCACGCGCCCGAGGGCATCCAGGGCGCGGTCAAGCGCACGGTCGAGATCGGCGGTCCGATGGGCCTGAAGTGGCCGGCGGTGGCGAACGTCATCAAGAAGGCCGAGGCGGCCACAGGCGAGACCATCAACGTGGACAAGCCGGGTGTCGACTACCTGGTGCTGCTGTCCTCCATGGAGATCGTCAACTATCCGGAGTACCTGGAAGCCCTGGTGAAGATCTTCAAGAAGGCGGGCATCAGCTTCACTCTCGCCTCGGACGCCTTCGAGGCGACCAACGCCGGCATGCAGATCGGCGCCTCCGACCTCGCCAAGCTCATCGTCTCGCGCATCATCAACTCCGCCGAGAAGCTGGGCGTGAAGTACGTGCTGTCGCCGGAATGCGGCCACGCCTACATGGCGATCCGCTGGGAAGGCCCCAACCTGATCGGCCGGCCCTACAAGTTCGAGGTCAGGCACGTCCTGGAAGTGCTCGACGAACTGCGCCAGAAAGGCGTGCTGAAGATGAAGGACAAGTTCAAGGAGCCGCTCATCCTGCACGATCCCTGCCAGATCGTGCGCCGCGGCGGCGTGCTGGAAGCGCCGGAACCCCTGGTGCAGACGGTGGCCGAGAACTACATCCCCATCGTCGACAAGCAGAAGTGGAACTGGTGTTGCGGTGGCGGCGGCGGCGCCTCGGCCATCCATACCGAGGAAGCCGAAGCCCTGCGCGCCAAGGCCTTCCGCATCAAGAAGCGGCAGATCGAGGAGAACGGCGTCAATACCATGGTGACCTTCTGCGCCAACTGCCGCATCGTGATCGAGGAAGGTTTCGACCACTACGGGATGAACACGCAGTTGCTCGGCCTGACCGAACTGCTCGCCGAACACCTGGAGGACTGAACAAATGAACGCACCCCAACGCATCGTCGTCGATCCCATCACCCGCATCGAGGGCCACCTGCGCATCGAGGCGGAAACGGATGCATCCGGGAAGATCATCCGGGCGTCCTCCGCCGGCACCATGGTGCGCGGCATCGAGATCATCCTGCGCGGCCGCGATCCCCGCGACGCCTGGGCCTTCGCCCAGCGCATCTGCGGCGTCTGCACCCTGGTGCACGGCATGGCGTCCATCCGCTCGGTGGAAGACGCGATCCATCGCTCCATCCCCAGCTACGCCATCCCGGCCAACGCGGAAATCATCCGCAACCTGATGATCGCGGCCCAGTACGTGCACGACCACGTCATGCACTTCTACCACCTGCACGCCCTGGACTGGGTGGACGTGGTTTCCGCCCTCAAGGCCGATCCCAAGGCCACTTCCGCCCTGGCGCAAAGCATCAGCAGCTATCCCAAGTCTTCCCCGGGCTATTTTGCCGACGTGCAGAAGAAGGTGAAGACCTTCGTCGAACAGGGCCAGCTGGGCATCTTCGCCAACGCCTATTGGGGTCACCCGGCCTACAAGCTGCCGCCCGAGGCCAACCTCATGGCCGTGGCCCACTATCTGGAGGCCCTGGCGTGGCAGCGGGACGTGGTCAAGCTGCACGCCATCTTCGGCGGCAAGAACCCCCACCCCAACTTCGTGGTGGGCGGCACCCCGGCGGCCATCTCCGTGCAGACCGGCGGCGGCCAGGGTAAGGGCCCCATGCACCGCGGCGGCCAGGACGCCACCGCGGTCAACATGGTGGGCCTGCAGACCGTGCAGAACGTCATCAAGCAGATGAAGGATTTCGTCGATCAGGTCTACATTCCCGACCTGCTGGCCATCGCCTCCTTCTACAAGGACTGGGGCGCCATCGGCGACTCCGGCGGCAACTACCTATCCTTCGGCGACCTGCCGGAGAAGGACATGTGGACGCCGGAATCCTTCCTGATCCCGCGCGGCGTCATTCTTGGCGGTGACATCGGCAAGGTGCATCCCATCAACCTGGACGACGACAACGAAATCCAGGAATTCGTCAGCCACGCCTGGTACAAGTACTCGGGCGGCGACGACAAGGGCCTGCATCCCTGGAAGGGCGAGACCGAACTCAACTACACCGGTCCCAAGCCGCCCTACGAGCACCTGGACGTCGACAAGAAGTACTCCTGGCTCAAGTCGCCGCGCTGGAAGGGCAAGCCCATGGAAGTCGGTCCCCTGGCCCGGGCACTCATCATGTATGCCACCGGCAACAAGCAGATGAAGGAACTGGTGGACTACACCCTGAAGACCCTCAATGTACCGGTCACCGCCCTGTTCTCCACCCTGGGACGCACTGCAGCCCGCGGCCTGGAGAGCAAGGTCCTGGCGGACGCCATGCAGGGCATGTTCGACAAGCTCTTGGCCAACATCAAGGCCGGCGACGTCAAGACCTTCAACGACCAGTACTGGGATCCGTCCACCTGGCCCAAGTCCCTCCACGGTGTGGGCCTCATGGAAGCGCCCCGGGGCGGCCTGTCCCACTGGATCGTCATCGAGGACGGCAAGATCGATAACTACCAAGCCATCGTGCCCAGCACCTGGAACGCGGGGCCGCGCGACACCGCAGGCAATTCCGGGCCCTACGAGGCGTCGCTGCAGCACAACCACGTGCTGCACGATCCGAAGCAGCCGCTGGAGATCCTGCGCACCATCCACAGCTACGATCCCTGCATCGCCTGCGCGGTGCATGTGACCGACCCAGAGGGTGATGAACTGGTACAGGTGAAAGTGAAGTAAGGCGCCCCTTCCACCCCGGAAGGGGTTGGAAAGGAGGTGTGACATGACAAGAAAGTAGCTGTTGCATCACCACAAGCTGTAAGCAAGACCTACGGTTGGGGCGGGTGGCAGGTGCCCATCTTCCACCCGAACGACCCCGAGTACTGCGAATACGGGTGCCCGGTTTGCACTCGCGCGAGAAAGGGCATTTCCTGGGCCGTTGCCGTCCAGAAGGCCGAACTGGCCCTCACGCTGGGCGGTTGCCCCTGGGGCCGGGCACGCCGTCGCAAGTATGGGGTTTCCCCTGACCAACCGCTATCCGATATCCAATCTGAACCAATGATGGGTCGATAAGAACATGGACGATCCGCTCAAACGCCTACTGGAAGCCGAAGCCCGCGCGCAAAGCCTCATCGAGGCCGCCAGCCAGGAGCGCCAGCGCATCCTGGACGAAGCCCTGGCCGCCGCGCGCGAGGCCGAGGTCCGTTTCGAGGCGGGGCGCGCCGACCTGCGCGCGCCCTTCCTCAAGGAAGCCAACACCCGGGCCGACCAGGCCGTGGCCGAATTGGCGCGCAAGTACGAGGAGCGCCAGCGCAACCTCCGGGAAATGGCCTCCCGACATGAACAGGAGGCGGTCGAAGCCGCGCTCAACCTGCTGCTCGATCCGGCCCTTTGACCGATTCCCTAGCCGGGTACCGCCGTGTCAGCCTACCTTAACGCACGCGTCAGCATCTTCTCCGGACGCCTCTGGCAGCCGGGGGAGTTCGAGCGCTTCATCAAGACCCCCGACGCCGAAATCGGCGACCTGCTCGCCCGGCATGGCCTGTCGCAGCTGGCGAAGGGGTACGAGACCCCTGACCCGGTGTCGCTGGTCCTGCGCGTCATCACTGGCTGGCTCGAGGAAACCCAGGTCCTGATTCGCCCGCTGAACGGCGCCGAGCGCCGTTTCCTGAGCTACTGGACCGAGCGCTTCGAGATCTCCAACGTCAAGACCCTGCTGCGCGGCAAGATGACCGGCGAACGCCCGGCCGCCCTGATCGCGCGCCTTATTCCCATGGGCGCCTTCGGACGCCTGGACGTGCACGACCTGGCCCACGCCGAGGACACCAGCGAGCTGCTCCGCCGCCTCGGGGCCGGCCCCTACGCGGGCATCGTGCGCCATGCGCGGCGCGCCTTCGAGGAGAGCCACGACCCCTTCATCCTCGACGCCGCCCTGGACCGGGGCTACTACGAGGGCCTGGCGCATCGTGCGCAACTCGTGGAGAACACGGCGGGGGCCTCCTTCCGTCGCCTGATGGGGCAGGTCATCGACCGCATCAACCTGGTCTGGCTGCTGCGCTACCGCTTCAACTACAACTTGCCGCCGGCCCAAGTCTACTTCCTGCTGGTGTCGTCCCACTACAGCCTCTCGGCGTCCCGCCTGCGCGGCCTGGCCGCGCTCGGCAGTGTGGAGGCGATCGTCGAGGCCTTGCCCGAGACACTGCGCGCGGTCCTCAGGGGCGCAACGGACCTGCCGACAGTGTCCGCGCGCCTGGAAAACCTCGCGGCGCAGACCGCAACCGAGGTGCTGCATTCAGGCGCGCCCGCCATCGCCCGCGCCTTCGCTTACTTGATTCTGCGCGAGCGCGACCTGCGGGCGGTGCGGGCGGTCCTGCGCGGCCGCCAGCTTGGACTGCCCCTGGCCGACATTGAAACGGCCATCTACCTGCCTACCGAAGGGAATGCGTGATGTTCCGCGCCGAGCCCCTAGTCAAGATTCGCCTGCTCATGCTGGCCTCCGAGGCGCCGGATGCCGCCCTCGAACTGGCCCGCTTCGGCACCTTCAGTCCGGCCCAGTACGCGCCCCCGGCCCTGACGGAAAGCCCTGCGGACGCGTACCGGGAAGCCTGGCTGGATGCCGAGTCGCGCGCCTCCAAGCTGGTGGAGCGCTGCGGCAGCATGGGCGAACTGGTCATCCCCGAAGGCGCCGCCGCCCCCACGCTCGCGGACCTCGACGAACTCAACACCTGGCTCAAGGGCGTCTGGGGCGCCTGCCTGTCCGCCCATGAGGGCGAGGCCCGCATCCAGGAGGAGGTACGTCACCTGGATGCCCTGGACGAGACCCTCAGCAAGCTGGAACGGCTCAACGTCGATATGGCCCAACTGCTGCGCGAGGACAGCCTGCTCGCCGTGCACATCGGCAGCCTGCCGGCCGCCGCCGTCAAGCGGGTGGGCGAGGCCCTGGCCCTGGCCGGCTCCCTGGTCTCGACCTTCGACCGCATCGGCGACCAGGCCTATGCCGTCATCGCCGGTCCGCGCGATCGCCAGGACGAGGTGCGAGGCCTCCTGTCCCAGGCCGGCTGGCGCGAACTGCCCGTCCCGCACGAATTGCGCACCCACCCCCAGGCCGCGCGCGCGTGGCTCGGGGAAGAGCGCAAGCGCGTCGAGGAGATGAACGTCCGCGAGTGCGCCGCCATGGACACCCTGCGGGGCCAGTACCGGTCCGGCCTGGAGGAAGCGCGCCTGCGCGTCGCCCTGGGCCGCCCCCTGGCGGAGGCCGCCTCCGTCGGCGTGCGCGGGCGCGGCGGCCTGGCCGGCCTGTCCGGATGGGTGCCCCGTCGCGACGTCGACGAACTCAAGAGCGTCCTCGAAGGGCGTTTCCACGGCCGCTACTGGCTGGACATCGAGGCCCCCACGCGCGAGGAGGCCCACAAGGTGCCCTCCCTGGTCAGCTACCCGGGCTGGCTCACGCCCTTCGTGCCGATGGTCAAGAGCTATGGCGTCCCGCGCTACGGCGAGTTCGATCCGACGCTGCCCTTCGCGTTCCTCTACCTGCTCCTGTTCGGAGCGATGTTCGGCGACGTCGGTCACGGCGCGGTGATCATGGTGCTGGCCGCGAGCCTGCTGAAGAAGTTCGGCAAGGTGGCCTGGGTGGGCGTCGCCGCGGGCGCGGTGTCGACCGTGTTCGGCGTGTTCTACGGCAGCATCTTCGGCTACGAGGACATCATCCACCCGGTGTGGATGTCGCCCCTGCACCACACGACGAAGATGCTGACGCTGGCCGTGTCCTTCGGCATCGGCTTCATCGTCCTGACGCTGCTGGTGAACGCCCGCAACAAGTACACGGCCGGAGAGACCGAGGCGGCCCTCTTCGACTCCACCGGCCTCGCCGGCCTGCTGTTCTACCTGGGTGCCGTGGGGGGCGTGGTGAGCGCGGCGGGCGGAGCGGACCTGGCCACGCCTTCGTGGATGCTGGCCACCATCGGCATCACCATCGTCGCCATCTACAAGTGGATCGAGACCCACGCCAGCTTCGGCGAGCGGGTCCTGGTCACTTTCATCGAGACATTGGAGACGGGCACCAACCTTTTTGCCAACACCCTGTCCTTCATGCGGGTGGCGGCGTTCGCCCTGAACCACGTCGCGCTGGCCCTGGCAATCTTCACCATGGCCAACGGGCTGGGCACGGCGGGCCACTGGGTCACCATCGCCCTGGGCAACGTCGTGATCATCGTGCTGGAGGGCGGCATCGTCGCCATCCAGGCCCTGCGTCTCATGTATTACGAGGGCTTCTCCCGCTTCTTCAGCGGGGATGGAACGGAATTCGTGCCCCTGAAACTGGTGGGCGTGAAGTGAACGGTATCTGACAGCGTGACTAGGAGAGAAAGATGAGCTGGTTGATTGCATTGATGGGACTTTCGGTGGCCGCCACCCTCTTGGCGGGCGTCTGGCTGGAGATGCACCCGCGCCGCTTGCCTTCGCCGCGCTGGCTCAAGGGCGGCGTGTTCGGGAATTTCCTGGTCTTCGGCCTCGCCCTGGCCGCGTTCCTCTACCTGGGTGTCCAGGACGTCATGGCGCAGGAGGCCGCGGCGACGCACGGCAGCGGCATCTCCATGGCCGTCGGCCTGGCCCTCATCGGCATCGGCCTGCCCACCGGGCTGGCCGCCATCGGCGCGGGCATCGCCCTGGGCCCGGTCAGCGCTGCCGCCCTGGCGGTCATCACCGAGAAGCCCGAGATGTTCGGCCGTGCCCTGATCTACATTGGCCTGGCGGAAGGGATCGCGATCTATGGCTTGGTGATGTCCATCCTGCTGCTGGGCAAGCTGTGAGGACACCGGCGTGAAGGCCGAAGCGGAAAAACCCCCGGCCGGCGGGCGTTTGGTCGTGCTCGGCAGTGCCGGCCTGACCGAAGGCTTCAGCCTGATCGGCGCCGAGGTCCATGCCGACGCCGATCAGGACAAGGTCGAGGAAGTCCTGGGCCAGTTGGTGAAGGACGGCAGCGAGGCTTTGGTGCTGCTGGAAACCAGCCTGGCCCATGCCGGCGGCCACTGGTTGAACCGGCTACGCAACGAGGGCGGCCGCATCGTGGTGACCGAACTGCCGTCCCTGTCCACCCCAAGGGACTACGCCCCTGCGGTGGACGAGGTGGTGCGGGCCGTACTGGGACCGGAAGCGTTGAAATGAGAGGCAAGCAGCAAGCTGCAAGCAGAAATTCCTTGAAGCTTGAATCTTGAGGCTTGTATCTGGAGAGAACCATGGAAGCAGATGCACAAGTCCTGCAACTCGAGCAGGCGTTGATCCGCCAGGCGGAGAGCCTGGCGCGGGAGCAACGCGAGCGCGCCGAGTCGGGCAAGGCCCGCATACTGATCGAGACGAGCGAGAAGATACGCCTCGCCGAGGAGCGCGAGGTGCTGGCGGCCAAGGCCGAAGCCGAACGCATCGTGCGCCGCCACACCCAGGCGGCGGAAACCCGACTGGCCGCCGAACTGGACCGGCTGCGCTGGGCGTTGACCGAAGCGGCCTTGTCTGGTGTGAGGCTGGCCTTCCAGGAACTCGCCGCTGATGAAGAAGGCTATCGGGCCCTGTTGGAACGCTGGCTCACTGCGGCCGTCGAGGCCCTGCCACCGGGCGACCTCGTGGCCGAGGTGCGCGCAGCGGACCAGCCACGCCTCGCGTCCCACTGGGCCTCCATGGTTGCCCGTGCGGCGCCTGGCCGGAATGTGGCGTTGACGACCCATGCTCTGATGAGCGAAGGCGGTCTGCGCGTGCGTCTGGCTGACAGCCGCGCCCAGCTCGATCAAACCTTCGAGGCCCGGCAGTCGCGCCTGGCCGACGACCTGGCCCGTGTGGCCATGGAGCGGTTGTTCGCCAGCGCGCCCGACCTGGGCACCCTGGTACATGGATGACATGGGGAGTAGGGAGTGGATAGTCGGCAGTGGGAAACCCCACTCCCCATTCCCCACTTCCCACTCCCGACAAAGGAAAGCAAATGGGCAAAATCCTCGAAATCAACGGCCCCCTGGTGAAGCTGCAGTTGCCGGAAACGGTGATCGGCGAACAGGTACGGGTGGGCCGCATCGGCTTGGTGGGCGAGGTGATCGGCCGCGACGGCGACACCGCCCTGGCGCAACTTTACGAAGACACGGCGGGCCTGCGACCCGGCGAGGTGGCGGACGGACTGGGCTGGCCCCTGTCCGTGGAGCTGGGCCCCGGCCTGCTCAACGCCATCTTCGACGGCGTGCAGCGGCCACTTAATGCGGTCTGGGAAAAGAGCGGCGACCGCATCGCCCGGGGTGTCGCTGTCCCTTCCCTGCCCCGGGACCAACGCTGGCATTTCGTCCCCAACCCCGACCGCCGGGCGGAAACCCCGGTGGCCGGCGGTGATGTGCTGGGCACGGTGCAGGAGACCGAATCCATCCAGCACCGCATCCTGGTGCCGCCCTTGCTGCACGGGGAACTGATCGAACTGGCCCCCGAGGGCGACTACACGGTGGAAGAAGTGGTCGGCAGGGTGAAGCTGGCGGACGGCCGCATCGAGAAGCTGCACCTGTTTCACCGCTGGCCGGTGCGCACGCCGCGTCCCTTCAGACGCCGCGACCACGCGGTGAAGCCCCTGCTCACCGGGCAGCGCATCCTGGACACCTTCTATCCGCTGCTGAAAGGCGGCAAGGCCGCCATCCCCGGGCCTTTCGGTGCCGGCAAGACCATGCTGCAGCAGCAGATCGCCCGCTGGTGCAATGCCGAGATCGTCATCTACGTGGGCTGCGGCGAGCGCGGCAACGAGCTCACCGACGTGCTGGAGTTCATGCCCGAGCTTAAGGATCCGCACACCGGCCGGCCGCTGATGGAGCGCACCCTGCTGGTGGCCAACACCTCGAACATGCCTGTGGTGGCCCGGGAGGCCTCCATCTACGTGGGCGTCACCCTGGCCGAGTATTTCCGCGACCAGGGCTATGACGTGGTGATGGTGGCCGACTCCACCAGCCGCTGGGCCGAGGCCCTGCGGGAAGTGGCCGGCCGCCTGGGCCAGATGCCGGTGGAGGAGGGCTACCCTGCCTACCTGGGCTCCCGCCTCGCGGCTTTCTATGAGCGCGCCGGTCGGGTGGAGACCCTGTCCGGCGGCCACGGCTCCGTGACGCTCATCGGCGCCGTGTCCCCTCCCGGCGGCGACTTCTCCGAGCCGGTGACCAGCCACACCAAGGAGATCATCCAGACCTTCTGGGGGCTTTCCAAGGAACTGGCCGACGCCCGCCACTACCCGGCCGTGGACTGGCTGGAAAGCTTCTCCGGCTACGTCCCTTCCGCAGCCAAATGGTGGGCCGAAAACGTCGACCCCGGCTGGGAAACCGCCCGGGGCGAGGCCCTGGACCTGCTGGCGGCCTCTGAGGAATTGCAGCGCATCGTTAACCTGGTGGGTGTCGAGGCCCTGTCAAGCGAGCAGCGCTGGACCCTGGAGTCTGCCAGCCTGATCAAGGAAGGCCTGTTGCAGCAGGCGGCCACCGACGAGATCGACAGCTTCAGTTCGCCGGAGAAGCAGTTCGCCCTGCTCTCGGCCCTGCTGGAGATCTATCGCCAGGGCATGAAGCTGGTGAAGCTGGGCGCCCCCGCCCGCCGCCTCATCCAGATGCCGCTGCTGGCCCAGGCCCGGCGCTGGAAGAGCCAGCACAAGTCCGAGGAACTGGCCGTGCTCAAGGAAAAGATCGCCCGAATTCCCGCGGAATTCGAGCAGATCGCCCTGGATTACGAACAGGCCGCTCCTGCCGCGTCATGACAAGGTAAGACCATGAAAAACATCGAATTCCGTACCGCGAGTTCCGTCCAGGGCGGCCTCATCGTCATGGCCGGCGTGCCCGGCGTTTCCGCCGGTTCGCGCGTGGCCTTGCGCGACCATGCCGGGCGCCTGCGCAACGGCTTGGTGATCCGCTCCGCCGACGATGCCGTGCTGGTGGAAGTGTTCGAGGGCACCGACGAACTGGACCTGGAGCGCACCTGGGTGCGCTTCCTGGACGAACCCTTCAAGCTGCCGGTGTCCCGCGACATCCTGGGCCGCGTCTTCAACGGAGCCGGCCTGCCCCGGGACGGGCGACCGCCCATCATCTCCGGTGACCGCCGCGACGTGAATGGCGAGCCCCTCAATCCCGCCGCCCGTGCCTATCCGCGCGAGTTCATCCAGACCGGCATTTCCGCCATCGACGGCATGAACTCCCTGACCCGCGGCCAGAAGCTGCCGGTGTTCTCGGGTGGCGGCCTGCCCCACAACCGGGTCGCGGCGCAGATCGTGCGCCAGGCCAAGCTGCTGGGCGAGGAAGCCTCGGAGTTCGTGGTGGTGTTCGCCGCCTTCGGCGCCTCCAACGCCGACGCCCGCTTCTTCCAGGAAAGCTTCGAGGAGTCCGGTGTGCTCAACAAGGTGGTGATGTTCCTCAACCTCGCCGACGAGCCGGTGATCGAGCGTTTGCTCACGCCCCGGGCGGCACTCACTGCCGCCGAATACCTGGCCTACGACCTGGACTACCACGTGCTGGTGGTGATGACCGACATGACCGCCTACGCGGAAGCGCTGCGGGAAGTCGCGGTGCTGCGCGGCGACGTGCCGGCGCGCAAGGGCTACCCCGGCTACCTCTATTCGGACCTGGCGGAGATCTACGAGCGGGCCGGGCGGATCAAGAACCGGCGCGGTTCCATCACCATGATCCCGGTGCTGTCCATGCCATCCGACGACATTACCCACCCCATTCCCGACCTCACCGGCTACATCACCGAGGGCCAGATCGTGCTGGGCCGCGAACTCGCCAACCAGGGCGTGTATCCGCCGGTCACCGTGCTGCCCTCCCTCTCCCGCCTGATGAAAGACGGCATCGGCAAGAACTTCACCCGGGAAGACCACCCCCACGTCGCCAGCCAGCTGTTCGCCAGCTACGCCAAGGCGCTGGAAGTGCGCGGCCTGGCGGCCATCATCGGCGCCGAGGAGTTGTCCGATGCCGACCGCCGCTACCTCGAGTTCGCCGAGGCCTTCGAGCGCCGCTTCATCGGCCAGGGCGAGGATGAGGACCGCAGCGTCTACGAGACCCTCAACCTCGCCTGGGACCTGCTCTCCATGCTGCCGCCGGAGGCCCTCATCCGGGTCACCGAGGAAGAACTGGCCAAGTACCATAAGTGGCAGGCGGTAGCGGAGGCGGCATGACTCGGAAGTGGAAAATGGGCAGTGGGGAGTGGGAAAGACCCACCCTCCTTAACCATTGTGCTTCCCACTCCCCACTCCCTACTTCCTACTTCCTATGAAAAAGCGACTTTCCGTCCCCCCCACCAAGAGCGCGCTCCTGCAGGTCGGGCGCCAGGTCAGGTTCCTGGAACAGGGCCGGGCCATGCTGGAGAAGAAGCGGGACCTGCTGACCCGGTTGGTGTACGAGCGCCTGGCCCAGTATCGGGAACTGCGCGCCGAAACCGCCCGGGAGCTGGCCGAGGCCTACCACTGGCTGGGCATCGTGCAGATGCGCATGGGCGGCCAGATGCTGCGCCAGGCCTCGGTGGGGCTGAATCAGGCCGTCGCCCTGCGGGTGGTGGCCCGATCGAGCGTCGGCGTGGAGTACCCCAGCGTCAGCGCCGAACCCCTGCCCCTGCAGCCGGTGGGCCTGATGTGGACCGACGTCAGCTTCGACGAGGTGCGCCTGCGCCTGCGGGAACTTACCGTCACCCTGGCCCGTCTCGGGGAAGCGGAGAACGCCTTGTGGCGCCTGCTGGCCGCCAGCCGCAAGACCCAGAAGCGGGTGAATGCGTTGAAATACAACATCATTCCCCGCTACCAGGCGACGGTGCATCATATCCGCGCCGCCCTGGAAGAGGACGAGCGCAACACCCTGTTCCAGATCAAGGTGCTGCGCGCCCGGGCCGAAGTCGCCGCATAGGTTCCTCCCGGTGGAGGGGCCTTGTCCCCATCCCTGTCGAGGAGAGACCATGAAACGCCTGATTGCCGCGTCCCTGCTGGGCCTTCCCCTGCTTGCCCAAGCCGAAGCACCCGCCGTCATCAAGATCCCCCGCCTGACCCTGGAGGCCGCTGAAAAGCTGGCCCAGGCCACCGTCGCCGCCTGTCGCAAGCAGGGCATCCAGGTCGGTGTCACCGTGGTGGACCGCAGCGGCGATGCCATGGTGTTCCTGCGCGACACCCTGGCACCCAAGGTCACCATCGAGATCAGCCGGCAGAAGGCCTTCACCGCCGTCAATTTCAACGCGCCCCTGTCGACGCTGGAGAGCCGCTTCACCAAGCCCTTCTCCGTGGGCAAGGTGGACGGCTTGGTGTTCTCCGCGGGGGGCATTCCCATCGAGGCGGCCGGCAATATCGTCGGGGCGGTGGGCGTGTCCGGCGCGGCCACCGGCGAACAGGACGAGGCCTGCGCCCGGGAAGGGCTGAAGGCCATTGCCTTTGATCTGGAAACGGCCGGCCCCTGACCGCAAGCGGTCATGTGTCGTGGCATGGAGGGGGGCCGCGACACCCGCCGGTTCCTTACTTGGCCCCGGCCATCCGCATGCCCCCGCCGCTCAAGGGTCGGCCGGCGGTGGCGGCGGCTGGAAGAAGGGAGTGAAGAAGAAGGGCAGCGGTGGCAGGGTGTAGGTCGGTGCCGGGTAAGTGGGCGCAGGGAAGGTCGGTGCCGGGAGGCTGGGCGCCGGCGTCTGTGACGGAGCCGGCGGCGTCCACGACGGCGCGGGCGCGGCCACGGCCGGCAGCGGCGGCAGCGTGTAGGTGGACGCGGAAACGTCCGGCGGCGCCAGTTTCTCCTTGAGCTTTTCCTTCAGGTTGCGCTCCAGGTCCTTTTCCAGCTGCCGGATGAGGTTGTCCATGTAGTGGCCGCCTTCCTTCTTCATGCGCACCAGCAGGATTTCCAGCTTGAAGGCCAGATCCGGCGGCAGGGCGACTTCCTCGCCCTTGAAGGCGGCGATGACGGAATCGCGCATGTACTGGAACAGCAGTTCCAGTTCCTCTTCGGTGAAATAGCTGCGCAGGGAACGGCCCAGGTCGGACAGGGTGGGCGAGGCGGCGGCATTGCCTGCCGGCGCCTTGCCGGGCGCCTGAGCCAGGGCGGGTGCGGCCAGGCCCAGGACGGCGAGCAGCAGGCCGAGTCGGGCAAGGGAAGCGAAGGGGGGCATGGGGGTTTACTCGTAACGCAAAGCTTCGATCGGCGCCATGCGTGAAGCCTTGCGCGCCGGATACCAGCCGAAGAATACGCCCACCACGCTGGCTGAGGCCACCGAAAGCAGGATGGCCTGGGTTTGCAGGGCGACATTCCAGCCCGCGAGTTGGCCCAGCGCCAGGGTGCCGCCCACGCCGAGGGCGATGCCGGCCAGGGCGCCCACCAGGGACAGGATGACCGCCTCGGCCAGGAACTGGGTGAGGATGTCCTTGCGGCGCGCGCCCACCGCCAGGCGGATGCCGATCTCCCGGGTGCGCTCGGTGACCGACACCAGCATGATGTTCATGATGCCGATGCCGCCCACCAGCAGCGACACCGAGGCCACGGCGGCGAGCAGGCCCGAGAGCACCCGGGAGGCCGCCTGTTCCGCCTGCACCACCTCCGACAGGTTGCGGATGTTGAAATCGTCGTCCTGTTCCGGCTGCAGGCGGTGGCGCTGGCGCAGCAGTTCGCGCACCTGGGATTCCGCCGCCTTCATGTCGATGCCGTCGGCCATCTTGACGTTGATGTGGCCCACCGTGCGCAGGCGGCCCTGGGCCTGGCCGAGGATGCGGCCGCGCGCCGTGCCGACGGGAATCAGCACCACGTCGTCCTGGTCCTGGCCGGAGAAATTCTGGCCCTTGGCCTCCAGCAGGCCGACGATGGTGAAGGGCACGTATTTGACACGGATGGTCTGGCCGGTGGGGTCGGTGCCGCCGAACAGCATCTGCGCCACGGTCTGCCCGACAACGGCCACCTTGGCCGAGGAACGCAGGTCGTTCTCGTCCAGGGCGCGGCCGCGCGCCACCCGCCACTCCCGTGCCGCCAGGTAATCCTGGGTGACGCCGTAGATGACGGTGGACCAGTTCAGGTTGCCGTTGACCACCTGGCCGGTGCCGCGCAGGGCCGGCGCTGCGGCCACCACGTTGGCGACCTCGTCGCGAATCGCGGCGGCATCGTTCTCCGTCAGCGTGTTGCGGCTGCCGGCGGACAGGCGCACGCCGCTGCTGGTGACCGTGCCGGGCAGGATCACCATGAGGTTGGTGCCCAGGCTCTTGAGCTGTTCCGCCACCTTGATCTTCGCGCCCTCGCCTACCGCCAGCATGGTAATGACCGCGGCCACGCCGATGATGATGCCCAGGGCGGTCAGGGCGCTGCGCATCTTGTTGGCGCGCAGGCTGCGCAGGGCGGAACGGCCGGTGTCGAGGAGGTTCACGCTGTCTTCTCCAGCATCTCCGCCGCCCGCTGCGGCCGTTCCACCCTGCGGTCCTCCACCACCCGACCGTCGCGGAATACCAGCACCCGCTTGGCGAAGGTGGCGATATCCGGTTCGTGGGTGACCAGCACCAGGGTGATGCCGGTGGTGTTGAGTTCCTGGAACAGGGCCATGAGTTCCAGGCTGGTGCGGGTGTCCAGGGCGCCGGTGGGCTCGTCGGCCAGGATCAGGGGCGGGTCGTTCACCAGGGCGCGGGCGATGGCCACGCGCTGCTGC
>Ga0233424_10001852_pt1 | contig 16770 bp, 12 predicted proteins | sample Watercolumn_Towu_FD_181011 | JGI IMG/M metagenome (GOLD analysis project Ga0233424, IMG submission 181011) | Freshwater microbial communities from Lake Towuti, South Sulawesi, Indonesia - Watercolumn_Towuti2014_125_MG | ecosystem: Environmental > Aquatic > Freshwater > Lake | place: Indonesia...
CGCCACCGAACTTCTTGGACAGCACCGTCGCAATCGCCGCCGTCAGCGTCGTCTTGCCGTGGTCCACGTGACCGATCGTGCCCACGTTCACGTGCGGCTTGGTCCGTTCAAACTTGCCTTTTGCCATTTCTCAAATCTCCAAAAAAGAGCGTTCGTCAGTCTGTTGGTTTAGCGTTTCCACAGCGCCCGTGATTCCCGCCGACTGGCGAAGCGGGCGGGCCGCTGTGAAGACGATTCGGTGAAGCAGCCGATCAGGACTTGCCGCGAGCCAGGATGATGGCGTCGGCAACGTTCTTCGGCGCTTCGGAGTAGTGCTTGAACTCCATCGTGTAGGTGGCGCGACCTTGCGTGGCCGAGCGCAGCGACGTGGAGTAGCCGAACATTTCGCTCAGCGGCACTTCGGCCTTGATGACCTTGCCACCGCCAGGCATGTCGTCCATGCCCTGCACCATGCCGCGACGGCTGGACAGGTCGCCCATGACCGTGCCGGCGTAGTCTTCCGGCGTCTCGACTTCCACGGCCATCATCGGCTCGAGGATGACGGGGCTGGCGCGGCGGCAGGCTTCCTTGAAGCCCATCGAGGCGGCCATCTTGAACGCGTTTTCGTTCGAGTCCACGTCGTGGTAGGAACCGAAGGTCAGCGTGACCTTGACGTCCACGACCGGGTAACCGGCCAGCACGCCGTTCGGCAGGGTGTCGATGACGCCCTTCTCGACTGCGGGGATGTACTCGCGCGGCACCACGCCGCCCTTGATGGCGTCGACGAACTCGAAGCCCTTGCCCGGCTCTTGCGGCTCGACCGTCAGCACGACGTGACCGTACTGGCCCTTACCACCGGACTGGCGAACGAACTTGCCCTCGACGTCGGTCGCGGTCTTGCGGATGGTTTCGCGGTAGGCCACCTGCGGCTTGCCGACGTTGGCTTCCACGCCGAACTCGCGCTTCATGCGGTCGACGATGATTTCAAGGTGCAGCTCGCCCATGCCGGAGATGATGGTCTGGCCGGACTCTTCGTCGGTGCGCAGACGGAAGGACGGGTCTTCGGCGGCCAGACGACCCAGCGCGATGCCCATCTTTTCCTGGTCAGCCTTGGTCTTGGGCTCGACGGCCTGCGAGATCACGGGCTCCGGGAAGACCATCTTTTCCAGCGTGATGATGCTTTCGGGGTCGCACAGGGTTTCGCCCGTGGTGACGTCCTTCAGGCCCACGCAGGCGGCGATGTCGCCGGCCAGAATTTCCTTGATTTCTTCACGCTGGTTGGCGTGCATCTGCAGGATCCGGCCAATACGCTCCTTCTTGCCACGGATCGGGTTGTAGACCGTCGCACCGGAGGTCAGCACGCCCGAGTACACGCGAACGAAGGTCAGCTGACCGACGTAGGGGTCGGTCATCAGCTTGAAAGCCAGGGCCGAGAACTTCTCTTCGTCGGTACGCTGACGCGTGACGGGCTGGTCGTCTTCGTCCGTACCCGAAACCGGAGGAATGTCCAGCGGCGAGGGCAGGAAGTCGATGACGGCGTCCAGCATGCGCTGCACGCCCTTGTTCTTGAAGGCGGTGCCGCAGAGCATCGGCTGGATCTCGGTCGCGATGGTGCGCTGACGGATCGCGAGCTTGATCTCTTCCTCGGTCAGGTCGCCCGTCTCGAGGTACTTGTTCATCAGCTCTTCGGTGGCTTCGGCAGCGGCCTCGACCATCTTCTCGCGCCATTCCTGGGCGACTTCGACCAGGTCAGCGGGGATGTCTTCGAAGGTGAACTTCATGCCCTGGGAGGCTTCGTCCCAGATGATGGCCTTCATCTTGAAGAGGTCCACCACGCCCTTGAAGTTTTCCTCGGCGCCGATGGGAATGACCACGGGCACGGGGTTGGCCTTCAGGCGGGTCTTCATCTGGTCGACGACCTTGAAGAAGTTCGCGCCGGTGCGGTCCATCTTGTTCACGAAGGCAAGACGGGGCACCTTGTACTTGTTGGCCTGGCGCCAGACGGTTTCCGACTGGGGCTGCACGCCACCCACGGCGCAATACACCATGCAGGCGCCGTCCAGGACGCGCATGGAACGCTCCACCTCGATGGTGAAGTCCACGTGTCCGGGGGTGTCGATGATGTTGAAGCGGTGCTCGGGGTAGGACATGTCCATGCCCTTCCAGAAGCAGGTCGTGGCAGCCGACGTGATCGTGATGCCGCGCTCTTGCTCCTGCTCCATCCAGTCCATCGTGGCGGCGCCGTCGTGCACTTCACCGATCTTGTGGTTCACACCGGTGTAGTAGAGGATGCGCTCGGTCGTGGTGGTCTTGCCGGCATCGATGTGCGCCGAGATACCGATGTTGCGGTAGCGCTCGATGGGGGTTTTGCGGGCCATGGTTTGCTCCAGAAGGCAGGAGCCGCCAGCGGGTTGGTAGAAACCCGAGGCGGCTGAAAGACGATGAGTTTAGAAGCGGAAGTGCGAGAACGCCTTGTTGGCTTCTGCCATGCGGTGAACTTCGTCGCGCTTCTTCATCGCGCCGCCGCGGCCTTCAGCGGCCTCCAGCAGTTCATTGGCCAGGCGTTGGGCCATCGACTTCTCACCGCGCTTGCGAGCGGATTCCTTGAGCCAGCGCATGGCGAGGGCCATCCGGCGGACGGGGCGAACTTCCACGGGAACTTGGTAGTTCGCACCGCCGACACGGCGGGACTTCACTTCAACCATGGGCTTCACGTTGTTCAGGGCGACCATGAACACTTCCAGCGGGTCCTTGCCGACCTTCTTCTCGACCTGCTCGAGAGCACCGTAGATGATGCGCTCGGCGACGGCCTTCTTGCCCGATTCCATGATGACGTTCATGAACTTGGACAGATCGACGGAACCGAACTTGGGATCCGGCAGGATTTCGCGCTTGGGTACTTCGCGACGACGTGGCATGGGAATCTTCCTTCTGCTTCAGTTGGAGGGGCGCTTTGCCTCACTCCGCTGGACCACCACCGACATCTGGGGCTGATCCACTTACTCGGCCTACCGACAATTCAGAGGCCGCAACAACGTTGGGTCAGCTGACAAGCTGAGCCCGAACAACCGATTTACTTCTTGGGACGCTTCGCGCCGTACTTGGAACGGGCTTGCTTGCGATCCTTGACGCCTTGCAGGTCGAGGGAGCCGCGGACGATGTGGTAACGCACACCGGGCAGGTCCTTCACACGGCCGCCGCGCACGAGCACGACGCTGTGTTCTTGCAGGTTGTGGCCTTCACCGCCGATGTACGAGATGACCTCGAAACCGTTGGTCAGGCGCACCTTGGCGACCTTACGCAGAGCCGAGTTCGGCTTCTTGGGCGTGGTGGTGTAGACGCGGGTGCAGACACCGCGGCGCTGCGGGCAGTTCTGCATCGCAGGCGACTTGGACTTGGTGACCTCGGCCTCACGACCGTGGCGCACCAGCTGATTGATGGTTGGCATAAACGACTTGTTCCCGTTTGAAGTCAGTGAACTTCGCCGTTTTGAGCGCGCAAAAGCGCACCGCCCAAAAGGCGAAGAGCCGACGATTGTAGACCGGCAGGGGTTTTGGCACAAGGGCGCGCGCGCGGGCCGCTAAGCTGGCGCCCATGCAACACGACACGGACAGCGCAGAACCCAGCCCGCCCCACCCGGCCAAGGCCGCACCCGCAATCGTCATCGACACCCAGGTGGTGATGGACTGGCTGGTGTTCCGCGAAGCCCGCGTGCAGCTGCTGGCTGCCGCCGTCACCGCCGGCGCGGTGCGCTGGCTGGTCGCGCCGGCCATGCGCGACGAGATCCGGCATGTGCTCAGCCGGGGCGTCGCCGCCCGCTATGCCCCCGACCTGCCCTTCATCGAGGCCCAGTTCGACGCGCACGCGCACCCGGCCGAGCCGCCGCCAGAGCAGCCGCTCGCCGGGCGCATGGTCTGCCGCGACCCCGACGACCAGAAATTCATCGACCTGGCCCTGGCGTCACAGGCGCGCTGGCTGGTGTCGCGCGACAAGGCGGTGCTCGCGCTGGCCAAACGCGCGCGGGCGCGGGGCCTCGCCATCGTCACGCCCGAGCGCTGGTCGCTCGACTGAGCATGAAAAAAGCCGCCGCGGCCGGGGCCGGGGCGGCTTTGCACAGGGCGCGAGGCCCTGGTCGGCTTACTCGGCCGAGCTGTCGCCGGCGTCGACACCCGCCATCTGGGCGGCTGCCAGCTCTTCGGCTTCCTGCAGCGCGATCGCGCGGCGCTCGGCGTCGTCCATCGCTTCCTTGGCACGGCGTGCCTCGTGGAAGGCCATGCCGGTACCCGCCGGGATGAGGCGGCCGACGATGACGTTTTCCTTGAGGCCGCGCAGCTCGTCGCGCTTGCCCATGATGGCAGCCTCGGTGAGCACGCGGGTCGTTTCCTGGAAGGACGCGGCGGAGATGAAGGAGTCGGTCGACAACGAGGCCTTGGTGATGCCCAGCAGCACGTCGGCGTGCGTGGCGATCATCTTGCCTTCCTTGCGGAGCTTGTCGTTGGTGTCCAGCAGCTCGGAGCGCTCGACCTGCTCGTTCAGGATGTAGTGCGAGTCACCCGGGTTGGTGATGGTCACGCGACGCAGCATCTGGCGAACGATCACCTCGATGTGCTTGTCGTTGATCTTCACGCCCTGGAGTCGGTACACGTCCTGGACTTCGTCGACGATGTAGCGCGCCAGTTCCTCGATGCCCAGCAGGCGCAGGATGTCCTGCGGGTCGGCAGCGCCGTCGACGATCAGCTCGCCGCGGTTGACCACCTGGCCTTCGTGCACCAGGATGTTCTTTTCCTTGGGCACGAGTTCCTCGTGGGCCTTGCCGTCCGGGTCGGTGATCTGCAGGCGGATCTTGCCCTTGGTCTCCTTGCCGAAAGACACGGTACCGGTCTGCTCGGCCAGCACGCCGACATCCTTGGGCGAACGGGCTTCGAAGAGCTCGGCCACACGCGGCAGACCGCCGGTAATGTCGCGGGTCTTCTGGCCTTCGACCGGGATGCGGGCGAGCACTTCACCGGGCAGCAGTTCCTGGCCGTCGCGGATCTGGATCAGCGCGCCGACCTGGAAGCCGATGGCCACCGAGTGGTCGGTACCGGGGATCTTGACCTCGTGACCTTGGGCGTCCAGCAGCTTGACCTGCGGGCGCACGACCTTGGCCGCACCGCGACGCTTCGGGTCGATCACGACGAGCGTGGACAGACCGGTCACTTCGTCGACCTGCTTGGCGACGGTCACGCCTTCCTCGACGTTCTCGAACTTCGCCTGGCCGGCGAATTCCGTGATGATCGGGCGGGTCAGCGGGTCCCAGTTGGCGAGCACCACGCCGGCCTTGATGGTCTGGCTCGGCTTGATGTTCAGGATCGCGCCGTAGGGCACCTTGTGACGCTCGCGCTCACGGCCGTGCGGGTCCGAGATGATGATTTCACCGGAACGGGAAATCACGACCAGCTCGCCCTTGCCGTTGGTCACGTAGCGCATCGTGGCGTTGAAGCCGATGATGCCGTCCGACTTGGCTTCCACGCTCGAAGCCACGGCAGCGCGGGATGCAGCACCACCGATGTGGAAGGTACGCATCGTCAGCTGCGTGCCGGGTTCACCGATGGACTGCGCGGCGATGACGCCGACCGCCTCACCGACGTTGACCAGACCGCCACGGCCGAGGTCGCGGCCGTAGCACTTGGCGCACAGGCCGAAGCGCGTGCCGCAGGTCAGCGGCGTGCGGACCTTGATCTCGTCGACACCGGCCTGCTCCAGCACGTCGAGGGTGTCCTCGTCGAGCATGTTGCCGGCGGTGAGCAGCGTGGCCTGGGTCTCGGGGTGCACGACATCGATCGCAGCGACGCGGCCGAGGACGCGGTCACGCAGCGATTCGATGACTTCACCACCTTCGACCAGGGCACGCATGTTCATGCCGTTGTCGGTGCCGCAGTCGTCTTCCGTCACGACCAGGTCCTGGGTCACGTCGACCAGGCGACGCGTCAGGTAGCCGGAGTTCGCGGTCTTCAGCGCCGTGTCCGCCAGGCCCTTACGAGCACCGTGGGTGGAGATGAAGTACTGCAGAACGTTCAGGCCTTCGCGGAAGTTCGCGGTGATGGGCGTCTCGATGATGGAGCCGTCCGGCTTGGCCATCAGGCCGCGCATGCCGGCCAGCTGGCGGATCTGGGCCGCGCTACCGCGGGCACCGGAGTCGGCCATCATGTAGATCGAGTTGAAGGACTCCTGATCGACGGTCTTGCCGTGACGATCCGTCGTCTTCTCGACCTTCAGGTGGTCCATCATCTTCTTGCCGATTTCGTCACCGGCCTTGCCCCAGATGTCCACGACCTTGTTGTAGCGCTCGCCAGCGGTCACGAGACCCGAGACATACTGCTGCTCGATCTCCTTGACTTCCTTCTCGGCGCGCTCGATCAGGGTGTGCTTCTGGGCGGGCACCAGCATGTCGTCGATGGCGATCGAGATGCCGGCACGCGTGGCCAGGCGGAAGCCGCTTTGCAGCAGCTTGTCGGCCAGCACCACGGTTTCCTTCAGGCCGCACTTGCGGAAGCTCGTGTTGATGAGACGCGAGATTTCCTTCTTCTTCAGCGCCTTGTTGATGTTGCTGAAGGGCAGGCCCTTGGGGAGGATTTCCGACAGCAGGGCGCGGCCGACGGTCGTGTCCACGAGCTTGGTCTCGGGCTCGAACTCGCCCGTTTCCTTGTTCTTGGTCCACTCGGTCAGGCGAACGCTGATCTTGGCGGTGATCTCGACCACGCCGTTCTCCAGCGCGCGGATCACTTCCGGGATGTCGGCGAAGACCAGGCCTTCGCCCTTGCCGTTGGTGCGTTCGCGGGTGGCGTAGTACAGGCCCAGCACCACGTCTTGCGACGGGACGATGGACGGCTCGCCGGACGCGGGGAACAGCACGTTGTTGGAGGCCAGCATCAGCGTGCGGGCTTCCATCTGGGCTTCGATCGACAGCGGCACGTGGACGGCCATCTGGTCACCGTCGAAGTCGGCGTTGAAGGCCGAGCAGACGAGCGGGTGCAGCTGGATGGCCTTGCCTTCGATCAGCACGGGCTCGAAGGCCTGGATGCCCAGGCGGTGCAGCGTCGGGGCGCGGTTCAGCAGAACCGGGTGCTCCTTGATGACCTCTTCGAGGATGTCCCAGACCACCGGCGTGCCGGATTCGACTTCCTTCTTGGCCGCCTTGATCGTCGTCGCGATGCCCATGGCTTCGAGACGGCTGAAGATGAAGGGCTTGAACAGCTCCAGCGCCATCAGCTTGGGCAGGCCGCACGGGTGCAGCTTGAGGTACGGGCCCACGGTAATGACCGAACGACCCGAGTAGTCGACGCGCTTGCCCAGCAGGTTCTGACGGAAGCGACCGCTCTTGCCCTTGATCATGTCGGCCAGCGACTTGAGGGCACGCTTGTTGGCGCCGGTCATCGCCTTGCCGCGGCGGCCGTTGTCCAGCAGCGAGTCGACGGCTTCCTGCAGCATGCGCTTTTCGTTGCGCACGATGATCTCAGGGGCCTTCAGCTCGAGCAGGCGCGCCAGGCGGTTGTTGCGGTTGATGACGCGACGGTAGAGGTCGTTCAGGTCGGACGTGGCGAAGCGGCCGCCGTCCAGCGGCACCAGCGGACGCAGGTCCGGCGGCAGCACGGGCAGCACGTCCAGCACCATCCAGTTCGGCTTGATGCCGGACTTCTTGAAGGCCTCCATGACCTTCAGGCGCTTGGAGTTCTTCTTGACCTTGAGCTCGGAGCCGGTCATGTCGTTGCGCAGGCGATCGATCTCGATGTCGAGATCCATCTCCTCCAGCAACTTCTTGATGCCCTCGGCGCCCATCAGCGCGATGAACTCGTCACCGAACTCGACGCGCTTGGCGTCGTAGTCGTCCTCGCTCATGATCGAGAACTTCTTCAGCGGCGTCATGCCCGGGTCGACGACGACGTAGGCTTCGAAGTACAGCACGCGCTCGATGTCGCGCAGCGTCATGTCGAGCACCAGGCCCAGACGCGACGGCAGCGACTTCAGGAACCAGATGTGCGCGCAGGGCGCGGCCAGGTCGATGTGGCCCATGCGGTCACGGCGGACCTTGGTCTGGGTCACTTCGACGCCGCACTTCTCGCAGATCACGCCGCGGTGCTTCAGGCGCTTGTACTTGCCGCACAGGCACTCGTAGTCCTTGATCGGGCCGAAGATCTTGGCGCAGAACAGGCCATCACGCTCCGGCTTGAAGGTCCGGTAGTTGATGGTCTCGGGCTTCTTCACTTCACCGAACGACCAGCTGCGGATCTTCTCCGGCGATGCCAGGCCGATCTTGATGGCATCGAAATGCTCATCCGGCGTGAACTGCTTGAACAGGTCCAGCAAACCTTTCATGTGTTCTCTCCTGTTCCTGATTAGTTGCGCTCGAGCTCGATGTCGATACCGAGCGAACGAATTTCCTTGACCAGCACGTTGAACGATTCCGGCATGCCGGCTTCGATCGCGTGCTCGCCCTTGACGATGGACTCGTACACCTTGGTGCGGCCGTTCACGTCGTCAGACTTGACCGTCAGCATTTCCTGCAGGATGTACGAGGCGCCGTAGGCTTCCAGCGCCCAGACTTCCATTTCGCCGAAGCGCTGGCCACCGAACTGCGCCTTGCCGCCCAGCGGCTGCTGGGTGACGAGCGAGTACGGGCCGGTCGAGCGGGCGTGCATCTTGTCGTCCACCAGGTGGTGCAGCTTCAGCACGTGCATGTAGCCGACCGTGACCGGGCGCTCGAACTGCTCGCCGGTGCGGCCGTCGCAGAGCCACGCTTGCGTGCGCGTCTCGGTGAGGCCCTTCTTGGCGGCGATGTCGTCCGGGTAGGCCAGCTTCAGCATGCCGCGGATTTCCTCTTCCTTGGCGCCGTCGAAGACCGGCGTCGCGAAAGGCACACCCTTGGACAGGTTGGCCGCCATCTCCAGCACTTCCGCGTCGGAGAGCTCGTCGATGTTCTCGGTCTTGCCGCCGCTGTGGTTGTAGAGCTCGTCGAAGAACTTGCGCAGCTCAGCCACCTTGGAGTGCTGCTGCAGCATGTCGCCGATGCGCTGACCGATGCCCTTGCCGGCCCAGCCCAGGTGCACTTCCAGCACCTGGCCCACGTTCATCCGCGACGGGACGCCCAGCGGGTTCAGCACGATGTCGGCGGGGGTGCCGTCGGCCATGTAGGGCATGTCTTCGATCGGGGTGACCTTGGACACGACACCCTTGTTGCCGTGACGGCCGGCCATCTTGTCGCCAGGCTGCAGGCGGCGCTTGACGGCCAGGTAGACCTTGACCATCTTCAGCACGCCGGCCGGCAGCTCGTCGCCCTGCGTGAGCTTCTTGCGCTTCTCTTCGAAGGCGAGGTCGAAGCTGTGGCGGGTCTGGTCGAGCGCGTTCTTGATCGACTCGAGCTGGTTGGCCACTTCTTCTTCCGCCGGGCGGATGTCGAACCAGTGGAACTTCTCCACCGAGGCCAGGTACTCCTTGTCGATCTTGGTGCCCTTGGCGATCTTCTGCGGGCCGCCGTTGGCGACCTTGCCGACGAGCAGCTTCTCGATACGGTCGAAGGCGTCGCTCTCGACGATGCGCAGCTGGTCGTTCAGGTCCAGGCGGTAGCGCTTGAGTTCATCGTCGATGATCTGCTGGGCGCGCTTGTCGCGCTGGATGCCTTCACGGGTGAAGACCTGCACGTCGATGACGGTGCCGCTCGTGCCCTGGTCGACACGCAGCGACGTGTCCTTCACGTCCGAAGCCTTCTCGCCGAAGATGGCGCGCAGCAGCTTCTCTTCCGGCGTCAGCGTGGTCTCGCCCTTCGGCGTGACCTTGCCCACCAGCACGTCGCCGGGGTTCACTTCCGCACCGATGTAGACGATGCCGGACTCGTCCAGGCGGCCCAGTTGCTGCTCGGACAGGTTCGGGATGTCGCGGGTGATTTCCTCGGAACCCAGCTTGGTGTCACGCGCGTTGACGACCAGCTCTTCGATGTGGATCGAGGTGTAGCGGTCTTCGGCGATGACGCGTTCGCTGATGAGGATCGAGTCCTCGAAGTTGTAGCCGTTCCAGGGCATGAACGCGACCAGCATGTTCTGGCCGAGCGCCAGTTCACCGATGTCGGTGGAAGCGCCGTCGGCAATGATGTCCTCGGCCGCCACCTTGTCGCCACGGCGCACGATCGGGCGCTGGTGGATGTTGGTGTTCTGGTTGGAACGCTGGTACTTGATCAGGTTGTAGATGTCGACGCCGACTTCGCCAGCCACCGTCTCATCGTCGTTCACGCGGATCACGATGCGGTTGGTGTCGACATAGTCGACCACGCCGCCGCGGCGCGCGGCCACGACCGTGCCCGAGTCCTTGGCAGCCACGCGCTCGACGCCCGTGCCCACGAAGGCCTTCTCAGGACGCAGCACCGGCACCGCCTGGCGCTGCATGTTGGCGCCCATCAGTGCGCGGTTCGCGTCGTCGTGCTCCAGGAAGGGCACGAGCGAGGCTGCGACCGACACGATCTGCGTCGGGGCCACGTCCATGTACTGGATGCGCTCAGGCGAGGTCAGCACCGATTCGCCGTTCTCACGGGCCGAGACCAGCTCGTCGGTCAACTCGCCACTGGCGTTCAGCGTCGCATTGGCCTGGGCGATGACGTACTTGCCTTCCTCGATGGCGGACAGGTAGTCGATCTGATCGGTCACCTTGCCGTCCACCACGCGACGGTAGGGCGTCTCGAGGAAGCCGTACTCGTTCAGCTGGGCGTACAGGGCCAGGGAGTTGATCAGGCCGATGTTCGGGCCTTCCGGCGTTTCGATCGGGCAGACACGGCCGTAGTGGGTCGGGTGCACGTCGCGCACCTCGAAGCCCGCGCGTTCGCGGGTCAGACCGCCCGGGCCGAGGGCCGAGACGCGACGCTTGTGCGTGATCTCGGACAGCGGGTTGGTCTGGTCCATGAACTGCGACAGCTGCGACGCACCGAAGAACTCCTTCAGGGCCGCAGAGATCGGCTTGGAGTTGATCAGGTCGTGCGGCATCAGGGCTTCGGTCTCGGCCTGGCCCAGACGCTCCTTCACGGCCTTCTCGATACGTGCGAGGCCCGAGCGGTACTGGTTCTCGGCCAGTTCGCCCACGCAACGCACGCGGCGGTTGCCCAGGTGGTCGATGTCGTCCACTTCGCCGCGGCCATTGCGCAGCTCGACGAGGATCTTGACGACGTCAAGGATGTCCTCGTTGGACAGGTTCATCGTGCCTTCCGGCGTGTCACGGCCGACGCGCGCATTGAACTTCATGCGCCCGACACGGCTCAGGTCGTAGGTGTCGGTGCTGTAGAACAGGCGATTGAACAGGGCCTCGACGGCATCTTCCGTCGGCGGCTCGCCGGGGCGCATCATGCGGTAGATGGCCACGCGTGCAGCCAGCTGCGTCTCCGTCTCGTCAGACGCCAGGGTCTGCGAGATGTAGGCGCCTTCGTCCAGTTCGTTCGTGAACAGGCACTGGATTTCCTTGACGCCGGCGGCGCGCAGCTTCTTCAGCAGCGCGTCGGTCAGTTCGTCGTTGGCCTTGGCGATGATCTCGCCGGTGTCGGCATCGATCATGTTCTTGGCCAGCACGCGGCCGACCAGGAAGTCTTCCGGCACCGAGATGTGCTGCGTGCCGGACTGCTCCAGCTGGCGCACGTGACGGGCGGTGATGCGCTTGTCCTTCTCGACGATGACGGCGCCGCTCTTGTCGACGATGTCGAAGCGGGCGACTTCGCCCTTGAGGCGGTCGGCCACGAATTCGAGCTGCGCGCCGACGTCCATCAGGCGGAAGTTGTCGAACACGAAGAAGTGGGCCAGGATCTGCTCGGGGTTCAGGCCGATGGCCTTCAGCAGGATCGTGACCGGCATCTTGCGGCGGCGGTCGACGCGGAAGTACAGGATGTCCTTCGGGTCGAATTCGAAGTCCAGCCAGGAACCGCGGTAGGGAATTATGCGGGCGCTGAAGAGCAGCTTGCCCGACGAGTGCGTCTTGCCCTTGTCGTGCTCGAAGAACACGCCCGGCGAACGGTGCAACTGCGACACGATGACGCGCTCGGTACCGTTGACGATGAACGAGCCGTAGTCGGTCATCAGGGGCACTTCGCCCATGTAGACCTCTTGCTCCTTGATCTCCTTGACCGTCTTCGCCTGGGGCGACTCGCGGTCATAGATGATCATCTGCAGGCGCGCGCGCACGGCGGCGGCATAGGTCAAGCCCCGTTGCTGGCACTCGCGGGTGTCGAAGGGCGGCTTGGCGATGTTGTACTCGAGGAACTTCATCTCGACGAACCCGTTGTGCGAAACGATCGGGAACGCCGACAGGAAGGCTGCCTGCAGGCCTTCAGGCTTGCGTTTGGCAGGCGCCACGTCCTTCTGCAGGAAGGCCACGTAGCTGTCCTTCTGCATGGTCAGCAGGTAAGGAACGTTGAGAACGCTCTCGCGCTTGCCGAAGCTCTTGCGGATCCGCTTGCGCTCGGTATAGCTGTAGGGGGTTGCTTGCGCCATAAACACTCCGTGTCGAGTGCGCTCCCGGCCGTGGAACGCACTGCGTCGGCGACTGGCTGGCTCATCCGCCCAGAACAGGCGGCTGCCTCGCTTGGTGGTTGGCCACTACCAACCGCTGGCGGACAACCCTGGCGTTGCACCAGAGTCCGACCAAACTGGTTCTCTGCAGTCGGATCAGAGAACACGTGAAAGAACTGCGCATCATACGCTGCAGCCCTTTCATCTGTTCTCTACGAGTACAAACCCGTAAAGACGAAAAAGGGGAAGCCCGAAAGGCCACCCCTTTTCGAGTCCGTGGACGGGTCGTGCGACCCGCCCAAGGGCATCACTTCATCTCAGCCTTGGCGCCGGCTTCGACCAGCTTCTTGACGGCGGCTTCGGCGTCAGCCTTGGAGATGCCTTCCTTGACGTTCTTCGGAGCGCCGTCGACCAGGTCCTTGGCTTCCTTGAGGCCCAGGCCGGTGATTTCGCGGACGGCCTTGATGACGCCGACCTTCTGAGCGCCGGCGTCGGTCAGGACGACGTTGAACTCGGTCTTCTCTTCAGCAGCGGCAGCAGCGCCGCCAGCAGCGCCACCGGCGGCCGGGGCGGCCATCGAAGCGGCGGACACGCCGAACTTCTCTTCAATCGCCTTGACCAGGTCGTTGAGTTCCAGGACGGTCATGCTGTCCAGGGCGGTCAGGAAAGCGTCTTTATCGAATGCCATGATGTGTTCCTAAATATCAGATGGGTTGCGTAGTTACGCGGTGTTCGTCGATCAGGCTGCAGCAGCTTCGGCGGGGGCTTCGCCACCACCACGCTGTTGCGCCAGGGCTGCCAGCACGGCCGCGGTGCGCTGCACCGGCGACTTGAGCAGGCCGGCGATTTGCGACAGCAGCACTTCCTTGCTCGGGACGGATGCCAGCGCCTTCACGCCGTTCACGTCCAGAGCCTTGCCGCCGTAGGCACCGCCCTTGATGACGAGCTTGTCGTTGGTCTTGGCAAAGTCAGCGATGACTTTGGCAGCCGCGACAGCGTCTTCCGAAAAGCCGTAGATCAGCGGGCCGACCATGCTCTCCGCAGCTGCTTCGAACGGGGTGCCGGCGACAGCGCGACGGGCCAGGGTGTTCTTCAGCACGTGAAGATAGACACCCTTGGCACGCGCGTCGACGCGCAGCTTGTTCAAGGCTTCCACGGTGAGGCCACGGTACTCGGCCAGCGCCAGCGTCTGCGACTTGGCAGCTTGCGCTGCCACGTCCGACACAACGGCTGCCTTCTCGTTGCGATTGAGACTCAAGGTCTACTCCTCACATTTGCTCCCTCGGGCCTTGCGGCCGTCGAGAGCGCCAGGGATTCAGCGACCATCTGAAGAGAAACACGTCGGCGACGAATTTCATTCAGCGGGACCGCCATCTGCGCTGGTTCTCGGCCGCCGATCGCTCGGCGACTTCGATTTAAGGGGTCTCCACCAACGGTCTTGGATGACGCGCCACGCCGGCGAACCGGCATGACGCCCCACCAATCTTTGTTGCCCGGGGCCAGACTCGCCCCGCGCAGATTCGGTTCAGCCAGGCCGTGAGGCCCGGCCGCGCATCAGGCCGCGTTGGCCTGGGCGTTGATCGAAGCGATTTCGACGCGGGCGCCGACGCCCATCGTGGACGACACAGCGACCTTGCGCAGGTAGACACCCTTGCTGGACGCCGGCTTGGCCTTGTTCAGGGCCTCGACCAGGGCACGCAGGTTGCCTTCGAGCTTGTCGGTGTCGAACGAGCGACGGCCGATGGTGCCATGGACGATACCGGCCTTGTCGACGCGGAACTGGACCTGGCCAGCCTTGGCGTTCTTGACGGCGGTGGCGACGTCCGGGGTCACGGTGCCGACCTTGGGGTTCGGCATCAGGCCGCGCGGGCCCAGGATCTGACCCAGGGTACCGACGACACGCATCGTGTCGGGCGAGGCGATGACCACGTCGAAGGGCATGTCGCCCGCCTTGACGCGCTCGGCCAGGTCTTCCATGCCGACGACGTCGGCACCGGCGGCCTTGGCTTCTTCAGCCTTGGCGCCTTGGGCGAACACGGCGACGCGCTTGGTCTTGCCGGTGCCGTTGGGCAGCACGACGGCGCCACGGACGACCTGGTCAGACTTCTTGGCGTCGATGCCGAGTTGCACGGCCACGTCGATGGACTCGTCGAACTTGGCCGTGGCCAGGCTCTTCACGAGTTCGAGGGCTTCAGACAGGGCGTACAGCTTGGTCGACTCGACCTTGCCAGCCAGCGCCTTTTGCTTCTTGGTGAGCTTGGCCATGTTCAGACCCCTTCAACGATGATGCCCATCGAGCGGGCAGAGCCGGCGATGGTCTTGACCGCGGCGTCCAGGTTGGCGGCCGTCAGGTCCTTGGTCTTGATCTTGGCGATCTCTTCCAGCTGGGCACGGGTCAGCTTGCCGACCTTGTCCAGGTGGGGGCGCTGCGAGCCCTTCTCGATCTTGGCAGCCTTCTTCAGCAGCACGGTCGCCGGGGGCGACTTGATGACGAAGGTGAAGCTCTTGTCGGCGAAGGCGGTGATGACCACCGGCAGCTTCATGCCCGGCTCGAAGCCGGCGCCAGAAGTCTGGGCGTTGAACGCCTTGCAGAACTCCATGATGTTCAGGCCACGCTGACCCAGCGCGGGACCCACCGGCGGCGAAGGATTTGCCTTGCCGGCCGGAATTTGCAGCTTGATGAAGCCGACAATTTTCTTGGCCATGATTTCTCCAATCCAGTGACACCGCGGCCTGCGACATCACCTGAGTGCTAGCGCATCGGACTGGGGCTTGCCTTGACGGCAAACGCCTTACCTTTGCTCCTCTTGTCCGCCTCTCGTTGCAGACTGGTCACGGGTCAACGCTCAGGGCGCGCCGACCAAAGCCCGCGATTCTAGCGTGCCAAGCTCCGAAAGGGGTCACGCGACCCCGCACGAAAGTTGACGAAGCTCTCGGTTCTCAGACCTTCTCGACCTGCGCGAAGTCCAGCTCCACCGGCGTCGCGCGACCGAAGATCGTGACGGACACGCGGACCTTGGACTTGTCGTAGTTGACTTCCTCGACCGAACCGTTGAAGTCGGTGAAGGGGCCTTCCTTGACGCGCACGATCTCGCCCACCGTCCACTCGACCTTCGGGCGCGGCTTCTCCACGCCTTCCTGCATCTGGTTGACGATCTTCATGACCTCGGCTTCAGAGATCGGGGCGGGGCGGTTCTTGGCGCCACCAACAAAGCCCGTCACCTTGGACGTGTGCTTGACCAGGTGCCAGGAGTCGTCGTCCATCACCATTTCGACGAGCACATAGCCGGGGAAGAAGCGGCGCTCAGTCACGGCCTTCTTGCCGTTCTTCAGTTCCACGACTTCTTCGGTCGGCACCAGGATGCGGCCGAACTTGTCTTGCATGCCGGCGCGGTCGATGCGCTCACGCAGGTTGCGCTCGACAGCCTTCTCCATGCCCGAATAGGCATGGACGACGTACCAGCGCTTGGGCAGGCCCGCCGGGGCTTCGGACGTGACGACTTGTTCTTCAGACATCGAGATTCCTTGCGATCAGCGCTTCCAGCCCAGGATCAGGTCGTACAGCACCCATTCCAGCGTCTTGTCGGTCAGCCACAGGAAGATGGCCATGACCACCACGAAGGCAAACACGTACAGCGTCATCTGGGTGGCTTCCTTGCGGGTGGGCCACACGACCTTCTTGACTTCGCGAACGGAGTCGCGCCCGTAGGCGATCAAGGCCTTGCCGTGCTCCGACGTGAAGAAGGCCGCCACACCGGCAGCCAGCAGCACGATCAGAGAGGCCCACTGCACCAGCGGGCCCTGCTTGGACAGGCCGTAGTAAGCCGCCAGGCCGCCGATGAGCAGCAGGACCGCAGCCGCCAGCTTGGCCTTGTCGGCGCCGCTCGTCACGGTTTCGACTTGGGGAGGATTCGCCATCACTTCACTTTCACGCGTCGCCCTGAGAGCGACTTCAGACGCCACATCAGGCCGTAGCCATCAGCAGCAAGGCCCGCTGAGATCACTCTCGCGGGCCGATGCTTGGTAAGCCAGGAAACCAACCGTCGTGATCAGCGACTGCTGGCAGGGGCAGAGGGTCTCGAACCCCCAACCTTCGGTTTTGGAGACCGACGCTCTGCCAATTGAGCTATGCCCCTGTGGCCTTCAAAAATTACTCGAGGATCGTGGCGACGACGCCCGAACCGACGGTGCGGCCACCTTCACGGATGGCGAAGCGCAGACCGGTTTCCATGGCGATCGGGGCGATCAGCTTCACGGTGATGCCGACGTTGTCGCC
>Ga0233424_10001855_pt1 | contig 16724 bp, 14 predicted proteins | sample Watercolumn_Towu_FD_181011 | JGI IMG/M metagenome (GOLD analysis project Ga0233424, IMG submission 181011) | Freshwater microbial communities from Lake Towuti, South Sulawesi, Indonesia - Watercolumn_Towuti2014_125_MG | ecosystem: Environmental > Aquatic > Freshwater > Lake | place: Indonesia...
GGCCGGGGTCGCGAGTTGCGTGGGGATGTTTCTCCTCGTGCGAGAAGTGTACCGTTCCGCCGATGGCGCAGAGTCGATCGGTCGCGGAGCGCGAGTGGGCACCGATCAAGGAAACTCGTCGGCCGCTGGCATGGCACTGCTAGCGGCGGCGCTGGTGGCGGTGAGTGTGTTTCAGATTCGTTGGGGGCGGGAAGCGCGGATGTACACGCTGGCGGCGGCGCTGGCCACGTTTTCGAGTTGGGCGTTGTGGCGGGCGTTGCAGGCTGAGCCGAAGTCTTGGCGCGCGTGGACCGTGTTCGGATTGCTGGCGCTGGCGTTTGTGTACACGCACTACTATGCCTTCTTCACGATCGCAGGACAGATGCTGTTCGCGGCGGGTTACCTCGGATGGCAATGGCACGGTCTGCCGGCGGCGCGACTCCAGACTCGGCAGAACTTATCCGGTCTGGGGCTGGCGATATTGATTGTGGGGTTGGGATTCCTGCCGTGGGTTCCGCAGCTTTTGAACCAGCGGTCGCAGGTCCAAGCGGCGTTTTGGGCGCGAGCCATCGGCTGGCACAGCGTGCCGTTTGTTTTGTACCAGATGTTCGTCGAACCGGAGGATGCGGCGTACAGCGTCACGGCCAATGCCCTTGCCACGGTGTTCGTGATTGGCGTGTTGGCCGTGTTGATGTGGAGGCCGACGGCGGGTGATTGGTTTTTGTTCCTGGGGGTGACGGTGCCGATCGGCGGAAGTGTGCTGGTCACTCTGTTCGACACCAGGATTTTTCATCTCCGCTATTTTTTGTTCTGCCACCTGTTCCTGCTGGCGGCTCTGGCGCGGGTCGTGTGGAAGCTGCTGTCAGGACGATTGGAGCGGGGCTTGGTCTCCGCGTGGCTGGTGGCGACCGGGTTGCTCATCAACTTCGCGTTTTGGGACAAGATGGACATTGCTCATCGACCCGGCGTGAAGGGAGCCACGGCGTGGATTCATTCCTCGCGACAAGTCGGAGAACCGGTCATTGTCTGTTCGCCGCTCTACCTGTTTCCAGTCTTGTATCACCTGCCGGGGCGCTCGGGATGCTTTCTGTACAACGATGGCACTCCGGTCGTCCACTATGAAGGAGGCGCCGCCGTGCTGCCGGAAGACTTGATTAGCCCGGAGCGGATGCGCGGCTTGAAGAGTCACCGGGCGTGGATCGTCAACACGGAGGGGGGATTCTGGGGAAAGCGGACGGTGCCGGTTCCCGCGTCGTGGAGACTCTTGGACAGCAAGTCGTTCTTGGAAGCCTATGGAGTGCAGGGCAATGTCGTGGTGTTGTTGTATGAAACGCAGGCGTCAGGTTCATCATGAGCATTGTCGCGAAACCTTGGGTTGACGAAGCCGTTGCCGCTGGGCCGGTCTCGCAGGCGGCGACGCCAACCGACCACTGCCCACTCTGCGAATTCGAAGGTCGTTCACAGAAGCTCTCGACAAGGCATCCCGCGTGGTTGCGTCGCTGTGCTGGCTGCGGGCTGGTCTATACGTTCCCTCAGCCTGACGCCGACGAACTCGCGGCGATTTACGATGCGAACTATTTCCAGACCTTCGGCTACGGTTCCAGTCCCGACGAATATCGCCGGTTGAAGCGGGCTGGATTTCAGCGGCTGCTGGACGTGGCCGAGCGCTTCGTCGCGCCGGGACGGTTGCTGGATGTCGGCAGCGGGCTGGGGGACTTGTTGTTCGTGGCCCGGTCGCGCGGTTGGGACGTGACGGGACTCGAACTGATCCCGTTTGCCGTTGAGCGGGCGGATGAAATCGTGCCCGGCGCCACGGTCTGCGGCACGTTGGACGATTTGTCCGAACCGGACGAGTCATTCGACCTGATCACCTGCACCGACGTGCTCGAACACGTGCGCCGGCCAGACCGGAACCTGCTCCGGATGCGACGATTGCTGCGAAAAGGGGGCTGCGTGCTGATCACGACCGTGAACGTGGATTCGTGGCCGGCCCGGATGCTCGGCCCGCGCTGGCCTCATTTCCATCGAGATCATCTGTGGTATTTCCATCGCGAGACGTTGAACCGGTTCGTCGAAATGGCGGGGTTCGAGGTGTTGCATTGGGGGGTGCCGAGAAAAGTGTTCAGCCTGTCGTACGTCTTGAGCATTTTCGCCGCGTACGGTCCCGGCACGGTGAGCCAACGGCTGGCCGGGTCGTCGCTGCGTTGTCTGCCGCGCTCGATCTTGCACGCCCACTGGTCGCCGTTGCCCGAAGGGCAGTTGCTCGTGGCTCGCCAGCGGGAGGAATCATCATGAACACCCGCATTCCCCATCGTCGCGGATTCACGCTGGTCGAATTGCTCGTCGCCATCGCGATCATCGGCTTGCTCATCGCGCTCATCCTGCCGGCTGTCCAGATGGCCCGCGAAGCGGCCCGACGCACGCAGTGCCGGAACAATCTAAAACAACTCGCCCTCGCACTACACCAATATCACGACGCCCACCAAACGTTTCCGCTGAACTACGGCAACGGCCCGTACACGGACCAGAACACCGGCGCGAGCTGGCTGCAACAAATCCTGCCGTTCGTGGACCAAGGCAACCTGCACGGGAAGATTCGTTTCGGACAACCGTTGAGCGATCCCGACAACACGGCCGTGGCTCTGACGGCGATCCCGTTGTTTCTCTGTCCCAGCGACGCGGGCAACACCGGACAAATGAACTTTCGGTCCAACGTCCCCGGCATGTGGGCGGTGCAGAACTACAAGGCTTGCGCGGGGAGCAACTGGAACTGGGGATTGTTCAGCCCGGTCACGTCGAAAGCCGGACGTAATGCGAACAACCCGGACGGCCTTGACCACTGCAACGGTCTCGTTTGCCGTGGCGGCGACAACCAGCCCACCACCACGCGCGTGGCCGACGTTCGTGACGGAACGTCCCACACATTCGCCGTGGGCGAGTCGGTCCCCGAATGGTGCCGGCACACGTGGTGGTACTGGTTCAACGCCGTCGCGGCGACGTGTGCGATCCCGCTGAATTACAAACCGGAGCCGGACCTCCAGGTGGCGATGGAAGGCGACTGGTGGCACAACTACTCGTTCCTCAGCCGACATTCCGGCGGCGCACATTTCGCCTTGGTGGACGGCAGCGTGAAGTTTGTATCGGCCTCCATCGACCGCGACACTTACCGCGCCTTGGCCACGGTCGACGCGAGTGAGGCCGTTCCCGAATTCTGACCCGACACGTCAGACAATCACCCGCCCGACGTGGATCGCGAACCAAAGGTGAACCTCCTCGCCGGGGGCGAGGACTCGCCAGCCGGTGTCGATCCCGCGGGGTGCGAGGTTTACGGCGTCGGTCACGCAGGTGTACGGTTCGAGGCAGACCGAACGGCCGTGCGGCGGCGTGTAGGCGACGATTTCGCGGAAGCTCGCGTCGAAAACCTGCAGCACTTGCAAGCCGGCTTGCGGGTCCATCACAATCGTCCGCACCTGGCCATCGCGGGCGGTGACGCCGGTCAGCACGTCGTCGAGCTTCAGGTCTGCCAGAGCCTGGCCGTCTCGCAGATCGCGCCCGCCCGTGACGGGCAGCCTGCGACCGGTCGGCAGGAAGTCTTCCAATTCCCAAACTTCCGCGGCCGGTGCTTGAACAAGACAGTCGCCAAGGCGGCTCGTCGATGACAGTGGCACGCGGAAGTACGGATGCGTGCCGAAGCCCCACGGCAGTGGCCTGGTGTCCGGGTTGGCGATATGGATGTCGCAGCGCAGCGTCGCACCGGCGAGGGCGTACCTCACCGTGATCCGAAAGTCGGCCGGCCAGAGATCGCAGCGATCGGCCGCATCGCGGCTGAGGTGGAACTCGGCGCACGCGTGCTGGTCCGACTGTTCGAACACGCGCCACGGTCGATCGAGGACGAAGCCGTGGATGGCGTTCGGTTTGCCTTCCGGCAGCGGGAGCGAATGGTCGCGGCCAGCCCAACGAAATTGACCGGCGCGAATTCGGTTCGGGAAGGGAAACAGAATCGGGATGCCGCTGCTGCTGGGTCGCGCCGTTCCAGTGACGAAATCGGGTTCGACATCCAGCACGTCTACGCACTGCCCGTCGACGATCGTTTCGAAGCGGAAGCAATTGAACCCGCGTTCGGGCAGAATGCGGGCAATCGATCCCGCGCCGTGGTCGTGCAGCGTCAGCATGGCGTGGTGCTCCAAAGTCGTCGGTTCGCATTGAGTTCGAGCAGACGGCACACGGAGTGTGCCTCCTACTTTCGTCGGGTTGTGCCGACTGGACGAATCATAACGAGGCTGCGTGCGTGTTGCCTGTTTGCCGCATCGATTCGGACTCATCGAGCGAGGTTGTTTCCGCGAATCGTGAGCTAGGTTTCTTGCGGAGGTTACAGACGTGGTTCATCGTCCGCGCAGACAAATCTGCCGTAACGGCCGGAGCAGCTCCCCGCCCGATCGATTGGGATCAGCGCTTGGACTTCGCCAAGCCTTCACGCTGGTCGAACTGATGATGGCGGTGGCGATTGTCGCGATCCTCAGCTACGTGCTCCTGCCGTCGGTCGATTCGATCTCCGCGCAGCGGCTCAATTCGGTGTCTCGCATTCTGGCGGCCGATTTCGAGCCTCGCGCGAAGTCTGGCGATTCAATACAACACCCAATGGTCCATCCAGATCGACCCATCGAATAACCGGTACGACCTTGTCTGGTCGGGAACCGGATCGGCGCCGCCGATGCCGGAAAACCCGCACGCGATCGGTCCGCAAACTCCGGGAGTGTTTCGCGTCGATGTGGCCCGGTTGGGAACGACGACGGTGGGAAACAACGGTGTGCGAACAGCCGGGGCCGCGCTCAAAACGTCGCGGGCCAGCGTCAGCATGGTGACATTCGGATCGCTCGGCAGCACCGGCCCGCAGCGGAGCGAGGACACGGTGCTCTGGCTCACGTCGGGGCAGGGGACGCAGACGAAGTTTTCGCGGCTGACGGTGTCGTGGGTCACGGGGCAGGACTGGGTTGATCCGCCGGAAACGTTCACGTCGATGAATCAACTTTTTCAGTAGGGGACCGGGAAGCATCAACTCATGGCTCAATCGCGAGTGTCACCGATCGGCTTTCACCTGGACCAGCGCACGATGACTCTTGTGCAGATGCTGCGTAACGATGACGGTCTGGAGATTCAGGACTTTGCCCAGTGCCAGGTCCCGCCGCCCGCCGAACCGACGCCGGAGGCCAAGGACGCGGCGCAGGCGAACGCCCTGCGAGCGTTACTGGCTGAGCATCGGTTTCGCGGCCGGAGCGTCGTCAGTTGCCTGGGCCCACAGGAGCTGTTCGTGCAGAACGTGCGGTTGCCCAAGCTGCCTCCGGACGAGGTCCAGAAGGTCGTGCAATGGGAGGCGGAAGAACGGCTGCCGTATCCGATTGCCGAAGCCGAAGTGCGATATCTGGTTGACGGGGAAGTGCGTCAGGACGCGAACGTGAAGCAGGAGGTGATTCTGCTGGCGTGTCGGCAGCAGGCGCTGGCACGGCACACAGCCATCCTCGAAGCAGCCGGCCTGATGCCGCTGGCGATCGATGTCGAACCGTGTGCGTTGCTGCGATCGTTGCAACATGGCGACGCCGCTGCTGAGCAACTGCGCCGCGTGTACATTCACATCGGAGAAAAGTCGACGGGGCTGATTGTCGCCGACGCGAAGGACATTCTGTTTCTAAAGTACATCCACACCGGCGGCCAGGACTGGGACGAGTCCATTGCCCGGCACATGGATCTGCCTTTCGAAGAGGCTGCGAAGATGCGCGAGTTGATTGCGGCCGTGCCTGTGCTGAACGATCAGAACGACGTCCATCGCGCCGTGGTGGAAGCCATCCGCGACCGATTGGAGTGGCTGGGCTCCGAGATCGAGCTTTGTTTGAGGTACTACAAGGTGACGTTTCGCGGGTCGCCGTTGGAGAAGGTCGTGCTCACCGGCAGTCAATTGGCGCCATGGCTCACGAGTTTCTTTGCCAAACGACTGTCGCTGCCGTGCGAAATCGGCAACCCATTGTCCGCCGTCCCGCAAGCGCCGCCAACGGCCCTCGAACGTCCCGGCCGCTGGGCCCTCGGCGTGGGCCTGTGTTTGAAGGCCATCTGACCACGAGCCAATACCCCTGCAATCCATGATTCCCGAAACCGATTTTGTGCCGGAAAGCTACAAGCTGGCCCGCGAGCGCCGCAAGCGCAAACAGTGGCGTCTGATGGCCATGTTCGTGGCCCTGGCGCTGATTGCCGCGGGCAGCATTCGTCAGCGGCAGATTTGCTTCGCGCTCGCGGACATGCGCGACCAGATGCACACCAACGTGGAACGTCTGAGGTCGCAGGTGAAGGGGGCTCCCGAACTAAACGACGAGCTGACCCGATTGACCGCGCAGGCCAACGTGATCACCTTTCTGCGATCGAAGCTGCCGCCATCGCGCATCATGCAGGTGGTCTCGAACGCGTTGCCAGAGCATGTCACGCTGACGCAGTGCAGAATGGGCATCGAGTTGCTGCCGAAGAGGCCCTCGTCGGCCAGCGGCCGCCGCGACGCTCCGCCCGCCAGTCCGGATGCCAAGCCGGCCGAGAAGTTGCCGGCTCAAAAAGACCTCGATGACCTCCTGAAACGATCGGACGAATCCGCGCTGTTCGTCGAATTGAACGGCGTCGCGCCCGACGATGTGGCGATTGCGCAGTATCTCGCGGCGTTGACTGACAGCGGGCTGTTCGCGGACATCACGCTGAAATTCACCGATCAACTGGCAATGAGCGACCATCTCGTCCGCCGGTTCGGTGCGCGATTGCGATTGAACAAGATGGAACCGTGGCGCGTCCGCAAGGCCGAACTGCGATCCGGCGACGCACCATCCGCAGCCGAAGTTTCGCCCACGGCGATGACACACGATGAAATCCGGAGGCCGACATGAATGTTCCCCTTCCTCTCCGCCGAGACAGTTTGTTGACGATGGCAGGATTCACGGTCGCGGTGGCCACCTTCATCTTCGCGCTCTACCTGCCAGGTCACCGCGATTCGATCCGAGTCAAGACGGAAATCAAGTCGGCAGAGGAATCGATCCGCGAGATCCCCGGCAAGCTGGCCGCCCTCGAACGCCTGACCAAAGAAGTCGATTCAAATCGTGCGTACCTCGGCAAGAACCGCCGGATCATCCCCACCGACCCCGATATCGGCGGCGTGCTGCGCGAAGTCACCGACCTCGCACGAGATGCCGGACTGCAAGTCAACCGGCTGGAACCACAACCTCCAGTCGAGCACGAAACCTACGTCGCGCTGCCGTTCGTTTTGAAATTCACGGGCGGAATTCGGGGCGTCATGTTCTTCCTGCGGGGACTGGAGTCTCGGGCACGGCTGTTCCATGTCGAAGGGCTGGCGATGAAACAGGAAAACGAGCGAGCCGGGGAGAACGTGGAAACCGACATGAAGTTTTTGGTCTTTCCCAAACGTGCCGATTCGTTGGATTCTACCGAAAAAGAGGGCAGAACAGCCCGCGCTCTGGCCGATACTGACCCACGATGACCGACAGTGGCGTTCCGCGCCGCCATCGGTCGAGTTCCAGGTGTTGCCGATTTCTGAACACCGACTTCCGCCATGAACCTGCGTGACCTGCACAACAACCTCCTCCGAGACCTGAAGCGAAGTTGGGCGAAGTCCGCGCTGTTGGCGGTGCTGCTCGTCGTCGGAATGGTTCTGTGGTTGCCGCCGGTGATTCGTACATTGAGCCGTGGTCCGGAACGGACGTCGGCGTCGACGTCAGCCGCTGCGGTCGGCACCGCAACGCAAAGTGCCGCGCCCATCAAACCGAGTGGACCGGAGGATCGCGGACAGGCTCAGGAATTGTTCTCCTGGACGAGTGCCGACGAATGGTTGCGGTCCGACCCCACGGCGAAGCCGGCCGAGATGTCGCTGGTGCGCAAAAACCCGTTCCGTTTCGATCGCGATCAGTTTGCGCCACCGATCCTGTTCGAAGCCGAACCACCGCCGGCCACCGATCGACCGGCAACCGGTCTCCTCGCCTCCGCCGCATCCACGACGGACATCAAAGGAGCCGTGCTGATGAGCACCATCGTCAGCTCGAACCGCCGGGCCGCATTGATCAACGACCGGATGTACAACGAGGGCAGTGAGTTCAAATTCGAGGGGCAGACCTTCGCCGTGGAGCGAATCTTCCCCAATCGCGTGAAACTGACGCAGGAAGGTGTGGTGTACTACCTGACCATTCTGTCGCGCTACGAGATCAATCCGTGATGACGAAGCAAGCGACAGGATTGTGGCGAATGGTTGGTGCGTGAGGCACAGGGAGGGCCGTTCGTCGGCCGGTTGAATTGCCGACTGGCGGAGACTCAAGGAAGCAGTCATCGGTTGGGTTCGTTGGAAGGAACCATGAACTCTTCATTTCGCACCGCATTTCGCGTGCTCGTTTTGAGCCTGACGATTCCGCTCACCGCTGTGGTGCTGGCGGAACTGATGCCGGACAATTTCACCGGACCGATGCTCGCCAGCCGACCAGTGGCTGCGTCGCGGACATCTCCGCAACCGGCTCGCAGAGGAGCCCAACCGTCGCCAGTCGAGGCTCCCAGTGTCGCGACCGCGGAGTCTGATCGCGGTGAAGCGTCGGCCAGCGACAATCGGCAAACGCCGACAGTGACGGCTCGCACCGTTTCGCGAACAGCCAGCAGCCCCGCCCCCTGGACAAGTGGTGACTTCGTACCCAATGCCGATCCACCGCCAATGCCCGGCGACAACCGACGGCGAACGAATCGCCAGTCGCCGGTCATGCTGCAGGCCATCGAGGATGAGTCGTCGGGCAGCGAGTCGGGGCAGGGTCACCTCGGCACACAGTTCAACCGGTTGCAGCGCAGTCTCGATCTGCTCGCGCAGAATCAAAACACTTCGCAACAGATCAACCAAGCCACGCAATTGCTGCAGCAACTGCAGAATCAAACCAAACTGTCACAGTTGGAAACGGAGATCAAGGAGCTGAAAGCCCAGTCCGCACCAGCGCCGGGAGAGTCCACGCCGGCTCCCGCAGCCGCAACGCCGAGTCTCCCGGTCCAACCCGGGCCAGAATCAAACGCCACGGATCCCGCGACCGCAACGGAAAAGGCTCCGGAAGTTCCGGGAAAGACCAAGCCGGACGCGAAGGACACCCGCGACGGAGACAATGTGCCCGCCGACGAGCTTGCGGCTCCGAAAGAGCCCGATTCGGAAAAAACTCCGGCGGTCAAACCCATCATCACCAAAGGCCGACCGAACAACGATGGGGACGAGCGCTTCACCTTGCAGCTCCGCGACGCCGAGATCGGCACGGTGCTCGAAATGCTGGGCGAGTTCTCGGGAAGCAACATCCTGTCCGGCAAGGACGTCGTCGGCAAAGTGACTTTCAATCTGCACGATGTCACGATCGACGAAGCCCTCGATGCGATTCTGAGAGTGGGGAACTACACCTACACGAAGGAAGGCAACTTCATTTTCGTAACCTCCAGCCTCGCGGCCGAAGCCAAGGCGAAGCTGGCTCGCAAGATCGTGTCGAAGCTCTATCGTCCGTACTACATCAGTGCGGCTGACTTTCGCGTGCTCGCGACGCCGCTGCTCACTCCGGGCGGCATCGGCAGGATTTCCGTCACCACACCCAACCAGATCGGCATCCCGTCGGGCGCGGACCAGGCCGGCGGTGACTCGCTGACGCAGGGTGATGCGATCTTGGTGCAAGACTACCCGGAAGTCATCACAGAAATCGACAGGGTCCTGAAGGAGATGGATGTCCCACCAAGTCAGGTCGTCATCGACGCGGTCGTGCTGTCCGTAAAGCTGAACGACTCGCTGAAACTCGGAGTCAACTTCGCCTTGTTGAATCGCAACGGCAACCAACTGGTCACGATGGGCAACGGACAGACGCTTAACAACACCACCGGCATCCCGGGCGGGGCCACCAACTCGATCGTCCCGGCCATGGGAGAATTCATCGCGAACACGTCGGGACTCAAGTACGGCTTCATTCGCGGCGACATCAGCTTGTTCATCCAGGCTTTGGAATCGATCGCCGACACCAATCTCGTGGCCAACCCGCAGTTGATCGTGCTGAACAAACAGCGAGCCGAACTGATCATCGGCGAGCGGCTGAGTTACAAAACGCTGGCATTCAACGGCACGCAGACCGCCGAAAACGTGAACTTTCTGGACGCGGGCACGAAGCTCCGCATCCGCCCCTTTATCGCCCCGGACGGTCTCGTTCGGATGGAACTTCACCCCGAACGCAGCTCCGCCACCATCAACGCCACCACGCAACTTCCCAACCTGTCCACCACCGAAGTCACGACCAACGTGATGGTCCGCGATAACACGACCGTCGTGATCGGCGGGCTGATCGAAGAGCAGGTTGACGAGCAGATCGATCGCGTGCCGATCCTCGGCGGACTGCCGCTCATCGGACCGGTGTTCCGCAACAAAACCGAGAGCACTGTCCGCAACGAGCTGATCGTCCTGATCACACCGCGGATCGTCACGGTGCCGAGCGACGACACCGACGGCATGATCGAAAAGGTCGAGGGCCATGAGCGCCACGAGCACTTCCGCGACAACCTGGAAGACTTCAACCGCCGCAACCTGGCCCAGCGCCAGTACGAGATCGCTCGGGATTGCTACGAACACGGCGACTACGAACGGGCCTGGCATCACATCAACGATTGCCTGGCACACAGCAAGAACGACCGCCGGGCGTTGCAACTGCGGAAGCAGATCGATCAGGCGCGGCGGCCGCGATTCTGGGCCTGGGCTCGACCCGCGCACGCAACGGTGGAGTCGGCACCGACAATGGAACCTCCGCCCGCTCCGGCGGCGCCGATCGAATCGCCGGCCACACCGAAAAAGTTGGAGACCGATTACGATGATCCAGTTTCTTTGCCGGGCGCGTCGATCAAGCCCCAGACGAGAGCCGCGGCTCCGTTCGTATCACGTCCGCGCCCAAAACGACTCACGGCTCATGCGACTCGCTGACTGGTTGACGGCTCGCCACGTCCCGCGGCGCACGCCGTCGCTACCAATCGCCGGCTGGACGGGCTTGATGCGCGCTGTCCTGCCAGGCTGGCTCGCCGCATCGGCCGCCCTGTGTTTGACCGCCTGCGCGAGCGGTCCGCAGGCGGCATCCCACCGTGTCGGCTTGACGCATCCGATCGCAGAGATGCTCGCTGGCACCGACACGGCCGCGACGGATCGGACAGGCGTGATCGCTTCCGAATCGCTGCCGTTTTCCGCCGGACTGGCCGCACCGGTCGGAACCCGCGCCCGCCAACTGCTCGACCGAGCCGAGATGCTGCACACGGTCGGCGACCACGCCGCGGCGCTGACTGCTCTGCGGCGAATTCGCGATGTCGAGCCACGCTGCACCGCAGGACTCGGGCTGGAAGCGCAGATCGCGCTCGACCGCGGCGACCGTGCCGGTTGCGCGATTGCGGCGCAAGCGGCTTCGGCGGCGCACCCCGATTCGGCCGAGATACAGCTTCGCGTCGGCAGCCTGCTCGTGCAGTTGGGCGAGTTGCGCGGCGGCCTGCTTGCTCTCGAAACCGCGCACCGGCTGATGCCGAACGACGTCCGCGTTGCCCGGTCGCTCGCGGCTGCCTACGTTTCAATGCAAATCCTTCCCGCCGCCGAAATGGTTTTGAAGTCAGCTCTGCTGCAAACTCCGGGCGATGCCGGACTCTCGATCGCGCTGGCTCGGCTCTCCGAATCAGAAGAACGCTGGCCACACGCCGTGTTCTATTTCGATCTCGCGACTGGCTCCCGACCGATCGACGGCGCATGGCTCGCCCGGCGGGCTCACGCGCTGTACCACGCCGGCCACCTCGACCGAGCCCTCGCCGATTTCGAAGCGTGTGCCGCCGAATTGCACGACCGCGCCGCCTGGGACTTGCTGTGGGAGTTTTCCGAAACGTGCCGACGCCTCGACGACGATGCGCGCTCGCAGGCCATCCGCGATTCGCTCCCCATCCGCCCCCCGCCGACACCAACAGTCGCATCCAGCGGCGGGTAACCGGCATGGCGCACAGAGAACCAAGGCCCGAATCGCCAGCGAAGCGCTGGAGTGAGTTGACCTTCGCTGGCGCTTCAGGCTTCAATGGGTGCGCGACTCCGTTACCAACAGGTCGCTGTTTGTCCGACCACCGTCATCATGCAAACTGTCGTCTACAATCAGTTCGGTGAACCTGCCAGCGTGCTCGGTGTGCGAGAATGGCCCATGCCGGAACCGCGGCCGGGGCAGATTCGCGTGCGAATGCTCGCGGCGCCGGTGAACCCGTCGGACTTGATGCAGATTCGCGGCGTCTACGGCATGCTTCCGAAATTGCCGGCCACGCCGGGGCTGGAGGGCGTCGGAGTTGTCGAATCCGCGGGGCCGGGTCTGCTCGGAAAACTGCTCGTCGGCAAACGCGTCTGCGTGCCGAACAGTCCGACGGGTTCGTGGGCGGAATTCGCGATCGCTTCGGCAAAGCAGGCCATCCCGGTCCCTGCCAGCTTGCCGGTCGAACAGGCGGCGATGTTCTTCGTGAACCCGGCCACTGCCTACATCATGACGCGGCTGGTTCTCCGCGTGCCGCCGAACGAATGGCTGCTGCAAACCGCCGCCGGCTCGTCGCTGGGCAAGATGGTGATCCGGCTGGGAAAGCGCTTCGGATTCAAAACGATCAACGTCGTACGCCGCGCCGAGCAGGCCGACGAATTACGATCGCTCGGTGCCGACGCCGCGATCGTGGACGACGGCGGCGATCTGCGCACAAAGCTGCTCGGTCCTCTCGGCCATGCGCACGGCGTGCGTTTCGCGATCGACCCCGTCGGCGGCGCGACCGGTTCCGCCGTCACCCGCTGCCTCGCACCGGGCGGCCGCCTGCTGCTCTACGGCACGCTCTCCGGCCAGCCGCTCTCGTTTTCGCCTCGCGACCTGCTGACGGCCGGCGCGTCGATCGAAGGCTTCTGGCTCGCCAACTGGATGTCGCATCAAAAACTGATCGGCAAGCTGCGCCTTGTTCGCTCCGTCTCGAAACTGATCCAGCAGGGAGTCCTCACGTCCGACGTGGCCCATTCGTTCCCGCTGTCGAACATCCGCGAAGCCGTCTCCGCCGCCGAACAACCGGGCCGCGCGGGCAAGGTTCTGCTGCGGATTGCCGATGCAGGAAAGCCGTGAAGGCACGGCTACGGTTTGTCGAACGGGAGCTTGCCCGCGCCGCGAGGTTTGTGTGGGACGTAGCCGCCTGTTTTTTCGTAGACGCGGACGTAATCGACGAGCATCTCGGCTGGGAACTTGGTTGTCGGATCGGGGTTGCCGAGAAAGTTGCCTCCGACGGCGATGTTCATCACGAGGAAAAACGGCTGGTCGAAAGGGGCGGGCCACGGGTTGAGGTCGGATTCGGCGGTTGGCTTCACGCCCTTGGCGCCGTCAAGCCGGCTGCTGCTCCACCAGAACGACTGCGTGGCGTACGTGTGGCCGTCCACCGACCAGCGGATTTCGCCCGGTTCCCACTCCAGCGCGTAGACGTGGAAGTCGGCGATGGTTCCGCCGCGCGGCAGGACGTACTCGCGCGTGACGTTCGCGTTGATCGGCCAGCGCGAACCGAAGTGGAGCGTGCCTGCGACCTTGGTCGGCTCCTGACCGCGCGCCTCCAGCACGTCGATTTCGCCGGACGATGCCCACGAACCGTACTTGTCATCCTGCGGCAGCATCCACAGCGCGGGCCAGACACCTTTGCCGGTCGGCAGTTTGGCGCGGAACTCGAACCGGCCGTACTTCTGGCAGAACAGCGCGGTGCCGTCCCGCCGTCGAGACTTCATCCGAGCCGACGTGTATCCGCCGCCGTGGTACGATTCCTTGATCGCGCGGATGTGCAGCGACCCCTCCGCCACGAAGGCATTTTCCGGCTCGCGCGTGTAGAACTGGAGTTCGTTGTTCCCCCAGCCGCTGATCCACTGCTGGGCGTCGTAGTTGTAGAACCCGTTGCCGAGATCGAAATCCCACTTGGCCCGATCGATCTCCTTCCCGTCGAACTCGTCGCTCCAGATCAGCTTCCATCCGGACGGGGTTGGCTCGTCGGCTACGGCCGCACGGCTCGGGACGAATCCAAACACGAGTGCAATCAAACACAAACCAACTGTGCGTGTCATGCGTGAACTCTGTCCTGAATCGTACTGCATGAAAGAGTGGGGCTGTGTCCTCGACCAACCGTGCGCCGCTGCCGATATCAGTATGTCAACAACAGTCGGTCGGCGACAACTTCGCCCTCCAAGGTCTGGCCGCTCATCTGAAGGCGGCGTAGCATCGAGCGACCGCAGTTGACCAGTATCTCGCGCTCAAACAGCCCTGCCGGGATTGCCAAATCGCAGACGTGATCCCCCGAGCGCTTTGTGCCGTCAATACTCAGAGCCACTCGCACGCCGCGAGCCTTGGCATCCGCGATTACATCAAGCAGTTGTCGAAGGCGGAACCGTTGCGCGCCGTAGAGGATGGTTTGGCTGTGGGTGTACGGCGGGTCGCAGTAGACTAGATCACCTTTCTGTGCCAGCGCGAACGCCTCGCGGTAGTCGAGTCGCCTGAAATCGGTGCCTTGGGTTCGTCGGTGCCACTCGTCCACCCGCTGGGCGAACGCATTCGGTGCGACCGGCTTGTGCGGTCCGCATGGAGTGGACATGTACCCGTCGGCTTGCCGGAACCGCACCACACCCGCGTAGCAGGTGCGGCAGAGAAACAAAAGGTCAGCCCCATTAGGATTCTTGTTGTACGATTCCTTGATTCGCTCGTACTCCTCAACCTTCTCCCCCTGCATCATCTGGTGATAGCGCTCGGTGTACCAGCGCTTGAGTTTGGTCGGATCAGCGTGAAGTGTCTGCCAGATTTCGATCAACGGTGCGAATGAGTCTGATCCTACGGCACGTCTTGGCCTGAGTGTGCCGAGCACCGCGGCGCTACCTAGGAACGGTTCGAAGTAGGTGCCAAAGTCCGTTGGGAAGTATGAGACGATCTCGTGCGCCATCCGTTGTTTATTGCCGATCCACTTGAGTAGCCCCCTCGCGAACGGGGTGACCTCGGTGCGGCGGCCTTCTCCGAATAGCAGCGTCTGCATGGCGGCATCGTGGCGTGGGAATCGTCCGGCGTCAAGTCGCGTCACGCCCGGAACAATATGCAGTTTTTGCATTGGAATCAAGTGGCCTTAGTATTCTGCTTATGGCCAGCCGTGCAAAGCTGACGGAAAAGAACCGCTTCCTGTCCCTTGTGCGGCAGATGCGCCTTGATGCGGGCTTGCGCCAAGAGGAATTGGCCGACAAGCTTGGCGTGCCACAATCGTTCGTGAGCCGGTACGAGTCCGGGGAACGGCGACTGGATGTGCTGGAACTTCGGCAGATTTGCAAAGCATTGGATGCTTCCCTCTCTGAGTTTGTTCGCCGACTCGAGGGAGACTCCAAGTGAAGCCCGACCCGCGATTTCTCAACCAGCCCAAGCACTTCTGGGCCAATGTGCGGACGATCAGTCAGCACGTCGGCTACACTGCACGCGGGACAAGACAAATCCTCGTCCCAGACCTGAGCGTAATCGTGGAGGCGCTCAGAGAACTTGACCTTGGCACGGCGCACGTCGTGAGCAAGAGCGGGAAGCCCACCGCACTCGGTCAATCGCTCGTTGCTTATTTCGCCCACCGGGCCGAACTTCTCAACAAGTTCGTCGAGCCACGTTTGATGAACGCCGAACAAGCGGCAGAGGCGTTCGCCAGAGTGAAGAAGGCCACGAAATCTAAGCTCGCGGTGCCGATGAACAAGCAGAAGGGTGACAAGAAAAAGCCCGCCTACTTGACCGCCATCGTGAACATGCTGATTCACGCGAACATCGGCGGCGCCGATTGCGACTTTGACCCGCGAGAACTGACGACGTTTACCCACATGGGCGCTCCGCTTCGCACGCTCGCACGACGAATCGACGGTGCCTTTCCCTGTGCAGTGAACCCCGTGGCGGTATGGGAGATCAAGGAATACTACTACACCACAACGTTCGGAAGCCGTGTCGCCGACGGTGTGTACGAAACCCTGCTCGACGGGATGGAGTTGGAGGAACTCCGCCAGTCCGAGAGAGTGGACTGCAAGCACTACTTGATGATCGACGCCCGTTTCACTTGGTGGGATTGTGGCCGATCGTATCTGTGCCGGATTGTGGACATGCTTCACATCGGCTACGTCGATGAGGTCTTGGTCGGCACGGAGGTCATCGAACGGATACCCGCTCTGGCGAAGGAATGGGTTGCGTCGCTCAACGCACGAAATGCGATTGGGTCATAGTCCCGTGCAGCGGATCAGACTCGAGACCCACGCTACGTCTATCGAGAATCAAACAGAAACGCCAGCGAAGTTGGATCGCTGGCGTTTCGGGTTTCGGTCAGGTTCTTCGACAGGCGGCTCAGCCGATCAGTTCGCGAACCGGGTCGGGCTTTTCGATGAGGTACTGCGGGCGGCCGTTGTTGTCGGTGAGCGTGGTGTAGCGTGGGTCGATGCCCATGTGCAGGTACAACGTGGCAAAGAGTTCGTGCAGGTGGACGGGGCGGTCCTTGGGTTCTTCGCCCAGGCGGTTGGTGGCGCCGATGACCTGGCCGGTCTGGAGGCCGCCGCCGGCGAGGAGCACGCTGCACGCGCGCGGCCAGTGATCGCGGCCGGCGCCGGAGTTGACTCGCGGCGTTCGGCCGAATTCGCCCCACACGGCCACGACCGTGTCATC
>Ga0233424_10001857_pt1 | contig 16708 bp, 13 predicted proteins | sample Watercolumn_Towu_FD_181011 | JGI IMG/M metagenome (GOLD analysis project Ga0233424, IMG submission 181011) | Freshwater microbial communities from Lake Towuti, South Sulawesi, Indonesia - Watercolumn_Towuti2014_125_MG | ecosystem: Environmental > Aquatic > Freshwater > Lake | place: Indonesia...
CGTCCCCTGGCGGCAGGCCCTGACCGCCGGGCTGTCGGGACTTCCGCCAGGGGACGTCATGTGTCCGGCGTACGTCTGCGACACGGCGGTCGATGGGATCAGGGCCGCAGGCCGACGGCCGCGCTACTTCAGGGTCGACAGTAGGCTGCGCACGGATTGGGAGTCCATGCCGGAGTCGATCGGCTGCGCGGCGTTCCTCCTGGTCCATTACTTCGGATTCCGCTCCGATCTCGACTCCGCGGCGAAGTTCTGTGCAGATCGCGGACTCGTCCTGATCGAGGATTGCGCCCACGCGTTTCTCAGCCGTGTCGCTGGCCTGGACGTTGGGACCCGCGGCCAGCTGGCGGTCTACAGCTGGCGGAAGTTCCTGCCGATCACACGCGGCGGGGCGCTGGTCGAGAACGGTCATATGAGCGGCGCCAACGGCCCGTCCCCGATCAAGTGTGGCCGGCCCGCTTCAGGCTGGATGGAAGCCCTCCGCCAGGCGGGCAAATGGGGGCTCTTCAGGTCAGGTAGCAGAGGTGCCCTGACCGTCCTCGGAGGCCTGCTATCGGACGAGCGGCCTCCTCTCACGTCGACATCCGCCAATCCAGAACCGCCCGACGCCTTCGCCAGCAACGTCCTGGCCGCTGAATCGTCTCGCTTGCAGTTGACCGCCGCAGTTCACAGGCGGAACTACCGAGAACTCAGTCAGCGTCTCCGCTCGTCGCTTCGAACGGGCTCACGCGTGCGCTTCCTGTTCGACGACCCGGTCGACGACACGGCGCCATGGTGCCTCCCACTACTCCTCCCGGACATGACGAGCCGGGACCGCCTGGTTGAGCGGCTGTTGCGGCGAGGTATCGGGGCCTGGACCTGGCCTGATCTGCCTCAGGACGTCACGCCGGAAACGTGGCCGTCGGCGACCGACCTCGCCGGACGCACTCTCTGTCTGCCGGTGCACCGCGACGTCGATGACCGCCGGCTGGACTACGTAGCCCAGACGATCGCTGGCTAGAAGGTCAGACCGCCAGATATGGCTAGGAGCGGCGCCGCCGGCCCGCCTTGCCCGGCCCAAACAGCAGCTTCGGATTGCTCCAGGCGCCCACACCCTTCGACGGGTTCTTCTTCAGATAGTCCCGGTTGAGCTCGACTCCGAGTCCGGGCCTCTTCGGCAGAACCAGCTCTCCGTTTCGTATCTGGAGCGGCTCGTCGATCATCGGGTTGTAGAAGTCGAGGCTCGCCTGGCTCGTCTCGAGCCGGTAGAAGTTGGGCACAGTCGCCATCACGTGAGCGCCCGCCAGCACGTTGACCGGACCGCCGGCGTCGTGCGGCGACATCGGCACGTAGTAGGCCTCGGCGAGCGTCGAGATCTTCTTCAGCTCGGAGATGCCGCCGGTCCACGTCACGTCCGGCATCAGGAAATCGGTCAGGCCGCCGGCCAGCACCGGAAGCACCTCCCACCTCGTGTGAAGCCGCTCGCCGACCGAGATGCGGACGCCCATCTGCTCTCGCACCTGCCGCAGCGCCTGCAGGCTTTCGGGGGGCACCGGCTCTTCGAACCAATGGATGCTGTACGGCGCGAGCCGGTTGGCCAGCCTGATCGCGGTCGGCACGTTGTACATGGCGTGGGCGTCGATCAGGATCTCGACATCTGGCCCGACCGCCTCGCGGACCGCAGCGACGATCTCGACCCCTTCCTCCTCGCCCTTGCGCGAGATCCGGCCGTCGAGATACCCGGTGTGGTGCTCGATCAGAGAGTGAATGAACGGGTCGATCTTGAAGGCTCGATAGCCTGCCGCAACGACCCTACGCGCGTCAGCCGCCGCCTTGCGTGGCTCCGAAGCCTCCTGTGGGTGCGTGTAGAGCGGGATCGTGTCACGCACACGCCCGCCCAGCAGGTCGCAGATCGGGAGTCCGAGCGCCTTCCCTCGGATGTCCCACAGCGCAATGTCGACCGCGCTCGTCACAGCAGACACCGCTCCCCGCGTGCCGACGTAGGTGAACGAGCGGAACACCTTGTTCCAGACCGCCTCGATCCTCGCCGGGTCGTCGCCCTTGAGGAGCTCGGTGAGGTTGCCGAGGATGCCTGCGACCGCCTTGTTGGCGACCGGGCCGGGATAGGTGGTGATCTCGCCCCACCCGGATATCCCCTCGTTGGTCACGACCTCGACGAACAGGTACTCGCGGGCCGCATACGACGTCGCCGTAAGCCACGGCCGTATTTCGACGATCTTCATCGATTTCTCCTTCGAGCTACCCGCCGAACCCGGGCAGGGCGTTGGCCAGGACGAATGCGGCGTCGATCTCGATCCCGAGCCCTGGCCGGTCGGACAGGAACAGGTCGCCGCCCCGAACATCGAGCGGGCGGTCGATGAACGAGTTGTAGTCGCTCATATCGGCGCGGATCGTCTCGAGCCGGTAGAAGTTCGGCACCGTGGCCATCACGTGGGCGCCGGCAAGGACGTTGATCGGGCCGCTGGCGTCATGCGGAGACACCGGGATGTAGTAGGTCTCGGCCATCGTCGAGATCTTCTTGAGCTCCGAAATCCCGCCCGTCCAGGTGACGTCGGGCATGATGTAGTCGGCCAGCCGGTTCTCGAGGACCTCGACGAACTCGAACCTGGTATGAAGGCGCTCGCCGACGCAGATGCGCGTTTGCACCTCGGCTCGTACCTGCTGCAGCGCCCGGTAGCTTTCGGGCGGCACCGGCTCTTCAAACCAGGTGATGTCGTAGGGAGCCAGCCGGTTTGCGAGCCGGATCGCGGTCGGCACGTTGTAGAGGCCGTGGGCGTCGATGAGCAGCTCGATGTTCGGGCCGATCGCCTCGCGGACCGCGGCGATGATATCGACCCCCTTCTGCTCGCCCTCGCGGCTGATCTCGCCCCGCATGTAGGCGGTCTGGCCGGTGCTCGCCTCGTGGAACGGGTCGGTCTTCACCGCCTTGGCGCCCCGCTTCACCGATTCGGCGGCGTTTCGGGCCGATTGCTCGGGTGTGTCCGCATACGGGAAGTGCGTGTACAGCGGGATACGGTCGCGGACTGCTCCGCCAAGCAGTTCGTAGATGGGGAGCCCGAGTGCCTTACCGCGGATGTCCCACAGGGCGATATCGATCGCGCTGATGGCCGCGCTGGTCGCGCCGCGAGTGCCCATGTATGTGTGCGACCGGAACACCTTGTGCCAGGTCGCCTCGATTCGGGCGGGGTCGTCGCCTCTCAGCAGGTCGTTCAGCTCGCGGATGAACGCGCAGATCGCACGGTTGGCCGAGCGCCCCGGATAGGTCGTGACCTCGCCCCAGCCCGTGACCCCTTCATCGGTGTCGACCTGAACGAACACGAGGTTGCGCTCGGACGTAGTTCGCCGGCGGGCGCCCGCCTGTGTGTTGTCTGCCTGATACCTGAAGATCCAGGGCGTGATCTTCGAGATCTTCATTCCTTGCTCCTCTTCGGGCCGGGCCATCCCCGAGCCGGCGCCGGATTATGCCCTGTTGCCGCCGAGTCCGCCAGCTTGACAGCGACCGCGCCCGGCCTAGAGTAGGCTTCCCGCCTGCGACTGCCAGCCGCTGGCGCAGGCAGTCGTTCGCACAAGGAGTCACGTGAATGCCCACCCCGATCACGAAGGCCGACCTCGCCGCCGCGCTCCCCGACCTGAAGTCGGCGGTCAGGATCACGGGCCTCGAGCGGCCGGTCGACCTGTACCGCGACCGTTGGGGCGTGCCCCACATACACGCGCAGAGCGAACACGACGCGTTCCTCGCGCAAGGGTTCGCCACCGCCCAGGACCGCCTCTGGCACATGGACTTCGACCGGCGGCGCTCGTTGGGGCGTTGGGCCGAGGCGGGCGGGCCGTCCGGACTCACGGGTGGCGCGGTCGGCATCGCCGGCGACCGCCTCCTGCGGCGCATGCAGGTGGCCCGCGCCGCCCAGGCCGACTACGCGGCGTCGAAGCCCGCCGCAAGGTCGATGCTGGACGCCTACGCGGCCGGCGTGAACGCGTTCCTGGAATCTACGAAGGCCCTGCCGATCGAGTACCGGCTGCTGAACGTGCGGCCGGAGCCCTGGCTGCCCTGGCACTGCATAGCCGTCTACAAAATCCGCAACATGCTCATGGGCACGTTCGAGGCCAAGCTCTGGCGGGCGAGGGTAGCTTCGACGCTCGGTCCGGCAAAGGCGGCGGAACTGTTCCGCGGGTACCCGCAAGGCCACCTGCTGACCATCCCTCCCGGGGCGACCTTCAAGGGGCCGGAGCTGGATGGGCTCGCAGAGCTCACGAGGGCGGCGCAAGACCTGAACTGGCTGAAGGAGACCGACGCCGGCAGCAACTCGTGGGTGATCTCAGGAAAGCGCAGCGGGACCGGCCGCCCGATCGTCGCCGGCGACTCGCACCGCGCTCTGGACACGCCGAGTGTCTACTACCAGGTCCACGTCGATTGCCCCGAGTGGGCCGTGAGCGGTTACTCGGTCCCCGGCATGCCGGGAGCGCCGCATTTCAGCCACACGCGTCATGTGGGCTACGGAATGACCCACGGCAATGCCGACTACCAGGACCTGTTCATCGAGCAGTTCAGGCCGGCCGGCAACGGGGTCGAGTACTTGTTCAAAGGCGAGTGGCTGCGCGCCGATGTGCGAGAGGAGTCGATCAAGGTTCTCGGCGCCCCGAGCGAGACCGTGAAGGTAGTCGTCACGAGGCACGGCCCGATCGTGGCCGGCGACCCGTTCAAGGGACATGGCCTGGCCTTCAGCCACACCGGCACGCACACGGGGACGCCGTGGCCGGATGCCGTCTACGACGTTTTGCGCGCCCCGGACGCCGACGGGCTCGAGGACGCCATGCGGGAATGGACGGAGCCAGTCAACAACTACATGTACGGCGACGTCCACGGGAACTTCGGGTACCGGCTACGGGGGCGCATCCCGGTGCGGGCCATGGCGAACGCATGGCGACCGGTCCCTGGATGGACCGGCGAACACGAATGGAGGGGCCTCGTGCCTTTCGACGGCATGCCGCACTCGCGCAACCCGAAGGAAGGCTACGCGGTCACGGGCAACCAGCGCGTGGTCGATGAGAACTATCCCCATTACATAGGTCTCGATTACGGTGCCGACTACCGGGCACGCCGCATCGCGCACCGCATCCAGCAGCTGGGCGAGGGCAGGGCGCAGGTGGCCGACATCGCGGCAATCCACGCCGAGCGCATGTCGATTCCAGCGACGATCATCAAAGCCGCCTTCGCGAAGCTGAAGCCGTCGAACCCGCGGGCGATCGCCGCGCTGAAGGAGATCGAGGCCTGGAACTGCGAGATGGACCGGGAGCAGGTGGCGCCGCTCATCTACTCGGCCGTGCGCGTGGAGCTATCCCGCGATGTGATCGGTAGGGCTCTCGGGCCACTGGCCCAGGAAGCCCTCAGCGCATCAGGGCGGGGCGCGGCGACGCACGTGCAGCAGCTGGTGGTGCGGACCGTCGAGGCGATCGCGAGCGGCGACCGGCGGCTGCTCGCGTCCGGGGAGACCTGGGAGAGCGTTCTTGCGAGGGCGCTGGAGCGAGGGCTCGACCACCTGGAAGGCCGCCTGGGCGCCGACCGCGCGAGGTGGCGCTACGGCGAGCTCCATCGCACTCGCCCCCGCCATCCGCTCTCGAACGCCTTCCCGGACGCCGCGCCGCTCCTCGACCCGCCAGGCACGGCCTGCCATGGCGACGGCGATACGCCCCTTCAGGGCGGCTACAACCTGGAGAACCCGTTCATCCTCACCGGGCTGTCGGTCAACAGGTACATCCACGACCCTGCCGAATGGACGCGGTCACGCTGGATCGTGCCGATGGGAGCGTCCGGACATCCCGGCAGCCCGCACTACGCCGACCAGATGCCGCTGTGGGCGGACATCAAGACGATCCCTCAGCTCTGGGACTGGAAGCAGATCGAGCGCGAGGCCGAATCACGGCAACAGCTGCTACCCGCGTGAGGCAAAAGTGAGGGTTTCATGAGGATTGCCGTCTTGGGGTTTACACCGTCACGGAGGCGTAGCTAGAATTCAGATCAACAAGGAGGGCAGCGTTGATTCTGAACTTCGTTCGGTTCCACGCCTGGCACTTCCCGCTGCCACGCCCGGACGTCCGGGGCGCAGGTCCCCGAGACGAGTCCGGGCTCACGGATCTGACCGGGTTCGCGTCAACGGAGATTGAACGGGCTCGTCGGACAACCGAGGCCTGCGCGCCCGGGTACGGAGCCCATCGAAGAGTGATCCTTCGGAACGACGCCCCGGGGATCGAACAGACGGCAATCGGCCGTCACGAAACCTGAACACTAATGAGAAGGCCCCCGCAACGTCGGGGGCCTCTCGTTTTCACGGAACTGATCTCCCGGTAGTGCCCGCTTTAGTGATACTTCCGCTCGTCGTCGACGGTCCGGATGCGCCTGGGCGGGAACTGCTTGTAGGGGTATTTGGATAGCTTCTTCTCGTCGATGACGACGCCGTGGCCGGGCTCGGTCGGTAGCTCGATGTAGCCGCCCTCAGGCTTGAGCGGCTTCACGCAGAGGTCCTGCGAAACCTTCTCGACGCCCACCGCGTACTCGTAGATCAGGAAGTTCGGCATGACCGCCGATGCCTGCACCGCGGCCGCAAGCCCGATCGCCGTACTGTTCCAGCCATGCGGCGACACGGCGACGTAGAAAGGCTCCGCCATCGCGGCGATCTGCGTCAGCTCCAGGATCCCGCCCGTGTTGCATATGTCCGGGTTGAGGATGTCCGCGGCCCGCAGCTCGAGCACCTCCCGGAACCCTGTGCGCGTGTAGAGCGCCTCACCGGTCACGACCGGGATGTTGATCTTCGAGCGCACCTCGGCCATCGCCGTCAGGTTCTCGGCAGGTATCGGCTCCTCGAGCCAGTAGCACCGGTGCCGTTCGATGAGGTGAGCGATATGTACCGCGTTCATCGGCGCCAGCCGCCGGTGTACCTCGATCAGTAGCTCGACTCGCGGCCCGACGGACTCACGCACCGCCCCGACCCGCGCGGCGGCCAGCTCGAGCTCGTCGGCGTCGACATAAAGCCGCCACGGGCCAGGGAACGGGTCGAACTTCAGGGCGGTGTAGCCCTTCTTGACCTCGGCGGCCGCGGCCTTTGCGTACTCCTCGGGCGTCTCGGCGCGTTCCTGCCAGCCGTTCGAGTAGACGCGGATACGCGGCCGCACGGGGCCGCCGAGCAGGTTGTAGACGGGCTGGCCGATCGCCTTGCCCGCGATGTCCCACAGCGCGATCTCAATGCCGCTGACGGCGCAGTGGAAGTCCATCGCGCCGCGCTTCGTCGTGAAGTCTTCGTAGGCGATGTGCGTGAAGTGCCGGATGTGTAGCGGGTTGCGGCCGACCAGGTACCGGGTCAGCTCGTCGATGTGCGCCACGACCGCCCGATCGCGGTCCGACTGCGTGTAGGCCTCGCCCCAGCCGACGATCCCGTTGTCGGTCGTTATCTTGACGTAGATGAAGTTCTTGCCGACGCCCGGGTTGACCAGGAACGTCTCGATATCGTTGATCTTCATCGGCTGACCTTCACTGACTGGCCTTCACGGGCTAGTGCCACTTCCGCTCATCTTCGAGCGTACGGATGCCCCTGGGCGGGTACTGCTTGTACGGGTATTTCGCGAGCTTCGACTCGTCGATGTCGACGCCAAGTCCAGGCCTCGTGGGCAGCTCGATGTAACCGCCATCGGCCTTCAGGGGGTTGATCGAAATCTCCTGCGACCAGCCCTCGACGTGGACCATGTACTCGTAGATCAGGAAGTTCGGAATCACGGCTGATGCGTGCACCGCCGCCGCTAGCCCAATCGAGGTCGTGTTCCAGCCATGTGGCGATACCGCCACGTAGAACGGCTCGGCCATCGCCGCGATCTGGACGAGCTCCAGGATTCCACCGGTGTTGCAGATGTCGGGGTTCAGGATGTCCGCCGCCCGCAGCTCGAGCACCTCGCGGAAGTCGTTGCGCGTGTAGAGCGCCTCGCCCGTGACGACCGGGATGTTGATCTTGCGGCGCACCTCGGCCATCGCCTTCAGGTTCTCGGCGGGTACCGGCTCCTCGAACCAGTAGGGGCGGTACTTCTCGATCAGATGCGCGACGTGCACGGCGTTCATCGGCGCGAGCCTGCGGTGCACCTCGACGAGCAGCTCGACCCTTGGACCGACCGCCTCCCGGATCGCAGCGACGTTGGCCGCGGCCAGCTCAAGCTCGTCGGCGTTGACGTACGGGCGCCAGGGCCCAGGGAACGGGTCGAACTTCAGGGCGGTGAACCCGCGGTCGACGATCTGCACGGCGGACCTGGCCATGCCCTCGGGCGTCTTGGCGCGGTCGCCCCAGCCGTTGGCGTAGACACGGATACGCGGACGCACCGGCCCGCCGAGGAGGTTGTAGACGGGCTGGTCCAATGCCTTGCCGGCCACGTCCCACAGCGCGATCTCGATGCCGCTGAGCGCGCAGTAGAAGTCCATCGACCCGCGCTTGGTGGCGAAGTCCTCGTACGCGATGTGGGTGAAGTGCCTTATGTGAAGCGGATCGCGGCCGATCAGGTAGCGCTTCATCTCCTCGATGTGAGCGACGATCGACCGGTCCCGATCAGACTGCGAGTACGCCTCGCCCCAGCCGACGATGCCGTTGTCGGTGGTTATCTTGACGAAGATGAAGTTCTTGCCCCGCGGGGGATGGGCAAGAAGGACGTTAACGTCGGCGATTCGCACCGGCGCATCTTACGCCAGAGATAATGAAGCCCCGACCGGCTACGAATGGATCGGCTGCGAAATGGAGTCGACGCTGCTAGAGATCCCCAAGACCCTCATCGCCGAGATGATCACCCACGCCCTCGAGAAGGACCCCGAGGAGTGCTGCGGGCTCGTCCTCGGCAAGGACCGGCGCGCCACCGCTACAAGGCGGGTGACTAACTCCCACGAGAACCGGGTGAGCCGCTACACGATGGACCCGCTCGAGGTGATGAAGGTCGAGCGCGATTCCGACGCGCGCGGCGAGACCCTGCTGGCCATCTACCACTCGCACACGTACACCCAGGCGCACCCGTCCGAGACCGACATCAACAACGCGATCGATACGGGCTGGCTGGACCCCTACTACGTGCTCGTGTCGCTGGTCGAGAAGACGAGGCCGGTGGTGCGGGCTTACCGCATCGACGAGCAGGGCGGGGTCCACGAGGTGTTCATCAGGGCCGTGTAGGCCGGTGGATCCGTGCCTGGCCGCCCCGTGCAGCTACACGAGGGGCCAGGGTACGTTGTAGTTCGGGTCGAGCAGCGGGAATATCGGTTTCGCGGTGATCCGCTCGGCCCTCTCGCACAGTGCCTCGAGCTCGCCTTCGACCAGCAGCTCGGCGAGGCGGCAACCGAGCCGGGACTTCCTGTCCAGCTGAGGGCGGACACGCTCCATGTCGGCGATCAGCCGTTTCGCGATCGGCTCGCCGCAGAACTCCCACATCACCGTACGCTGGAGCGCGTAGGGGTTGAAGGTGAGGCCCTGGTCGATGGCCCACACCCTGCCGGCCGGGTCCTTCAGGCACGCACCGGCCTTGCGGTCGGCATTGTTGGCAAGGAGATCGAAGGCGGCCACCGCCTCGAAGGTCGAAAGCTCCTTCTCACGCATCGTGAAGAAGTTCGCGTACGGATCGGCGTCGATGAAGAGCTGGACGCTCCCGACCCCGTGCGGTCCCTCCCGCACGACTGTCGGCGGGATCGAGGGCCAGCCAAGGGCGACGCTGAGCTCGTACGCGGCGCACTCGCGGCGGTAGAGCGTGCCGCGTGGGAAGTCCCGGAGCGGCCGCTCACCCGCCTGCGGCTTGTAGATGCCGTAGAACGGCTCGCCGACCGCCTCCGACTCCAGCTTCACGACGAAGACGTGGTTCGAGCCGAGAGGATGAAGACCGAAGCCGGTAATGGGCGCGGTCGCGAGCAGGGTAAGGACGTCGCCATCGGGCAGCGCGGGCTGCCTCAGGCGAACTTTATCTCGCCTTTGTGGTGGCCGTTCTTCTTCGGGCATACGTGGCCTTCGGGATCGATCGGGCCGCCGCACAGCGGACAGCGTGGCCGACCTGCCGCGCAGACTTCGAGGGCCTGTTCCGAGAGCTTCACGCCGCTGGGACGGGAGAAGCTGAACTGCACGGCGACCTTTGGCTCCTCGCCCTCGGTCTCGGCTTCGGGGCCCGCGTCCGAGTCGACGTTGGCGGCTTCGACCGTGAACACATCGGTCGAGCGGTCGTGGCGAAGCGACATTTCGGCGGCGCGGAACTCGATCTCGGCGGGCTCCGGGGGAGCCGGCATTTCGGGCTGGTAGCGCTCCGGGTCGGACGGCTGCTCGGTCGCCGCAGCGAACTGCCGGATCGCGAGGGCGACCTGGAAGAGCTGGTCCTTCTCCATCCAAACGACCACCCGGCCGCGCCGGCTCTCGGCGGTCACCTTGAAGGTCCGCTCGCCGGGTTTGCCGATCGACTCGGCGGTCACGCGGTCGACTAGTCCCAGGTCGATCCTGTCCATCGCTAACCCGATTGTATTCGGGGGATGACGTCCCGGCCCACGACCTCGATCTGCGCTTCGATCAGGTGCGTCGGAACCATCCAGCTCAGCAGGATGTCCTGAGCGCCCGCGGCCTCGTATTCCTGCAATCGTGCGGCGGCGGCCTCGGGCGGCCCGAGCAGAACGTAACGTTCCGCCAGCTCCTCGTAGGAGCCGTCGTAGCGGTATCCGGCGCGGAGCTCGGCCGCCGCCTGGCGCACCGACTCCTCACGCGTCGAGGCGACCGCCGTCATCAGGTGGAGGCCCTTTCCGAATCCTTCGATGGACCGTCCGCGTTTGGCCAGCAGGCCGGCGAGGGAGTCCAGGCTGCGGGCGTACTGGGAGGGGCGGTAGAGGTAGGGAAGCCAGCCGTCGCCGAGGCGCGCGGCGCGGCCCACGGCGGCATCGGTGCGGCCACCGATCCAGACCTTGGGGCCCCCCGGCTGCGCCGGCTGCGGCACGAGGGCGACGTCGTCGAACGCGAAGTACTTGCCGCGGTGGGACGCCGCGCCGCCGGCCCACAGCTTGCGCAGGATGCGGATGGTCTCGTTGGTGCGGGCGCCCCGCTCGCCGGTCGGCACGCCCAGGGCCCGGAACTCGCCAGGGAACTCCCCGCCGACGCCCACGCCGAGCGTGAGGCGGCCGCCGGAAGCCTGGTCGACCACCGCGGCCTCCTTGGCGAGCATCACCGGGTGGTGCAGGGGAGCGATGACGATCGATGAGAGGAGGCCGACACGTGTGGTCGCCCCGGCGGCCACGGCGAGGGAGGTGAGGGCGATCTGCGTGGGCCCCGGGCGGTCGTCACGGTAGACGTGCTCGCCCGCACCGACGAAGTGGAAGCCTGCCTCTTCTGCGACCCTCGCGTGGCGGGCCGTGAGAGCGGGCTCCGCCAGGTTGGCGCCGATCCTCAGCGCCACGCGCGCTCAGATGCGCGCCCGCTCACGTGGCGCCTCGCGTGCCAGCCCACTTGGCAGCAAAGGTGCCCGAGACGTCGCATGCGGCTATCGTACGGGATGGCATAATCGGGGTTCGCCATGTCGAGGATCGAGCTCTACGACACTACCCTCCGGGACGGTACGCAGGCCGAGGGGATCTCGGTGTCGGTCGACGACAAGCTCGCGATCGCCCGTCGCCTCGACGAGCTCGGGGTCGACTACATCGAAGGCGGCTACGCAGGCGCGAACCCCAAGGACGATGAGTTCTTCAGGCGCGCCCGCGGGCTGAAGCTCGGCAAAGCTGTGATGGTCGCCTTCGGCAACACCCGCAAAGCAGACATCGAGGCATCCAGCGACGCGTCGCTGAAGGCGCTCCTGGGCGCCGGCACGCCGGTCGTCACGCTAGTCGGCAAGGCGTCGGAGATGCAGGTGCGCAAGGTGCTCGAGACCTCGCTCGAGGAAAACCTCGCGATGATCGCGGACTCCGTCCGGTATCTGCGGGGCCACGGGCGACGCGTGTTCTTCGATGCCGAGCACTTCTTCGACGGCTACCGCGCCAACACGCAATACGCCCTGCAGGCGGCGCGGGTCGCAGCGGAGGCAGGCGCCGAATGCGTGATCCTCTGCGACACGAACGGCGGAACGCTGCCGGACGAGGTCGCCGGGGTAGTCGCATCGGTGCGGGAGGCCCTTCCTGCCGTCCGGATCGGGATCCATGCGCACAACGACGCCGATGCCGCGGTCGCCGTCTCGCTGGCGGCCCTGAAGGCCGGTGCAGAACAGGTGCAGGGGACGATCAATGGCTACGGCGAGCGCTGTGGCAACGCCAATCTCGTCAGCATCATCGCAAACCTCCAGCTGAAGCTGGGCCAGCGCAACCTATCCGACGCCCAGATGCGGTCGTTGACCGACCTGTCCCGCTTCGTCGCCGAAGTCGTCAATCTGCCGCCCCATGCGTATCAGCCGTACGTGGGCGCCAGCGCGTTCAGTCACAAGGGCGGACTCCACGCCGCGGCCGTCGAGAAGGTCGCCGAGTCGTACCAGCACGTCGACCCGCAGGCGGTCGGCAACCGCAGCGCGCTCGTGGTCTCCGAGCTGGCCGGTCGCAGCACGATCATGCAGGAGGTCGACGCCCTTGGCCTGAAGGGCGAGCTGACCCGTGACGATGCCCGGCGGATCGTGCAGCACATCAAGGACCAGGAGGCGCGCGGATTCGCGTACGAGCGAGCCGAGGCGTCCTTCGAGTTGGTCGTCCGGCGGAGCCTGCCGAACTACGAGCCGCCATTCCAGCTGATCGACTTCACCGTCTTCGTTCAGGCCAGGGAAAACGGCGAAGGCGCGGGCGGACGGCTGATTTCCGAGGCGACGATCAAGGTGCGGGTAGGCGAGCAGGTCCTGCACACCGCCGCCGAAGGCAACGGACCGGTTAACGCCCTCGACAACGCCCTTCGAAAGGCGCTGCTCCAGTTCTTCCCGCACCTGGCGGTCGTGAAGCTCACCGACTACAAGGTGCGGGTGGTCGCCGACGGCACCGGGACGAACGCGGTCGTCCGAGTGGTCATCGAGTCGTCCGACGGCAGCGACACGTGGCACACGGTCGGGGCTTCGGGCAACATCATCGAGGCGAGCTGGCTGGGGCTGGCCGACTCGATGGAGTACTGGCTGCTCAAGCACCCGACGGCCAGATAGGTCCCAAATGGGCAACCGAGACGCCCCGTCGCGGCGGGGCGGCAATCGGTCCTTGCCACCGCCTCCACGCGGGAAACGAGTCCACTGGCGCGGCGTGCCCGCCCGGGTGCGGGAGAGGATCGAATCGGAGATTGGCGGCAGGGTGGTTCGCGCCTCCACCAGGGGGACCGGTTTCTCTCCGGGTCTGGCTGCAATTCTGGAAACCGGTAACGGCCGCCGGGCGTTCGTAAAGGCGGTTGGGCCGGAGCTGAACTCTCAGAGCCCCGAAATCCACAGGCGTGAGATCGGGATCGTGTCTCGGCTGCCACCCGACCCCGCGGTGCCGCGCTTTCTCTGGAGTGTCGACGAAGGGCCGGACGGCTGGGTCGCCCTGGCATTCGAGGTCATCGACGGCCGGGCCCCGGCGATGCCGTGGCGGCACGCGGAGCTGAGGCGCGTCTGCCAGGCCTTGTCGGCCCTGACCGACCGCATGACCCCTTGTCCGATCGACCTACCACCCGACCGGGAGCTGTCGGCTGCGTTCGCGACTGGAATATGCGGCTGGGCCAAGCTGGCGGGCGGCGGGCGGCAGGAACTCCGCGAAGGTCCGGAACAGGGGCCCGAGCAGGCGCTCGACGACTGGTGTCGACGGAATCTCGACTCGCTTGTCAGGCTCGAGGCAGCGGCCCCGGAGGCAGTGAAGGGTGACAGCCTGGTGCATGTCGACACACGGGCCGACAATCTGGTGCTGACCGACGACCAGGTGTACGTCGTGGACTGGCCGTGGGCCAGGAGGGGAGCCGGCTGGGTCGATTGCGTTGGTTTCGCGCCGAGCGTCGAGATGCAGGGTGGCCTCGACGCCGAGCAACTGGTGGGCCTGTTCCCACATGCCCGAGCCGCTGACCCCGACCGCGTGACCGCGGCGGTCGCCGCGATCGCCGGCTACTTCACCTGGCAGGCTGCTCAGCCGCCGCCGCCGGGACTCCCTACCGTGCGTGCGTTCCAGGCGGCCCAAAGGGTCGTCGCCCGCCGGTGGCTCGCTGAGCGGACCGGCCTGCGCTGAGCCTGCGCAGGAGCCGGCGCCGCAGGCGTCGTAAGGTCGACGGGCGGCGCGGCCGGGCGCTTGCGGCGACGAACTCGACGATCGAGGGCGGCCCCAGAAGGACGGGACCATGCCACGCCCGCATTCGCTTCATGGTCTCGGGCGTCAGGTCGTATGTGTCCACGAACGACTCGAGGGGCCGCCAGTGATCGGCTCGCGCACCGTCGCCGGGCCGCGCCGGCATCATGGCGATGCCACCGGCTTCCCGAACGATCACGACGCCGGCTGCGAAGTCCCAGATCTTCGCGGGGCCGGTAATCGAGTACTGGGCGACCCCGAGGGCGACGAGCATCTGCTCGTACACCGCGCTCCCGGTCGTGCGTGGCTCGCCGATCTCCTTCAAGTACTCCTTGCTGAGCCTGTAGGCGCGGCGCAATCCTCCCGGGAGGGCTGCCACCCGACCCGCCAGCGGCGACCTTCCCGCTTCGGCCGGCCTTGCCGCTTCGATCCGCAGCCTGCGCTCGCCGAGCCATGCCCCGCCGCCCACGCGGGCGTGGATCACGATCGGGTGGGGCGTACCTGGCCACGGCAGCGCGCATGCCCCGGCGACCGGCCGACCCCTGTGCAGGACGCCGATCGAGACTGCGTAGATAGGCAGCCCGTTCACGAAGTTCACGGTGCCGTCGATCGGGTCGACGGCCCACACGAACTCCGTCGCCGCGGGATCAACGAAAGCCGCGTTTTCCGTCGTGGGCCCTCCGGTGGCATCACCCTGGCCGCCGCGGGCGCTACTGCCGGTGATACCCCCCGAGCTGCCGCCCGTGTGGCCGCCGCCAGCGCCGCCTGGTCTGCCGCCCGCGCCGGCGCCGCCCGCCCGTCGGTCCTCTTCACCGAGGAGCCGGTGGGCCGGGAAGCGGGCGGCCACGATGCCGGCTATCAGCCGCTGGCTCGCGACGTCGGCGTCCGTGACCAGCGTGTCGCCCTCTTCCGGCTTCCGGCTGACGTCGAGCTTGCCGCCGAACCTCGAGCCCACGAAGTCGGCCGCCTGCGCAGCCGCGTCGACCGCCACCTGTTCAATCTGGCGCAACTGGTCGTCGAGCACCCCGTCTCCTATACAATTCACGATAGCAGCGTCCGTGTAGGACCGGACCTGAGAATTCGAGGTATCTATGGCAGCTACCGCCGCGCGCACGTTCAGGAGAGACCCGGGGCTCGTCACGCGCATGTATTTCACGATGTTTCTGCTGGGCATCCTGTACGCCATCTTCACGCTCGTGATGATGGCGCTCGGAGTGGACCTGGTCTTCATTGGCGTCATCGTCGGCGTCATGGCCCTGATCCAGTTCTTCCTGTCCGATCGCCTGATCCTGTGGTCGACCGGAGCAAAGATCGTAAGCCGGGATCAGGAGCCGCAGCTTCATGCGATGGTCGAGCGACTCGCTCAGCGCGCCGGCATGCCGATGCCCCAGGTCGCCGTCATGCAGAACTCCGTCCCGAACGCCTTCGCCACCGGCCGCAGCCCGAAGAAGTCCCTGGTCGCCGTCACCACCGGCATCCGCGAGCGGCTGTCGGAGCGGGAGCTCGAAGCCGTCCTCGGTCACGAGCTATCGCACGTCCGCAACCGGGACATGCTCGTCCTCGCCATCGCCAGCTTCTTCGTGATGCTGACCAGCTTCCTGATGCAGATGTTCTTCTTCAACATGCTGTTCGGTGGCCTGGGCGGCGATCGGCGGGAGAACAACAACGGCGGCGTGCTGATCGTCGCCTACGCAATCACGTTCGTCGTCTACTTTGTTGGCCAGCTGCTCGTGCTCGCCCTGACCCGCTACCGCGAGTTCGGGGCCGACCACGGCGGGGCAGAGCTGACCGGAGACCCCGGGTCGCTGGCGTCCGCCCTCGCCAAGATCACCGGGGCGCTGGGCAAAATCCCCGAGAAGGACATCCGGCAGGTCCAGACAGCGAGCGCGTTCATGATCGCCCCGCTTGCGATGCGCGGCGGAAGCGGCCTCCACCTGTTCTCGACCCACCCGCCGGTCGAGGAGCGGATCCGCCGGCTGCGAGAGCTTGAGCAGCAAATGAGGTTCGGACAGTAGCGATTGGGCCTAATCGGACGCGGCCGTCCGCGCGACGACTGGGAGTACGTCTCGACCCTGATCAAAGCGTGCGAGAAGCTGTTCGCACGCAGAGAGATCGTGCCGTCCCGCCGCGCTGGCCTCGTATTCAGGCCGACTGATGTCGAGTTCCTGCGCGAGCTGAAGTCGAAGCTCGGTCCGATCCTGCACGAGGGCGAAGGGGCGACCAAGACCGGCTTCGAGATCGTCGACGACGTCCACGGGACTCGCTGGGTCGTCCTCGACGATGGCAACTTCGCCGACCTCGTGAGCTCCGCCTATACGGTCGGCAACGCCATGCAGGCAAACGGCGCCAGAGACAACCGGCTTGCGGCGGTATTCCAGTTCTACCCGGGCGCCAACCTTCCGACCACGCTCGACGCGAAGGACTGGAAACCGGGCAGCGCTGGCTACTTCATCTACAGCTACGCCCGGTTTCCAG
>Ga0233424_10001860_pt1 | contig 16692 bp, 19 predicted proteins | sample Watercolumn_Towu_FD_181011 | JGI IMG/M metagenome (GOLD analysis project Ga0233424, IMG submission 181011) | Freshwater microbial communities from Lake Towuti, South Sulawesi, Indonesia - Watercolumn_Towuti2014_125_MG | ecosystem: Environmental > Aquatic > Freshwater > Lake | place: Indonesia...
GTACCGCTGCCAGAGACACTCAACGAAGCCGCGGCGGTGGCGGCGGCCTGGGCGCGGATGGGCGTGCCGGCTCAAAGCTATGTCGGCACGCGTGCCGTGCGCGATGCCCTGCCCTTCAGCGGTCCGGCGCCGCGATATCTGCACGTGGCCGCACACGGCCTGATGCTGCAGGCACTGGCGGACGACGAGGACGTGCATGCGCCCGTCGAGATCCTGCTGCCTGGTCGTCAAACCGCTTTGGCGCTGGCGCAGGACGGGCAGCTGCAGCTCATCACCGCCAGCGAGCTTCAGCGCCTGCACCTTCAAGGTACGGCGTTGGTGGTGCTGTCCGCCTGCGACACGGGCAATGGCGAGGCCACCACCGGAGAGGGCGTCGACAGCTTGCGCCGCGCGGTGGAAGTGGCCGGTGCGCGTGCGTCCATGACCGCCATATGGCCGGTCCCCAGTCAAGCAACCGTGGCCTTGATGGAAACCTTCTACCGCTACATGGCCGACGGGCAGCCGCCGGCCGAGGCACTGCGAGCCGCCAAGCTGGCGCTGCGCGCTCGGTACCCTGCGCCGCTGGATTGGGCGGGCTTCGTGCTGGCTGGAAAAGCCTGACTCTTCACCGTCTCCTGAGAAACGCATGCCTACTGCCCTGCTTTGCGATGACGAGCCCTTGATGCGGGCCAACCTGCGCGACCACCTGCAGACCCTGTGGCCTGGGCTGGACATCATCGGCGAGGCAGAGAACGGCCCCGAAGCCCTGAGGCTTGCCACTTCGCTGAGGCCGGACTTCGCCTTTCTGGACGTACAGATGCCGGGGCTGACCGGTCTGCAGGTTGCGCAACTGGTCGACCCCGCAACCCGAGTGATCTTCGTCACCGCGTACGACCGTTATGCCCTCGAAGCCTTTGATGCGCACGCGGTGGACTATCTCCTCAAGCCGCTCGACCCGGCCCGGCTAGCCCGGATGGTGGCAAGGCTGAGCCGAGAGGCGCAGGCCGCCACCGACCATCCGTCTCGAGGCGGTGAGCAGGCGGAGCTGTTGGCCCAAATGCAGCAGCAAATGCAGGCCCTGATGCGACAGCTCGGCACGCGGGCACAGTCGCCCGCCATCTCGGCGGCGATGCTGGACTGGTTGCAGGTGGATGTCGGTCGGCAAATTCGCATGGTGCATATCGACGACGTGGCGTATTTCGAATCCGATAACAAGTACACCCGCGTCGTGGCGGACGACTGCGACGGCCTGATTCGAATGTCGCTCAAGGAGCTGCTGGCCGCTGTTGACCCACTGACGTTCCTGCAGGTGCACCGCAGCATCGTTGTCAACCGGCGATTTGTGCATAGCGTGCACCGGCGCGGTGATGTGATGGAGCTGCAGCTGCATGGCAGGCCCGAGCGGCTGCGCGTCTCCGAATCGAACCAACCCCTGTTCCGGGCCATGTGATGGGTGCTTTCTCGCGCGTGACGCGCCTGCTGCCATCCGCAGTTGCCCCTTTGGTCATGCTGGCGGGCTTGGCGGGTCTGGACCACTGGGCCAATGGCCCTGCGCCGTTCGCCGGCGTCGTGCTGGGAATGCTGCTCGCGCTGGGACTGAGCGCCACGGCTTGGTGGGGAAGCAAGCGGCTAGCGCCACTGCCCCGGGCCCTGCAGGCTGCGCTGCGTAGCGTTTTCGAAGGGGTGCTAGGCGTTGTGCTCGTCTTTTTGCTGATCGCACCGCTGACGGCCCTGCTGCCACAACCTTGGGTATTGCAGTTGCTGCGGGATGACCGAGCGACTGACCTGATCACGCTGCTGGTTCTGGGAGTCGGCCTCGCCGTGGCCGGCCGCGCCATGGTGGCGACCAGCCGCCAAGCTGCTGCAACCGCTGAGGCCGCACGCGATGCGGCGAACATCCGTGCCGAGCTCGCTGAGCGCGAGCGGGAGCTGGCTCGTGCGGAGTTGCAAGTCTTGCGAGCCCAGGTCGAGCCGCATTTCTTGTGGAACACCCTGGCCAATGTCGAGTACCTGATCCGGACCGACCCACCTCGCGCCGGCCAGATGTTGGGCCACCTGATAGCCTACCTGCGGGCCAGCGTGCCTGACGGCCGGCATGGGCACACCACGATGGGCAGTGAGTTCGCTTCCGTGGAGGCCTATCTGAAGTTGATGCAGTTTCGGATGGGCGAACGTCTTCACGTGGAGCTTGACCTGGACGAAACGCTGGCCGATCAGCCGATGCCGCCTCTGCTCCTGCACACCCTCGTCGAGAACGCCATCCAGCACGGGCTCGAGCCGCTGCCCGGGCCGGCCTGGCTGCGGGTGCGGGGCGAGTTGCTGGCCGGCGAACCCGAGCGGCTGATGGTGGAAGTTCGTGACAACGGCGTGGGGCTTCAACCTCAGCCTCGTACGCGCGGCACAGGCCTGGGGCTGCGCAATCTGCGTGAACGCCTGCGGGCACTGCATGGCGCCAACGCGGCATTGAGCATTGCCGGCAACCCGGACGGGGGCGTGGTCGCGCGGGTGGAGTGGCCGCGCCAGGACAAAAGGAGGAGCGAGTGAAGCGCGTCCTGCCAGTCCGCCCTGAACGCGCTGCGACTACCTGGCTGCTCGGCCTTGCCCTCAGTCTGAGCCCCGCCGGCCCCTCCTTGGCGCAAGACCGCAGCACGCTGTCAGCGGCGCTACAGCAGGACAGCGAGGCCTTGGGCCGGGCCGGCCAGCTGCAAGCCTGGCTGCAAGAACCGGTGCCCTTGGCGCAGGCGGTCTGCATCCAGCACCGACTGGCAGCGCGCTGGCCGGCTGACCCAGACGGCACCATGTCCGAACGCGACCGCGACCGACTCCGCTTGGCGCGCGAGTTCTGCAGTGCGGCGTTGACGGCCGATGACACCGGCGACTTGCGGCTGATTCCTTCGGCCCGCGCCGCCATGCAGCAACAGGTCAGCCGGCTGGTTGGGTTGCAGTCGCACATCCGCGCATGCCGTGACCGGGTGCAGCCCGCGCTTGCAAAAACACAGGCTGCGCCGACGCCGGCGTTGAGCGAATGCGTGGCGCAAGTCCTCGGGCGGCCCGTTGCTGCCGCGGAACTGCGCTCGCTGTTGGCTGCCCTGGATTGATCCGGGTGCCCGGGCTGGCGCGTTCGTAGCTCGCAGGCGGCACGCGTCGCGGGAGGGGGTTTCCCTGCAGCGTCCCGGCGCAATACCTCCACCGCCTCGCGCAGCGCACAGGCTAGCGGGTGCGACCGGCTCGGATCGGTGCCACGCGGAGGTCGCATCACCGTGGCCCAACGCTCACCCGTCGAGGCGTCATACGCGCTGTGTAGTTTCCTTGCCAGTCGGCCGAGCAGGGTCGAAATGCCTCGCGCAATAGTTCACGCAAGACCGCGCCGACTCGTCTGAGTCGTCGGCGCTGCTCACTAGAGTTGGCTGCGAACCTGCTTCTCATGAGCAAGTTCAAGAAAGGCACACCCGCGCGAAAGCCGGGGTCGCAAAGCTTCCGGTCTTGGCTCTGTCAGTAGACAGAGATGACAGCGGGGTTGCATAAGGGCTTCGCCCCATCAGGCTCATAGCAAGCCGCGCAATCCTGCCGTCGGAAGACTCGGGGCCAGCGCCCCTCAAAAACGGCATCGCGCGGGCCGAGACAAAGAAGGGGAGCTGATGAACCAGAACGTACTGCCGAAACCATCGGCGTCGCCGGCACGCCCCGGCAAGTCGAACGCCGCCGAGGCTTCGACTTACCGGCGCTTCTGCACGCAGTGCCGGGCACACCTCGAGGCGGGTGATCGCTTCTGCAGCCGCTGCGGACACACTTCCGGCGCCGCGGGTGAGCGCTCCCGAGCGGACGCCGCGAGGCGCGAGCCGCGAGCACCTAGCCGGCCTCCTTTCGCGCCTGCGTTGAAGACGCCCGAGGGGCTGGCTGCCGCCACGACCATCGACGCCCGACGTGCGAGGTTGACGCTGATAGTGCGGGTTTCATGCACCTTAGCGGTCAGCGTGGGCCTGGCGGCCTACCTCCTCACTAACAAGGCCACCACTGGGTCGAACGCGCTCGCCTTCTGGGGCGGTGGCACGGCCATCGCCGCCGCGATCGCGTGGCTGGGCATCAACTTGCGCAGCTGGAGCGAGCGCGACTACTACTCGGTCCCCGGTTCGCGAGACGAGCAAGGCGAGCATCGCTGCATTGGCTGTGGCCACCGTGGCATCTACCGCCATGGGCAGTACGCGTCTAACGCTGAGTACGCCAACTGCTCCAAGTGCAAGACCAGGCTGTGGGTCGGCACCAAATAGATCCCGCGTTTATCGCGTTGACGGGGGTACTCGGCGCCGCCGTGCCGCGTTCATCGCAATTCGATGGGGCGCTGGCTGCCGCGCGCACACAGTGCCGTTCAGCGCTCATCGACACAACCACCTGGAGGAATCCATGTTGATCAGTTTCAAGACCCGTTTCGCCGGCGTGGCCGCAGCTCTCGCCATGACGGCTGCACACAGCCAGCAGCTCGATGCGCAGCAGCTGATGCTGCTTCAGCAGCTCCTTCAGCAGCAGCGCGCCCCCGGTCAACCAGCTGCGCAGCCAACCAGCCTGGCGGCGCAGCAGCAGCGGCTGACGGAGTCGGATCTGTCGACCCGCCTGAGCGCCTGGCCGGCTGTGGCAGGCCCTTTCGCGATGGAACGCTTCCGCGACGGCTTCTCCGTCAATGGCCAGCGCGTGCTCGATCCTGAAGGCCGCATCTTTCAATACGCCCTGGATGGCACCACCGGCGACATCACTTACGCGATCGAGAGTGGGCCGCAGCAGTACTTGATCAAGCTCATGCGCCAGGGCGTGGGCCAGCCGATCGTGATCGGCAGCGCCTTCAAGCAAGGCGGCCAATGGACCGTCGAAAGCGTGACCGGTGTGCGGGCCAACGGCTCGCGCCTGACCCTCAGCGGCCGCGGCTTCATCGTGGCGCGCGACAACGCGCTGTTCCGCTACGAAGCTGGGCGCGGCCTGAGCAGTAGCGCGCTTCCCGAGACCCACACGCTCGCAGCGGTGCAAAACGGCGACATCTCTGCCACCGGCTGGGTCTTGCTTGAGAAGCGCATGGACACCAAAGCCCAGGAGGGCGGCGCCATGGCCAACACGTCGCTCGGCCAGCTCTTTGGCGCGGTGAAGGCCCTGGGCGCCGCGGTCGGGGTGAACAAGTCCGACAGCGACTACGCACTCTTCGAACTGGCGAGCAACAAGCTCGTGCCCATTGGCATCTCGCTCGGCGAGAAGCAGGCGCAGATCTTGAGCCAGTGCCGCCGCCAGAACGCTATCGTGAACATCTGTGACCAGATGGACTCTGTCGAGTCGATCTGGTCGCAGGGCGGCACGCCAAATCGTAGCCACTACTTCTGGCGAGTGTCCTGGTTCCGCACGCCGGTCGGCCCCGTGGCCGTGGTCATGCAGGACGGCATCCGCAAGATCGAGGCGATCGATCTCGCTGGTGACCGGCAGGTTGTGGTGTTCGAACGGGCCCTGGGCATCGGTGACTGGACCACGAAGCAACACCCCGATGGCCGGGTGGAGGTAAAGGCCAAGCTGGGCTTCGAGACGGCTAGCAAGGAAGACGTAGCCAGCCTCTTTGCCGACGTGATGTCGGCGCGCTGAAATGGCAGGGCTTTACGGCCACGGCGTTCGCGCCCCAGAGGCGCTGTGGCGTACCGCGGTATTCGAGTCGATTAACGAGAAGGTGATCGTGAGATGAACAAGAAACTGATTTCGACCCTGCTTGGTGTCGTGGGCCTGCTCTTGTGGTTCATGCCGCTCGTGAACGTGGAGTTCATGGGTCAGGAGGCCTTCCAGACGGGGCAACACATCGGGGGCATTGCGTACCTGTTGCTGCTCACATCTCTTTCCTATGCGACGCTGTCATGGCTGGAACAGCACGTGCCACGCATCATCGCCAGCGGTGTGGGCATAGCCATCTGCGTACTGTTCATGGTTCAGGCAGGCAGCGCAACAGCGTGGGGTTTGGCCGGTCTTGCCGGTGTGAATTTGGTAAGCCTCGCGCTCGCCATCCTCGATCAGGTCAAGAAGGCGCACTGAAAGCGACAGCACCGCAATTGGCTAGCATGTAAGCATCAGCCAGCCATCAAGGTAAGAATTTCTTTTCAATCGTTAGTAGGACGACCAAGCAAAAAGGGGAGCATATGAAAAAACATATCATCACCAATATCTTTGGAGCTACGCTTGCGGCAATGATTTCCACTGCAGCCAATGCGTCAAGCTGGCATTTCGCGTGGGTAGGCAACGATGAGGTTAGATACTTTTTTGACGCCGAATCCATCGAGCGATCTAAAGATACGGTAACGGTCTGGGTGAAAACTGTACAAACCAGAAAAATGGATAGTGATGGAAGCTGGGCTTCGGCGCTGCGGTGGCGATTCAACTGCACGAAGCGGACGATTCAGAGCCTAGCCGCCTCTTTTTATGACCAAGATGGGAAGTTTATCCGCTCCTCTAATAATACCAGCATGGAGAATGCGGTCATTCCGGATTCGACTGGCGAAGGAATGCTCAAAATTGCTTGCAAGCCCACGTTTCCGAACGACAAGTCCGGCAACGAATATTTCAAGCTGGAAGGCAACGACGTGTTTCAAGCGACGCGGAACTACGTGAAGATGATTGATTCAAAGAAGGACGTCGCTCCACAGTAAAGGTTGGAAGATCGTCAAAGCCAACAGGCACAGGAACAGTTGCTGGTGACACCCCGAAAGCCGTGCTAACGCAAATGCTTGGCCTCAGAATATGTAACGTATCAGTCTAAGTTTGAACCCTGTTCGTAGATGCGCGGGCCGCGGCCGGCGGCGCCTACCCGGGGGCGCGGTGCGGTCGGTGGTGGTTAGTCGTCGCACCCGTCGTCGATGACGTTGCGGGGGTGACTCAAGTTGGCGAGCCAGTGCTGCAAAAGGCACGCCTTGCGGCACAGTGCGGATCATCGGCAACGTCTTCACTGGCAATGCACCATGTGAGCGGCGGTATCGCGCGCGCCGAATCGCTCGGCGGCATCCGGGTCAATGCTGTCCGTGAGGCCCATCTGAGCCTCGCTGACCCGACATCGAGACATCCCACGCGCCTGAGGCTTGGTCACCCGGGGAGGCGGCACTGTCTACCGAGTCCAACGCAAAGCCTGCGACCCACCGAGTTAGCTGTCTAGCGGAATGGCGTCGCAGGTCCAGCTCGTCCGCCCTGCTGAGCGCCCATTGCCGCCAGGCCGACCAAGACGGGACGGACGCCGCGGTGGGCCCGGCCTCCAGCTGCGCGACCAGTTCCCGAATCTCTTGCGCCCGCCGAACCCCCGTCAGCGCGCGCCACAGCAGCCGCTGGCGCCGCTGCGCCAGCGCACGGCGCTCCGCCTCAATCCGCTCGCGCTCGAGCCGTTGCGCCTCTTCGATCTCGCGCAAGGCCGCCGCGTGCTCCTGCACCAGGTAGTCGTAGCGCTGAGCCAGCCACGCGCGATACCGGGACTCCCAATGCGCGAGCAGCAACTCGGTCAACTCCACCACCACGGCAGACGTCATGCGGCGCACGACCCGAAGCGGCTTGGCCTTGGGATCGCGCGACTCGTAGCCCTTGTACAACCACACCCCCAAGCCGCCCTGCCCGCTCTCGGACGCCTTGCTCATGCCGTTGTGGCGGCCCCGGGCGGGTGTGGCCTCCACCCGCCGGATGTCAAAGTGGCTGGCCAGTCCCCCGCCACTGACGGTCAGCTCGATCTCATGACCACCATGGGCGCAGACGCTCAAGCCGCAGCGTGTCCAGGCCCAGGCCAGCGTGTCGATGGCTTGCAGCAGGGCTTCGCCCTTCGGGCCGCGGTAGAGCGGCTGCAGCCAGCTCCTGGCGTACTGCGGGTGGGCACGTCGCTCGTCCTGCTCGATCAAGGCTTGCGTGACCGGATGCCGCCCCACCGCGCGGGGCCGGGCCAGCTCTTTGCGCACCATCGCGAGGTAGCGCGCCACCGTGGTCGCCTCGTCCGACGGGTACGCCGGAGGAGGCGGCAACGGCTGCGTCAGATCGCGCGCCTTGAATCCCACAAAGGGCGCCTCGACGTCTTCGCGATCCTCGGCCATGCGCTGGCTCAGCGTGTAGGTCAGCGGCGGGCGGATGAAGCGGGGCTTGCTCCGCCGGGTGGCTTGGAGGTTGGCCCAGTAGCCGCGCGGCGGCGCGGGCACATCCATCGCGCGGCACTGCTTGCCGATCCAGACATCGGAGACCCCGAGTTCTTTGGCGATCTGCGCGCGGGGGCGCGACCAGACCAGCTCGTACAGGGCGCGGCGAGAGAGATCCAGGGACATGGCGGGGCTCCCAGGCAGAACAACAGGCACACGACCTTAGGCCGGCGGTGGACCGGCGGCCACCCCATGAACCACGGAACCGCCGTACCCGCGGGAGTCCGGACTTTGGCGCCGCGTGCTGTGCAGCGTGCGTTATGTCAGATCCAGTTCGAATCCCCTGGCGCGTCAGCTAGTTGCACGGCCCCGTCCAGCCAAGGCTGCCTCCCCCATGAGCCTCCAAAATAGCGCCTCATGACCACCGTCCTCGGCATCGATGCGGCCTGGACCGCCACCCAGCCCAGCGGCGTCGCCCTTGTCCAGAAGGTCGGCACGCGGTGGTCGTGCCGTGCCGTGGCTCCGAGCTATGGCGCTTTCGGCCAAGCCTCACGAGGCGGGCCGGTCGACTGGCGAGCGCCAGCCGCGGCAGGCACACCGGACGTCGAGCAGCTCCTCGCTGCCGCAACACGGCTTGCGGGTCACGCACCGGAGGTGATCGCTGTCGACATGCCCATATCCACTGTCGCGATCACGGGGCGGAGGGCCGCAGACAGCGAGGTGTCCCGACGCTTTGGGGCGCAAGGGTGTTCCACGCACTCACCCAGCACCGTCCGGCCCGGCCCGCTCGGCGAAGCGCTCAGCCGACAACTTGAGGCGGCCGGCTTCGAGATCGCCACGACGGTCAGTGCGCCCGGGACCACCGGGAGGCTGTTGGAGGTCTACCCCCATCCTGCCCTGCCGGCGCTGTTGAACAGGGACCAGCGGGTGCCGTACAAGGTCAGCAAGTCGAGCAAGTACTGGCGCGGCGCATCTCTTGCAGTCCGCATCGAGAAACTACTGGCGGAGTTCAACGCCATCCTGAGTGGGTTGAGCGAGCACATCGACGGTATCCCGCTGCAATTGCCACGGGCACATGACGTCAAGTCCCTGAGCTCGTTGAAGCGATACGAAGACGGCATCGACGCGCTGGTGTGCTGCTGGGTCGGATGTCAGTACCTGGACGGTCGGGCGGTGCCACTGGGCGACGCGACGGGTGCGATCTGGTGCCCCGTCTGAGTGCATCGGGCGGACCACCTCAACCTAAGATCGCCTGCCGTCGGCACGCACATGAAGGCGGCTGCGGCCTGTCCGTGAAGCGCCTCGAGCGGCCAGCGCGGTGGGCTTCAGGCAAGCGCGCCATGCTTGCCCCTGCGGCAGTCGAATACGTTCAAATCTGCAGCTGATCGCTCGTCAGACTCTAGCGTTGTGTTCGCCGCCACGGTCACCCTCGCGGGCGGAACCACGCACCCTTCTTGCCGTTATCCCCGACCCGATAAATCAGATCGAACTGCCTGGACTCGTGGAGTACCTGTGGCCATGTGCGGCAGCCGTACTTGCCCGGCGCCTGGTCAGGATGGTTCTGACACGCCCACTCGCACGCCCTGTCCAGCCGCGTCCAGCCGTCCTCTGACAGCACGCCAGCAGCCTCGCGCAGCACGCGCACGATCCCGGCATCCGCCCAGTCTAAGCTTCCATCTGGCGCAATGCCGTTGACGATCACGTCGTGAAAGGTATCGGTCTGGGCAAAGGCGGCCATCAATGGACCCGCCTCAGTCATGCTTTTAGACCATGCCAGCAAGTCCTGACGGCGCCCTTCGATGCGCTGGTAGGAATCCTCGAGATGGTGCACGGCCGCTTCGCAGCCAACTGGGCTGCTGAGATCAAACAGCTCGACGAAGTGATGCACGAGTTCGTTGCGCATCAAGACGAGCTCTTCGATGCCAGCGCGAACTTCCGCCCGCCTGGCCGGCGGCATCTCCACGCGATAGCTCACCGCCATGGTGATGCCGTCAACAGGCTGCGCACGGTCCGTGAGCAGCGCGCGCTCGAAGCCCTCCGGGACGACGTAGCTTTCGAACAAGGACTTGACCAGCGTGCCCAGCGTCTTGTCCGAGAACTTGTGAAAGTTGGCCGCGCGCTGGGCCTCCAGGCCATCGGCTGACCCGGCGAGTTCGTGATTCGCCAGCAGTTGCTTCAGCAGATGTTCGTAACGCTGCAAACCCAGCAAGCATCGGCCCAGCCAACGCTCGACGTCGAGCTGAGTTGCGGTGCTGGTTGATGTGGCCATCTGTGGGATTGTCGACGGCTGGTGCAATTGATCTGCGGATCGCCTCGATTCATAGGAGCGGAAGTCTGCGGGCGCGAGCCTGAACACGCCACCTCGCCTGACCGTATTAGGCCCAGCCAGCTTGGCTATATCGGGGACGCACCTCTGCAGCCATCTCCCTCGTTCGCGACGGCTATGCCCACTACGCCGGCTCTGGGCACGCCCAAGTGTCGTCGGCAATCTGCAAACAGCAGTGGCCAGTGCCGTAGGCAGTCACGCACCACGCCGCGTGGCAGCATCCACCGTTGCTTGAGTTGCGCATGGCAAAGTGCCAGCCAAGATTCGAAACTTGGTCACCTTTTCAACAGATCGATCCAGACGTGAGCACGCAAGACCACTACGCAACCCTCGGTGTTCTTCCAGACGCCGAAGAGATCGTTATCACGGCCGCCTATCGCGCTCTTGCCCAGCGATATCACCCCGACCGTTGGACTGGGGATAAGGCCGAAGGCCATCGGCGAATGTGCAGGATCAATGAAGCGTACGAGACGATCGGCAACAGAGCCCGGCGCGCCGAATACGACAAGACTCGGAGTTCGCGCTCGCAACAAGAATTCTCATCTGATGAAGCACAAGATTACTCGGAAGCCTTTTCGTCTGCACTAGCGGATATTGAAGAGCGTTGGGCCTTGGCGTGCAGTATCTACCCCGACCTCGCATCCCTGCGTAGTGGCCTCGCGAAGATATCCACATCCCTGGCCTTTGCGTATGTGACCGGCCTACTTGAACTGAAGGCCTACGACAAGCGTCACGACGTAGCCGCGCGCCTGGAGAGGAATTTCCTCACGCGGTACTTTGGCAGTGATGAACGGATTCTCAAGTATGCAAAGATTTTGATCCTTGACGGACACAGAGCCGCGGCCAAAGCGCTCAACAAGCTTGTCGATGTGATGGGATCCGAAATTGACGCCTCGCTGTTGATAACCAAGATCGATGAAGATTTTGGCTTCAGGAAAGCACGCGACGCGGCAGTCAGGGAGGCGCAGAAGAGAAGTCGACTCGAGTGGCTTGTACACGCCGTGCGTAGCCTTGAATACTACGCAGAAGCTCGGGAATTGGCGAAACTACGCGGATACGAATCTGAAGAAGTAGGGGGTGGGGTTTTTTCGAGCCCATCAGTTCACCTCAAGAGGACAGCCACAGGAGAAACCCTTCAATTCAAGAGCCCCGCCGACTTTGTCGCTTGGGCGAAGAACGCTCTGTGCTCCGACCTCTAGACGAAATTCCACCCAATTCCTCGATCTGGTGGCCCGTCACTCGGCGCCGACCGATCGCACAAACTCATTCAGCACCAAAGTGCCTTCGCCCGCGCCAACAGCTAGCACTGCATTTCTGACCGAGGACCTGCGCACCGCGAACATGGAGAACCGCTGATCGCAGGTTGACGGTGCCCCGGCAGCGGCATAGGCGCTCGACTGACGCAGCGGGCATATACGCCCAGCCCGCCGGACACAGTGACCTCAGATTTTGAATGTGCCTCCACGCGGCTTGGAGAACCCAACTCTATTGGGCAGTTATCGCGCCGCGAGCTTCTGCCTCACTGGCAAAGGGTCCATCGATGACCTCGGTGTATCCGTCTGCGAACCGCCCCAACAGCTCAGCGGTGCACACCACACGTGTGCAGTAGGCACCGCCGAACTCCAACTCGCTGTGCAGATGCGCGGCGTCGACATGGGCCACCCACCAGAACCCGCCGACATGCGTCAGGGATACCGGCGCGCGCAGGCCAAAACCGGCGAGCGCGTCCGCTACCCGTGCGTTCATGCGCGTCAGCCGCGCATGCTCGGGCGCTCCGTCCGGCAGCGTGTTCGGTCGGACCAAACACACCAGTGGCATCGAGGCGCGCTTCTGCGCGGTCGCCGCGGTCAGTCGCTCGATCAGCGCTCTCGTCTCGCGCGCTGCTTCCTGTCTCAAGAGCTGCTCATGCATCACCTTCCTCCAGGGTGGTCTGGCCCAATCAAGCGCCGGCGGTGAGCCACTTGTCGTCGCTGAGCTCCTGCTCTCCGTCCCAGCGGTACGCCACCAGTGGCCCGTCCGCTGCTGCCGACCAGTCCAGACACGCCACCATGGGCGCTTGCAGCACCGGGCTCCCCTGCATCCAGTAGTGGCCAATGAAGACAGGGACATCGTCGACGATGCGGCCGACGTAGGCATCGTCCATCGGGATGGCCGGCAGTTGATCCCGTTGGTCGTCGGCCAGAATCGCCGCATCCCGGAGAGTCACATCAGGTCCCAGCCACCAGCGCATGCGCACGTCGTGCCTCCTGACGCCGGCGTGATCGTGAAACGACACCCCGTCGGGAAGTCGAACCTCCAGGCCTTTGGCGATTCCTTCCACCGCCTGCCACTCGGCAGTGCCCTTGGTGAAGGCTGCATGGAGGAAGTCCTCGTCGATGCGCGCACCGCCCGGATGCCGGCGCCGAACCAGCTCAATGTAGGGTTCATGCCACCAAGCGTGCACCACACGCAAGGCACCGAGCTCCAGGCAGAGGGGTAAGCCCCGGAACCAGTCCACGATCTCCTGATGCAGCGCACTGCCCTCGCCAACCTGGGCGAGGAAGGCTGCGTGTTGCGCGCGCTTCTCGGCCGAGTGGGTACGCAGGAAGCCAGTACCGTCGCGGCGCGGGGTGACGAAGCCGATGGCATTGAGCTCATGGTTCCCCATGACAACCAGCGCCTGCCCGTTGTCGGCCATCCGCCGCACGATCTGCACCACGCGCACCTGGTCCGGACCGCGGTCGATCAGGTCCCCGACGAAAACAGCCTGCCTGCCGGCCGGCGCCCGCCAACCCGTGGCAGTGTCGGCATACCCCATCGAGGTCAGCAGCGCTTCGAGCTTGCCCGCTTGCCCATGGACGTCGCCAATCAAGTCATAAGCCAGTTGCTTGTTCATCAACACCTCTTAGTTGCATATCACCACGAACAAAGTGTGGCACAGTTCGTTGCAAAGCACAACTAACAATCCACAATGTCGACGTCCACGAGTGCGCAAGCTGCGCGTCCCAAGCACCCGATGCCGTTTGTTCGGGTCGAGGTCTGCGTGCTCGGGCTCAGCGAATCGGGCCTTCAGGTACTCCTCGGTCAACGGGAAGCCGAACCGTTCGCCGGCCAATGGGCGCTTCCAGGGGGCGCGCTGCGCATCGACTTGGACGAAGACCTCGATGCAGCGGCGCGCCGGGTGATGCATGAGCGCCTGTCCCTGACGCTGCCGTTTCTTCGGCAGATGGTGGCAGTCGGCAGCAAGACGCGGGATCTCGATCGAGCGCCGTGGGCGCTCAGCGTGGCTTACCGAGCGCTCGTGTGGGTCGACCAGGTGCAGCCGCTGGCCGGCAAGCGAATGAGTGGACTCGCCTGGCGGCCGGTGGACGAGGCACAGTCCGATCACTCGCTGGCCTTCGATCACCGAGACCTCATCGCGCTGGCGGTTCGTCAAACGCGCGATGAGGTGGAAGCGCTGACCCTACCCGGTGGGTTTGTGCCGCCCACGTTCACGCTCGGAGAACTGCAAGCCCTCTGCGAGCAGATCCTCGGACGCGCGTTGGACAAGTCGAGCTTCAGGCGCAAACTTCATGACCGGGAACTGGTCCGCCCCATCGAAGGCGCGATGAAGGGCGGCGCCAACCGGCCGGCACAGGTGTTCGAACTGTGCCGCTGAGAAGGACCCAGGCTCAACCACGGTCTACACATCATGGCTTCCAATCCGTCGCACATGGCATCGGTCTTCTGCTCCTCGGTGTTTCGCCACACCGAGGCCACACGAGAGGCGCTGGAGTTCGCACGAGCGGTGCAGCACCCGGTCATCGCCTGGGAATGGTCCGAGCCGACCGAGGCCCTTCTGACGAGCATGCCCTTGGCGGACTCCCCGGGTGCGCTGAGTGAAGCCCTGCTGGACTTGCTTTTCCCGAAGGCGCCTGGTCCTGACCAAAGCTGGGGCGAGCCCATAGCCATGCTGCCGACAAACACGCCGCCAGGCCTGCGCGGGGTCGACGTTTGGGAGCTGGACTTCGCGGCCCACGCCCACCTATACAACGTCGGCAGCTAGCGGTTCGAGCCTATACTCACGCGCTGGCTCGGCCGACCTGACGTAAGGGGGGATTTGTTCCTGCTTGTGATCCCTGGCCCTACGCGTTGTTGGGCCGATCACTTGCTTCCGGTAGAAGGTCCAACATCCGCTCCGCTTTGTAGAAGCAGATGTCCTGATCGCCGCAACTTGCGCTCGAGTTTGCGGCGCATCGCTGCCAAGAGTTCAGCGGAAGTGTCTGCAGCGATGATGGCCACGACGCCCGATGGCGTCATCAACTTGATCGCCGTCTTGCCGTTCTTGTGCTGGATCTCCATCTGATCTCCAACCGTCGAATTTGGTTTGAAAGACTGCGGCGTCTGAACTGCCTGGCAGACGTCGCACTGGGCTCAGTCACCGAGTTCCCGAGGATCGGCCAGAGCGGCTTCCCGCAAGCCCGAAAGCTGAGCACGACGGATCAGACATGGAAAGGCGAGAGCCAAGGCCAGCGGCAGCAGGATGAAAAGAATGTGCATGTCGATTCTCCAAATCGAGCGTGGAGGCCGCATCGCGGGCTATCTCGGTGAAAGCGAGGCCACCAGGCACGGCGGTAGGTGGCTGGCTACCTGAATCGTTGAGCAGCTTATCCAAAACCTGGGCCGGCCGCTGGTTCAAGCGCCACTCCCGCACGGGGAAAAAAACTCCGCCCAGCAGATCCGTGATCAGTTGCCGCGCGCGCTCTTGGGCGGCCTACATGCTCTCCTCAGCCAGAAGATCTGCCAGAGGTACAGACTGAAGGTGCCGCGCATCTCGCCATCCGTCTCGGGTGGTGGGGTAGTGGCGCATCACGGTCTCAAGAAGCATGCGGGACTGGTCGTCAGCGATATCAGGCCGGCCGAGCCGAGCGAAGAAGACGCCCGCATCGAAGACGGCCTGCGCGCCAGTTGGGGTGAGCATCACTCCAGGCGTCTTGATGCCGGCGAGCAACTCGCGCTGTCCAGGGAAGGCCATCGCCAGGTCTCGCGCTCGCTGTCGGACGGCAGCGGGAACGTGCGCGTCATCCGCTATGCGGCCCAGCAGTTCCTCCGCGTAGCGCAGAGACCTGAGACGTTCATCGGGTGTCGTCATGGCAAAGTCCTCACTGGTTGGTCACCGATGCCGTATGGATACCGAGCGAAAAGTTCCACACAAGCTGCCGGCCGCTGCTTGAACCACCCGCACGGCGCGCTCGGACCTTTTCACAACTTGCGAAGCTCGAAGTCAGCGAACTCGCTGTTGCGGATCTGATTCTCAACGTGACGGGTATTGATGGGGCCGTAGATCACCATCGAATAGCGATGCAGCATCTCGCCCAGTGACACGCTGGACTGGAAGGCGTGCAGCAGCAAGCTCACAACCCGGCCTTCGGGCGACCATTCGATGAAGGCCAGGTCACTGCCAAACCATTCAGCCGTTCTCTGCCCTGGCACCACGGGCAGGTTGTAGAGCCGGCTGAGCTTTCCTGCGAAGACCGGCTTGTAGGCCTTGACTGTGTTGCCTCGCCCCTTGCACAGGGCAACGTAGACCGCTGCGACGGGATCGGTATCGGCGTCAGGCACGTAGCTCCGCATGATCGAGCTGGGGGTCTCGATCGGCTGGTCCGTGTCCATGCGCCTGGACAGTGTCAGCATGCCCAAGTTCAGATCCTTCAGGCGGTACCCAGCCTGGACCAAAGCGGGCGTGAGACTCTCCTTCTTTCCATCTTCGAGCATCACGTAGAACGCATCGACGAGCGCTTTGTCAGGCATCGCCTCGTACCGCTTTCTGCGGTTCTCTGCGGCCTTCTCGGCGAGCCATTCCAGGACGGCGTGGGCTGGGTTGGCTGACAACAGTGCTGCGGGCAGAACAGCCAGCTGCAGCAGCCGACGACGTTGCTCGATGTGCTTGGTTGAGTTCATGTGAATCGTCCTCCTGATCATTGCTTGTGGGTATCACCGGTCGAAGAACATGACGACGGCCTGGCCGCCATCATTGGCAGCAACAACCAGCCTCCCGTCGGGCATTCGAAGCAGGCCGGCGCAGCTGGCGCTGTTCGTGCCCGCGATCAGGCGGCGGCCCTGGTAGCCGACTGTGGTGTCCGGCTTGCCGTTGGCGGTGATGTCCACCAGAGATGCGGACTGGCCCAGCAACAGGCTCTTGAGCACGTGACCACAGCCGATGTAGCCGCCGCGCCCGTTGGGCATCCACCAGGCGGTGGCCTCTGTGTTGTTGTAGCCCCAGTCCCAGATGAGTGAGCCTGCGGTGCCAAAGTA
>Ga0233424_10001861_pt1 | contig 16687 bp, 16 predicted proteins | sample Watercolumn_Towu_FD_181011 | JGI IMG/M metagenome (GOLD analysis project Ga0233424, IMG submission 181011) | Freshwater microbial communities from Lake Towuti, South Sulawesi, Indonesia - Watercolumn_Towuti2014_125_MG | ecosystem: Environmental > Aquatic > Freshwater > Lake | place: Indonesia...
CACATCGACCTCGTGCTGCAGCGTGCGCCGCTCCAAGCCGCGCCAGAATCCACCGATCCCCGCATCCCCAGGAGACTTGCCCAATGACCTACGAATGCATCGTCATCGCCACGCACGGCGAGGGCCCCCGCAAGACCGGCCTCATCACGCTGAACCGCCCCAAGGCCCTCAATGCGCTGAACGACCAGTTGATGGACGAACTCGGCGAGGCCCTGCTGGCCTTCGATGCGGATGAGGGCATTGGCTGCATCGTGCTGACCGGCTCCGAGCGTGCCTTCGCGGCGGGTGCGGACATCCCGACCATGCTGCCGCACACCTTCGCGTCGGCCTTCAAGAGCGGCCTCATCTCCAAGAACTGGGAGACCATCCTGCAGGTGCGCAAGCCTGTCATCGCGGCGGTGGCCGGCTTTGCGCTGGGCGGCGGCTGCGAGCTGGCCATGATGTGCGACTTCATCATCGCGGCCGACAGCGCCAAGTTCGGCCAGCCCGAGATCAAGCTGGGCATCGTGCCCGGCGCCGGCGGCACGCAGCGCCTGCCGCGCGCCATCGGCAAGAGCAAGGCGATGGACATGCTGCTGACCGCCCGCATGATGGGCGCGGCCGAAGCCGAGACGGCGGGCCTGGTGTCGCGCGTGGTGCCGGCCGACAAGCTGCTGGAGGAGGCCCTGGCGGCGGCCGAGACCATCAACGGCTTCAGCGGCCCGTCGGTCATGCTCATCAAGGAACTGGTGAACCTGGCCTTCCAGGGGCCACTGACGGACGGCGTGGCGGTGGAGCGCCGCTACTTCCACGCCCTGTTCGGCAGCCACGACCAGCGCGAGGGCATGGAAGCCTTCCTGGCCAAGCGGGCGCCTCACTTCGAGCACCGTTGATTGCTTGTTTTGGTGGCAGTATCGGGTTGACTTGGTGGTGACTATTTGCGCTGTGTGAATAGTCAGTTCCCATTCCCCTGGTGTTTCTACTGAGGGCGTCTCCTTACAGTTCAGGCCATGGACACCGCGGTCGCGATGTCCGAATGACCCCAGCAGGACCTTCCTGCCGTCTCTGAAGGAGCCCGTCATGAGCAAGCTGTCTACCGTTTTCGCTGCCCTCGCCCTCGTCGCCGCCGGTGCCGCCTCGGCCCAATCCGCCACTCCGCTGACCCGCGAGCAAGTCGTGGCCGACCTGGTCGCCGCCCGCAACAGCGGTGAGCTGGCCGCCATCCAGGGTGAGAAGGGTGTCGAAGTGACCACCCCGGCCTCGGCCAAGGCGGCTGCCGTCGCCACCGTCAAGCTGCCCCGTCAGGCGGTGCTGACGGTCAAGCCGACCGAAGTGACCACCGATGTGAAGACCGCCGCCGCGCTGGCTGCCGACCACGGCGAGAACGCCGCCCGCGAACTGGGTGATTTCCCCGCCCCCGTCGTGCGCCGCGCCCCGGCCCTGGCCGCCCGCTGAAACAATCGAGTTTCAAGCTGTGCAAAGGCGACCCGCGAGGGTCGCTTTTTTGTTGCCTGCGTTCCTAGAATCCGCGGCCCGCTCCAGAACAAACCCCGGCGGGCCATGGAGACAAGATGCGCAAACAGCAGATGTGGGCAGCGGCAACGCTGCTGATGGCCTCGATGACAGCGTTGGCTGCGGGCCCGGTGGTCGGCGTGAGCTGGTCCAACTTCCAGGAGGAGCGCTGGAAGACCGATGAAGCGGCCATCAAGGCCGAACTCGCCCGCCTGGGCGCCAGCTATGTGAGCGCCGATGCCGGCGGCTCGCCCGAGAAGCAGATCGGCGACGTCGAGTCCCTGCTGGCCAAGGGTGCCAAGGTGCTGATCATCCTGGCCATGGACAAGGACGCCATCGTCCCAGCCCTGAACAAGGCCAAGGCCCGCAAGGTGCCGGTCGTCGCCTACGACCGCCTCATCGAAGCGCCCGAGGTGTTCTACCTGACCTTCGACAACCGCGAGGTCGGCCGTCTGCAGGCCAAGGCGGTGCTGGCCGCCAAGCCGCAAGGCCGCTACGTCATGATCAAGGGCTCGCCCAGCGACCCCAATGCCGACTTTCTTCGCGCCGGCCAGCAGGATGCACTCGCCGACGCGGTCAAGAAGGGCGACGTGAAGATCGTCGCCGAGGAATACACCGACGGCTGGAAGCCCGAGGTGGCGCAGAAGAACATGGAGCAGATCCTCACCAAGCTCAAGGGTGGGGTGGACGCGGTCGTCGCCAGCAACGACGGCACCGCCGGCGGCGCGATCGCGGCGCTGTCGGGCAAGGGCATCAAGGGCGTGCCGGTCAGCGGCCAGGATGCCGACCATGCGGCCCTCAACCGCATCGCGCTGGGCACGCAGACCGTGACCGTCTGGAAGGACTCGCGCGCGCTGGGCAAGGAGGCCGCCGCAGCGGCCGTGCAACTCGCCGCCGGCCAGAAGGTGCCCGGCGCCGCGCCCTGGGCGGGTGGCGAGCGCAAGGTGAGCCTGCAGGCCAAGTTCCTGGCGCCGGTGGCCATCACCCAGGCCAACCTCGGCGAGGTCATCACCGCCGGCTGGGCGCCCAAGGCTGTGGTCTGCAAGGGCGTGGACGCCGCCAAGGCCCCGGCCGCCTGCAAGTAAGGACCGCGATGAACGCCCAGACCCAGCGGCTCGCCGTCATGGCGGCCGTGCTGGTGGCCATCGCCATCGGCTTTCATGTGCTCACCGGCAGCTTTCTGACGGCCGAGAACCTCTACAACATCGCCCAGCAGACGGCAGTCGTCGGCATCGTGGCCAGCGGCATGGCGCTGATCATCGTGGCGCGCCAGATCGACCTGGCCGTGGGCTCGCTGCTCGGCGCCGTCGGTGTGCTGATGGCCTGGCTGCAGTACACGCAGGGCTGGTCGGTGGTTGCGTCGCTGTTCGCGGGGCTGGGCTTTGCGCTCGTCATCGGCCTGTTCCAGGGCTGGCTGTCGGCGGTCATCGGCATCCCGTCTTTCGTCGTGACGCTGGGGGGCCTCGTGTCGCTGCGCGGCGTGGCTTTTCTGGTGGCCGACGGCAAGACCCAGCCTGTTACCGAGCCCTGGCTGCTGGCCCTGGGCGGCGGGCTGGACGGCTCGCTCGGTGAGCGTGGCAGCTGGATGCTGGGTGCCGCGCTGATCGCGCTGATCTGGGTCTGGCAGTTCGTCCAGCGCCGCGCGCTCATGCGCGCGGGCGGTACGCCGGACGGCAAGTCGGGCCTGATCCACGGCGTGCTGGGCACGCTGGCGGTGATCGCCGTGGTCGCCGTGTTCAATGCCTACAAGATCGAAGGCCAGGAGCAGGGCCAGGGCCTGCCGCTGCCGCTCGTCATCTGGGTGGCGGTGGTGATCGCGCTCGGCTTCATCGCCAAGCACACGCGTTTCGGCCGTTATGTCTATGCGATCGGCGGCAACCCCGATGCGGCGCGGCTGGCGGGCATCCCCGTCAAGCGCGTGATGATCCAGCTGAACCTGCTGCTGGCCGCGCTCGTCGCGCTGGCCGCGGTGGTGGCCATGGCGCGTTTGAACGCCGGCACCAATTCGATGGGCACGGGCATGGAGCTGACCGTCATCGCGGCAGCCGTCATCGGCGGGGTGAGCCTGGCCGGCGGCAGTGGCAGCGTGGCGGGCACCGTGCTCGGCGCGCTCATCATCCAGAGCATCGACAGCGGCCTGCTGTTGACCGATGTGTCCATCGGCTGGCGCATGGTCGTGCTCGGCCAGGTGCTCGTGGCTGCGGTGGTTTTCGATCGCGTGGTGCAGAAATGACGGCCCTCCTGGAAGTGCGCGAGGCGCGCAAATCGTTCGGCGGCGTGCATGCGGTCGATGGCGTCAGCTTGAGCCTGGCGCCCGGTGAGGTGCTGGCCGTGCTCGGCCACAACGGCGCGGGCAAGTCCACGCTGATGCAGATGCTGGCGGGGGCGCTGCCGTTCGACGGTGGCCAGCTGCGCCTGAACGGTGAGGCGGTGAAGTTCGCGAGCCCCGCGGACTCCCGCGCCGCCGGCATCGAGACCATCCACCAGAAGCTGGCCCTGGCCGACAACCTCGATTCGGTCGCGAACCTCTTCCTGGGGCGCGAGCTGCGCAGCCGCTTCGGCCTGCTGGACGACGCCGCGATGCGCGCTGCCGCGGTGCCGCTGTTCGCGCGGCTCAACCCCAACTTCAAGAACATCGCCGACCCGGTGATGTCGCTCTCCGGCGGCCAGCGCCAGGTGGTGGCCATTGCGCGGGCGCTGCAGTTCAAGGCCCGCGTGCTGATCATGGACGAGCCCTGCGCAGCGCTCGGCCCGGCCGAGACGGCGATGGTGCACGACCTGATCCGGCGCCTGTCGGCCGAGGGCGTGGGCATCCTGCTCGTCACGCACGACATGCCGGACGTGTTCGCGCTGTCGCACCGCCTGACGGTCATGAAGACCGGCCGCGTGGTGGGCACCTGCCGCACGGCGGACGTCACGGAGGACGAGGTGCTGGCGATGATCATTGCGGGCAAGCCGGCTGCCGCCTGCCTGCCCGCCTGACGGCTGAAAAGGCGCCGGCCTCAGCCGGCAGCCCTCAAGCCTCCCGGCGCAGCGCCGGGAACAGAATCACGTCGCGGATCGACGGCGAGTCGGTGATGAGCATCATCAGCCGGTCGATGCCGATGCCGCAGCCGCCCGTCGGGGGCATGCCGTACTCCAGCGCGCGGATGAAGTCGGCGTCGAAGAACATCGCCTCCTCGTCGCCCGCGTCCTTGTTGGCGACCTGCGCGTGGAAGCGCGCGGCCTGGTCTTCGGCGTCGTTCAGCTCGGAGAAGCCGTTGGCGTACTCGCGGCCGGTGATGAAGAGCTCGAAGCGCTCGGTGATCTTGGGGTTGCTGTCCGACGCGCGGGCCAGCGGCGAGACCTCGACGGGGTAGTCGATGATGAAGGTCGGCTCCCAGAGCTTCTCTTCCACGACCGCCTCGAACAGGCCGAACTGCAGCTCGGCCATGCTCCACCGCGCGGGGGCGTCTTCGCCGGCGGCGATGATCTTGGCGCGCAGCACCTCGGGGTTGTCGGCCTCTTCGCCGGTCAGGCCGGCGAACTGGATGAGCGAGTCACGCACCGACACGCGCGCGAAGGGCTTGTCCAGCGCCACGGGCTTGCCCGCGTAGGTGAGGGCGGCGCTGCCGGTGGCCGCGATCGCGGCGTGGCGCAGCACGGCTTCGGTGAAGTCCATGATGTCGTGATGCGTCCAGTAGGCCGCATAGAACTCCATCATCGTGAACTCGGGGTTGTGGCGGACCGAGATGCCTTCGTTGCGGAAGTTGCGGTTGATCTCGAACACGCGCTCGAAGCCGCCCACCACCAGGCGCTTGAGGTAGAGCTCGGGCGCGATGCGCAGGAACATCTCCTGGTCGAGTGCGTTGTGGTGCGTGACGAAGGGCTTGGCGTTCGCGCCACCCGGGATGGGGTGGAGCATGGGCGTCTCGACCTCCAGGAAGCCGTGCTGCACCATGAAGCTGCGGATGGCCGACACCCCCTGGCTGCGGGCCACGAAACGCTTGCGGGCGTCTTCGTCGGTGATCAGGTCGACGTAGCGCTGGCGGTATTTCTGCTCCTGGTCGGTCATGCCGTGGAACTTGTCCGGCAGCGGGCGCAGGCTCTTGGTCAGCAGGCGCAGCGTGGTGACCGTGACGGTCAGCTCGCCGGTCTTGGTCTTCATCAGCAGGCCTTCGGCGCCGAGGATGTCGCCCAGGTCCCAGTGCTTGAAGGCGTCGTAGACCTCGGGGCCGACGTTGTCGACCGTCACGCGCAGCTGGATGCGGCCGGTGGCGTCCTGCAGCGTGCAAAAGCTCGCCTTGCCCATGGTGCGCTTGAGCATCATTCGGCCGGCGACGCTGACCTTGATGGCCTGCGGTTCGAGTGCCTCGTTCGGTACCTCGCCGTACTGCGCCTGCAGCGGCGCGGCGCGGTGCTCGGGCTTGAAGTCGTTGGGGAAGGGCACCGCCGTCGCGGCCCGCAGCGCACCCAGTTTGGCGCGGCGCTCGGCGATCAGTTGGTTGTCGTCGGTGGGCGGGGTTTGGGCAGTTGGGTTCATGGCGGGCCTTGGGTGAACCCGGGATTCTAGAATCCCGCGCCCTTCCCACCCCTCATGAGCCTGACGCGCGCCACCCTCACCCTCCTGGCCGGCAGCGCGCTGGCCCAGGCCATCCCGCTGCTGCTGGGGCCATGGATCGCCCGTTTGTACACGCCGGCCGAGTACGGCGAGTTCTCGCTGGTGTGGACGGTGGCGACCAACCTGGCCGTGGTGGGCTGCGCGCGCTACGAGTTTGCGCTGGCGCTGGAGCGGGGGGCGGAGGGCGCGGCTGGATTGCTCGCGCTGTGCCTGCGCGTGCTGCTGGCCGTCACGGCTGCCACCGTGTTCGCTGGCGCGGCCTGGATGTGGTGGGCCGACCTTCCGCTGGCAGCCGCCTTGCCGATGGCGGTGCTGGCTGCTGCCGCGAGCCAGGGTCTGGGCCAGTGGGCCGCGCGCGCGGGTGAGTTTGCGGCGCTGGCCTGGGCCCGCGTGATGCAGTGGGGCGGGGCTGCCGTGGCCCAGGTGGGTTTCGGCCTGCTGCACGCCGGGCCTTGGGGCCTGATCGGGGGCGCCACGCTCGGCGCGGCGGTGGCCGCCGGGCTGCAGGCGCGGCCTGCACCCGCCGGGGGGTGGCGGCGCTTGCTGGCGCCCCAGCCCTTGCGGGAGCTGGCGCGGCGGCATCGCGACTTCCCGCTGCTGAACACGCCCCACGCCTTTGCCGGCGCGCTGCAGGACACGCTGGCCCTGGCGCTGTTGACCGCCTCGTTGGGCGCGCCGGCCGCAGGCGCCTGGGCGCTGGCGCTGCGCTATCTCAAGGCCCCGGCCTCGCTGGTGGGCGGCTCGCTGTCACAGACGCTCTACCCCCGGCTCACACAGGCCGCGAGCCTGGCCGAAGGGCGCGCGCTGGTGCGCCGCAACCTGCTGCTGCTCTCCGCGCTGGCCTTGCCGCTGATGGCCGTGCTGCTCCTGGGCGGCCCGTGGCTTTTCGCCACCGTCTTCGGGCCCGAATGGCGCGAGGCCGGCGAACTCGCGCGGTCTCTCGCGCCCTACATCGCGCTGCACTTCATCGCCTCGCCGCTGTCGGTCGTCATGATGGCCTGGGGCGCGCAAGCCTGGGGCCTGAAGCTGGCCCTGGTCGGGCAGCTGATGTTCGTGGCCGGGCTGGCTGCCGGGCTGCACCTGGGCGGTCTGGCCGGTGCGGGCTGGGGCGTGTCGGCTGCGATGCTGGTCTACTTCGGCTACTTTTTCTGGGCACTCTGGACTTGGGAATGATCCGCCCCTGGCTCAATCACTGGCGCCGCCGGCTGGCGCGCGCCCTGCTGTTCCGCATGGTCTTCGGCGAACGCAGCCGGCCGCACACGCGCATCGCGCCCAGCACCTGCATCGAGGGCGAGGCGGGGCTGGTGCTGGCTGATCACGTCTTCATCGGTCAGTTCAACTTCATCGACGCGAGCGCCGGCCTCGTCATCGAAGAGGGCGTGCAGATCACCAACTTCTGTTCCATCGTGACCCACAGCACCCACAACGCCCTGCGCGTGAACGGCCAGCGCTTTGCGGTGCAGGGCGGCCAGCCGCCCGGCTACGTCAAGGCGCCGGTGCGGCTGGGCGCCTACAGCTTCGTCGGCCCGCACAGCCTGATCGAGCCGGGTGCCGTGCTCGGCAAGGGCGCGATGCTCTGTGCCTACTCGCAGCTTCGCGGCACGGCGCCGGACTTCGCCATCATGGCCGGCCAGCCCGCCCGCCAGGTGGGCGACACCCGGCAGCGCGACGCCGCGCTGCTGGCCCGCCACCCCGAGCTGCGCGAGGCCTACGAGGCTTGGGCCGGAGCTGCACCATGAGCGCAGCGCCCACGCCCCAGGGGCAGCCGGGCCTCGGCGGCGGCCTCAAGCTCGTGCTCATCGGCGACGGTGAAAGCCCGCACCTGCTGAAGTGGGCGCGCGCGCTGGCGCCCCGGGTGCAGCTGCACGCCATCTCCTCGCGCGGCTTCCTGCCCGAGTTCCACCGCCTGCTGCCCGACGCCCAGCGCCTGGCGCTGAACACCGCGCCCGACCACGGCGGCGGCAACATCGCCCTCGTGAAGCAGTTGCCCCGGATCGGCGCCTGGCTGGCCCAGACGGATGCCGACTGGCTGCACGCCCACTACCTCACCTCGCACGGCACGCTGGCCTGGGCGGCCAAGCTCGGCTGGCGGTTGCGGGCGCAGATCGCCGGCTCGGCCTGGGGCAGTGACATCCTCGTGACGCCCCACCGCGGCGGCAGCTGGAAGTGGCTCACGAAGAAGGCGCTGAAGAGCTGCGCGATCACCACCTCCGACTCCCAGCACATGGCCGAGCGCATGCGCGAGCTGGGCGCGGGCGAGGTGATGGTCTTCCCCTTCGGCCTGGAGACCCTGCCCAAGCAGAACGCGAAGAAGCAGCCCTGGCTGTGCTTCGCGAACCGGGGCCTGGAGCCCATCTACCGGCCGCAGCGGGTCATCGAGGCTTTCGCGCGCATCGCGGCAGCCCAGCAGGACGCGCGCCTCGTGGTGGCCAACGACGGCTCGCTGCGCGCCGCGCTGGAGGCTGACGTGGCCGCGCGTGGCCTGACCGACCGGGTCAGCTTCGTCGGCCGGCTCGATGCCGCCGCGCAGGCAGCGCACTACGCGCGCTCGACCTGGTTCCTGAGCCTGCCGGAGAGTGATTCGGTGTCGGTGTCGGTGCTGGAGGCGATGGCCCATGGCTGCGTGCCTCTGCTGTCTGAACTGCCGGCCAACCGCGAGCTGATCGGCGACTCCGCACGCGGCCTCATCGTCGGGTCGCTGGACGATCTCCCCGCCCGCATGGCCGCGCTGGACGCTGCGCGCCTGGCCGCCACCAACCGCGACTGGGTGGCGGCCAACGGCCTGTTCGAGCCGCATGTGCAGCGATTCCTGACCCGCCTGCGGGAGTTGTCGGCGTGAGGTTGCTGCTGGTCAACCACTACGCCGGCTCGCCGGCGCACGGCATGGAGTTCCGGCCCTACTACCTGGCCCGCGAATGGGTGAGGGCGGGGCACGAGGTGCTCATCGTGGCCGCCAGCTACTCCCATGTGCGCGCCGTGCAGCCCGCCATGCATGGCCTGCCGCGCGAAGAGCTGATCGACGGCATCCGCTACCGCTGGCTGCCCACGCCGCACTACGGCGGCAACGGCGTCGGCCGGCTGCGCAACATCCTGTCCTTCCTGCGCCAGCTGCGCGGCGATGCCTACCGGCTGACGCGCGAGTTCCGGCCCGATGCCGTCATCGCTTCCAGCACCTACCCGATGGACGTGTGGGTGGCGCGCAAGCTGGCGCGCCTGGCCAAGGCCAAGCTGGTCTACGAAGTGCACGACCTCTGGCCGCTGTCGCTGATCGAGCTGTCGGGCATGTCGCCGCGCCACCCCTTCGCGATGATGTGCGGCAAGGCCGAGGCCGACGCCTACCGTGACGCCGACCGGGTGGTCTCGATGCTGCCCTGCGTGCATGAGCACATGGCCTCGCGGGGCCTGGACCTCGCCAAGCTGCACATCGTGCCCAATGGCTTTGCGCCCGAGGAGTGGCAGGGCGAGCGTGCGCCGCTCGGCGAGGCCCTGGCGGCTCACCTTGCGGCTGAGCGCGCGGCCGGGCGTGTCATCGTCGGCTATGCCGGCTCGATGGGCCTGCCCAATGCGCTGGACGTGCTGCTGGACGCCGCCGCGCAGCTGCGTGAGGCGCCCCTCGGCATCGTGCTCGTGGGCAGCGGCCATGAAGCCGAGCGCCTGGCGCAACGCGCGCAGGCCGAGGGCCTGGCGAATGTGCGCTTCTTCCCGCCCATCCCCAAGGCACAGATCCCGACGCTGCTGAGCCAGGTCGACATCGCCTACATCGGCTGGCAGCGCACGCCCATCTACCGTTTCGGCATCGCGCCCAACAAGCTGATCGACTACCTGATGGCGGGCCGCGCCGTGCTGCATTCGGTGGAGGCCGGCAACGACCCGGTCGCCGAGGCCGGTGCCGGCCTGACCGTGGCCCCGGAAGACCCGGCCGCCGTCGCCCAGGGCCTGCGCCAGCTCGCCGCCCTGACGCCCGCCGAGCGCGACGCCATGGGCCAGCGCGGCCGGGCGTTTGCGATGGCGCGCCACGCCTACCCGGTGCTCGCTGCCCGCTTCATCGAGGCCCTGTCATGACCGAACTCCAGCGCATTGCCGAGCGCTACGCCCGCCGCGCCGACCGCGTGGAGCCCGACCGCTACAGCCTGCTGCGCCCCGAGGTGTGGCAGATGTGGCAGGAGCGCCAGCGCGCCCTGCTGCGCCTGCTGGCGGCGCGGCCGGGTCAGCCGTCCGACTGGCGGGCCACGGAGGTGGGCTGCGGTGCCGGCGGCAACCTGCTGGACCTGCTGCGCCTGGGGCTGCTGCCCGCCCACCTGAGCGGCATCGAGCTGCTGCCCGAGCGCCTGGCTGCGGCGCGTGCCGCGCTGCCCGAAGGTGTCACCCTGATCGCGGGCGATGCGAGCGCCGCGCCCATCGAGCCGGGCAGCCAGGACCTGGTGCTGCAGTCCACGGTGTTCTCGTCCATCCTGGACGACGCCCTGCAGCAGCGCGTGGCCGATGCCATGTGGCGCTGGCTCAAGCCCGGTGGCGCCGTGCTCTGGTACGACTTCACCGTCAACAACCCGCGCAACCCCGATGTGCGCGGCGTGCCGCTGGCGCGCGTGAAGGCGCTGTTCCCCGCCGGCCGCTTCACCGCCCGCCGCGTGACGCTTGCGCCGCCCCTGGCCCGCGCCTGGCCTGGCGGCTACGGCCTGCTCAACGCCGTGCCCTGGCTGCGCACGCACCGCCTCGTGCTGATCGAGAAGCCCTGATCCCCGAAAATCCCGCCGATGACTGCCCAGCCCTTCCTCCCCTTTGCCTTGCCCGAGATCGGTGACGACGAGATCGCCGAGGTCGTCGACACGCTGAAATCCGGCTGGGTCACCACCGGCCCCAAGGCCAAGAAGTTCGAGCAGGCCTTCGCCGCCTTCCTGGGCCAGAACGCCGAGGACAGCCAGCTCGAGTGCATCGCCGTCAACTCCGCCACCGCCGGCCTGCACCTGGCGCTGGAGGCCATCGGCATCGGCCCTGGCGACGAGGTCATCACCACCACCCACACCTTCACCGCCACCGCCGAGGTGGTGCGTTACCTGGGGGCAGACGTGAAGCTGGTGGACATCGACCCCGCCACACTCAACATCGACATCGCCGCCATCGAGGCCGCCATCACGCCGCGCACCAAGCTCATCATGCCGGTGCACTACGCGGGCCTGGCGGTGGACATGCTGGCGGTGCTGGACATCGCCCGCCGCCACGGCCTGCGCGTGGTGGAAGACGCGGCCCACGCCCTGCCCACCACGATCGAGAAGGAGCTGATTGGCACGCTGGGCAGCGATGCCACCGTGTTCAGCTTCTACGCCAACAAGACGATGACGACGGGCGAGGGCGGCATGCTCGTCACCCGCAACCCGGAGCTCGCCAAGCGCGCCCGGATCATGCGGCTGCACGGCATGAGCCGCGATGCCTTCGACCGCTTCACGGCCAAGGTGCCGAGCTGGTACTACGAGATCGTCGCGCCGGGCTTCAAGTACAACTTGACCGACATCGCCGCCGCACTGGGCCTGCACCAGCTCAAGCGCCTGCCGGCCTTCCAGCAGCGCCGCGAGCAGATCGCCACGCGCTACCACGAGGCCTTCTCAGACCTGCCCGTCATCCTGCCGCCCGACGCACCCGAGGGCGACACCCATTCCTGGCACCTCTACGTGCTGCGCCTGGCCGACGATGCCGGCCTGACGCGGGACGAGTTCATCGAAGGCATGTTCGCCGCCGGCATCGGCTGCAGCGTGCACTACGTGCCCCTTCACCTGCACCCCTACTGGCGCGACCGCTACGGCCTCACGCCCGAGCAGTTCCCGCATTCGCAAAAGGCCTACGAGCGCATGGTGAGCCTGCCGCTGTACACCGCCATGAGCGATGCCGACGTCGAGCGGGTGATCGCCGCCGTGCGCGGCCTGCTGGCTTGAGCGACGGCTTGGCCAAGCGATTGTTCGACCTGCTGGCCGCCGCGGTCGGCCTCGTGCTGCTGGCGCCGCTGCTGCTGGGCGCCGCGCTCTGGGTGAAGCTCGACTCGCCCGGCCCGGTGCTGTTCCGCCAGACGCGCGTGGGCCGCTTCGGCGTGCCCTTCACCATCCACAAGTTCCGCACCATGCGGGTCGAGCCGGGCGCGGCCATCACGGTGGGGGCCGACCCGCGCATCACGCGCTCGGGTCATTTGCTGCGCCAGACCAAGCTCGATGAGCTGCCGCAACTGTGGGACGTGCTGCGCGGCGCCATGAGCCTCGTCGGCCCGCGACCGGAGCTGCCGCGCTATGTCGAGCTCTACCCGGCCGACCTGCGCGCGCAGGTGCTGGCGGTGCGCCCCGGCATCACCGACCCGGCGTCGCTCGCCTTCAGCCACGAGGCCGAGCTGCTGGCTGCCGCTGCCGACCCCGAGCGGGAGTACCGCGAGGTGATCCTGCCGGCCAAGCTGCGCCTGTCGGCTGACTACGCCGCGCGCGCCAGCCTCGCCACCGACCTGCGCCTGATCCTGGCCACGCTGGGCCGCGTGCTGCGCGGCTGACAATCCACGACCCATGAACTGGCAGTTCCTCGACACCCTGCTGACCCGCCTGCGCCCCCACCGCGAGGCGCTGGCCCTGCTGCTTGATGTGCTCGTCGTGGCGCTCGCCTGGCAGGCCACCTACCTGTTCCGCCTCGGCTTCGAGCGCTGGTTTGCCGCGCGCCCGGGCTACGACGCCTGGGTGCTGCTCGCGCTGCTGGGCATCTACGCGGCCGTGCTCTGGGTGCTGCGCGTGCCCAAGGGCATGTGGCGCTTCTCGGGCTTCGGCGAGGTCAAGCGCCTGGCCCTGGCCTGCCTGCTGGCGGGCCTCATCGGCGTGGCGGCGGTGCGCATGGCCCACCTGCAGGCCGTGCCGCGCGCGGTGCTGGCCCTGCACCCGCTCTTCACGCTGATGCTGCTGGCCATGATGCGCATGGGCTACCGCATGCTCTACGAGCACATGCGCAGCCGCATCAACGGCAGCGCGCAGGAGCAGCGGCGTGCGCTGGTGCTGGGCGCGGGGGACGCCGGCCGGCTGCTGGTGGCCGGCATCCAGCACACCCAGGGCTGGGTGGTGGTGGGTTTCCTCGACGACGACCCCGCCAAGCAGGGGGGCCGTGTGGCGTGCTTGCCGGTGCTGGGCGACCTGGCGCAGGCGCGGCGCTTTGCGCTGATGCATGGGGTGACGCACCTGATCATCGCCATGCCTGCCGCCTCCAGCCAGGCGCGCCGGCGTGCGCTCGACGAGGCGGGCAGCACCGGCCTGCCCGTGCTGACGGTGCCGAGCAGCACCGAGCTGCTGGCCGGGCGCCGGGTCAATGAAGTGCGTGACATCGAGCCTGACGACCTGCTCGGCCGCCCGCCGGTGCAGCTGGACGAGGCCGGCATCGCCGACGGCATCAATGGCCGCGTCGTGATGGTGACGGGCGCGGGCGGCAGCATCGGCAGTGAGTTGTGCCGGCAGATCGCACGTTATGGCCCGGCCGTCATCGTGCTTTATGAGCTCAGCGAGTTCGCGCTCTATGCGGTCGAGCAGGCGCTGTCCGAGGCCTTCCCGCACCTGAAGCTCGTCTGCGTGATCGGCGACGTCAAGGACCTGGCGCACCTGCGCGCCAGCACGGCGCGCCACCGCCCGCAGCTGATGTTCCATGCAGCCGCCTTCAAGCACGTGCCGCTGATGGAGACGGCTGACAACGCCGCCGCCTGCATCCGCAACAACACCCTGGGCACCTACCACGCGGCGCTGGCCGCGGCCGAGTGCGGCGCCGAGCGCTTCGTGCTGATCAGCACCGACAAGGCGGTGAACCCCACCAATGTGATGGGCGCCACCAAGCGCGCCGCCGAGATGGCGCTGGTGGCCCTGGCCAAGCAGCACACCGGCACGCGCTTCATGGCGGTGCGCTTCGGCAATGTGCTCGGCTCCAGCGGCAGCGTCATTCCGAAGTTCAAGGAACAGATCGCCCGCGGTGGCCCGGTGACGGTGACGCACCCGGACATCATTCGTTACTTCATGACCATCCCCGAGGCCGCGCGCCTGGTGATCCAGGCGGCCGTCATCGGCCAGAGCGGGCAGGTGCTGGTGCTCGACATGGGCGAGCCGGTGCGCATCGCCGACCTGGCCCAGCAGATGATCCGCATGAGCGGGCATTCGCTGGACGAGATTCGAATCGAGTACACCGGGCTGCGCCCCGGCGAGAAGCTGTACGAAGAACTGCTGGCCGATCAGGAAACCAGCCTGCCCACGACCTGCGCGGGTGTGCGGGTGGCGCGGCTGGTCGACGATGGCGGGGGCGACCGGGTGCTGCAGGATCTGGCGGCACTCGACATCACACAACCCCGGAACCTGCTGCATTCGTGGCTGGGCCCGGAATTTCATGCGTCCAGGACCGAATCACCATGAACTTTTTCTCTTCGCGCCGCACCCTTTCGGCCCTCCTCACGGCGACCTTCCTCGCAGCTGGCGCCGCACCAGGAGTTGCTGCGCCGAGCGAGCCCACGGCGGCCGCTGTCGCGGAGTCCCGAATCCGGCTGCCAGCCCGGCCGAGTGAGCTGCTGCGCGCGCCTGTCGCCACCTGGGAACCGGTGCTGACTCAGGCCGCGCAGCTGCTCGACGCGCGCGCAGCCCGCGCCGAGCAGCTGGACAAGCAGGCGCAGGTCGAGCTGGCCATCCAGCGGGCCGTGCTGTCCCAGGCTCGCCAGCAGTGGACGGAGGTCCAGGACAGCATCAAGCAAGCGCGGCAATTGCAGTCCAGTGAATCGGGGCGTCAGACGGCTGGCCTGCTGAACCAGGTACTGGCCCGACAGGCCGAGAGTGGCGGTGACGCGGCGTGGCTGCAGGACCACCTGCGTGACCAGGTGCTGGCCATGCCATGGGCCGAGGTGGAAGGCACGGTGCGCACGCTCCGCGATCAGTTGGCGGCGGCGCGGGTCGAGAGCATCGAGGCGTTCGTGGCCAATCGGCTGGACGTCGCGGCTTCGGTGAGCAGCAACGAGGCGAGCCTGGGTTTCGTCATCCAGCTGCTGGGCACGCGCTTCCAGCTGCTGGAGGTGATGCCCCGACGTGACGCGCTCGTGGCTGGGCTGGATGCAGCCATCGCCCAGCGAAGCGAGGCGAAGTGATGGTCAGCGTGTCGGCCGATGTGCGGGTGCTCTGGCTGACCGGCCTGTCTGGCGCCGGCAAGTCGACGCTTGCGGCGGCCCTGCGGGCGCTGCTGCAGTCGCAGGGCCGGCAAGTCGCCGTGCTCGACGGCGATGCAGTGCGCAGCGGGCTGTGCCGCGATCTCGGGTTCAGCCCCGAGGACAGGCGCGAGAACATCCGTCGCGTCGCCGAGGTGGCGCGGCTGATGCGCGAAGCCGGCCTGGTGGTCATCTGTGCGCTGATCTCGCCGCTGCGTGAGGACCGCGCCATGGCCCGGGACATCGTGGGTGCGGCGCATTTCCGCGAGGTGCACGTGGCCACGCCGCTGGCCGTGTGCGAACAGCGCGACCCCAAAGGCCTGTATCGCAACGCACGGGCGCGGGCGCTGACCCAGTTCACGGGGGTGTCAGCCCCCTACGAGGAGCCGCTGTCGCCGGACCTGCGGGTCGACACCAGCCAGGTCGGCGTGCCCGAAGCGGTGGAGGCGCTGACGGCCCTGCTCAGGGCTTGAGCAACTGCGCGGCCACGGCGGCCGCGTGTTCTCGAAGCTCCGGCACGGCCGTCGCTTCCCAACGCTGGGCGCGCAGGTGAGGGCCGACGTAGTACAGGCCCGGCTGGCCGCGGCCTTGGGCGCCGAGCACCTGCAGGCGCTCGTCCACCAGCAGGCCGAGCCCGTGCGGGCAGGGCTGCAGGCGCCCCTCCTGCTGCAGCCGCCACAGCAGTGGCGAGGACGTCGCATCGATGACCGAACTGGGGCCGGAGCAGTTGATGATCCGCCGGGCGTGGAAGGTCTGGTGCTCATCGCGGCCGCGTGGGCGCCAGGTGAGTGCCAGCGCGCCGTCCGCAGTGGTCACCGAAACGACCCGGCCCGCGGCATGCTGCAAGCGGCCGCTGGCGAGATCCTGCTCCAGCACGGCGCGGGCCTCGGGGGCCGCACGATGGCGGTGCACGTCCCAGTAGGGGAGCAGGTGGCGCAGGAACTGGCTGCGGCCGCGCGCGTCCAGCGCCTGCCAGGCAGCGGGCGTGGCAGCCCGGAAGGCCGCCCACACATCGCGCCAGTCCACGCCCGCTGACCGCGCCCGGGCGATCTCGGCGCGGAAGCGCCGCAACTGGAGCCGCAGTGGCCGGCCCGTGGCAATGGCCGGGTCCAGGTCCCAGGGCTGAGGCGGGCCTTCGTTGCGCCGGTGTCCTTGCGGCAGCAGGCCGCGGCGCGACAAGGCCAGCACCGGCCCGACATGGCCACGGGCGCGCAGCGAGATCAGCACGTCCAGCATCGTCAGGCCGCTGCCGATGAGCGCCAGCGGCGCCTCGGCTGACAGACCCTGCAGGGCTGCGTCATCCCAGGGGTCGGCCGCATAGCCGGGCAGGCCGGCGAGATCCGGGTGAGGCGCCCGCGGCGGCAGGTGGCCGATCGCGAGCACGACCGCGTCGAAGGCGTCGGCCGACCCATCGGCAA
>Ga0233424_10001864_pt1 | contig 16654 bp, 18 predicted proteins | sample Watercolumn_Towu_FD_181011 | JGI IMG/M metagenome (GOLD analysis project Ga0233424, IMG submission 181011) | Freshwater microbial communities from Lake Towuti, South Sulawesi, Indonesia - Watercolumn_Towuti2014_125_MG | ecosystem: Environmental > Aquatic > Freshwater > Lake | place: Indonesia...
CACCGCCCAGGAATTGACCGCGACCGCACGCGTGCTCCTTCGTGATGCCTTCCAGCGCGCCGACATGGGCGTGACCGGGGTCAACTTCGCGGTCGCCGAGACGGGGTCGATCGTCCTGGTCACCAATGAGGGCAACGGGCGCATGTGCACGTCCGCACCTCGCATACACGTCGCGCTGATGGGCATGGAGAAGGTCGTGCCGTCGATGGCCGACCTCGCGATGTTCCTTCGGATACTCATCCGCTCGGCGACCGGGCAGCGCATCAGCACCTACGTGAGCGTGATCAACGGCCCGCGCGGCGCCGACGACGAGGATGGGCCCGACGAGTTCCATCTCGTGATCGTCGATAACAACCGACACCGACTCCTGGCGGACGCGGCATTGCGCGAAGCCCTTTACTGCATCAGGTGCGGTGCCTGCATGAACGCATGCCCGGTGTACCGGAAGGTCGGCGGTCACAGCTACGGTTGGGTGTATCCGGGCCCGATCGGGGCGGTCGTCTCGCCGGTCATGTCAGGCCTCGAAGCGGGCAAGGCGCTCCCGTTTGCGTCGTCGCTATGCGGTGCGTGCCGGGAGGTCTGTCCCGTCGGCATCGACATCCCGTCGATGCTCCTCCACCTGCGAAGCGTCGTCGTGGAGGGGGGGCCGGGAGGTGAGGCCCCCAGACCCGCGTCGGCCGGGGCGGCAGGTGGGCGGTGCGAGCCAGCCCGACCGCCAGTCGGGCGATCCGTGGCCGACCGGCTGGCATTCGCCGCATGGCGGTTCGGCATGGCCGGGAGACGAAAGTTCGATCTCGGGGCCAGGCTCGCCTGGCTCGTCGGGCTCCCGGTCGCACGCGGCGGCTGGGCGGGATGGCTGCCGCCACCGTTACGCGGCTGGACCGCCAGCCGGCGATTTCGTATGCCCGCGAGACGGTCGTTCGTCGCCCGCTGGCGCGCCGCGAGGAGGGGGCGGGCAGTGTGACGGACCGCGAGGCATTCCTGGGGATGGTCGCCGGCGCGCTCGGCAAGTCGCGGGGCAGGGAAGTCGTGCCGGACGCGGCGACCAACCTGGCCGAATCCCAGGACGAGGCCCGGCAGGCGGCCGAACGTGTACGCGAGCAGGCGCAGGCGTCGGCCCGGCAGCTGATGGACGCGCTCGAGAAGAGTGCGCGCGAGATCGGCTGGATCGTGCGCCGGGTCGCGTCGCACGAGGACGCTGCCGAGGCAGTGCTGGACATCTGCCGCGCGGCATCCGTAAGGAGTGCGTTGACGGCGGACATGCCGGTGCTCGAGCGCGTGCCGGTCGGGCGGACTCTGCAAGGCGCGGGCATTGACGTGGCGGTGGCGGCGCGTCCCCGCCCCGACGGCTATTCGGACGAGGCGCGGGTACGGGTACGCGAGGCCGCCTTCAGCTTCGACGTCGGCATCACCGGCGCCGACTATGCGATCGCCGAGACAGGCAGCCTCGTGCTGCGGCCCCGGCGCGGGCTTTCCCGCCTCGTCTCGCTCGCGCCGCCCCGCCACATCGCCCTCGTCGAGCTCGGCCAGGTCCTGCCTTCACTCGACGAGCTGTTCGTGCTGCAGCGCCAGGCTTTCCTGACCGGAGACCTGACGTCGTCGTTCAACCTGATCAGCGGACCGAGCAAGACGGGCGACATCGGGGCGACCATCGTGCAGGGCGTGCACGGCCCGCTCGAGGTCCACATGGTCCTGATCGGATAGCTACGGCCTCGTCGCCGGTCGGTGCGCGAAGGCGAGGCTCCGGCAGGTTAGCGCCGCATGCCCCGGCCGGTCAGGATGGCCCGCATTGCTTCCTCGGCGGCCCTCTCGATCAGCCGGGCGCCGCCGCCCATCGCGGCGTCGAGCGACATCGGACCGTTCACCAGCGAGAAGGCGGCGTCGATACCGAGGGCATGAGTCTGTTCGTAGCCTTCGCCAAGCGAGCCTGCGATCGCGATGACCGGGATGCCACGCTTCTTCGCAAGCCTCGCCACGCCGACCGGGGCCTTGTTGAACACCGTGGACCGGTCGATCTGGCCTTCTCCGGTGATGACCATGTCGGCGCCGTCGAGTTCGCGGTCCAGCTTCACGGCCTCGAGGACGATGTCGACGCCCGCCCGCAGCTCGGCGCCGACGAACGCCATGAGGCCCGCGCCCAGACCTCCGGCCGCGCCCGCACCGGGTCGCTCGCGGACGTCCATGCCGAGGTCCCGCCTGACCACATCGGCAAAGTGGCCCAGAGCGGCGTCGAGCTGCGCAACCATCGCCGGCGAAGCGCCCTTCTGCGGCCCGAATATGGCAGACGCCCCGGTTGAACCGCAGAGCGGATTGTTCACGTCGCACGCGACGACCACGTCCACGTCCTTAACCCGCGGGTCGACTCCCGAGGCATCGATTCGGTCCAGAGTGGCGAGTGCCGCTCCGCCTCGCTCAAGTTCCCGCCCGCGGGAGTCGAGTAGCCGGAACCCGAGCGCCTGGGCGAACCCGGCTCCGCCGTCGTTGGTCGCGCTTCCGCCGATGCCGACGATGAACTTCCGGTGGCCGGCCTCCAGCGCCGCCCGGAACAGCTCACCGACGCCGTAGGTCGTCGTTCGCAGCGGGTCGCGCTCGTCTGCACGCAGCAGCGCCAGCCCCGACGACCTCGCCATCTCGATGACCGCCGTCCGCCCGTCGCCCATCGACCCCCACTGGGCGTCGATCGGCCGGCCGAGCGGGTCTGTCACCCGGCTCGTCACGATCCGCCCGCCGCTGCTGTCGACGAGCGCCTGCAGCGTGCCGTCGCCGCCATCGGCAACCGGCACGACGACCGTCACGGCGTCGCTCGCCGCCCGGCGCACGCCCGACTCAATGGCGTGGGCCACCTCCAGGGCGGTGAGGCTTCCCTTGAAGCCCTGAGGGGCGATCACGACCTTCATAGATTCGGCCTCATCGCTTCCACGGCCCGGCGATTATATGAGCGGGCCATTGGTAAACTGCCGGGGCCCCCCAGCAGACGACTCAAACGTAACGGCCAGAAAGGCCAGCTATTGCCGCCAGGCCGACTGCCAGCGAACGCCTCCATCGACGACCTGAAGCGTGCAGCCGTCGACGAGATCGACCGCCACGCCGACGAGATAGTGCGGGTATCCCAGCGCATCCTCGCGGCGCCAGAGACCGGATTCCGTGAGGCGAAGACGGCCCGGCTGGTCGCCGCGACGTTCACCCGCCTGGGGATCCCGTACCGGGAGGGGATCGCGGTCACCGGTGTCATCGGCCGTATCGGCGCGTCGAACGCCGCGGTCAACGTCGCCGTGATGGGCGAGCTCGACTCGCTGATCGTCGCCGCCCACCCCAACGCCGACCCCGACACTAGTGCTGCGCACGCCTGCGGCCACCATTGCCAGATCGGCAGCATGCTCGGCGTGGCGTACGGCCTGTCGCTCTCCGGTGTGGCCGACCACCTGGGCGGCGCCGTCACGTTCATGGCGGTTCCCGCCGAGGAGTACATCGAGCTTGAGTGGCGCTCGAACCTGCGGGACTCGGGGAAGATCGAGTTCCTCGGGGGCAAGCCCGAGCTGGTCCGGCTCGGCGAGCTCGATCACGTTCAGATCGCCATGCTCACGCACACGTCGTCGGACTACGAGGGCTTCAGCGTCGGCAACACGAGCAACGGCATGGTCGGCAAGGTCGTGCGCTTCCACGGCACCGCCGCCCATGCGGGAGGGCGGCCGCACCTCGGGATCAACGCCCTGAACGCGGCCCACGTCGCCCTGGCGAGCATCCACGCCCAGCGAGATACCTACCGCGACCAGGACACGGTGCGAATCCATCCGATCATCACGAAGGGCGGCACGGTGGTGAACGCCGTGCCCGACGACGTCCGGATCGAGACGTATGTGCGCGGTGCCTCGGTGCCGGCAATCGTCGATGCCAGCGGGAAGGTCGACCGGGCGCTTCGGGCGGGCGCGCTCGCGGTCGGCGGCTCGGTCTCGATCAAGACTCTGCCCGGCTATCTCCCGATGCGCCAGCATCCCGGCCTGACCGAGATGTTTGCCGCGAACGCGAAGAAGCTGGTCGAACCCGAGAAGGTCGTGAAGGGCGGCCACAACGGCGGGTCGACTGACATGGGGGACATCTCCCACGTCGTCGCAACCATTCATCCGCTTGTCGGCGGGGCCGCGGGGGTCGCCCACACCGAGCACTACCTGATCACGGACTACTCGCTGGCGGTGACCAGGGCGGCCAAGGCGATGGCGATGACGGTGGTCGACCTGCTGTCCGGTGGCGCGGCGGGCGCCCAGCGCGTGCTCGGCGGGTACCGGCCGGCGATGACAAAGGCGGACTACCTGGGGCTGATGAGGGGCATGCTCTCCGACCGGACGTATACGGAATGAGGCCGTGAGCCGCTAGAGATGAACGCGAACAACCACGCCGGGCTCAAGGGTGCGGCGTTCCGGGCCATCGACCACGCGCGGCAGGACATCATCGGGGTGGCGCAGGCCGTGTTGGCGACACCGGAGGTCGGTTTCGAGGAAGAGAAGACCTCAGCCTTCGTGGCGTCGAAACTGGAGTCCTTGGGATTGGCGGTCCGCCGGAGGCTGGCGATCACGGGCCTGAAGGCCGTGAGGCGCTTCGCCGCGGCGAGCCCGACCGTCGCAGTGATAGGAGAGCTCGACTCGGTCCGGGTACCCGGGCATCCCGGCGCCAACCCCGAGACCGGCGCCGCCCATGCGTGCGGTCACCACGCCCAGCTTGGCATCCTATTCGGAGCGGCCGTGGGCCTGAGCATTCCCGAGCTTTCCGGCCCGCTGGCCGGCTCGGTCGCGTTCGTCGCGACGCCTGCCGAGGAGTTCATCGACGTCGCCCGCCGGCTGGCCAGGCGAGACGCAGGCGAGCTCCAGTTCCTGTCAGGGAAACAGGAAATGGTCCGGCTCGGCGCGTTCGACGACGTCGACATGGCGATGCTCGTGCACACGAGCTCGGAGGAGCCGGCGGGACGCTTCATCGTCGGCGGCACCAGCAACGGCCACATCGTCCAGAGCGTCCGCTACACGGGCAGGGCGGCCCACGCCGGCGGGGCCCCGCACGATGGCGTGAACGCGCTCCAGGCGATGTCGGTCGCCATGACCGCGATCAACACGCAGAGGGAGACCTTCGAGGAGAAGGACGTCACCCGTGTGCACGGGATCGTGACGAAGGGCGGGACATCGGTGAATTCCGTGCCCGCCGAGGCCGTCTACGAAGGCCGTGTCCGCGGGCGTGACATGGCCGCGGTCGACAAAGTGGCCGCCCGTGTCGAACGGTGTTTCAAGGCTGGCGCCCTGGCGATCGGCTGCGACCTCGAGATCACCACCGTGCCCGGGTACATGCCGCTGCGGAACAACCCGCGCCTCGACGAGCTATTCGCCGCGAACGCCCGCTCGATCGCCGGCCCGAACTCGGTCGTGACCCAGCCGTACGACGAGACGCGTGGCGGCTCCACGGACATGGGCGACCTGAGCCACCTGCTGCCGGTGATCCATCCCTACGTGACTGCGGCCAGGGGCTCCGCGCACGGTGCCGACTATCTGATCGCCGACTACGACCTGGCCGTGATCCAGTCGGCGAAAGTTGTCGTTGCCACCGTGATCGACCTTCTCGCGGACGGGGCGCGGGCCGCGATCGAGGTCAAACAGGGTGTCGCGCCAGCGATGACCAGGACCGAGTACCTGCGGACTCAATCGGAGCGGAACAGGGTCGTCCGATACAGAGGAATATGAACACGGAAGACCAGCCGATCGTCTTCTCGGTCTGGTACGACTACATATGACCGTGGTGCTACATCGGGCTGGCGCGGCTCGACAGGCTTGGCAAGGAGTTCCCGATCGAGGTGAACCTCCGAGCCTACTTCCTGCACCCCGAGATCCCGCCCGAGGGGGAACTGCGGCGTAACCGGCCGTTCGAAGCCACGGGGCAGAAGCCACGCTGGCAGGCATACGCGGACGAGGAAGGCCTCGTCATGAGGCGGGCCGAACTGACGCCGTATACGAAGCTCGCGCAGAGCGTGACCGAGTACGCAAAGAGCTTCGGCAAAGCTGACGCGTTCCACCATGCCGCATATCGCGCGCTGTGGGAGGACGGCGCCAACCTCGGAGACCTGACGGTCCTGGAAAAGCTGGCTGTCGGGGTCGGCCTCAACTGGGCCGACCTCGGGCCACGGCTAAGGGCCGGTGTATACGACTCGATCATCGAGAAGCAACACGACGAAGGCATCCGGATCGGAGTCGAGGGTGTGCCGGCGTTCGTGGTCGACCGGCTCTTCTACTTCAGCGGCGCGCAGCCGATGGAGATGTTCCGGCTGGTGGCGAAGCGGGCCCTGGACGCCCGCAGAAGCGAAGACTCGGTCGGGTAGGGGGCGCCCTGGCGACCGCCGGGCGGTCAGCTCCGCGGGGCGCCCGCGCCAGCCGCGGCTGAGAGCTCTCTCACGCGCCGCCGCACCCCCTCGGCGACGTCGTGGTACTCGTCTGCCACCGCGTCGCTCACGAGTACGGTCGGCTTCTCCTGGTTCCGGTATTCGGGGCGCATCTCGAAACGTCCAAGGAACGGCACGCCTGTTTCCTCAGCGAGCTCCTCGCCGGCGCCACGGCCGAAGATGTCGCCAGTGAAGTTCTCGACCACCCCGAGGACATCGAGGTTCAGCTTGCGGATCATGTTGATCGAGCGTTTGGCGTCGAGCTTGGCCAGCTCCTGTGGCGTGGTGACGACGACAAACCCGTCGAGGTTCAGCGTCTGCATCACCGTGAGGGGAGCGTCGGAGGTGCCGGGCGGAAGGTCAACGACCATGTAGTCGAGCTCGCCCCACTCGGTCATCATCAGGAACTGGTTGATGGCGTTGTGGATCATCGGCCCGCGCCAGATCGTCGCTTCTTCCTCGTCCTTCTGAAAGAAGGCCATCGACATCACTTTGACGCCGAAGCGGGACGATGGAGTGAAGGTGTTGGTCTGCGGGTCCTGAGTGGGCGGCTCGGATATTCGAAGCACACGGGTCACGTTGGGACAGTCGATATCGCAGTCAAACAGCGCGACCCTGGCGCCTTCCTGTGCGAGCGTAACGGCCAGGTTGACGGCGACCGTGGTCTTGCCGACCCCGCCCTTTCCGCTGTAGACGCCGATCTTGTGCTGGATGCGGCCTAGCTTGTCGCCGATCCGCTTGCGCTGCTCGAAGTTGGCGCGGATCTGGGCCAGCCGGGCCTCTTCCTGCGGAGTGAGCTTCCGGCGCTGGGACGGATTGGTCATCGATCAGTCGATGCCCAGGAGCTTCTTGCCGTCCTCGGAGATCCGGTCAGGCGTCCAGGGTGGGTCGAAGACGACGTTGACCTTCACGTCCTCGACGTCGTCGATCTCGGCGATCCGCCACTCCGCCTGCTGACCGATATATGGCCCCATGCCGCACCCGGGGGCCGTGAGGGTCATGTCCACCTCGACCTCGTTGGCATCGTTGACATCGACCCGATAGACGAGTCCGAGGTCGACGATGTTGACGGGGATCTCAGGGTCGTAGACGTCCTTGAGCGCCTCGAGCACCTGGTCCTTCGTGAGTTTGTTCATCCTCCGATTGTAGCAACGGGCGCGATACTCGAAAGGCTCACTTCCGACAGCGAGTAGGACCACGGGAACGCGATCGCTACGCCCGCCTCGCAGGGCAGGCTGGGCTTCGCCGGTATCAGTGTTCGCCTACGGGAATGCCCGCCGGTACTACGGCGCGGTGTTCCTCAGCTTCACCGCGCTCGCCATCCAGATGCTCGCCCGTGGCTGGATCATCCAGCGCGACACAGGCGCGCCGCTTCTCGTGGCGCTGGTCCCCGTCATGATGATGGGCCCCTCGCTGTTCCTGTCCCTGTTCGGCGGCGTGCTCGCCGATCGCGTCAGCCGGAAGCGGATCATGCTGGCGGCAGAGGCCGCCAATCTGGCCGGCTTCGGAGTGCTCGCCGCCCTCGTCGTGGCGGATGTGGCAGTCACGTGGCACATCCTGGCCGTGACCATGTTCAACGGCGTGACGACTGCGTTTTCGATGCCTTCCCGGCAGGCGATGGTGGCCGGGATCGTGCGCCGCCACGAAGTCCCGGTCGCGATCGGAGTGCAGGCGGTCACGTTCAACCTGTCGCAGATCATCGGCCCGGGCGTGGCGGGTGTCCTGATCACGCAAGCCGGCGTCGGAGTCGCACTGGTGGCCAGCGCCGTGATGATCGTGCCTGTCCTGTTCCTGTACGCGCAAATGCGGCCCCAACGACGCGAGCTGGAGTTGCGAATGCGACCACGAGGACCGGTATTGCGAAACCTGGGCCAGGGGCTCCGCTACGTGGCGACCGATCCGTTCATGCGCTGGCTTCTGGCGCTCGGTTCGGTCGTGACCGTCACGCTTGCGGCATGGCAGGCGGTCCTCCCGACCGTTGCGGACGAGGTGCTCCATGGCGGCGCGGGGCTCCTCGGCACCCTGACGCTGGCGGGCGGCGTCGGCGGACTGATCGGCGCGTTCGCGGTTGCGGGCCTGGGCAATCGGGTCCGCTTCGTGCGGATCGAGATGGCGGGGGCTCTGGGGTGGGCGGTCGCCATCGCCGTCTTCGCGGTCTCGCCGGTCGTGGCGGCGTCGGTCGCGATCGCGGTCGTCGCCGGGATCACCAGGGAGCTGTTCTTCGCGGCCAACTTCGGCGCCAGCCAGGTCGCCACGAGGGACGAGTTCCGCGGGCGTGTCATGAGCGCCCGGGGGGTGATGTTCGGGCTACAGCCCATCGGGGCACTCGCGCTCGGCGCCGTCGCCGAGTTCGCGGGCGTACGACCGGGACTCATCCTGCTTGCCACCAGCGGCGCCGCATCGGTGCTCGTCGTGCACCTGCTGCTCTATCGCCGGTCTTCTGAGCCTAGCGTGCCCTCGCCCGAGGCTCGGCCTTCGCCCTGATCTCTTCCTGTGCCTGATCGACCTGCAGCTTGCGAAGGTCGGTGATCTGGTCGCGTAGCACGGCCGCCTTCTCGAACTCAAGGTCGCGCGCCGCCGCTCGCATCTGTGACTCCAGGTCCTTGACGAGGCGGGCTAGCTCATCCTTAGGCAGCTCCGGGCCCGCCTTTCCCGGCAACGCTACGCCGTACTCCGGCTTCTCCTCCGCGATCATCCGTACCCGCTCCGTGATGTCGCGGACCTCCTTGATGATCGACTGCGGGTTAATGCCGTGCGCCACGTTGTGGGACTCCTGCAGCTCCCGACGCCGCCTCGTCTCGTCGATAGCTGCCTGCATCGAGTCGGTGACTTTGTCGGCATACATGATCACGTGGCCATTGATATGGCGAGCCGCACGTCCCATGGTCTGGACGAGCGAGGTGTTCGACCGGAGGTACCCCTCCTTGTCGGCGTCGATGATCGCCACCAGGCTGACCTCCGGGAGGTCCAGTCCCTCTCGCAGTAGGTTGATGCCGACCACGACGTCGTAGACCCCCAGCCTCAGGTCCCGCAGGATCTCCGTGCGCTCGAACGTCTCGATCTCCGAGTGCAGGTAATGGGTGCGGACGCCCATCTCCTTCAGGTAGTCGGCGAGCTCCTCCGCCATGCGTTTCGTGAGCGTCGTCACCAGTACGCGTTCCTTCGCCTTTACCCGCGCCTGGATCTGTTCGAGCAGGTCGTCGATCTGCCCCTTCGTCGGCTTGATCTCGACCGTCGGGTCGACCAGGCCGGTCGGACGGATCACCTGCTCGACACGGCGCTGCTCGTGCTCGGCCTCGTACGGCCCTGGCGTCGCCGATACGTAGACCATCTGGTTGACCTTCTCCTCGAACTCGGCGAACGACAGGGGACGGTTGTCGATTGCCGAGGGTAGGCGGAAGCCGTACTCGACGAGGACGGTCTTGCGGGCGATGTCGCCGTGGTACATGCCGCGTATCTGCGGCAGCGTGATGTGCGACTCGTCGATGAAGATCAGGAAGTCCTTCGGGAAGTAGTCGATCAGGGTCCATGGCGTGCTGCCCGGCTGGCGGCCGCCCAGGTGCATCGAGTAGTTCTCGATCCCTGCGCAGTACCCCGCCTCGCGCAGCATCTCGATGTCGTAGCGGGTCCTCGACTCGAGCCGCTGCGCCTCGAGAAGCTTGCCGTCGGTGCGCAGCACGCCCAGCCGCTCCTCCAACTCCCGCTCGATTCCCGCGAGCGCCTGCTTGAGCCGGTCCTCCGACGTCACGAAGTGCTTGCCGGGGAATATGTCGATCTGGTCTCGCTCGCTGAGCATCTCGCCGGTCAGCGGATCGAGCACGACGATCTTCTCGACTTCGTCGCCCCAGAACTGGATGCGGACCGCCAGGTCCTCGTAGGCCGGCATCAGCTCGAGCGTGTCGCCCCGCACCCTGAATCGCCCGCGGGCGAGGTCAAAGTCGTTGCGCTCGTACTGCATGTCGATCAGCCGCCGGACGACCCGGCTGCGGCCCGTGGAGTCGCCCTTCGCCACGTTGAGGACGAAGCTCATGTACTCCTCGGGCTGGCCGAGGCCGAAGATGCACGACACCGAGGCGACGATGATGACGTCCCGCCTGGTCAGCAGGGCGCGAGTGGCAGCGTGCCGGAGCTTGTCGATCTCGTCGTTGATGTCGGCCTCTTTTTCGATGTAGGTATCGGTCCGCGGCACGTAGGCCTCGGGCTGGTAGTAGTCGTAGTAGGAGACGAAGTACTCGACCGCGTTCTCCGGGAAGAACTCCTGGAACTCGGTCACGAGCTGAGCGGCGAGGGTCTTGTTGTGCGCGATCACGAGCGTCGGCCGCTGGCTGCTCTCGATGACCCCGGCCATCGTGAAGGTCTTGCCGGAGCCGGTGACCCCGAGCAGGGTCTGATGTTTGAGGCCTTCCCTGACGCCTGCCGCAAGCTGTTCGATCGCCTGCGGCTGATCGCCGGTCGGCCGGAACTCGGAGACGATCCTGAAGGGTGGCATCGAACGCCCGCCTAGCGCCCGCGGAACAGTCCCAGGAACCTGTCCTCGTACTCGTCGAACACGCCCCACCGCTCCAGCTCGCGATGGACGACCGAAGGATCGAGCTCCCCCCGCCGCGCTTGCTCCAGCATCGACTCGATGCGACGTCGTGCGTCCTCAGGCACGCCGCCCTTGGACTCAAGTAGCCCCATGCTGCGAAGCTCGTTGAAGTTGCTACGGGCCGACGAGTTCGTCAGCTCGAAGATGAACTTCATCAGCGAGACATCCCACAGATCGTCGACGCCGTGGATGACGGCCTCCAATGCGCGCTTTTCCCGGTCGAGTGAGTCCATGATCCTGGCGGCGACCTCCTCCGCACGGCCGGACACGAAGTTCGTTCCGGCATGCTCGTTGCGATAGGTGTAGAGCAGGCCCGGGGCGGCTGGCCCGTACTCCCGCATCAGGTACTGGAGGTAGCGCGAGGCGTTGTCGCTGAACCCTTCCAGCCGCGACAGGTAGTAGGGCGTCACAACCTGTGGCCGCTCGGCGCGGACGACGCCATCCCGCACGACCGTCTCGTCCTTCGGTCCGCCGATGTCGAGGTCGGCGTACACCGGACGGCTGATCAGGTGGTACTTGATGATCGTCTGGCCGAAGGTGGCCAGCGCCTGTTGGGGGGGACGCACCACGTGGGTGTTCCGGACCGCGTCCTCGATCCGGGCGTCCCGTTCTCGATCCTGCATCAATTCAGTCTATCTGACGGTACGGGAAACCGGACACGCCGCGGCACGAGACAAGCAGCATAGAATACCGGCGGAGGTCCCGATTTGGCGAAGCTGCGCATCATGGTCTCCCGGCACTCGGCGTTCTACTCGCCGCTGATCGGGGCGATCGCAGGCGGTTTTCTCAAACAGGAGGGCTTCGACTGCACGTACGCGGTCGTGCCTCCTGGCAAGAGTGTGCAGGACCTGATCGGGGAGGGCCAGATCGACGTGGCGCAGTCGGCCGTGTCAGGCAGCTGGTCGGCCCTTGAGAAGGGCCAGCTGCCGAAGGCGGTCCACTTCGCCCAGATCAACGAGCGCGACGGGTTCTTCATCTGCGCGCGCAAGGCCGATCCCGGTTTTGGGTGGTCGAAGCTCGCGGGCGCCCACGTTGTCGTCGACGGTGTAGGGCAGCCCCTGGCGATGTTCAAGTACGCCTGCTACCGCATGGGCCTGGACTACACGAAGATCAATGTCATCCATGCGGGTGGCCCCGACGAGATGGACCAGGCGTTCCGCCGCGGGACCGGCGACTACGTGCACCTGCAGGGTCCGTATCCGCAGCAGCTCGAGAAGGAAGGCATCGGCCACGTCGTGGCGTCGGTCGGCAAGGCCATCGGGCCGGTGGCGTTCAGCAGCGTGATCGCCAGCCGCGAGTGGCTGAAGTCAGACGCTGCGAAGGCGTTTACGCGGGCGTACCGGAAGTCGAGGAAGTGGGCCAACGAGGCCGACCCGACGGCGATCGCGAGAGCGGAGCGGGAGTACTTCCCGAAGATCGACCCCGGCGTGCTGGCGGACACGGTCCGTTTCTACCAGCAGCTGGGGGCATGGGGAGGCGACATCGCGATCCCGCGGGCCGCGTACGAGGTGGCCCTCGACGTCTTCCTGCACAGCAAGGTAATCACGAAGCGCCACCGCTACGACGACGTGGTGGCCGCGCCTCCGGCGTAGCGCTCCGTTACCGGGCGTTCGCCCGCCGGGCATGGCCGGTCGTGTCGTTGCTCAGACGCGGCAGACGACGAGGTACTCGGTGCTGCCGGCTTCGAACGGGGCGCCCTTGAAGTCGCCGAACTCGTCGACGATCCGCAGGCCGGCCCGCCGCAGCATCAAGCCGAGCTCCCGCGGGAACAGGTACCGCAGCCGCACGTCGAGATAGACCTTCCGCGTTACGACGCCACCTTCGTCGAGCTCTTCGATGATCTGGAGCCCGTCGTTGGTCTGAGCGTCGGTGTCGAAGCGGTCGAGGGCCCACAGGAGACATCGACGGCCGTTCGCCGGGTTCACGATCTCGTCCCAGAAGAACGGCGTCTGGCTGTCGTCGTCGAGCATCTGCCGGTCAGGCACGAACACGTTGAGGGCCAGGCGCCCGCCAGGCGCGAGGTGGCGCCGCGCCGCATCCAGAGTCGCCCGTTGGTCGTCGGCAGTCTTCGCCAGTAGCAGTGTGCGGGCGGGGATCGTCACGAGCTTGAAGCGCCGCCCCAGGTCGAGCGTCCGCATGTCGGCTTGGACCAGCTCCAGCCTGCCGGGCAGCCGCCCCCTTATGCGGCTGCGCGCGGCCTTCAGCATCTCGGGCGAGGCGTCGATGCCGACGATGTCGATCCCCGCCCGTGCTGTCGGGATTGCGATGCGCCCGGTCCCTACGCCGATTTCGAGGACCGGGCCTCCCGAGCGGCGCGCAAGGTCTACGTAGAAGTCGACCTCCGCGGGGCCTTCCGTCGAATAGACGACGTCATACCACTCGGCCCAGGCGGCGTAGTTCATCCGGAGCGGGCCGGCGGCAGGTTACCTGGACGCGGCCGCGAGTACCTCGTCCGGGAAGTCCGCGTTCGTGTAGACCTTCTGGACGTCGTCCAGGTCCTCAAGTGACTCCAGGAGGCGAATCGTCTGCTGGGACTTCGCGGCGTCCAGCAGAAGAGTTGTCTTCGGGACCATGGCGAACTCCGCCGATTCGACCTTGACGCCAGGCTTCCGCTCGAGGAACGTGCGCAGCTTCGCGAGGTCGGCGCGGGTCGCCGTGAACTCGATCGCGCTTTCGTCGATCGCAAAGTCCTCGGCTCCGGCGTCGACCGCCTCGAGGGCGAGGTCGTCCGCCTTCGCTCCGGACAGCGTCACCCGCACGGTGCCCTTGGTCTCGAAGCCCCAGGCGACCGCCCCGGACTCGGCCAGGTTTCCGCCGGCTTTGGAGAATCGCGAGCGGATTTCCGACGCCGTACGGTTCCGGTTGTCGGTCAGCGCCTGTACCAGGATCGCCGCGCCACCGGGAGCGTATCCTTCGTACAGGACCTCCTGAAGCTGCTCGCCTCCGCTGTCGGTCCCCGCGCCCTTCTTGATCGCCCGGTCGATGTTGTCGTTGGGCATGTTCGAAGCGCGGGCGTTGTTCACGGCCAACCTGAGGCGGAAGTTCATTTCGGGGTCGCCGCCGCCCTCGCGCGCCGCGACGATGATCTCGCGGGCCAGCTTGGTGAACAGCGCACCGCGCCGCTGGTCGGTGACCGCCTTCTTGTGCTTGATCGTGCTCCACTTGGAATGGCCAGACATGCATCGATGGTATCAGCGGCGAATCTGGCCGGTCAAAGAGCTGTAATGCTGGCGCAGTGCATCATTCTGAGAAGGAGTGGGCAGGAATGACAGGCAGTGGAGCGGGCAGACTGAGTGGGAAGGTAGCCCTGATCAGCGGTGGCGCGCGAGGGATTGGCGGCGCCTGTGCGGCCCGCTTCGCTGCTGAGGGGGCGACTGTCGTCGTCACCGATCTCCTCGAGGAGCTCGGGCGCAAGACGGTGGCGCAGATCCGACGAGATGGCGGCACAGCCGATTTCATGCGACTTGATGTGACCGACGAGGCCGGGTGGAGGGAGACGGTTCGCGAGGTCAGCGGGCGCCTTGGCCATATCGACGTTCTGGTCAACAACGCCGGGATTCAGATCGCTCGGCGCTCGTTCTTCGAGGTGACGCTCGACGACTGGGAGAAGGTCATGGCGGTCAACGCCACCGGAGTCTTTCTCGGCTCGAAGGCGCTTGCTCCGGTGATGAGGGCGCAGCGATCGGGCTCAATTGTGAACATCTCATCGATATCGGGGCTGGTCGGGATCTCCGCGAGTGCCGGCTACGCCGCCTCCAAGGGCGCGGTCAGGATCTTCACCAAGTACCTCGCCGTCCAGCTCGCGCCGTATCACGTCCGGGCGAACTCGATCCACCCTGGCGGCGTTCTGACCGACCTCACCGCCGCTTCCTACGCTGACCCGGCAGTGATGCAGCGCAACATCGAGCTCCACCCGCTTGGACGGGTCGGCACCCCGGACGACATCGCTTGGGGCGCGCTATATCTCGCGTCGGACGAGTCGGCATGGGTCACCGGATCGGAGCTCGTGATCGACGGCGGCTACACGGCCCGCTGAGCCGCTCGAACGACCGCTCTCGGACCGGCGACGGCTAGCGCAAACCCTCGGGAAGGTCGACCTCGATCACGCCGCGGTCGACGTCAACATCGAGGATCACGCCCGCGAGGGCGGGTACGAGGACCTCGGACCCGTCGGCACGCACTACGTAGACGTCATTGCTGCCGGTCTCAAGGATCTCGGCCACGACCCCCAGATCCTCGCCGCCAGTGGTAACGACCTTCGCCCCAATGATCTGGTAGTGGTAGTAGGTCCCCGCCGGGGGTCTTGGCAGGGCGGAGGCGTCCACTTCAACGGGCGCTCCCCGCAACGCCTCGGCGTCCTCCTCGGTGTCGATCGACGCCAGCTTGAGCACCGCCGTCTCACCGGCCGTTCTGACGTTTTCGACCTCGAATCGGACGCCGCCGATGTAAACACGGCTACCGGGCGCGAAGCGGTCGGGACCAGCGGAATGGCGGGCGACGGCTACGCTGCCGTCAAAGCCCCACGGACGGCGGACTCTCCCGACCTCGACCCGCGGGCCAGGCTTGCCGGCGACGGCCTAGTCGATCTCCAGGACCGCTCGGGTCCGGTGTTTGACGGCGGCGACCCGGATCAGGGCACGGATCGACTGCGCAACTCGCCCGCCGCGGCCGATCACCTTGCCCTTGTCGTCGTCGGAGACCTTCAGTCGGAGCACGGTGCGATTGCCACGCGACTCCTCGATTACCTCGACAGCGTCCGGGTTTGTGGCGAGCGCCTTGGCGATGTACTCGACCATCTCGCGCATGGCTGGCCTACTTCGACTTGACCGGCTGGAGGATGCCGGCGATTCGCAGGAGCGGAGCGACGCCCTCGGACGGCTGGGCGCCGTTCTTGATCCACCTTGTGGCCTTTTCCGAGTCCACCTTGATCGCCGGGGGCTGCTGCATCGGGTCGTACGTCCCGATCTGCTCGATGATGGCGCCGTCCCGGGCGGCCCGCTGGTCGGCCACGACAATTCGGTAGTAGGGGCGGCCCCGGGCGCCGACCCGGCGCAGGCGAATCCGAACCATTCTCAAGACTCCGTTCGCTGGACCACGAGAAGCTCGGCCGGCGGGCCGGCAGGGTACGTCCTGGTGACGCGATCTCGATGACCAAGTGTAGCACCGGCCGCCTGTGCCAAAGCTATACTCGAAGCTGCGATGCGGGTGAGGGTGCTCTTCTTCGCGGGACTGCGCGAGCGCGCGGGCGCGCCGTCGGCTGACCTGGAACTCCCCGTGGGGGCCACAGTGGAAACCGCGATGGATTCCGCGCGTCGTGCGACGCCCAGGCAATGGAAGGTCACGACTCGCATCATGACCGCGGTCAACGAGGAATACGTCCCGGTCACGCACGAGCTCAAGGACGGCGACGAGCTCGCCCTCATCCCCCCCGTCAGCGGGGGCACATCGATCCCGTCCGACCACGTCGAGATCACCACGAGCAGTCTCGATCCGCTGGCGTTCTCAGCCCGGGTGAGGGACGACACCGATGGGGCGATCGTGACCTTCGAGGGCGTCACTCGCAATCACAACGAGGGGAGAAAGGTCCTGTACCTCGAGTACGAGGCGTATCGCCCGATGGCCGATCGCAAGATCGCCTAGCTCATCTCCGAGAT
>Ga0233424_10001865_pt1 | contig 16650 bp, 17 predicted proteins | sample Watercolumn_Towu_FD_181011 | JGI IMG/M metagenome (GOLD analysis project Ga0233424, IMG submission 181011) | Freshwater microbial communities from Lake Towuti, South Sulawesi, Indonesia - Watercolumn_Towuti2014_125_MG | ecosystem: Environmental > Aquatic > Freshwater > Lake | place: Indonesia...
GTAAGTTGTGCGTTTCTTCCGTGTGGACCGCAGTCATGTAGCAGAAAGACTCACGTCGCTCATGCACGAAGCTGCCGCGGCGAAGAAATTTGAGCGTGCAGGAAAATTGCGCGATACGCTCACGTACCTTGCCTCACTCGATGAGCAGCAGATTGTCTCGGGAACCTCCGGAGAAAATACCGATGCCTTAGGGGTCGCTCTCCTCAAAGGAAAAACACAGGTCGTGATCTTACAGGAGCGCAATGGAAAAGTGGTCGGCGAGCGAAGTCTGGTGCTCTCCGGCGGCGCGGAAAGTATGGCATCCGTGCTCACCCAATTCCTGCCACAGTACTATGCGGGAGAAGCATGCATTCCCAATGTCATTCTCTGTAGTGAGGAACCTGAAGATCGTACCCTCCTTGAGGAATGGTTTCGCACTCGTGGGAAACGCACCGAGATTCATGTTCCTGAGCGTGGGAAGAAATCGAAACTTCTTCTTATGGCAGAAGAAAACGCTTTGGAGAAAGTAAATCTGCAACTTGCGAAGTGGGAAGCGGAAGAAGTAAAAGTGGAGCAGGCGCTTTCTGAGTTACAACGGATCCTCGAGCTTCCCTCCAAACCCAAACGCATCGAGTGCTACGACATCTCGCACCTCGGCGGAACAGAGACGGTTGGAAGCATGTCCGTGTGCATCGATGGGAAAGCGCGCAATGACCAGTATCGTTCATTCACCATTCGCACAATGCGCAAAGGAGATATTGATGACTACAAAGCTCTGAAGGAAGTGCTCCTTCGACGCCTGAGACATCTCACGGAAGGGACAAAGGAATGGCTGAAGCAGATTCCGATTGCGCTCGAGAAGAAAGGGAAACGCTATGTCACCGTGCACCCTGCGCTCGAGGGAACATATGCGGAACGTGGTTTTCGCTACGTGCGCATCATCCCAAAAGAACTCAAAAAGAAAGTCGATGATGAATCGATTGTCATGGTCCTGGAAAAGAAAGAAAAACCCGATCCCTCTCTCACGACGAAACCCGATCTCCTCGTTCTCGATGGTGGAAAGGGGCAGCTCTCGGTCGGAAGAGAGGCACTTGCTTCTGTAAAGCTGGACATTCCACTCATCTCCCTCGCAAAACAGGAGGAAGAAGTCTTCATTCCAGGACGTTCTCATGCTCTTCCCTTCCCCAAAGATTCTGAAGGGAAGTTTCTCCTCATGAGACTCCGGGATGAAGCACATCGCTTTGCCAATCGGCATCGTGAAAAACGTCTGAAGAAAGCCATGATTTCGTAAAAAGTTCTCTGCGCTTGCTCCAAAGAAAAGAGAGAGTACAATCGAAAGTCCTATGCGTAAGCTTAATTTTCTCCTCGGCGCCCTCGGTGGCATCTTCGGCGGACTCCTTTTAACGAACAAGAAACTGCGCAAAGACTTACGTACTGCGGAAGATCCCTCAGAAGCTGCGAAGATTCTCGGGAAGGAGCTCCACCGCGGAGGCAAGGAAATGGCAAAGGAAGCAAAGCTGTGGCTCGAGAGTGAGAAGACTCAGAAAGGGATCAAGAAGTGGAAGCACTACTTAGGGAAGCAGTGGCAGGGCATTTCGCATGAAGCCGAACACATTGCAGCCTCTGCAGCAAAATCTGCGAAGCACAAGGCAGAGGATGCCTACGAGAAAGCGCGGGAGACGATCGAGCGGAAGATGCATTGATAATGTTTATGTCATGCTGAGCGGAGCGACGCTGAGCTTTTAGCGAAGCGGAGCGCAGACGAAGCACGTAGCAAGGTGCATGCTTCGTCTTCGGTCTCGCTGCGCTCGACCTACGCTCAGCATGACACACGCCCGCCCTCGTCGGAATTTATTCCGGCGAGAGGAATTCTATCTCCTCGGCCCGCCCCGAGGCGGATATGGCTGAAAGCCTTCGGGGGGTGACGTCATTTTCTTGAGCGACAGGCGTGTCTTCCCTTCAACGGCATCATATTCCACAACTTTCGCCTGTAATTCCTGACCCACCTTCACGACATCCTCCACATTCTCTGTCCGCTTCCACTGCAGTTCCGAGATGTGGATCATGCCGTCCTTCCCACGGAGGAATTCGACGATCGCACCGACTCCCGGGATGATCCTCACAACTTTCGCGTCATACACCTTCCCGACTTCCGGCTTCGCAACAATCCCCTGAATCCATTCCTTCGCTTTCTGCATCGCTTCTCCGTTCGTGGAGGTCACGAAGATGAGACCGCTATCCTCAATATCAATCTCGACTCCCAGTTCCCCCGTAATTTTCTGAATCGTCTCTCCTCCTTTTCCAATGACAAGGCGAATGTCGTCAGGATCGATCTGGATCGTTTCAATCCGCGGTGCGTACGGACTCATCTCTTTTCGGGCTTCCGGCAGCGCTTTCAGCATTGTTTCAAGAATGGATAGACGCCCAACGCGCGCACGCTCGAGTGCTTCATCAAAGACATGATCAGGGAGACCCTTAATCTTGATATCCATCTGAATCGCCGTGATCCCCTTCGCAGTTCCGGTGACCTTGAAGTCCATATCTCCGCCAAAATCTTCTTCATCCTGAAGATCGGAGAGAATGACGTATTTATCCTTTGTTTCATCGGAGATAAGACCAAGGGCAATGCCCGAAACAGGAGCAGCAATCGGAACCCCTGCGGCCATCAATGCGAGAGTGGACCCACATGTTGCCGCCATAGAGGAGGATCCGTTACTTTCCAAAATTTCCGTGACGGTACGAATGGTATACGGGAAGGTTTCCTGATCAGGAAGGACAGGCTCGAGTCCGCGCTGCGCGAGATTTCCATGGCCTATTTCGCGATTCCCCACCATGAGGCGGTTGCTCGTCTCCCCCACCGAGAACGGCGGGAAGTTGTAGTGGTGCATGTAGCGAAGTTCCCGCTCGCCTTCCATTCCCTCAACAAGCTGACGATCACCCGGAGCTCCTAGTGTGCAGGTCGTGAGACCCTGAGTCTCGCCACGCTGGAAGAGCGCAGATCCATGAACACGGTTTGGAAGGATGTCGACTCGTGCAGAGAGCGCACGGATCTCCTCCACTTTCCGTCCACTCATCCGTACACCTTCTTCCAAGACCAAACGACGTACCTCTCCTTTGATAATTTTATCGACAAGAGAAGCTCCGAAGCCTAAAAGTTTTTCTTTCTGCTCGTCATTATCCATTCTCAATTTTCCATTATCCATTTGTTCCTTGAGCTTTTCCTTCGCTCCATCCATAAGTCCTGTGAAGATGGCTCTCCGCTCAAGTTTGGGCATCGGCGTCTTGATCGCTTTTGTGATTTCCGGAAGAGCCCACGACTTCAAAAACTCATACGCTTCCTGGTGCTCGAATGGCGGATCGACGTCGAATTTCTTCTTTCCCGCTTCCTTCTGCACATCGACGAAGAAGCGCGCGATCTTCTGCGCCCACTTCTTCCCAAATTCAATCGCGCGATGAATGTCTGCCTCCGGGACCTGCTTTGCGCCCGCCTCGATCATCACGACACGCTCGAGCGAAGCGGTAACGAACATATCGAGGTCACTTTTGAGTAAAGCGTCCCTTGAGGGATTTAAGACTAACTCTCCTCCAATAAGTCCGACACGCACAGAGGCAATGGGTCCATCACATGGACAATCGGAGAGCGCGACAGCAAGATTTGCCGCATTGGCAGAGACAATGTCGTGTTCGTGTTCGAAGTCGTAGGAGAGAACGGTGCAGAAAACCTGGATATCGTTTCGTAGGTGCTTCGGGAACATCGGGCGAAGACCCCGGTCAATCACACGACCAAGGAGAACGTAATCATCCGCGGGGCGTCCCTCACGCTTGCGAAATCTGCTCCCGGCAATTTTCCCTCCCGCGTAGTACTTCTCCTGGTACACAAGTTGGAGAGGAAGGAAATCGACCCCCTCCCGGGGTTTCGCAGAAACCGTACAGTTTGCCATCGAGACGGTATCTCCCATTTGACAGAGCACAGTGGCATTCGCCTGGTTGCCGAGGAGTCCGGTACGGAACGTGATGCGCTGATCCCCGAGTTCGAGCGAATATTCGCGGTCGCTACCATGTGATGCAGACATAAGATGAAGAAGAAAGGATAAAACCCATCCTTCCTCCAATCATGCAGTCTTCCTCGAATGGATTCACATGCGAACCTTCGAATGAACTTGCCCTGAGCGGCAGCGAAGGGTCAAACGTAAACCCAGGAAGGAAGAATAGATGCGTTGGAGGGAAGGAGCTACAGGAAGAATACAGCCAATAAAACCCAAAGTACACACAAAAATATGTTTACTTCCTTAACTTATTGGCGTCTACAACTTTCTCGTATTCCTTGGGCTTGTGCAGCTTCAAGTAATTCAAAATCTTCCGTCGCTGCGCAACTTTGGCGAGGAGTCCGCGGCGGGCAGACTCATCTTTCACGTGTTCCTGCAGATGCTTTGCAAGGAGATCGATCTCGGTCGTGAGGATCGCAACCTGCACATGAGGAGAACCCGTGTCCTTCTCATGGATTCGGTGCTTGCCGATGAGCTTTTTCTTGACCGGACGGGTGAGCATTTTGGCATCCCATTCTACCAAGGCCCATTTTTTCTGGCAAGCCTTCTTGTCGTGGGCACCCCAAGGGGCGCCCCTACCTCCCTTACTTGCCTTACGTGCCTTACCCAATCATCACCCTTTTTACCTCTCCCATCTTCCCCCCATAGAATCTCTCCCCCACTTCTTTGAACCGCTTGGGGTCGCCTGTCGTGAGAAATTGCACTTTCCCACCATGGGAAAGATGTGAGGCATACTCCGGATGTCTCTCGAGATACTTCTTTAGCTTCTCTGCGACGATCAGAGGGGAATCCAGAACTTTGCACTTGCGTCCCATGTTTTGTTCAAAAAGATGACGCAGCGCTTCGTAATGGGTGCACCCCAAGATAAGGACATCGGGATTTGCAGACTTTACCGGCGCAAGATACGTGCGGAGAATTTTGCGCGTCTCCGGTTTTCGTTCATATCCCTCCTCTACAAGTGGAACGAGGAGAGGACATGCCTGCTGAATGACAGCAATCTCCGGTTTTAATTTTTTCAACTCTTCGATGTACGTCCCCGACTCGATTGTGCTCCGTGTTCCCACAACTGCGATGCGATTCGTCTTCGTAAGGGCCGCAGCTTCCTCCGCAAGCGGCCGCACAACACCAAGAATGTTACGAGGAATTGGGAATTGGGAATTGCCTTTCGGCCCTGAGCTCGAGGCCGAAGGGGGAATTGGGAATTGTTTAGAATTTGGTGCTTGCCTCTCGGCCCTGAGCTCGAGGCCGAAGGGGTGCTTAGTGCTTACTCGCAAGGCGGGTAGCCACTGCTGCTGCAATTCACGCAGTGTTTCCGCCGACGCCGTATTACATGCAAGCACAATGAGTGAACAGCCATACGAGAAGAGAGCGTCACAGCATTCCTTCGTATATTGCGTCACAATTTCGCGTGAACGATTCCCATAGGGAGTGCGCGCGCTATCCCCCAGGTAAAGAATATCGAGATCGGGTAAAGCCTTGAGAATAGCCCGGAGGACCGTTAAACCCCCAAAACCTGAATCGAAGACACCAAGCATAGAGAGCAGTCTAGCGTATGTTATCATCGAAGTTCTTTATAGGTGTTTCCCCCCTCATGCCCCTCGTCTCACCACTCCTGAAAGAGGCTGCATCCTATCTCCCCCGTGAGGAGGTGGAGACAGTGCGGCAGGCATACGAGTGTGCAAAGAGCATCTATGAAGGACCACTCATTATTCATGCAGAGAAAATCGCACGATCACTCCTCCATCTCCATCTCGATGCACGCACGATTGTCACAGCACTTCTGCAGTATGCTCACGCGAAGGAAGATATTCAGGAGATTGAAAAAAAATTTGGGAAAAAAGTCGTACGGACGATTTCTTCACTTGCAGTTCTCGAACGAGGTTCGGGGCGATCATCAACATACTCTGCTGCATACATCCGGAAAATGGCACTGGCGCTCTCCGAAGATGTGCGCGTTCTTCTCATTTGGCTTCATAACTGCCGGCACATGCTAGAGCAGTCTGTGAGTGACGATCAGAAGCATCAACGCGCTCTTGCGCGGGAAGTGCTCGATGTCTTCGCCCCCATGGCTGCGAGACTTGGTATGTACTCGCTCAAGTATAACTTAGAAACGCTTGCCTTCTCCCTCCTCTACCCGGAAGAGGCGGCAGATATTGATGCAGGATTAAAAGCGTTGCGACGAGAGCAGGGATCCTTCCTGAATGACAGCGCACGAACACTCAAACGTCTCTTCCTGCAGGAAGGAAGGCGGGCAGAAATTCTTGCACGGGAAAAACACCCCTTCAGTATCTTTCGCAAGATGCAGCAGAAAGGATGCTCTGCCATGACAGATCTTCACGATCTTTTTGGGCTTCGGATCCTCGTCGACAATGAAGAAGAGTGTTACCAGGTGCTTGGTATCATTCACCGGACCTATCGCCCCATTCTTCACCGCGTGAAAGATTACATTGCCTTCCCCAAGCCCAATGGATACCGATCCATTCATACAACAATTTTGGGTCTCAACGTGCGTGATCCATCGTTGCCCGTAGAAATCCAAATCCGCACACAGGATATGCACGAGAAAGCGGAGTACGGTATCGCAGCACACTGGAACTACAAAGAGGGAGGACGGGAGGATCCCACCCAACACAAGCTGTGGGAAGAGCGCATGCATGCACTCCGCAAACTCTCCTCCGCAACACAGGGAACAGAGGAAGCTCTGAGTGATATCCTCTCCGATCGCATTTACGTCCTCACTCCACAGGGAGATCCTATTGAACTTCCCAAAGGGGCAACTCCCCTCGATTTCGCCTTCCGTGTGCACACGGATATCGGTCTCTGTTTCAGAGCCGCAAAAGTGAATGGTTCGATCGCTCCCATCGATCAGATATTGGAGAACGGTGACATGGTCGAGATCGTGAAACAGAAGATTCCACGACCATCTTCCCAGTGGCTTCAGATCGTGCGGACAGGGGAAGCCAGATCAAAACTTCGTGGGTTCTTTCGTCTGGAAAAGCCTCTTCTCCCACTTGAGACTCGGTCTATCGAGCAAAAAGAGTGGCGACGGCAAGCGCTCCACATGAGTGCTCCGATCGTACATGCGAAAGAGGAACAGACTCTTGAGCTGGATGGAGACACCCTCCTCCCACACCGTTTCGCCAAGTGTTGCACCCCCAACGCAAGTCCCATAACGACTATCGTTGGCTTCATCACCCGCTCGGGAATGGTGAATATTCATAGGCGAAACTGCCGCATGCTCCACGACGCAAATCCTGACCGCCTTATCCAGGCACGGTGGTTGAAGGGTGCTCCTTCCCGCGCAGGCGGCCCTGCCCGCCGCCCGCCTGCCGGACGGGCAGGTAGCTCTGCCTAAGCAGAGCGAAGGCGGGTAAACACCATTTCCACCATCTTCTGATAGCGGAATTGCTCGTACGCGCGAGATCCTGGCTTGTGGAGTGAACGTAATTGCGTCCTCTCTGCTTCTGGCAAAGGTTGGAGAAGAGACGTGATCGCTTCTTCCATAGCTTCATCGGAAACGGTAATTTTCCACTCTTCCAAAAGTGCAGACATCCCCAGGCGAATCTGCAGACGCTTATGCGCACTGGGACGAAGTTCTTTGAGGAAATCTTCGGGAGATTTCTTTGTCTCCGTCAGCCACTGTGAAAGTGATGAGCCCATCTGCTCTAGCCGCCTCGCATGCTGCTCCAGGAGATCCCGTACTTCCGCATCAAGGAGTTCCGGAGCCAGATCTACTTTCGTATGCGAAGCAAGTACCTCGAGGAGTTTCGTCCCATCGGCATCATTCTCCTTCTCGATTTTCCCCGCTGCAGTCTGGATCTTCTTCCTATCAACCTTCACCTCAGGCTTTTCGACGAACGTTATCATGAGAGTGAGCGGATTGAGGTTTGTGAGCTCCACGCGTGGCGAAATGATCGGCTTCACCCCCTTTTTCTGCGCATCTTCCAATGCTTTCGGAAGGAGTTGATGAACAATTTCTTCCCGAATGCGCTCAGAGGAGAGGCGTTCCCGAAGAAGAGAGATAGGAGCGGTTCCAGGACGAAAACCAGGAAGCGAGAGAGTCTTCCCAAGCCCTTTGATGGCACTTTCTTCAGCTCCCTTGACCTCAGCGTCATCAAAAATAACGGTAGCTTGAGTTCTCGCCTGAGGAAGTTTCTTGAGAGTGATATTCACTGTAGAGAGATTATCATGAAAAAGAAGTGCGCGAAGGTTTGGGTCTTGTGGGTCCCAAACCTGAGCGCATCCTCTTGGAGAGGAGAGTTCGTGAGAGGAGAACCTATAGGTTCTCCTCTCACGCAAATGTCAATGCTTCCGGCCAGAAAATCAAAAGGACACCGAGTACTGCCATCAGCACTCCCCCGAAGATCATCGTGAATCTTCGATACTTCGTCGTGAATCCCGTCGCGTGCAATGTTGCAACGGCAATCCCAAAAATAATCAAATCATCAAGCATGTAGGTCAGAATGTAGAGCCCCAGATACATGTACCTCTCAACATGAGTGAGCGGATTAAAGGCAAGGATTTGCGTGAAAATTGCGGGAAGTCCCGCAGTACAGACAAGCTCAATGAGATTGACGGAGATCGCGAGAATAGAGACACCAAGAATCATCGCAGGCCACGTTGCTGCCTGCACAACACTCTTCATGCGGTCAATCGTTCTGGCGCGCTTCTGATAATCCGTGATCTTGCAGGTATTCGGGTCTTTCCCAAAAGCCTCATAGAGGTAGAACGATCCGCCGGCAATCGCCACAATCCCGATGATTTTCTGCACCCACTGGTTGTAGCCAATGAGGAGAAAGACATTGAGCCACGCTGCGATGAAGATGTAGTACATGGCTCCGGAGACGAGGAGGAATGTGCCGCCGATCACCCACACCTTCGTGAGCGAACGCGTATTAATGAGCAGTGTGAGGAGCGTAATGAGCACCCACATCGCGCACGGATTGAATCCGTCGAGCCCACCAAGAACGATCGAGAGCACAGGGAGCGAGAGATCTCGCAGATCCACTCTCCCCACAAACCAGAAATCGAAGATAAACTGTTCCTCATTGTAGTGGGCTTCACAGGGTTTACTGGGGTCTCCGCTGCAGGTGGACGATGATTCCAGGAGACTCTTCGCCCCTCTCCCCGCAAGAAATTCATCGAAGGTGATACACCCTCCGTCACGATCTTTGCATGCTTCATATGTTTCACGTACGCGCTGCCCCGTTGTCTCGTCCTTGTCGTATCCCTGAATGATATGTCCATCGAGGATGATCGTCGGCACTCCTTGCTGGAGTCCCGGCATTCTCTTCTGCACTTCAGCGAAGAGGAGTTGGCTCGGCTTCTCCATCACTTCGTAGTAGGCAACACTTGGAGCGCCCTCCCAGGCACTCATAAATGCCTTGAAAGCTGCACAATGCGGACAGCCTTCCCGCACGAAGACATGCATGATCTTCTCATCCACTTCACCGACATGCGCAAAGGCCGCGGGTGCTCCGAATGCAAGGAGAGTAACCGCAGAAGCAGCAAGAAGAAGGAATTTACGCATCAGTGTAGTATAGCACGAATGTGAGGATTTCTCAAGACCTGGCGGAGGAGGAAAGCCCCCCTCCGGAGGGGAACGCGGAGAGAACCGCTCTGGAAGAGTGCCCGTGCCTCAGCCAGTTTTGCAAGTTCAGACTCGAGAGGAGGTGTCATTTCGCGACGCACAGATTCTGCAAGCTGATCGATGTACCAGATGATGAGCGTCGCCTGCACTTTCTGCGAGAGCGCTGCCACCGGAACAATTTGCGCAATAGCACTACGCGCGATCCCGGGAAGCTCCGTACATTCCATGCGATACTCGATGCGCTCCGATTCATCCTCAAGCCAGGCAATCAGCCACTCTGCCTCCTGCTGAAATTCGCTCTTCGTTTCTGATGAGAGGATGTTCATCCCTTGCACATGCGTCAGGCGCGTTCGTACGCTGCCAATCACATCGCGGAAGAGTGAGAGAAGATGCGCCTTTTGAGGTTCACAAGAATCTGAAGCGAAAAGGGGCCCCGGAGAGAGGGCCAAAAAAATGAAAATGAGAGCCTGAATGTGGTAAGTAATCATGTGCCTCACTCGGGACAACCTTCGCTTCGCGAAGGTTGGTGCCGCCGCCTGGAATCGAACCAGGATGCTCTTGCGAGCAAGGGATTTTAAGTCCCTCGTGTCTACCATTTCACCACAGCGGCATATGATGATATAATAGACAGATTTGATCGAAATAGACATCCACCACTGGCCATTCGTCCGCATCAAAAGGAAAGAAGACACTCCCTCATCCCAGGCAATTGGATGGGTCTCGCTCGGAGTCATGATCATCGCAGGGTCGACGTACAATATCTTCGCAAAACCGCTGACGGGAGCATTTTCCCCGCTCTCACTCCTCTTCGTGAGTGAAATTCTCACACTCCTCTTCCTCCTCTGTTTCTTCGGTCTTGTCCCCATCATCCGGCGTCTCTTCACGATGAAGAGGAAACTCTTCCTCCCCCTGCTCTGGGTAGGGATCCTCAGCGGAACAACGGCTCCTCTCCTCTGGTTTACGGGACTTCAGGCAACATCCGCCATTAATGCAACGCTCTTCGGGAATGCAGAAATGGTATTCCTCATCATCCTTGCGGTTCTGGTTCTTGGGGAACGATGGACTGTCCACCACGCGATTGCAGGTATCACAATCGCCATGGGCGTTCTCCTCGTCGCACTCGAGGGATTCCAGGGGGAATTTACCGTTCAGAAAGGCGATCTCTTCATTCTCCTTGCAAGCTTCACCTTTAGCATCGGGAGCATCACCTTTCGGAAGTATCTCCACCACCTGGAGCCCCAGATTGCGATCTTCATGCGCTCGGTGACTGCCATAACAGTATTCCTTGTGCTCGCGCCCTTCCTCACACACTCTCTCCCCGAGGATGTGCGCACATTTCCGCTCATGCTCCTCCCGGCACTTCTTGGCTTTGGGTTCATTGCACGTTTCCTCAACATCTTCACCTTCTACCAAGCGATCGACAGGCTGCCTGTGTCTACCGTATCGCTGCTTGGCAATATCAGCGTCATCGTGGGAGTCCTCTTCGCACACTGGTACCTCGGAGAAGCAATCCTTTGGTATCATTGGATGGGGGGAGGATTCATCATCTTTGGAACTGTCCTCCTCGAGACGATCGGAATTCATCCATCGGAGAAACACCTGCAGCACCACATGGAGCAGCACCATCATCACAGGGGATAATCATGAGAGGAGAACCAAGAAGAGGCGCTCCCGTTCAGGGCCTGAGCCCTTCAGGGCCGAATGGCCAGCGCGGCAGAGCCGCGCTTCGCGCAATTATTTTTTATCGATTTTTTTCTCTTCTCAGAGATGAATCTCCCTGTCATGATGTGTCTCCATGTACCGTAAACTTGGTCTCATCGTTGGAAGTTCTTCCGCTCTTCTCCTCCTCGCAGGTTGCGGGCAGAAGGTCACCGTGAACTGTCCCGTGGAGCCCACATCCATTGAGCGCTTCTCGCTCTGTCTCACAGACGGATGGACGCACGAGACAGAACGCTTCGGAGAAGAAGGGAGCTTTGTTGTTTCGATCAAAGCAAATACGGGCACGGGGGTCGCCATGCGCATGCATGTGAAGAAGGATCCCTTGGAGGGGTCTGTCTTCTCGAGTATCGAATTTGCCGAACGGGCCATTGACATTACCAGGCAACGCGCACCGCATTACAAAGCAGTGAGCACGGAACCGATGATGGTGGGAAACAAGGAAACCATTCTCCACATCTTCGACGCATCGGAGAGCGAGGAAGGCGAGCCTGTTCGCTACTATCAGTTCGTGACGACGAATGATGAGATTGCCTATGGATTTACAGCGGTGATCTCGCCGAATGTGGATGAGAATGGAAAAGAAACGCTGCTGGCAATCCTGAAAAGTGTGACGTTTGTAAATACTGCCTCCTACTGAAACTCCTTCTCATACTCCTCCCGATCCCAAATGATGTACGGTGAATCGGGTGGGTAGGGCGTGAGAATGTTTTTGCCGGTCTTTGCACACTGACGCTCGTAGTGTAATTCACGGTACCGCTCAATCTCCTGGGTCGTGATGCGGAATGGTCGGCCCGAGAGAGTGCTTTTGACAGTAAGGGGATCATTCGAATTGGGAAGCCCATCGGGCAGAAGAGATGCCTCCATCGCATCAGGAAAATCCCTGATGTCTTCTTCATACCAGGAGTACCCCTGCTTCTTTGCCTCATTTTCTGAGAGCGGATAGTACCGATGAGCAAGTGAGCGATTGTAGGGGATGGGATTAAAGGACATCGGGAAATACTCTCCCCATTCTCCCCTTTCCTCCATATGGGCGATGATCTTTGGTACAAGTGCTTCATATGCACTCTTCGTATACTGCTTGTTCAAAATGCAGTATTGCTTCCTCCAGAGCCCAATGCACCCAAAGCAATCTCTGCATGCGTCACAGGATATGCAGTAGAACAAATCCGAACTTTGATTCCGGCAGAGAAAGCAGAAGCATAAACGGGTGATTTGGATGCCACAGCTCGAGGAAGCATAGATGAGTTCCGCAGTCCGGCCGAAGAAGGTGAAGTCGCGGCAATCATTCGTTTTGTCATAGACATTAAAGCAATGCTTGAGATCTTCCCCGTATTGGATGAAATGTGAATCAGTGACATTCCGCGATTCTAAGATGCAATTTCCCGTGCAATTCTCGGTTTGATGCATGATGGTGTGTGGGCGGGGGTGCTGAAGATGTATCTCTTCCGCTGCTTTCGCATAGTGCTCACGCTCACGAAATGATGTCCGTGTGAAGGTCCGGAGGAAAGATTCATATTCAGCCTTCGATTTTTGCTCATTCCATATGCAATAACTTTTGTTGCGAAGATTCACGCAACCAAAACAGTTATGGCAGTTTCGACAGTTTGTGAGAAAGAAACTATCACTACAATTTTCTGAGTTAAAGCTACTCTGGAGTCGCGTACATCGTGTGCAATTTGTACAGTCGTAACAGAGCTCTGATTGAAGGGTAAGGGTATTTTCGATGCAATCCTTGGACGCCCAGATATTTTCCCCGTACATGCAATCCTCCGCATAGGAAGTACTGAAGACGAGGTAGCAATTTCGAATATCCGACACGTTATTGCAGTACTCACAGTTCTCGGTCCGGATATTATTCACAGCAACATATCGCGGAACGACCGCATTGAGCTCGAGGAGCTGAGCGAGGAACGGTTTGTTCTCTACGTAGTTCTGCGCATAATCGATGCCATCCCAACTCTCCCCAAACCAATCTTCATTTTTCATCACAGGAAATGGCGCACTCTCCGGATACATGGAGAAAATTGTTTCCCCACGAGGATATGCAGTGCGTTGGAAAAGCGCAGTTTGACTGCGGAATGCCAAACGGTCGCGTTGCCTGCATGTAGGGCATTCTTTCGGTGGAGGAATCGGGCACTTCTTCCCGGCAAACACCGGGCTTATATGATCATAGAATGCGAGGTCGTCCGCCGTGACCTCATACGTTTTGCTGCACCGTTTGCAGGTTTTCTGCATGACACCATTGAAGCTTTTCCCTGGAGCAAAGGCCAGATGGTATCCAAAACTTTCACAAAAAAAGTGTGAAAGTGTGAAAAGCGTGCTAGGGTCCTTGTATGCCAAAAGAAGTTCTCACATCCCTTGGCTTAAACGAGATGGAAGCTGAAATGTACGAGGCACTCCTGCCACTCGGGGATGTTCCGATGGCGACCGTCATCCGGGTAACAAAGAGGCACCCACAAGTCGTCTATCGCCTCGTGAATCGACTGGTCTCTATGGGACTCGCGCTCACCGAAGTGCGCAGGCACCGCACGTATGTGCACGCAGAAGATCCACGGGTGCTCGTGAATACGCAGGCAGACCGTCTCCGGGCACTCAAAGAAGTACTCCCCGAACTCAAAGCCATGCAGCATGCCCCCAAAGAAGCAACGGTGCGTATCGCTCGCGGAGATGAGGCTGTGAAAAATTTACGGGATCGTGCGTTCCACGAATTACCATCAGGCGAGACCTACTACATCCTCGGAGCATCCGGCAATCGCTTCTATGAAATCATGGGGTCATTCTTTGCCGTGATTGAAAAGGTGCGTATTAAGCGGAAGGTCCATAAGAAAATGCTCGCCTTTGAAAGCCAGCGGAAACTTCTCGATAAGAATGAAAATCTCCGGACGTACGTCGAGTTACGCTACTTACCCGAGGCTTTTCCTGCTCCTACGAGTACGAATATCTTCGGCAATACTGTCGCGATCCTGATCTGGTCCCAGGAACCCATCGTGATCACGATTGAAAGCGAAGAAATTGCTGAGAGCTATAAGCATTTCTTCCAGTCACTCTGGAAGACCGCGCATGCGTAAAGAGCAGGTCATGCATTGCACCCTCCTCTATATCATCCTACAATTCTCCAACAGCGCGGGTATCGTATAGTGGCTATTACATTGCCTTGCCAAGGCAGAGATACGGGTTCGATTCCCGTTACCCGCTCCAAGCTCAAAAAAGCGATCTCGAAAGAGCGAAGGTTTTTTGGCTTGGACGGCAATCCTGAGGACACTGAGCGTAGCGAAGTGGACGAATGGGTTACCCGCTCCACCCGGCTCCGCTCCTCTGAGAGCTTCGCCGCGATATCGCGCGTAAACAACCGGGTGAACCCTGATCTGCAATAAGCCGCAGATGTTTGATGATAATTACATTTTACATTATTCTGATAAAAATTTGTGAGATTTCTTCGCACAACAGCGGGATTGTTCGGAATTCTGGGATTGGCATCTGCGTGGATTTTTTATGAATTGTTTGTTGTCCACATCTACGGTCTCGGTTTTCCAGACGGATATATCTCTGACTTTGACAACGCACAGAGATCGCTCTTCATCCTCTGCAACTGGGAAAGCATCATCTTCTCAGCAGTGCTATTCTTCTTATGCCGGAAAGGCAAAAACGAGCGCATCGCAAAACAGCTCTCTATGGCACTCATTTTTCAAATACTGTTTCTCATAGTGATATTTGCAATTGATTATTTGTTGTACATCCGTCTGGATCATGGCCAAGGAGGATAAAGTCTTTTGGTTGAAATAGATTCCAGTAACCCGCTCTAAAATTCGCAAAGCGAATTTTGGAGCGAGGCTCGCCGTAGGCGGCCCGCTCCACCTTATTCGTGGCTTATGGAAGCCATTTATTCTTGCACTGGTAAGCGGAAATGCAACTGATCTCAGATTTGAACCCTTCCATGTTGGTACAATGTTGCCGTGAGAGAGTGCAGCAGAGGGCATACATTTACGGGCAGCGAACCATGCCCTATGTGCTGGCCAGGGTACAGAACGTACAAGGTGCGGGGCAAAGTTTGGCTCTACCCAGGCAAAGAAGCAAACTGGCACTTTGTCACACTCCCAAAAAAACAATCCGCGCAAATCAAGGAGCGGTTCGAGGGTTTCAAGCGCAGCTGGGGGTCGCTTCCTGTACGAATTACTATTGGGAAAACGGCATGGAATACATCCATTTTTCCTGACAAGAAAGCAGAGGCTTATCTTCTGCCGATCAAAGCGGATGCACGGAAGAAGGAGAAAATACGTGCAGGTGACTCCATAGCCCTTGTATTGGAGGTTCGTGCTTGAATATCTTTCTGTCAATAGGTAGTCAATGGGTACTTGCAAAAAGCCCCTATAGCGTGCTATAATGGTACGATGACTACAAAAAAGACCCCCGCAGAAGAAGGAGGGAAGAAAGGGCGTCTTCTCCTCGTCGAAGACGAGAAGCCGCTCTCACACGCATTGAAACTCAAACTCACGAATGCGGGATTCGATGTGACCCACATCGATAACGGGGAAGAGGCGTTGGCAGTCGCAAGCGAGCAGCAATTTGATTTGATTCTGCTCGATATCATCATGCCGAAGATGGATGGATTCAATATGCTTGCGATGCTCAAGGAGAAAGGGAAATCCGCCAATCAGAAAATCATTGTGCTTTCGAGCCTTGGTCAGCAGCAGGATATTGAACGCGCAAAGACGCTTGGTGCCAGTGACTACCTCGTGAAGACGCACTACCCCATTGCGACGATTATCGACAAAATTAATACGATCCTGGGGCAGTAGCGTGGAGACGGAGTTCCTGCTAAAGTTTCCACAGAAGATGAGAATCCTCCTCGCACTCACCTTCGGCATGCATCTCCTCCTCGGAAACATCGTGCTCGGAGAAATTGCCCTCATGACTCCGGCTCCTTTTGAAGTGCCCATGAGTATGACGATGGCACCGGCACTCACCTGCGAAGGTGCAGGGAAGTCAACCTGCCCCACCGATCGGTGTATCTCCATGCATGATGATGACGGGCAACCTGAGGAAACGCTGCTTGGTTTCTCTCCTGTTTCTGATCCACCTCAGGGCGTTTCTCCTGCTTCCGACTATGCATACGTTGGAGAGGGAGACTCCTTCTTCCTATTCACATGGCAGGGGAAAAATGGAGGAACCCTTGCGCTTTCTATCGTCGACGTGGTACTGAGGGTGTAGGAAGAGAGTGACCCTGTCTCTTTTTCTACCTTCTTTCAACGTACCACTATGGAGAACGAATCACCGAAACCAAAATATGCGACCATTCCTATCGCTGGGATGACCTGC
>Ga0233424_10001870_pt1 | contig 16618 bp, 16 predicted proteins | sample Watercolumn_Towu_FD_181011 | JGI IMG/M metagenome (GOLD analysis project Ga0233424, IMG submission 181011) | Freshwater microbial communities from Lake Towuti, South Sulawesi, Indonesia - Watercolumn_Towuti2014_125_MG | ecosystem: Environmental > Aquatic > Freshwater > Lake | place: Indonesia...
TGTGCCCGTGCTCTGGAGGATGAACGGCCCCGTGCCGGCACCCATGGTTTGCCCACACTTCGGATTCTGCAGCGTCTTGGTCGACCACAAGGTGGAACGCCCCCCCCAGATCTCAGGGAACAGCGGACGCGGTGCGGGCAAGTTGAACTGCACCTGGTACTTGCCAACGGCTTGCACCTTCGCGGCGTACTGCGCGAGCGAGGTGACGCCGCCGAGAATGTCTTGCCATGCGATGGCAGGCAGCGATGCTGGAATCAGAGGGTTGAGCCCGAGGTTGCCCGCCACATTGGCCAGCACCGTCGCCGCGGTGAGTTCTTCACCGTCGTGGAAGTAGATGCCCTCGCGCAGCGTGAACTTCCAGGTCTTGAAGTCGGCGGAGTTCTCCACCTTCGACGCGAGATACGGCACGGTCTTGCCCTTGTCGTTGAGTGTCATCAGCGTCTCGGTCACTTGGTTCTTGGCGAGAATTTGCTCACCACCCGGCGAGTCCTGCAGGCACCATCCCGAGTCTTTCTCGGAGATGGCGATGACGAGATTGTTCGCCTTCGACGCCGCATTCGTGGGGGCGATCGACGCCAGCGAGACGACCATCGTCAACGCCGCTGCGAAAGCCGCCTGTTTGCGCACCCGCTTCTGTGTGGTTCTCATGACTGACCCCTTCTGGTGACGCGACGAGACCGTCGCTTGAAGAGTGACACTAGCCACATGGCTAACTTGCGCACAAACCGAGCAGGCGACGCGCCCCAGCCCGTGTCAACCGAGCGGGCGAAGCGCCCGGGCCCATCTCAATCGCGCGGGCAGCCCGCCCGCGGCAGTGTCAGCCGCGCGGGTGGTGGCAGGCCACGAACTGGCCGGGCGACACCTCGCGCAACTGCGGTTCTTCGGCGGCGCACTTCTCGGTCGCGGCCGGGCAGCGCGTGCGGAACCGACAGCCCGAGGGCGGCGCCACCGGCGAGGGCGGCTCGCCCTGCAGCGGAACGGTGTCTTTCTTGCGCGTCGGGTCGGGAATCGGCACCGCGCTGATGAGCGCACTGGTGTAGTGGTGCGCGGGGCGCGTGTAGATCGCGTCGGGCGAACCGACCTCACAAATCTTGCCGAGGTACATCACCATGATGCGGTTGCTCACGGCCTTCACCACTGCGAGGTCGTGGCTGATGAAGATCATCGTGAGGCCGTAGCGATCCTTCATGTCTTGCAGCAAGTTGAGAATCTGCGCCTGGATGCTCACGTCGAGCGCGCTCACCGGCTCGTCGCAGATCAGCATGCGCGGCTCGAGCGCGAGGCTGCGGGCGATGCTGATCCGCTGGCATTGTCCGCCGGAGAACTCATACGAGCGACGGTCGAGCACGAGGTTCGGGTCGAGGCCCACGTTGCTCAGCAACTCGTTGATCTTCGCGGCGCGCTCGGCCTCGTCGCCGCGCTCCCAGATCCACAACGGCTCATCGATGAGTTCGCGCACGGTCATGCGCGGGTCGAGCGACGAGATCGGATCTTGGAAAACCATCTGCATCGCGGTGCGCGCCGAGCGCAGCTGCTCGGTGGGCAACTTCGTGAGGTTGGTGCCCTCAAAGACGACGTCGCCCGAGTTCGGCGGCGGCAACTGCAGCACCGCCTTGCCGAGGGTGGTCTTGCCACAGCCCGACTCGCCCACCACGGCCAGCGTCTCGCCGCGGCAGACGTCGAAGCTGATCTTCGACACGGCATTCACCACTCGTCCGCCGCCCGCCTTGAATTCGACGACGAGGTCTCGCACGTCGAGCACGACGTCGTCGTTGTTGCGCATGTGCGCCACGCCCGAGCCGGCCATCATTGCTTCCTCGCGATGGTGTGGCCGAGCGGGAACCAACAGCGATACAGGTGCCCGTTGCCGGCGTCGACGAGCGGCGGGTGCTCGTCGTGGCACTTCTGCTGGGCGTAGATGCAGCGCGTGACGAAACCGCAACCTTTCGGGCGATCGACGGGGCTGGGCAAACGACCCTCGATCACCTTCAGGCGCGCGCCGCTCTTCATCTCGATGTTCGGGATCGAGTTGAGCAGCGCCTCGGTGTAGGGCATTTTCATGTTGGCGAACAGCTCGGTGGTCGGCGCCTGTTCGACGATCTCGCCGGCGTACATCACCGCTACAAAGTCGGTGTGGTTGGCGACGACACCGAGGTCGTGGGTGATGAGCACCATCGACATCTTGAGGTCGCGCCGCAGGTCGGAGAGCAGCTGCAAGATCTGCGCTTGCACCGTGACGTCGAGCGCCGTGGTCGGCTCGTCGGCGAACAACAACTTGGGGTTGCACGAGATGGCGATGGCGATCATCACGCGCTGGCGCATGCCTCCCGACAACTGGTACGGAAACTTGCGCAGCATCGCCTCGGGGTCGGGAATGTGCACGAGCGAGAGCAGCTCGGCGCTGCGCGCCATCGCCGCTTTTTTGTCCACGCCGAGGCGCACCCGCAGGCTCTCGGAAATCTGGGTGCCGATGCGACGCACCGGGTTGAGAGCGGTCATCGGGTCTTGGAAGATCATCGCCATGCCGGTGCCGAACTCGTTGCGCACCTGGTCGCGCGTCATCGCCGTGAGTTCCTTGCCGTCGAACACGACCGTGCCCTCGCGCTGCACGTTCGAGCCCGACAAGAGTCCCATCGACGCGCGACACATCACGGTCTTGCCCGAGCCGGACTCGCCGACGACACCGACGCTCATGCCCGCCGGAATATCGAGACTCGCACCGCGAACGGCTTCGAGCGAGCCGAACGGCGTCGCGAACTTCACGTGCAGATTTTTGATCGACATCATCGTGGTCACAGGCGGCCCTCGCGTCCGTCGAGTTTGCCGCGCAACACGTCGCCCACATGGTTGGTGCTGATCACCGTGAAAGCGAGCGCGATGATCGGAATGTAGAGCGCGTGCGGGTTGTATTCGAGGTCGTTGCGGCCGCGCGCGAGCATGCCGCCCCACGAAGCGCCGTCGGGGATGCCGACTCCGAGCAGCGACAACGATGCCTCGGCGATGATCACCACGCCGACCGCGAGAAAGCCGACTGCGATGAGCGCGGGCAGCACGTTCGGAATGATGTGGCGAGAGATGATGTCGCGGTCGCGCATGCCCATCGAGCGGGCCGCGACGACGAACTCTCGACCCGACCACGCCAACGTGGCGGCGCGGGCGATGCGTCCGAGAATCGGGATGATCACCACGGTGAGCGAGATGATCAGCGTTGCAAGTCGACGCCACGTGGGCACCGCCTCGTTGATGTCGACGTTGGTGGCGAGCACCGCCACGAGCGCGAGCGCGAGCACGAGGTTGGGCACCGAGAGCACGACATTGAACGCGGTGTTGACGACCGAGTCGTAGCGTCCGCGGTAGTACGCGGCGGAAATTCCGAAGGCACTACCGATCGCACCACCGAGGCCGACGCTCACGACCGCAATGAACACGGAGAGACGGGCCCCGTTGATGATGCCCGAGAAGATGTCGTAGCCGTTGGAGTCGACACCGAACCAGTGGCCGGGCGTGAACGGCGGCGAGTCGATGAAGTCACCGTGGATCACCTGGTACCCGTCGACCGGCAAGAACGAGCCGAAAACGGCGAGAAATACGGCAAAGCCGAGCCAGCCGAAAGCGAACCACGTGGGAATCGTGTATTTCTTACGCATTCACGCGCCTGTCTCTCGTGCGCGGGTCAACGTAACCGGCAACGATGTCAATCACCAGGTTGAACAACACGTAGAACATCGAGATGAGCCCGACGATCGACTGCAGTGCGATGTACTGACGACCATTGATGGCTGCGAACACTTCGAAGCCGACTCCGTAGGTGGCAAAAATCGTCTCGACGACGATGGCGCCGCCGATCAGACCGCCCATGTTCAATGCCGCCGACGTGAAGAGCGTGATGCTCGAGGGACGGAACGCGTGTCGCCAGAGGATGCGCCTGTCCGAGAGGCCCTTTGACGTCGCCATAGTGATGTAGTCCTCGCGCAGGGTGGCGATCATGTCGGCACGCAACAGTCGCGTGTAGGCCGCGATCAAACCGACGCTCAGGCTCACCACCGGCATGATCATGTGCTTGAAGTGCTCCCAGATGCCCGCCGAGTACGGCTGGTAGTCGAGCGTCGGAAGCCACTGCAGTCGCACGCCGATCAGAAGCACCAAGACGAGCGCAATCGCAAAATTCGGAATCGACGACATCGCAAAGAGCGTGTTGCTGATCACTTTGTCGGCACGCCGACCAACTCGGTACGCCGACCAGATTCCCAGCGGAATCGCGACCGAGAGAGCAAGGATTTGCGTGTAAATCATGAGCAGCATCGAACGCGGAAAGGCGACAGCCAACCGCGAGGAGACCGCTTCTCTGCCACCCGAGTAGTAGATATCGCCGAAGTCGCCGCGCACGAATTCACCGAGCCACTTCACGTAGTAGCCGATCGGTCCGCGGTCGAGGCCGATCTCCTTGGTCAACAACTCGCGCTCCTCCGGTGAGCCCACGGGCAGCAAGACCTCGGCCGGCGACACTGGGAGCAGTTGCATGAGCAACGAGCAGCCGAAGGTCACGAAGAACACGGTGATGAGCAACTGCGCGAGTCGCTGCAGCCAGAATGTTGCACGCATCTCATCCCCTCCTTGCGACGTTGAGACGCTAGGCGACCGAGCGGCTCGACGCCAAGCCGCCGCCCTCAAACGCGACGCGGGTGGCGGGGCTTTCGCCCCGCCACCCGCGCAACGCGAGTTTCAGATGATTCGACTTACTTGCCCGTCTTCCACACGCCGGTGAAGTCGATGCCGAAGTTGGTAATCAACTTGCGGTCGCCTCCATTGACGAGGCCGAGTTCGCCGACACCCTTCACGTTCGTGCGGTACGCGAGGGCATACTTCAGATACGAGATGGTGCTGAGGTGAGCCTCTCTCTGAAGCTGCTCGGTGGCACGCTGGTAGACCTTCTTGCGCGCGGCGGCGTTCGCCGTGGCCTTGGCCTGCCAGACCAACTCTTCGCTCACGGTGTCTTGGAACGCCGAGAGGTTGAGGATGCCGTAGAGCACCGCGAGCGGCGTCTTGCGCAGGATGTGCGCCTGGTTGCCACCCGAGGTATCGCTGATGATGAACGGTGCGATGAACGCGGTGCCCGTGCCTTCCATCAGCAGCAAGGCCATCGCCTGGAACTGCTGCGGGAACGCACGCTGGATGATCTCGGCCGTGGTGAGCGGCAGGAGGTTCATCTTGATACCTGCGGCAGTCATGTACTTCTGAATCTGCGTGACGTTGGCCAGCGACTCAGTCGAACCCGCGGTGTACGGGAACGAGAACTCGAGGTCTTTGCCGGTCTCGGTCTTGTAGGCCGCCGCGTACTCCTTGGCCTTCGCCAAGTCGTACTGGATGAAGCCCTTCTCGTTGTACATGATGTTGTTCGGGCCGACGATGCTCTTGGCCGGCGACACGAAGTTGCGGAGGCGCACCTTGGTGTAGTCGACGCGGTCGATCGCATACGAGAACGCCATGCGGGCGTTCTTGCTGTTGAACGGGGCGATTTTGTGGTTCAGCCACAACGAGGGGTAGTACTCCTCAGCCGACACAATGACCGTCATGTTCTTGTTCTTCTGCAAGTCGCGAATCTGCTTCACTTCGCCGGCGCTGGTGAACATCGCGATGTCGAGCGACTTGCTCTTCAAACCGCTCACGCGGCTCGCGGTTTCCACCAGGAAAGTGAACGTGATGCCGTCGAGGTACGGCAAACGAATGCCGTTGGCGTCTTCACGCCAGTAGGCGGTGTTCTTCGCGACGACGAGCTCGTTCAGCTTGGTCGAGACCAACTTGAACGGTCCGGTGCCGATCGGCGTGGTGGAGCACGTACCAGGACTGAGAATCTGCGACGGAGCACGCACGAAGAAGCGACCCGAGGCGTACAACGTCTCCAAGAAGTCGACCTGCGGGCGGTACAGGTTGACCTGCACCGTGTTGGTCGACACCTTGACGACGTCTTGGATGTTGGCGGTGAAGCCGCCGGCGGTGCCGGGGCTCTTTGCCTTACCCAGCAGCGTGAGCGCACCGCGCAACGCCTGCAGGTTGGTGACGAGCGCATCGCCGTTCACCGGCGTGCCGTCGTGGAACTGCACACCGTCGCGGACGGTCATCTTCCACGACTTGAAGTCGGCGCTGTTCTCCACAGCGGAGAGCACGTACGGCACGATCTTGCCGTCGGCGCGCTGCTCGACCCAGGTCTCGTAAATGGTGCGACCGGCCATGAGCGCCGAGTTCGCCAGGTTGTCGGCCATGCAATAGCCCGGGAAGCTGTCGAAGATGCCGACAATCAACGTGCCGCCGGCCTTCGGCTTCTCGGCGGCGCTGGTCGGCGCCACTTGACTCAGCGATGCGACGAGCGCCACCGCCATGACGGCAGCCACCTTGCGGCGACCACCTCGGAATAGATGCTTCATTTCCTGTTCCCCCCTCGAGGTTGATGGGTCGTGGTTGACCCATCTGCCACGGTACAGGGCAGGCACGAGAAGTGTCAATTGTCGCATTTCTGTCGCCAATCGCATGTCTCAAATCGCATAGTTCGTGCGGTGCGGCACGAATCCACCCGTGCTGAGCGCTGGGCTGCCCGCGCGACACCCGGCCTAGCCGAGGGCCGCTTTCACCAATGCGGCAATCTGCGCCCCATCGGCGCCTGGTCCCGCCTTGGCGCGCACCGCCTTCACGACTTGTCCCATCGCTTTCGCACCGCTCTGCCCTGCTGCGGCAGCACTCGCTATTTCGGCGTCGATGATTGCCCGAAGTTCTGTTTCGCCCAAGCGCGCCGGCAGGTAGCGCTCGAGCACCACGAGTTCGGCACGCTCGCTCGCCTCGGCGTCGACGCGTCCGGCCTCTTTATAGATGTCTGCGGCCTCGGCGCGCTTCTTCGCTTCGGCTTGCAGCACCACGATGACTTGTTCGTCGGTCAACGTCACTGCTTCGTCGCCAGCCACTGCGGCGTTCTTCACCGCTGCGATCGCCATGCGCAGCGTCGACTTCTCCGTGGCGTTGCCCGCCTTCATCGCGGTCGTGAGGTCGTGCTGCAGTCGCTCGAGCAGGGTCGCCACCCCTACATTCTGCCTCGGTACCCTTGGCGAGGTGAGCGACGAGCAGTTGCAACTGTTTTTTGCACTGCTGGCATTGCTCGCGCTGGCCGGCAGTCTCGCGCTCGTCGTCGCGCGACTCGCAGGCGGCGCCGCACGATCCCTGCTCGACGGTCTCGCCCCGCTGCGACTCGCGGTGCCGGCGCTCGTCACGAGCGTCGCCATGCTCGGCAGCCTGTGGTTCTCGGAAGTCGTCGGATACCTACCCTGCGTGTTGTGCTGGTACCAGCGCATAGCGATGTATTCGTTGGCCATCGTGCTCGTCCTCGCGTCGGTGCGCCGCGATCGCAGCATCGTGCCCTACGCGATGGTGCTGGCCGGGGTCGGAGCGGCGGTGTCGACGTACCACTGGTTGCTCGAGCGCTGGCCGAGCATCGACACCGGCTCGTGCTCGCCCGACGCGCCGTGCTCGGTGCCCTACTTCGAGGTGTTCGGATTCGTGTCGCTCGCCTTCATGGCGTTGTGTGCGTTCGTGACGGTGATCGTCTTCCTCGGCGTGTTGTCTGGCCAGAGTGCTGCGAGAATGGAGCAACCCGCCACCGCGGCCGTCACCACCCAGACAGTCGCCACCCAGGCAAAGGAGCCCGCATGAACAAGTTGACTGGAATCGTCGTCGGGGCCATCGCCGTGCTGGCGGCAGTCTTCGGCGTGGTCGCGCTCACCGCTGGCGGCGAAGAAGCGCAAGTAGAAGGTGCGTCAGAGTTCCAGAACGTGGTCGTCACCGGCGACGCGCTTCCGAAGTTCTCGCCCGACGCGGCAGACGCCGCCATCGGGAAGCAGGCGCCGGTGCTCGAAGGGTTCGGCTTCCTCGGCAACGAGGTGACCACGACTCCGGGCACGCCGATGCTGGTCGTGTTCCTCGCCCACTGGTGCCCGCACTGCCAGGCCGAGGTGCCCGTGTTGGTGAAGTGGAGCCAAAGCGGTCTCGTGCCAGCCTCGCTCGACGTGATTGCGGTCGCGACCGGCACTGACGAAGGTGCGCCCAACTTTCCGCCGTCGGCATGGCTGGCCAACGAACGCTGGCCTGAGCTGTGGCCCGTCTTGGTCGACAACAAAGACCAGACCGCCGGCAACGCGTTCGGCCTCTCGGGATATCCGTTCATGACGCTGGTCGGCGCCGACGGCACCGTGCTGTGGCGCAACAGCGGCGAGATCTCCTCCGAAGCGCTCACCGACGCGATCAACGCCGCCCTCGGGCTGTAACCCTCGCGAGCGAGCAAACCGCCCCGCGGCGCCTCGCCGGCGTCGCGCCCGCCGACCTCGCGCGAGCGAGCCCGCCCGCCGACCGGGCGTCGGCGACACGCTGAATGAGAATCATTCTCATTTCCGATAGGGTGGCGTCATGACACCACTCGCCCGCCGCGCTCTCCTGCCGCTTGTTGCCTTCTCGCTTGCGACGCTCGGGCTCTCTTGCTCCTCCGACGCCGATACCACCACTCCGGCACCCACCCCCGCCAATGATTCACCGACCACCGCGCAAGCGCCCGCAGTCGACCTGCCCGACATCGTCGTCACCCACTCGGTGCTCGGCTCGTTCGTCGAACGACTCGTCGGCGACAAGGCCGACGTCACCGTGTTGATCCCCGACGGGCAAGACCCCCACGACTTCGAACCATCGCCGCGCGACATCGAACGAGTCAGCAACGCGGACGTGGTCGTGGCTAACGGCCTCGGGCTCGAAGAAGGCCTCGACGACACGCTCGAGACGGCGAAGACCGCCGGCGTCGAAGTCTTTTTCGTGACCGACCACGTCACGGTGCTCGACGTCATCGACGTGAACGACCACTCGGCGCACGGCCACGACCACCCGGGTGCCCAGACCGGTCACTCGCACGGAGACGACGGGCACGACCACGAACACACTGGAGACCCGCACGTCTGGCTGAGCCCGGCCACCATGCTCGAGGCCCTGCCGGCACTCGTCGACACCCTCGAAGCGGCGCTGGCCGTCGACCTCGGCACTGAGCGCCAGGCGTTCGCGGATGAGCTCGCCGCTGTCGACGCAGAACTGCAAGGTCTCTTCGGCTCGCTCGGCGACTGCCAGCTCGTCACCGGCCACAACGAACTCGGCTACTTCGCTCAGCGCTACGGATGCACCGTGATCGCTGCGATCCTCGCGAGTCCGTCGACGACGGCAGAAGAGTCGGCGGGCAACGTGGAGTTCGTGATCCACGTGATAAAGACGCACGGCGCCGACGCCGTCTTCACCTCGCTCGGCACCAACCCCGCCGTGGCAAGACAAGTCGCCGACGCGGCCGGCGTGAAACTGGTTGACATAAGCACCCATTACATGGGCGACCAGACGAGCTACGTCGAGTTCATCCGCACGCTCGGCGGCACGATCGCGACGAGCCTGCATTGAACACCGGGCTCGCCGTCGCCGAACTGTTCTGGGAGCCCTTCGCCCGCAACGAGTTCATGCGAAACGCCCTGCTGGCCAGCGCGTTGGTCTCGGTCATCTGCGCGATCGCGGGCACCTACGTGGTGTTGCGCGGGCTGTCGTTCGTCGGCGACGCGCTCGCCCACGGTGTGATACCCGGTATCGCGTTGGCACTGCTCTTCGGCGTTCCTGGCGTGGTCGGGGCCGTGATCGGGGCCGCGGTGATGATGGGCGGCGTCTCGGTGATCACCTCACGGGTGCGACTCTCCGCCGACACCGCGATCGGGCTGCTCTTCGTCGGTATGTTGTCGCTCGGTGTGATCATCACGTCGAGATCGACGTCGTTCGTCGGTGACATCACCCGGATTCTCTTCGGTGAGTTGCTCGGCGTCGACACCACGGACCTGGCTTGGCAAGCCGGAGTGCTCGTCGTGGTGGCGGTGATCGCCTTCGTCGCCCACCGTCCGTTCGTCTTGATGTCGCTCGACGACGGTCTCGCCCGCACCTCGGGATTCTCCGTCAGGTTCTTCCACGGCCTCATGCTGACGATGGTGGCGATGGCCGTGGTCGGGAGCTTCCAGTTGGTCGGCACGTTGCTCGTGCTCGGGTTGCTCGTCGCCCCCGCGGCAACCGGTGCCCTGCTCGCCCGTCGCGTAAGCACGATGATGCTCGTGGCGTCGGTGTGCGGAGTGGTGTCGAGCTACGTCGGCCTGTTCACCAGCTACCACTTCGACGTCGCAGCGGGGGCGAGCATCGTCTTCACGTCGGTCTACCTGTTCGTCGTCGTCGCCGTTCTCACGATCCCGCGGCGCCTGCGTGGCACGAGCGAACTCCCCCATCAGCACGAGCACGCCCACTGACATGAACTACACGTCGCACTCAATCGCTGCGTCTCGCCTCGACGTGGGCTACGGCTTGCATCGCGTGGTGCGCGAGATCGACCTGCGAACGCAGGGAGGCGATCTCATCGCCCTGATCGGCACCAACGGCTCGGGCAAGTCGACGCTGCTCAAGACGCTCGCCGGCATGCTGCCTGCGTTGCACGGCGAGGTGAGCGTGCTGGGCACCCGCCCCGGCGAGGCGCCGAAGCGCGTCGCCTTCCTGCCGCAGCATCCTGTGTCGTCGCACACGCTGCCGCTACGGGCGCGCGACATCGTGGCGATGGGTCGCTACGCGCATCTCGGGCTGTTCAAGCGCGCCGGTTCGACCGACCGAGAAATCGTCGAGCGAACCATGCAGCGCACCGGGGCGTCAGAGTTCGCCGACAAGCCGTTGCGCGAGATGTCAGGCGGTCAACAACAACGAACGCACCTCGCCCAAGTGCTCGCGCGCGAGGCTGAAGTGTTGTTGCTCGACGAGCCGACGGCCGGGCTCGACATCGCGGGCAAGGCGGCCGTGGCCGAGGTCATCGCCACCGAGCGTGCGCGCGGCGTCACGGTGGTGCTGGCCACGCACGACCTGGCCGATGCTGCGTCGGCGACGGCAGTGATGCTGTTGGCGCAACGCGTGGTGGCGTTCGGTCCGCCGTCACAGGCGCTGAGCGACCAGAACGTGCGCGAGTGCTTCGGCTTCACGCAGCCGCACTAGCTGCGTGAGTCGGCCCTACTCGTCGTCAGTCGTTCGTTGACGCCTTCAAGCGCGAGCAGACGCCGCTTCATCGCCAGCCCGAGCGCGTAACCGCCGAGCGAGCCGTCGCTGGCAATCACGCGGTGGCACGGCACGATGATCGGCACCGGGTTGGCACCGTTGGCAGAGCCCACCGCGCGGGTTGCGCGCGGCTTACCGATCTGCTTCGACTGCTGCGCGTACGACATGGTGGCGCCGTATGGAATCGTTCGCATCGCCGCCCAGGCACGCCGTTGAAAATCCGTGCCCTCGAGGTGCAGCTTTACGGTGAAGCGGCGACGCTTGCCCGCGAAGTACTCGCGCAGTTCTCGCACGGCTTTCTCGGCATATTGATTCGCTTTCGTGCTGCCGACTGCAACCACCGACCTTGCGACTCGCTCGACCGCGACGACGCCACGATCGTCGGCCGTGATTCGCAAGAGTCCGACCGAGGTGCGCAGCGACCGCTGCGCGACTTCCGACCTCTTACTCATGCACCAGGCGTCCAGGGCGTGAGCGTCGCGGTGATCACAGCCTTCACGTCGGGCAGTCGCGGCTGGCCTTGGCCCGTCTTGTGCAGGTGCGCAGCCTCGGCGTGGTACGCCTCGAGCGTCGCACGCACCGAGTCGACCGCGTACACACTGCCATCGACGATGGGGCCGCGCGTGCGGTTGATCACGGCTTCCACGTCGGCACCGTTCATCGTGCGGTGCCACTCCAGCGCGTGCGCCAGACAGAGGATCTCGTAGCGATTGGCTTCGAGCATCGCGCGCGTGCGCTCGTAGATTTCGCGCAAACGTTTTTCCACGCGCTCGCCAAGCACCTTCGACACCTTCAGGTCGTCTTCGGGCTGCTTGCCGTTGCCGCCGTTGCCCGCGCCACCCGCCGAACCCGCGACGAGCACGGAGTGCGACGCGATGTTTTCGCCCATGCCCCAGCGCGACTCCATCACGAGCGCGAGTCGCGTGGCGTTGTCGAGGTCGCCGCCGACGCCGTTGGTGCTGTCGCCGTCGAAGAACATCCGCTCGCCGACGAGGCTCGCGATCGAAATCTGGATGTCGTTCTCGAGCTCGGTCTTCCACTCGAACATGCGCTCGACGACCGGCACGCGCGACACGAATCCACCGACGTCGCCGCGGCGCTCGATGGTGGCGACATCGATCTGGAAGTCGGCCTTCAGGCGGTACGCCGCGATCGCGTGGCAAGCCTCGTGGATGGCGATGGCGTGACGCTCGCGGTCGACGTATTCGAAGCCGTCGGTGACGCCGTGCTCTTTCAGGCTCTTGGCCGCCACGATGTCGCGCCACTCGATCACTTCGCGGCCGTCGCGCAAGGCGGCCATCAATCCTTCGTTGACGATGTCTTTGATGACCGCGCCCGAGGCGTACGGGCTCGACGTCGCGAGCCGCTCGATGTCGGCGTCGGTCAGCGAGTTCTTCACCTTGTCGAGATACCCGCGATACGTGCGGATGCGGCCCTCGCGCGACGGATACCCGACGCGGAACTTGCGGTCGATGCGACCCGGGCGCAGCAACGCCTCGTCGAGCGACTCCGGCAAGTTGGTCGCCATCACGTGCAGGATGCGGTACTTCGGCGGGTTCGACGGTTTCATGCCGACCATCCGCCTCAAGCGGTTGATGAGACCGCGCGGCTTCTTCAGGCCTTGCATCGAGGCGAGAATCGCGTTCAGCGTGCCGAGATCGCCGCCACCGCCGGACACCACGAGTTGGTCGATCTTCGGCCCGACCATCGAGTCGATGTGGCCGAGCACGACGGCTTGGCTCACCGGGCTCAAGTACGCGAGCGAATCGAGCGAGGCCGGGTTGAGCGACGCGAGCGAGCCGCTCGTTGCGAGCGAGCCGCTCGTTGCGAGCGTGGCGGCACCGCGCGTGCTGCGCTGCGGCGTGGCTGACATCGCGCGGCGGCCGAGCACGTCGGCTTCGTCGAAGAACGCGACGACACCGCCGTAGCGAAGCGCGAGCTTGCGCAACTTGCGGTAGAGCGACTTCACCTTCAAGATGTTCACGCCAATGAACATCGCCTGGAACGCGCCCGGCTCGATGAGCACGAACGGCTTGCCGGTTTCGCCGGCGAGCGCCTCGGCAATCAGCGTCTTGCCGGTGCCCGGTGGGCCGTAGAGCAAGATGCCGCCCGGCACGTAGCCGCCCTTGGCTTCGATCAAGTCGGGGTCTTCGAGCAGGCTCAGCGTCTCTTTCACCCGCGCGACGACTTGGTCTTGTCCCCACACGTCGTCGAACGACGTCTTGATGTCCTCGGGCATCAGCACTTCGACGCCGCCCTTGGAGAGGAACCAGAAGATGGCGACGAACTGAAGGATGGCGAGCAGCAAGTAGGCGACGAACTGCAAGATCGTCGGCAGTGCCTGCCAGAGACGCACCAACGCCTCCATCCATGCGCGAATCGGCTCGGTGTCGAACGCCGCGGAGAAGACGAGCGCACCGATGCCGACGATGGCGAGGAGCCGCACGATGCGAGCGAGGCGATATTGCGTGTAGTAAGTCAGCCGGTTCCACGGCGCCTTCACCGCGTTCTCCACGCGACCGAAGACCCGCCAATATTTTGACGAACGCTCGGCGACGAAGTAGTGCAACTGGCGCAGCACGTCGAGCGACACGAGCGTGAGTATCCATCCGTACGAGTTGAACGTCATGCGCACGCCGTCGGCGAACCCGATCAGCGGGTTGTCGGCCATCTTCAGCAGTGCGAGGAAGAAGAACACGGCGATCAAGACGACCGACACCTTCACGCGGTCGAACACCATGAGCGGCCGGCGGCAACCGGGCTTGGCCTTCTTGATGCCGCGCTTGCGGCGGCGGCGCAGGCGCGGGGCCTGTGCACTCGGTGCGGGAAGCGCGTCTCTCACGGGTGGCTCCTACAAGTTCAGGCGGAAGTTCTCCGCAATGTTGTCTATCGTCGCACGGTTCTCGTTGAAACATGCGACGCTGCACCCGATCACGACGCCGTACACCTCGCCCTTGCCGCGGTCGGCGACGCTCACCTGCAAGATGCGCAGTGTGCCGGTGTCGGTCTGCAGGTCGTACACCAGCCGTTCGCCCGAGAGCTTGGAGACTTTGGTGTTGGTAGGGCCCTCGCTCAGCACGGCGTAACCGTCTTCGAGCGCCTGGTCAAGGTCGGTGAAGGCGACGGTGCGCCCGAGGTAGTCGAGGTCGGTCTGCTCGTCGGTGGTCGGCAACCGGCGAATCACCACGCCGGTGACCGCCGAACCCGGCGCGAGCAGCGTGGCTTTGCTGCCGCCCGGCGCCCAGAAGCCGTGCATTGTGAACTCGGGCGCGGTTTGTACTACTTCTGTCTTCCACTCAGACGGAGCTTTGGTGAAAGCGCCGAGGTCGGCGTTGCCGACATACGTGCTGCCCACACTCACACCGCCGCAACCGGCGAGAGCGAATGCCGCAACCACGACGACAACGCGCGCCGCATTTCTCGCGCTGGCAGGCACGCTGTTCCTCACGCTGGCACGCATGCTGTTCCTCACGCCGGTACCGGCCCGGTCGGCAGCGAACGCGGCGGGGGCGGCGGGCCGAAACGGTTCATGTTGTCGTCACCGCGCTGCACGAGAAAGACGAGGTTCATGATGCCGGTGATGATTGCGGCGAGTAGGCCGACACCGACCAGACCGAGCGCCCACGCCGACGCGCCGTCGAACGCAGTCTGCGGGTCCCACTCGTCGGGATTCACGAAGTCGAACGCAGTCGACACGGCGAACACGATAAAGGCGACGAGTGCAAAGCCGAATCCGACGGCGGGCCACAACACCCACCAACCGCTGCGATCGGTGTCGTGCAGTCGGCGCACCTGCACGGCGATACTGGGCAGCAGCAGCGCAAGCGACACGATGCCGTTCAGTGCGTCGAAGCCCGAGGTTGCCGCCTGCACGATGACCGTGAACAGCGTGAACCACCAGAACTCGCTGCGCGTCGACCGACCGCGGAACCGCGCATAGTTGCGCAAGCTTGACTTGACGGCGTCGACGAACGACATGGTCAGTTCATCGCGGCTGGCGGCGCGCTTGGCGGAGCACTCGGCGGTGGCGGCGGGCCGAATGAGTTGAGAGTGGGGTCACCTGCGCGAGCGAGCAGCACGATGTTGTAGATCGGAATGATGAGCCACCAGCCGCGCTTGCTGATGTCGTGCATGCGGCGCACGCCGACCGCGATCGACGGCAGGAGTAACGCGACCGAGACGAGGTTGCCCAATCCTTCTGAGATGGTGCCGGCTGCCAACTGCGCGATCCCCCGAAGAGGAAGAACCACCAGTATTCGCTGCGTGTCGCGCGACCCTTGAACACGGCATAGTTGCGCAGGCCCGATTTGACGGCTTCGACGAACGACATTGCTATTCCCCTCCTGCATTCTTGGGTTCTTTGGGAAGACCCAGCATACGCTCGCCCACGATGTTGCGCTGGATCTGGCTCGTGCCACCCCAGATGGTTTCGGAGCGCGAGAAGAAGAACGACGACATCATCGCACTTGCAGGGTATCCAGCGCGGCGCTTCTCGCGCAGGGCGCCCGGCCACGTACCAGACACGGGACCCGTGTCGACCAACATCGAGTGCGTGCCGTGGATGTCGAGCGCGAGTTCCATGGCTTGCTTGTGCATCTCGCTCCAGAACATCTTGTTCGCAGCCCCGAGCGCCATCACGCCGAAGTCTTTCTTGTCGGCAAGGTTCGCGCCGAGCGAGCGCAGGCCGTTGAAACGCAAGATCTGGATCTTCGAGTAGTACTGCATCAGGCGCTGGCGCACGACGTGGTCGCAGATGCGACCGTTCGCGGTGGCGGTCTCGACCATCAAGCGGAACTCTTCTTCGAAGCGTCGGTAGCCGGTGGTCGCACTCATGCCTCGCTCGAATGCGAGCGTGGAGTTGGCGACCTTCCAGCCGTTGTTGGCGCCGCCGACCACGTTGTCTTTCGGGCAGCGCGCGTCGGTGAAGAACACTTCGCAGAACTCCGCCGTGCCGTCAGGTTGCGTGATACCGCGCACTTCGACGCCAGGTTGGCGCATCGGCACGAGCAGGTACGAGATGCCCTTGTGCTTCGGCGCGCTCGGGTCGGTGCGCGTGAGGAGGAAGCAGTAGTCGGCGTGGTGGCCGCCGGTCGTCCACACTTTCTGGCCGTTGATCACCCACTCGTCGCCGTCGAGCACCGCGGTGGTCTTCAGGCTCGCCAAGTCGCTGCCGCTGTTGGGTTCGCTGAATCCCTGGCACCAGCGCATCTTGCCCGAGAGAATCGGCGGGAGAAATTCCTTCTTTTGTTCTTCGGTGCCCCACTGCAAGAGCGTCGGGCCGACCAGCGTGTCGCCGAAGAAGTCGGCGCGCATCGGCGCGCGGGCGCGCGCGAACTCTTCGGTGAGCACCACACCTTGCAGCGTGGAGAGCCCCTTGCCGCCGTACTCCTTGGGCCACGTCGCACAGATCCAACCGCCCTTGAACAACTTGTCGGGCCACTCGTCGTTGAATTTCTTGCGCTCGGAGGCCGACATCTCGTATCCCTCG
>Ga0233424_10001871_pt1 | contig 16612 bp, 20 predicted proteins | sample Watercolumn_Towu_FD_181011 | JGI IMG/M metagenome (GOLD analysis project Ga0233424, IMG submission 181011) | Freshwater microbial communities from Lake Towuti, South Sulawesi, Indonesia - Watercolumn_Towuti2014_125_MG | ecosystem: Environmental > Aquatic > Freshwater > Lake | place: Indonesia...
CAAATCGGCGCTCAGCTGCTCGCCGAACGTATCCGCCACTCCATTCAACACCATACCCTCGCCTTCGGCATGGAAACCTTTAATATCACCGTCAGCCTCGGCGTCAGCACCCTACTGCCCCTTGAACAAGCTCAAACCTTCATCAAACGCGCCGATCACGCTATGTATCAAGCTAAACATGCCGGCCGTAATCAGGTCGTCGTGGCTGGGTAATTCGCCGAAGACATTTTAAAGCGTATAAGCCTCTAACCAAACAGCTAAAACACTTATCAAATAATCCAACTCTTCTTGAGTCAATTGACGTCCTGTCGGGATCTGATGCCATTTTTTCAGACAGCCACGGCAGCAACAGGCTGTCGCATGTTGAGCAATAAAAACCGGATGGCCGCGAAAAGGCGTTTGCTTGCCATCATTGGTTATTTCCGCTGGCGCCAAACGCTTTTCGATAAAATCCCGCGCATGATCAAGAATCGTTGCCAAGCCTTTTTGACGAAAATAATCGAGCTCTTTACCGTGCAGTTGAAAGCGGCTGCGAAATGCTGATTTTGCCAGCGCTGTAAAAAGCACATCCAAGTTTCTCATTGGTTTTTTCCAATTGCCCTCAATTGCGCCTAGACGCATTTCCTGGCTTGGTGTTAAATCTCAGTTTGATTTTGCTCGCGGATTTGACGATGAAAAAAATGTTGATTCCAGCCTTTTGCTTATGGCATATGTTTGTTGTTTTCTGGTGGAGCTTGCCGTATAGTTTTGCAGATCTGGTCATTAACGAATCCGATACGAACGCCTGGGAAGCCAAATTTATCAAATTCCTGGCGCTTGATCAGCCGCCTTTGCTGACTTACCTTTTTAAAGCTTATATCGATATCAGCGGCCATCAACAATATTGGGATTTTTTTGCGCCCCAAAGCCCTAACTATCATCAATATTTATCGGTCTGCGGTACGATTATAACGGATTCCGTCCAACAGATAATCAACTGCCGGGAACCCGCTTGGTTCAGTAATCTGGATGCGGATTTTGCCACTGCTAAATTTTTTGGCAGCTATCGTAGCCGTCTGTACCGGCTGACCGAAAATTTAGGTCAGTTGAAAGATCCGTTCTTATCGAGCGCATTCGCCACTTATTTTCAATCTCAACAAGCGGCTAATAAGGCTAAAGACGATTCGGTTTATTTGGTTTTGCATCAATTCGAGCTGCATCCGGAATTAAAAGATTTGCCCAAAACCGGCTACCGGATGGATCAACTGATTTGGAGCAGGCATTAATGCGCTGCGCCTGGAACACTTTCTGGTTCAAAACGATCGATGCTCGTCGGTACGCCGTATTGCGCATCGCTTTTGGCGGCTTGTCGGCAATTTATTTGGCCTTGCTGCTGCCTTACGCCGGCGATCAATTCAGCCGCACCGGCTGGCTGGGCCAATTGCAGCAGCTAGCGCTTCAAAATGGCGGCAGTTGGTCGCTTTTTTTCTTAGCGCCGATTTCTGACTCATTGATCTTTACTTATCTGCTTTTTGCCTTGGGAATTATCGCCGCACTGCTGCTGATGATCGGATGGCACAGCCGTCTGATGGCCTTTTTTACCTGGCTGATTTGGGTTTCCTTATGGAACAGAAACTCGCTGCTGCTTGACGGTGACGATGCCGTACTCAAGCTTATGTGCTTTTATTTAATGTTGTCGCCCTGCGGCAATAATTGGTCCATCGATAAAGGCATGCGTCAACTGCCTGAACAAGTTCCGGTATGGCCGCTGCGTTTAATTCAATTTCAGATCGCACTGATTTATTTCGTATCGGGCTGGGTCAAATTTCATAGCCCCGAATGGCTAAATGGCGATATCTTGCGCTATGTTCTCGTTCATCCGCAATATTCAAGTTGGGACGGCTGGTCATTGCTGGAAAGCCCAGTCGCTTTAAAAATATTGGCCGGCCTTGCTGATTTTATTCGCTGGTGGGAAGTCTTATTTCCCATCTTGCTGCTGAATGTTTACACCCGAGGTCTTGCGCTGAGCATCGGCGTACTGTTTCATCTAGGCTTGTTAATAACGATGAATTTACGCGGGTTTCCGGTGATTATGCTGTGTTTATACCCGGCCTTGTTGCCCGGTCGCTGCATGAACGGTTTCAGCAAAGGCTTGCGCAGCCTTCTGCCCTATCGACAACTAACAAAACTCAACGGTTACGCTGCGAAGAATACGCGACCTTAGCGGACTTCGCGCTCTTCGCAACACTGGCAGCGCTGAGGCTAACAATTAGTCCGCTATATTGACCAACCAGCCGCCGCTTCCGTTACAGTTGCTTTGTGCGTCAGCAGATATCGCAATTCGAGCATAAGGCCCTTTAATCGAATCGGGCAAACGACCACTAACCATATGGGTGCCATCATTCTTCGAACTAATGTTGACATTAACCGGCTGGCCTTTCACCGTTACTTTGATGGTGTTTGCATAAGTATTTTTCGATGCGCTAAACGAAAAAGCCGAACCCGCCCTTGCCTCAGCATTTTCTGCAGGCGAAAAATTGCTGAACTTTGGCTTAGCGCAGGCTTTCGTACTACTGCCACCCCCGCCGCCATAAGCCCAAACACCTTGACTGATCAGTATTAAGGCGATAAACCACAAACCGTTCGTTATTTTCATTGTATGAATCCCCCTTGTAAGTGTTATCGGCATTGTTAAGCTTGAATTAACAACTTAACCGATTTCTTTTGCTTGTCAAAGTCAGCGCTCTGACTCTTTTTTTGCCACTTTATCGCGCAAATAAACCGGCATCGCCTGTTCAACTGGAACGGCGAGACCCTGCGCATAATCATGCGACGCTAATTGGGCAATCACGCCAGCCCGGGGCCAAAAGGCCGATTCAATTTGACAAACCCAGCCCGCTAGTCGATTAGACAAAACCGCTGGATAGGCCGCCCAGCCAGAACCGAGGCCAATACCGCTTAACGCAGGAAACTCAACGTGTTCGGCCGGAGTTACCGCTTCTCTGCCGAGTAAGGTGACAAAGCCGGACGGATCGTAGCGATAGACGCCCCAGAAAATTTCACCCATTCTTGCATCCATTGCGGTAAAAGCCACCTTCGGCGATGATTCGGCGACTGGCGCCGCTGCCTTGTTGGCAAAATAATCCTGAGCCAGCGCCGCTAATGTGGAAACCGGCACGACTGGCAAATCGGCCGCCAAGGCGATGCCATGAATAACGCCGGTGGCAATGCGCAGACCGGTAAACGAACCGGGGCCTCGGCCAAACGCCAGCGCATCAAGATCGCTAGGCCTTAAACCCGCTTCAGCCATCAGTGAATCGATCATCGGTAAAATCAATTGAGTATGTTTCTTGGACGCCAATTCAAACTGCTCATGCACTGCGCCATCGATAAAAAGAGCGGCTGAGCAAGCTTCTGTTGCGGTATCCACGGCTAATAACTTCATGTCCTGCACTCAAGCTGAAAAAATGCCGCAACATCGGCGATGTCTCGCGTTCGCTTCATCGGAGGAACGCTATCTAAAAAAATCTGGCCGTAGGCTCGTTTCAAAAGCCTGGGGTCACAAACCATCAGTACGCCTCGGTCTGTAGGGTCTCGGATTAGACGGCCGATACCTTGTCTTAACGCAATGACCGCTGCAGGTAGTTGATAATCAAAAAACGGATTGCGCCCCTGCTCTTTCATCGCCTGTAAACGCGCCTTCAATACCGGATCGCTGGGTGAAGCAAAAGGCAATTTATCGATAATGACGCAAGATAAGGCTTCGCCTCGAACATCAACGCCCTCCCAAAAACTGGCGGTACCGAGCAAGACCGCATTGCCGTGTTTTTTAAACTGCTCCAGCAACAGGCTTTTGGGTCGGCTGCCTTGCACCAGTAAAAGAAATTCCAGTTTATCCTGCAAAATAAGCGCCGCTTGTTTCAATGCGCGATGACTGGTGAATAAAAAGAACGTCCTGCCCTGGCTTGCCTGTATGACCGGCACTGCAAACTCACAGATTTTCGAAACCACATCAACATCCTCTGGTTTCGGCAAGCCTCTTGGATGATAAAACAGCGATTGCTTAGCATAATCAAATGGACTCGGCCAGGATCTGCTGACCGCCTTGTCCAAGCCTAAATTTTGGGTAAAATGCGCAAAATCATTCGCCACGCTCAAGGTTGCCGAGGTAAAAATCCAAGTTGCCTTATGCGCTTCGACAAATTGATGAAATTCGCCTGCGATATCCAAAGGCGTACGGCTTAAGGTAAAAGTTTTTTTATGCGTCTCAAACCAGCGTATCCATTTGCCTTCGCCCTCATGCAGAATTACCCGCAGGTTTTGCGCCAGTTCTTCGCCCCGTTTGGCGCATAACTCAAGCGCCTTGCTTTTTTCCGACGCCAATTTCAATTGCTCGTTAAGTTGATCCAACTGCTCTTTGAGCGCGCTTAAGCCAGCTGCCAACTTGGGATTATCCACAATTTCCAGCCAATCGCCTCGTCTTAGTTCAACGCCGAAAGCCAAACGCATCGACCTAACTTCGTGCTCCAGCGCTTCGCACGCGCCGCGAAGCGCTGGCAAGTCGGATGCGTCTTTAAAATACTCCAGCAGCGTATCCTGAACTAAATCGTTAAGCTGTTTGGCGCTGAGGGTAATGCCTAAAAAATCCGATGCAGTATCGGCTAGTTGGTGCGCTTCATCAATAATAATGACTTCAGCTTTCGGCAATAATTCACCGAACCCTCCATCACGTATCGACCAATCGGCACACAACAAATGATGATTGACCACCAGAACTTCACATTCCAGTGCTTTTTTACGCGCCTTCACTAAAAAACAACTCGCGTAATCCGGGCAATCCTGCCCTAAACAATTCTCCACCGTCGATGTCGCTTGGTACCAAATCGGATCGGCTTCCGCCACTTCCGGCATTTCGGCGATATCGCCGGTCTTTGTCCGCTTTGACCAGGATTTGATCTTGGCCAATGCGGCGGCTTCTTCTTTGCCAAAACCTAGCGTTGAATTAAATGCGTTCTCCAGGCGGTAAGTGCAACAATAGTTACCCCGGCCTTTTAATAGCGCGACGATAACGGGTATTTTTATCGCTTTGCGTATGACCGGCAAATCTTTGTTAACTAACTGATCCTGTAAATTTTTCGTTCCGGTTGAAATAATTATTTTTTTACCCGATAGAATCGCTGGAACCAAATAAGCAAACGTTTTTCCGGTGCCGGTACCGGCTTCGGCAATCAGGTGCTGTTGTTCCTCAATCGCCTGAGCAATCGCCGCCGCCATTTCAATTTGAGCGATCCGAGGCTGATAACCCGGTATCACTTTCGCTAACGCACCGCCACTGCTAAAAAACGGCTCTAAAATCATGACTGTTATTTAAAGCACCGGTAAATTGACACATCCGGCCAATGTTAAGGCAGTCAAGACAAAAAAGCTAACCAGCGGGCAAAAAATCGCGGCAAATAACAAAAAACAGCCCTAAGGGTCTGAGCGGCTAGCTTCAACATACAGAAGTTTTGTTTGGTATGAAGACCGAACTTATAACGAGGACTTGGCAGGAAGCTTTTGCAAACGAACGAATTTATTTTCAGCTGTTAATTCCAGCTCAAAATAACCATGAATGCCTTGCCGGGTTAAAAACGGCTGAATCTTGCCAGCTGAAAATTCAATTCGCCGGCCATCATCGGCCAGCACAGAAACTTGATTGGCTAGGCCCTGATAGACTTGCAAATAGCGCTGGTAAGAAATATTCAAAGAAAAACGAATGAATTGATGCGGCGGCATAGCAAAAAGCCGGGCAAAAGCCTTTGCCCGGCCCATTTGGGGGTAATAAAATTACCGGCTATTTTGCAGTGCGGCAATGCGCTCTGCCAACGGCGGATGGCTCATGAACAAGCGGCTCCAGCCGCCGCCATTAATGCCGAAGGCGGCAAACTGCCCTGGCAGTTCCAGAGGCTCGTGATTGCGTTGCAAAGCCCGCAAGGCCGCAATCATTTTTTCTCGTCCCGCCAGATTGGCGCCGCCCGCATCGGCCCGGAACTCGCGATAACGAGAGAACCACATGACCAGCATTGACGCCAAAATTCCCAAGACCAGCTGGGCCGCTATCTGAGTAATGTAATAAGCCGGACCATAACCGCGTTCGGTTTTAAACACCGCCCGATCGACCACATGCCCAATAACTGTGGCAAAGAAGTATACAAAGGTGTTGACGACGCCTTGCATCAACGCCATCGTCACCATATCGCCATTGGCGACGTGGCTGATTTCGTGGCCTAATACCGCTTCGACCTCATCGGCATTCATGTTTTCCAGCAAGCCTGAGCTCACCGCAACCAGCGCGCTGTTTTTACTCATGCCAGTAGCAAACGCGTTAGGCTCTGGCGCATAAAAAATGCCGACTTCTGGCATGCCGATGCCGGCTTTTTCAGCCTGTTTCGCTACAATAGTGACCAGCCATTGTTCCGTCTGGTTTTGCGGCCGATCAATGACTTGCACACCCATGGCGCTTTTAGCCGACCACTTCGACATGGCCAAAGAGATAAGCGAACCGCTGACGCCAATGATGGCCGACATCACTAAAAGGGCGTCAAGATTCAAATTGACGCCCTGAGCGTCAAGCGCGCTGCTAAGTCCTAAGACATTGAAAACAATACTGACCACAACCATTATCGCAATATTGGTCGCAACAAAAAGTAATATTCGCATCATAAAGTAGCCTTTAATAAAGTAGATAATAAGGGTATATAGGGATTGAATTAATGAATTCAATAGCCTTTCAGAGTGATAATATGCCAATAAGTTTTCTGACGGAGAAAATTTTCATGACAATTTTACTCAAGATTCTGTTTCTATCTCTATTCACGTTGAGTGCTTCGGCATTTTCACAATCCGCCGATGTTCAGCAAGTCATTCAGCAACTGCGTCTGCCGCCTGGTTTTTCTATCCAGCTTTACGCAGCGAATGTACCGAATGCGCGCAGTCTGGCCTTGGCCGATAATGGCGTCGTTTTTGCCGGCACCGGGCCGGAAGGGAAGCTATATGCGATTGAAGACAACAATCATGACGGAATCGGCGATAAAAATTTTACCCTTGCAACGGGGCTTAACATGCCCAACGGCGTGGCCTTTAAAAACGGTTCGTTGTATGTCGCCGAAATCAATCGGATTATTCGTTTTGACCAAATTACCGAAAATCTAGCGCATCCGCCAAAACCAGCCGTCGTTTATGATCAATTTCCGAGCGATACGCATCATGGCTGGAAATATCTGCGCTTTGGCCCGGATGATAAGTTGTATACGGCCGTTGGCGCGCCGTGCAATGTCTGCGAACCCAAGCAGGAGATTTATACTTCACTCGTCAGACTGAATGCCGACGGCAGCCAGTTTGAAATGCTGGCTCGCGGCATCCGCAACACCGTGGGTTTTGATTGGCAGCCAAGCACGCAAACCTTGTTTTTTACCGATAACGGCCGCGATTATTTGGGCGACGATCTGCCGCCTGAAGAACTGAATCAATGGTCCGAGGTCGGCGAGCATTTCGGCTATCCTTACTGTCATGCCGGTTATGTCAAAGATCCGGAGTTTGGCGACAACAAAGCTTGTCTGCAATTCAAAGCGCCAGCCTGGCAATTCAAAGCGCATATTGCGCCATTGGGCATCCGCTTTTATACCGGTCAGCAATTTCCTGCCCAGTATAAAAATCAGCTCTTCGTAGCTCAACATGGCTCCTGGAACCGGAGCAAGCCCGACGGTTACCGAGTGGCTATAATCAATTTCAAGCATGACAAGCCGGTTTCGGAGCAGGTGTTTATTGATGGCTGGCTGACAAAAGACGATAAAGTATTGGGCAGACCCGTCGATATTCTGGAAATGCCGGACGGTAGCCTGTTGATTTCCGATGATACTTTGGGCGTTATTTATAAGGTTGCCTATCACCAGCCATGACACAGAAATTTGAAATTCTGAGCAAACAAATCGTTTATTCTGACTTTTTTCGTCTGGAAAAATACCGTTTAAAACACACGCTGTTTGCTGGCGGCTGGAGCGAAGAAATCATCCGCGAATTATTTGTCCGCGGTAGTTGTGTTGCGGTATTGCTGTATGATCCGGCTACCGACCAAGTGGTATTGATTGAACAATTTCGCGCGGGAGCGATTATCCGGCCGGAACGGGCGTGGCTGGTCGAAATCGTTGCAGGAGCCGTTGAAGAAAACGAAACGGCGGAAGAGGTCGCTTATCGCGAAGCTTTGGAAGAAGCGGGCTGCGCTATCCAGCAATTAATTCAAATCTATGAATTCTATACGACGCCTGGCGGTTGCTCCGAACGCATCACCTTGTTTTGCGGCCGTATTGACAGTTCGCTAGTCGGCGGCATTTGTGGCTTGGATCACGAGCACGAAGATATACTGGTGAGCGCCGTCAATTTTGACGAAGCCTATCAAATGATAGAAAATGGCCAAATAGAATCTGCAATACCGATTATTGCCCTTCAATGGCTGGCTTTAAATAAAGACAAACTCAGACAACAGTGGTTATTACGCTAAATCAACACAAGCCTGTCGCCTTATCGAGCCGTCAACTGATTTTTGGGGACGGTCGCTACTGGCTGTTAGCATTGGTCGTGCTGCTATTGGCCGGCTGCGCCAGCCGCCCGACGATTTCACCGATTGTTCAACAACAGCGCCCGGCTGTTGTTGCTTATGCGTTGAGTTTGAAAGGCACGCCTTACCGCTATGGCAAGGCCTCTCCGCGTGAAGGTTTCGATTGCAGCGGCTTTGTCCAGCATGTTTATGAGCATCATGGCATTGACTTGCCGCGAACCAGCCGAGAAATGGCGCAAGCCTTGCCCGCCGTGCCGAAAACCCGTTTACAATCGGGCGACCTGGTGTTTTTTAATACGAATGGACGACCCTATTCTCATGTTGGCATCTATGTCGACAATGATTCATTTGTCCATGCGCCCAGCCGCCGCACCGGACGCGTGCTGGTATCCAGCTTGAAAAATCGCTACTGGCGCAAACGTCTCAACGGCATTCGCCGCCCCAATCATTTTCATCTGACCGCACGCTAATGATCCTTCGCCACTGCGCGAAAAATAATCAATAACATTGAAACTAATTCATTTATCCTGTATTCTTAAGAACGCACGGGGGCGACTTGGCTTCGACGTGGGTAGCAAAACCGAAAGTGCATGCCGAGGACAGTGACCTCGTAAAAACTACTGAAAAAAAGTATTCGCAAACGACGAAAACTACTCAATGGCTTTAGCTGCTTAAAAACAGCACCATTCCTCTGACTATTTGTGCTTATGCGGGTAGAGTTCAGTTCGCTGAACGCTCAGGGGTCATCGACATAAGATCGCGCCAAAATCTGTCCGGTGTGGCGGCGCTAAAACCTTACGGAATCGCGGTTGATTTTCTTGGCCCGACGGGTAGTCAGCCGTTAAATTAAAAGCGCGGGATAAGCATGTAGACCTTGAGGCGGAGTGCTTGCGGACGCGGGTTCAATTCCCGCCGCCTCCACCAATTATCAAAGTCCAACCCTCAAAAGTTGGACTTTTTTTATGCCTGTTACTGCGGGTTGGCGCGGGTTATGTGGGGTTCATGCCGATTATTGCAGGCATAAAAATCCATTGGATTCGGACCATCCTTGCCCGGTTTTTCTCTCTCCTGAGCTATTTTCTCTCCGACTCTACCCACCTCAAAAAGTCGAAGTCCGCAAAGGAGTAAAACAGACGCCTTAAATTTCAATCATTTACGTGCGGACTTTTCAAGCGGTTTTATTTTGGCATTGGGTAGTTGCGGAAACAACATCCGCTGAAATTCAAGGAAGCGTAGCGATAGCGAAGTGATGAATTTTAGTCCCCGATAGGCGTAGTAGCCGGGCGGGTTTTTGCAAAAAACCTGTAAGGCCTCGCGAAACGCCGTCAAGTCATTTGGAGCCTACGTCTCGATCCCCTTGTTGGGTCGAGACGAGGTGACGAGGACGAATCGGGGTCGCCGAAGGCAATCACTGTGACGGTGGAGTCCTGATTTTCGTCCCAGGGATGGGCGAAAATCTTTACGGACGGACGCCGTCACTCGCCGAAGTAAAAAATTCCTTCATCAACCTTGTAACGCTGTTTGAGGAATGCTTTCTCGAGGTCATCCAGTTTTTGCTGGGCCTGTCGGGGTGTGAGATAACCCGCTTCTGTCAGGCAGTCAGCAGTGGACCCGCCAAAATAGCGCTCGACCCAACCCCCTGGACTGTAAACCTTACGGAACACGACCTTAAAGCGCTCGCCTGCATTAAGTTTTCTGCCGAGATACTGGGGCCTTTGGCTTCGCGGGTGAATGTCGTTGGTCCGCAATTCGACAATCAATCCTTCAGGCAGTCTAACCCTCGCAATATACCAGTTCAGGTAATCAATCATCTCAACCTCAACGACGTCACCATCCTTGTATTTTGCAGTCAAATTGGGCCAAGGGTTTTCCAGCAAAGGCAAACGACTTGCCCAGACGCCGTCAAAGGTTACGTCCGGTCCGAGGCCCTTGTGGGTCAGATCCGTCATTTCATCGACATAGACAGCCACATCAACGCGATTCCCAACAGAAAGCTTTTCTTCAGGGGAACGCAGGCTATTCCAGTCAATGTGCCTCAAGTTGATTGGAACCATCACTCGTCGGATAGACAAAATTGCAAATCGGGGCCGTAATTCAGCCACCTTGGCCACCACAAGTTCTCCGGAATAAAACGGATAATCCATCGCCATCATCCTGTTAATCAAAAAACACGGGCAAGGCTGTGCAACAGGCAACTAAAAACAAACAATACGCTGGTCGGCATAGCATCGGAAAGTAGGAACCAACAACAAGCAAACTGCCATATTTTGGACAGTGATATTTAGGCCCCCTACGTCTTTTGGTACACACGACACAGCAGGGTTGCTCAATACTCGAATAGCCCTGCCCGTGGCCGCTGCATAGTCATCCAGCCGCCCGCGACAAGACGGCCTGATCTGCTTTCGCAGAATTTATAGGCCTGCAGCGGTGGGGATTCCCTCGGGGAGTTCCAGCATCAGGCGCTCATGATTGAGATCGCTGATGCGATCCGCCAAGGCATAGACTCTGACACGAAGTGCATCGACTTCTGCTCGGAGTTTTTGTGTCATGTCGTTATTCAGCATGCGAACACGAACCAAAGCCTTGCTCCGATCGTAGCGGTCTTCGCTAAAGATCATGCTTGGCAGTTCCGCCAATTCGTTAAAGCCGACCATTGCAGTATTCTGGGCTGCGAGTATGGATTCCAGCAACTTTTGACGACGGGTCAAGGCATCGTATTCGGCCAATTCTCTGGAGACACCGATCCGGGTGTTGGTATCTCCTATAGCTTGGCGTATCTGAGCCAAAGCGTCCTGCATCTCGAAAGCCTGGTACAAATTATCAATTTGCTGCGTCGCCATTTCCTGCAATCTGCAAACTTGATCTGGCCCAAGATAGCCATTGATCTGGGTATTGTTGAAAGTGTTCCGCGCCGTCTGAGTATGCTCTGTATAACTGCGAGCCAGCCGTTCTGCGACTTTATGCCAACGTGAAAGTGTCAGCGTGTATTGTTTGGTAGCCATGATCAGTCTCTCAAGCCTCCTCTTGTTATCGAGGCTCAAAAATATTGCATGCCGGGCTCATATAGTGCGCTCGCAGTTAAATTGCTTAGCTTATTGATCGCTATTCATCACTATCCCAATCCCATAGGTCGTCCAGCTATCGCGAGGTCTGCGTACTGGCCAGTTGGGGATCGCGCAGCCCATTACAATTTCGTCAATTACGATCCTTCGTAGCCGCGAAAAATCCATCTAATGACAACCGTACAATACCGAAGGCTCAGAAACTGAGCCCATAACCTGGGTACCAGGAACCTTAAGTCACATACGCTTGAATGGCGGCTTCCATTTCGCACTTGACCTGCTCCCTCAACGTATCGGGTCCCAACACAGAAACATGTCGCCCATGCCGAAGGATGTCCATCACCAATTCAGTTGGTTGGGCGTAAGGCACTTTCAGCAAGTAACACCCATCGGCATCAAATTGCCCAATCTGATCCGGGTGCCATTGTTCATCCGCCACCCATCGGGCGGCATCAGGCGAAAATCGCAAGATGGCGATTTCGTTAGGTTGACCGCTGTAGATGCCATAGCTTCTGCTGAATTCGGCATCCAGTTCGCTTTCCGAAATTTCGATGGCTGATTGATTAAGCACGTCCACCGATCTGAAGGCATCGACCGAAAAGCTTCGGAGCGCATTTCTATCGTGACACCAGGCTTCCAGATACCAGTTGTTCCGATAAAACATCAATCGCTGTGGCGACAGTATGCGTTCGGTTTGTAAGATTTTACTGCGATTGAAATGTGCGACATGAATTTGCTGACGCCGCAGTAATGCGCGCGACAATGCTTCGAAAAAAGCCAAATGCCTTTTTCGGGTACCGATCTTGGCCAGGCGAATCCGTTTCGCCACCTCGTTAAAGCTGTCACCTCGCTCAGCGACGATAGCTTCCAGCCTTAATAGCAACGGCGCGACATGAGGCCCCAGAAGACCTGGCTCCAGTTCCGACAATAACTGATGCAGATTCAACAAAGCGTAGGTTTCATCAGGACTAAACCATAACCCCGGCAACTCATACTTGGGTCCCGTGATCGGCGCTGAAAAACAATAACCACCTTGGTCGCTATCGAAAACGATCGGCGCATTCAGTCGCTCACGCATATACGCAATATCCCGCTTTAACGTGGCCCAGGAAACCTCGAGATCATCCATGAGAGTTTGCTTGTCTACTACATTTCTGGATGCCAGCAACTGATCGATTCGATACAAGCGTTCGGTACGATTCATAAACTTTTCCTGTGAGCTCAGTATTTGAGCCTGGTACCAAGTAGTCTAGTCCTCAAACTGGGCAAAAGCCAATTGGTTTACTAATCATTTATTGGCAGGATATGAAAAAAGATCAACACGCATTTTAGGAAAACAATATGCCGGGACATGGGAATCATTGGGAAACACTCTATTCAACTGATGAATATCTTGAAGAAAAAATTACTCGAGATATCCAGGAAGGAACGCTAATTTGTAAATCAAACTGTATGGATGTCGAAGGCGGAACCAATCGAACTGAGCAAGTTTCTTGTCTGCGATGGGGTTCCGAGCGACTCACCAATCAAATTCTGGTGGTTTCGAACTCCGCGAAGAAAAGCAATTTCCTATTCAGTGGTTATCCCGTTGTACTCGACGGTGCCGTGACCGAAGTGACAATTTCCCGGGCTGAACCCTGGGAGTACGGTATCGAGGGATGGATACACGGCACCGTTACCGAGGAAGATGCTTCCATTTGCTTCTTCGACACCATGTTCTTTGCCGGTAGCGTCTCTTTGGAAATAGGTGATGTTGTTAACTTTCAGTTAGCTGGCATGGCCTACTGGTTGCAGCCGATCCAGATTCGTTCTTTCGAAGTAACTGAAGGGGCGATGTGGGAAATGGAAAAGCAACGCCGGCTTGAAATGGGGGAATCGCCTGAAGATGCCGCCAGACCGGTTGAGGTGCACATGACGGGAGCGGCGATTTTTTTGCCGCGTGATGGCGATGGATGCGACGATGCGCAATTTCAGGGTGTCATCGATAATCTGGATACCTTCGAGCATGACGGACAAAAGATCTATCGCCTGGAAATGGTGCTCATGCGCCCGGGTGATGAAGAGTTTCGTCTTCCGGTTTATGCCTCAGAACGTGCTTTGAATGGCTACATCCCCCACCAAGGAGATGATGTGGAAGGTGTAATGTGGGTTCAGGGGCGACGCGTTTAAGTGGATCCTGCTACGGCATCACTTAATCGCTTTGAATTTTCTGCAAAGTAATGACTTAGGTCCGATTCATGGAAGCGATCATCCTCGCAGGCATTCAGGGTGCTGGTAAAAGCACATTTTCCCGGGAGAGATATTGGGATACGCATATTCGGATCAACTACGACATGCTACGGACCCGGCACAGGGAAAAATTGCTGATCGAAGCCTGTTTAGAAGCCAAACAATCGTTTGCAGTCGACGCAACAAATCCATTGATGGCTGATCGCGAGCGTTACATAGCAAAAGCCAAAGCTGCGAGATTCAAAGTAGTCGGCATCGAATTTCAAATTGCCACCGTTATCGCGATTTGCCGAAACGCAAGTCGAGTGGGTAAAAAACGAGTTCCGGAAAAGGCCATCTACGCAACTGCCGCCAAGTTTCAGTCACTGTCATTTGATGAAGGTTTTGATGAAATCTGGCTCGTGAAGGTGACGTCTCAAGGATTAAACATTGAGGAAAAGCGACATGCGCTTTGATGAACTGGACTCCATGATGCGGGTATTTGAAACCAATCATGACCACTGCGTGCTCCCCGGATTATATATCGTGGCTCGGCTTGATGGCCGAAGCTTCACAGGTCTTACTCGCAACAAGCATCCTTTTGAAGCGCCTTATGACACCCGCTTCCGTGATCTGATGCTGGAAACAACCCGATACCTCATGGGCTGTGGGTTTCGGGCTATTTATGGTTACACCCAGAGTGATGAAATATCGATTTTGTTTCATCCCGATGAGGACAGCTTTTCGCGCAAGGAGCGCAAGTTCATATCAATATTGTCAGGTGAAGCTAGCGCCAAGTTTTCTTTGGGTCTTGGTGATCTGGCTGCTTTCGATGCCAGATTGTCACTATTGCCCACCGTTAATGGGGTAGTTGACTATTTTCGTTGGCGCATGGAGGATGCGGCACGCAATTGCTTGAATGGGCATTGCTACTGGACTTTACGCAAGCAGGGCCAAAGCGCAAAGAACGCGGCACTAGCGTTAAAGGGTTTGAGTAGCCCTCAAAAACATGACCTGCTTTTTGCGGCGGGTACCAACTTTAACAACCTCCCTGCCTGGCAAAAGCGGGGCTGTGGGTTGTATTGGCAGCACATTGAGAAAAACGGCTTTGACCCCCATGCAAATTTGGAAACGAAAACATTGCGTCGGCAATTGAAAACTGATTTTGATTTGCCGTTGAACGAGTCATACGGGGATTTTGTTCGGGCATTTTTAGAATCCAGATTGGAAGCTCCGCAATGAATGTAACGGAATGGATAGATGAAAAGAATTCAGCGGTTCGCGATCTGCTTGTGAGATATGCCCGAATGTTTAATTGCCTTGAAAGTGATGAATTCATGCCGTTTTTGGGTGATTTTGTCATTTATGAATCGCAGTCTGTTTTCGATTTGATGCGCGGTAAGCCTGATGTTTCAGCCTATTTTCGCGGAAAGATTGAAGCCATAAATCGCAGTTCCGATAAATCGTCAGTTCGTGTCGATGTCGGTGTGTTACCTGGCTACGGAGATTGCGCATTGCTTTATCAGTCGTTATCGATAGTTGATCGAAGCATGTTAGATCATCCGTTGGGAGTAATGACTATTGACGTTGATGGTGTGGGAAACGCCGGAAAGATGTTGATGATTACTGCGGCCCCATCACCGTCATCTGCAATAGAAACAGGATTGTTTCCAGGTTTGGATAGTTTGCCACTGCAGCCTAACCAAGCCCCTTTGCTCCACCCGATTAATGATTATCGACAGTTAAAAATCGAACTATGGCTTTTGGATGGAAAAATCGGTTTGGACCTAAAAGCGCAAAGTGTTTTGAATGAAATTCTGCCCTTATTCCCCGGTGCGGATTTTCATGAATATCGATATGACGAATTGAGCTTCCATGATGGTGACCGATTAAAAGACTCGGGGTTGATGGGATTTCCGGGTATCGTCGTTTATTGGAAAGGCAAGTTGGTGCTTAAGTTGAATGGCTGCCCGAAAGCGGATCATTTGATTGCCAAATTGCGTAGTGCGGTTAACTAGGAATTTATTATGCCAATCAAACAAGTCATTACTGACAAACACGTGCCAGTAAAAATCTGGACAGATGATGTTGATGAGCGATCAAAAGAGCAATTAGCCAATATCGCCAGTTTGCCCTTCATCCATCATCATGTCGCTGCCATGCCCGATGTGCACCTCGGTTTGGGCGCAACCATCGGTTCGGTGATTGCTACCTACAAGGCCATCATTCCGGCCGCAGTCGGTGTCGATATTGGCTGCGGCATGGTGGCCGCAAGATTGTCGATTACGGCGAACGATCTGGATGAGAAGTCATTGAAAAAAGTTTTCGATCAGATTACTCGTGACGTGCCGGTGGGTCGGGCGCAGCATGCTGATGATCGTGTGCTGGTGGAAGCTGTTCAGCCCTTTGAGCCTGGCTTGAAACGTCTTACCGACCGTCACCCGGAATTGTTGAAATCATTCGGCAAGTTTTCCAAATGGATGAATCAGATGGGGTCGCTGGGTGGCGGCAATCATTTCATAGAGGTCTGTCTCGACGAAACCGATCAGGTCTGGGTGATGTTGCACTCTGGCAGTCGGGGTATTGGAAATGCCATTGCCGATCATTTCATCAAACTGGCCCGCAAGGATATGGAACGCTGGATTATGATACTCCCCATATTTTAGACCAGCCATTAAGATAGAAAGCCTCAACTAAAAGGCAACTAAAACATGGCAAACGTACGCAAGAACCACACGGCAGCCTTCAAGACCAAAGTAGCGGTCGAGGC
>Ga0233424_10001872_pt1 | contig 16603 bp, 16 predicted proteins | sample Watercolumn_Towu_FD_181011 | JGI IMG/M metagenome (GOLD analysis project Ga0233424, IMG submission 181011) | Freshwater microbial communities from Lake Towuti, South Sulawesi, Indonesia - Watercolumn_Towuti2014_125_MG | ecosystem: Environmental > Aquatic > Freshwater > Lake | place: Indonesia...
GGGAAAGTAGCGATTCGACGATCTCGACCGGTGCTTCGGGCAGCACCTCGGTCGTCGCGCCCCCGGCTGCCACGCGGTCGCCGTTTCGGCCGTTCCTGATGAGCCCGATCTCCGAGGCCTGGGCCCGCACCTCTCCCTTCGCCCGCTCACCGCTGCGAAGGCGCCCCACGCTTTGAACGAGGAACAGCTGGGCCCGGTCGGAGAGACCGTACGGGCGCAGCAGCTCCCACAGCAGGCCGACGTGGCCGATCGCAACCGTCGGCGACGGCACACCAAGTTCGCCGAGTCCCGACCACGCCATCGCGATGACCTCGCCATCGCCATCAGGCGCCGAGCCGCCAACCAGCTCTGCCCCGGCCTGCGTGAAGACCGCCAGATCGCCCGCCGACGGCGTGCCGGAGGACGGGTAGCGGAACACCGGTCCCGAATAGTGGTAGCGCAGCGGGACGCCGCGGGTCGCCACCTCTTCGATCACATGCCGGATGACCGGCGCCGTGAACTCGGGACGAAGGCTGACCTGATAGCCCCCGGGGTCGGTGAACGCGTACAGGCGGCTTGCCAGCTCGCCACCCGACTTCCTTAGGAAAAGCTCGGTCTGCTCGAGGAGCGGCGTCTCGATCTCGTCGTAGCCGTGGAGAGCAAAATGCTTTCGGCAGCGGGCACGTGCCGCTTCCATGCGCGCGATGTCCGGCGTGGCCAGGTCGCGAGCGATGGGAAGCCGGCGGACAACTTTGGTCTTGGCCATTGAATCCGTTCCAGGCGGTTACGGAATCCGTTGCCGGACGGTAGAAATGTCATTGTATCGGTTCCCCTTATAATCCGGCCGCGATGAACGAGCGGCAGATTCGGGCAGGCCGCCCGCCCGCGTCGAGGCGTCCGGTCGCCGTCGTTACCGATTCCGCAACGGCCCTCCCCGCGGATCTCGCGCGGGCCGCGGGCCTTCACATTGCCGCCATGGAGATCACGATCGGCGGACGCACCTACGAGGACGGCCGCGGTCTCACCACCGACCAGTTCGCGGCGCTCCGTTCCAGCCACGTTCGACCGCAGACGGCCGCACCGACGCCGGGCGTGTGGCTGGAGAGGATGCGCGACGCCGCCCGCGACGCCGAGTCGGTGCTGTGCGTGACGCTGTCAGCGAAGCTGAGCGCGGCCTACGACACCGCCTGCACCGCCCGCGGGACCGCCGCCACCGAGATGGCCGGCGTCGAGGTGAGGGTGCTGGACAGCGATGCGGCGGCAGGCTCCGAGGCGCTGGTGGCGATGGCGGCGGCGAGGCGGGCGGGAGGCGGAGGCAGCCTCGACGAGGTCGAGCAGGAGGCCCGAACGGTCGCAGAGCGGGTACGTCTGCTGGCCTACCTCGACACGCTCGAGTACGTGTGGCGGAGCGGCCGGGTCCCGCGCGTAGCTGTCTGGGCCTCATCGTTGCTGGACGTCAAGCCCGTGATGGAGCTGTACCGGGGCCGGATCGGACAGGTGGCGCGCCCGCGGTCACGGCGCCGGGCGGCGGACCGAATATTCGCAGAGGTGCGGTCGGCGGCCGCCGGACGAAGATCGCACGTCGTCGTGATGCACACCGAGGCCGCCGACGACGCCGAGGGGTTGCGGGCCAGGATCGAGGCGGAGCTTGCGCCGGTCGAGCTTTACGTCATGCCGTTCGCAGCGTTCATGGCCGCCCATACCGGCCCCGGCCTGGTCGGCGTCTCCTACTGGTGCGAGTAGCTGTTGCGGGTGGCCTGTGCGTGCAGGCCTACTGCGTCACGAGCCCGCCAGCCACGATCACTGTTTCGCCCGTTACGTAGCTCGAGCGCGGGTCGGCCAGGAACGCCACGACGTTTGCGACATCGTCGGGCTCCCCGATCCGTCCAAGCGGCACCGGCGCAGAGCGGCTCTTCAGGTGTTCCCCGGGCTTCATCCCGAGCTGCTTCACGCCGATCTCCTCATCGAGCCGCCAGTTGAACGCGGTGTTGACGATCCCGGGAGCGACCGCGTTCACGGTCACTCCGTAGCCCGCCAGCTTCGCCGCCGCCACCTTCGTCAGGTTGATCAGCGCCGACTTGGCCGCGGCGTAGGGAGGCGAGAGGGTCATGCCACCCGCGATTCCGGCGACCGACGCGATGTTGATGATCGTCCCTGACTTCTGACGCATCATCAGCTTCGCCGCCTCCTGCATGTAGAAGTAGGCGCCCTTCAGGTTCAGGTCCATCGTCCAGTCCCAGGTGGCCTCGCTGACCTCCGGGAACGGCTGCGCTCGAATCCCGCCCGCGTTGTTCACGAACACATCCACCCGTCCGAACCTCGTGACGACTTCGCCAAAGAAGCGCCGAGCGTCGCCGGCGACCGACGCGTCGTAGACCGCACCTGCCGCTTCGACCCCCTTCGAGCGCAGCTCGGTCAGCACGTCTTCGAGCGCTTCCCCATCGATATCCGAGATGAACATCCGCGCCCCATCCTGCCCGAGCCGAAATGCAGTGGCGCGCCCGTTGCCGGCCGCACCGCCGGTGATTGCAGCCACTCTGCCGTCCAGCGGCCGTCGTGCGACCGCCGCAGGCCTCGACGGCCTCGATGATGAACTCGAACGCCTGCCTGCCATCTCGATGCCTCCCCTAGCCGCGGACCTGAGTGTCGATGAGTACGATCGCCCCGTAGACGATGATCGCCGCCAGCCAGCCGATCACCGAGGCCTGAATCGCCCTGCCCCAGGTCGCCCCGTCGTAGGTGTAGCGGACCGCCGCGGTCATCGTCACTGCGCTCCAGCCCGTGGCGAACGCGAAGATGATCACGCCCGCCCAGGGCACCCGCGCGAAGAGCAGCAGGATCGCTGGCGACACTGCCATGCCTGCCGTACGCAGCAGGCGGTTCCAGTCTGGCCGCTCGCCGCCCAGGCCGAAGGCACGGGTCGCCGTTACGTGGGCGAAGAAGACCCAGGCCAGCCAGGCGACGATGGCCGCGGCGAGCGCGACCCGGGAGTCTTCGGCCGACGGCAACGTGCCGCTCATAGCGGCCGATAGCGCCGCCAGCAAGACGACCTGGAGCGACTGGAATGTGGCGAAGCGATCGTCACGGACCGCCTCGAACACGGCACCATCGAGCCTGGCAGCGCCGATCATCCTGCCCGCCAGGTACCTGGACGGCTTGCGGGCCGGACGGCTACCTGGAACCGACTCCCCGCCCGCTCGGTCGTCGTCGGCCCTCTCGCCCCTCGCCGGCCCGTCCTGTCGTTCGCTTCCCTGCTGGCGTTCGCTCGTCAAATCCCCAGACCCTCGCCGCCGTTCTGCCCAGCACCCACTCCAGGTCGTCGCCCTTGGAGAACGCGGGGTGCGTGCGCACTCCCTCCAGTGTGTTCCGGTAGCCTTCTCGCCCTGCGCTCGGCGGGAAGTCGGAGCCCCACATCATCCGCTTCGGCCCGAAGGCCTCATAGGCCATCTCGAACAGCGGCTGGATCTCGCCAAACTTCAGGCGTGGCGCCAGCCGGGGCGGCCTGGCCGTGAACTCGCCCAGACCGGGAACCTTGATCGTGGTGTTCGGCAGCCGCGCCAGCTCCAGCGCCTTCCTGAACTGCCGGTCACCGGGCATAGTCGTGGGCTTTGCACCAGCGAGGTGCTCGACCACTATCTGAGTCCTGGAGCACTCCTTCACGAGCGAGTGGAACTCGTCCGTCGCGAACAGATCAGTCCCGCCCAGGCAGCTGACCGCCAGCCCGAGCTCGCCAGCCTTCTTCCAAGTAGCGAGCGGGTCTCGTCCCTTCACACGTGACTGCGGGTACAGGCGCACCCCTGCCGCCCCGCGCTTCGCCAGCTTCGTGAGCGTACCTGGCTGGTCGGGGTCCTCGGGGTCGACGAGGACAACGACCTTGAACCTGCCCGGGAAGCGCTCCGCACACTCGAACAGGTAGTCGTTGTCGTACGTGCCGCCGTGCTGGATCAGGACGGCCTCCGACACGCCGTTCGAGTTCATCTCGAACAGCAGCGTCTCGACCGGCTCGAACCAGTTGTGGCCGGCGTGACAGTGGGTGTCGATGATGCGCATGTGTCCTATCTCCGCTCGACTGCGCCGGAAGGACTGACCCGGCCGACCTTTCCGCGTCCCGTATATGCGACCGCGTGAATGGTCGCCGACACCCTCTGGCCCGCCCGGAATCTCCGGGCCGTCTTGTTCTCGATCGCCGGGGCGAGCCCGGTGTTCGGGAAACTCGTGCACGGTTCGAGGCCGACGTTGTAGCACCTGCCGTACCAGGGATAGCCCGAGCCGCCGCCGAGGTTCCGCCAGAACCACAGGTACTGGAACACGCTTGCTGGAAACGACACGCCGAATCCGATGCCGAGGCTGTCGTTGGTGACCGCATACCAGCCTTCGTTCATGTCGACGAAGTAGGCCATGTCGAGCGACCGGTCGTCCTTGCCGGGAAAGCGGCTGAAGTCGATCGCGGCGCCCTTCCTGGAGGCGGCCTTGGGCCACGGGCCCCGCCAGCCCGGCTTCAGCTTTGCGTCCTTTCCCATATCGGTCGGGTGGTTGAGGATCGTGCACGCCGGCAGGTCGAGGCGCGCCCCGGCGGCCAGCAGCGGGGTGCCGATCGCAATGTGCTCCAGCCAGACGCAGTCGGCCGGCTCCTCGCCCTCGTTGGTCACCGACTCCTCGACGACCAGCGCCGCGCTTCCCGCCTCGACGGTCAGGGTCTTCTCGACGCTGAACGGCGTGCGGACGCCCTTCACTCGGAACCTGGCCGCGACGCGCCTCGCGGAGTCCTCGACGACCTGCACGTCCCACGGCATCGTGTTGACCTCGCCGTGCAGGCCAAGCTCCGCGCCGGCCACGTTCGACGGGAACCCGCCGTGCGGGACGACCGTCTGCCAGCCGCCCTCGTAGACATCCAGCCACAGGCTCGTGGCAGAGCCACTGGTCGGCAGGAACCGTCGGGGGTCGCGCACCCCCCATGGCGTCCGCCACATGAAGTCGACGTCGCTCGGCTTGTGCACGAAGCTGTAGATGTCGGCGCCCTTGTCGGCGAGCACCGTCACCCTGACCGAATCGTTTTCGAGGATGACCGTCTTGAGCCCGCGATACGTCCACGAGTCCGAGACCCGGCAGCCGCTATTTCGCTCGTTCTGGTAGTGCATCAGCCACCCGACCCCACGAGAATCCGGTACACGTCTTTCTGCGGCTTCAGCATGCGCTGGAAGCCGTCATCGATCGCCCGCTCCAACGGCAGCTTTACCGTGATGAGCGGCTTGACTCGGAGCTTGCCCGCCGAGATCAGCGAGATCGCGGTGCGGAAGTCCTGGGGATCGGCCGCCACCGACCCGATGACCCACTTCTCGCCATCGACGATGTCGAGGAAGTTGAACTCCGGCTTTGCGGCGTAGATGCCGACGAGCACGACCGTGCCACGCCGGCGCACCCACTGGATCGCGTCGATCGGGGTGCGTGCCACACCGGCCGTTTCGACCACGATGTCCGGGCCGATGCCGTCCGTGAGCCTGCGCAGCGACTGCCCGGCGTCGCCTGCCGCGGCGTCGATCACCTCGTCGGCGCCCAGCGATCGCGCCAGTTCCAGGCTCTGCTTCCTGATGTCGACCGCGTACACGGTCGCGCCCGCCGCCTTCAGCGCCTGCAGCGTCAGCAGGCCGACGGTCCCGCAGCCGATCACCGCGACGCGGTCGCCCAGCCCCGCGCCCGACCTCCGGGCGGCGTGCACGGCGACCGTCGCCGGCTCGACCAGCGGGGCCTCTTCGTCGCTGACGTTCGCCGGCAGCTTCAGGCAGTGATCCGCCCGCCACACGACGAACTCCGCCAGTCCGCCGTCAGCGGAGAGACCGGTGACGGCCATGTTCGGGCACGACGAGTACTCGCCGTGCCGGCACCAGTAGCACGTGCCGCAGGTGAGCACGTCCTCGACTGCGACCCGGTCGCCTGGCCTGAAACCGGTGACGCCCTGCCCGACCTGCACGACTCGCCCGCCGATCTCGTGGCCCAGGACCAGCGGCAGCTTTTTGCCCGTAATCGGGTTGGGCGTCGCCGCCGCGAACTTCGGGCCGAACTGCCACTCCTCGATGTCGGTGGCACAGATACTGGCGTAGGTGACCTTGAGCTTGACCTCACCGGCGCCCGGCGAGGGCTCCGGCCAGTCGTTCACGAACCGGATGTCCCGGTTGCCGTAAAGGACGATTGCTCTCATGCGGCCCGCATTCTTTCATATACTCCCGGCGCTGCAAACCGAAACCGGAGGGAGTCGAATGAAGGCCGGTCCGAAGATTACGAAGATCGAGATCACAGGCTTTAGCTACACGCTCGACAACGTCGGCCGTGACTACAACACGTTCAACATGGTCTACGAGAAGGGCACCAGGCACGAGGCCCGTGCCGGCGTATTGCAGATCCATACCGACCAGGGGATCACCGGCGATTACCTTGGCGTGCGCGGCGCCCCGGCTGCGCAGGTCGGCATGGTTGCCGATTACCTGCTCGGCAAGAACGTGCTCGAACGCGAGAAGATCTACCAGGACATCAAGCGCGGGCTACGCCACACGGACATGACGGGCGTCGGCCCGATCGACATCTGCCTGTGGGACATCGCCGGCAAGCTGTACGACCAGCCCCTCTACCGGCTGCTCGGGGGCTGGCGGAAACCCCTCCCCGCCTATGCCAGCACGCTCCACGGCGACGAGAACGGGGGGTTGACCACGCCCGAGCAGTTCGCCGACTTCGCGGTGCAGTGCCGGGACATGGGTTATCAGGCGTTCAAGATCCACGGCTGGGGGATCGCCAGCCAGCGGATTGAGCGCGAGGAGCAGAACGTGCTGCTCGTCCGCAAGCGGGTCGGCGACCGCACCGCGCTCATGATCGACCCCGCGTGCGAGTACGAGAACTTCGCGCAGGCGCTTCGCATCGGACTCGCGTGCGACGAGGCGAAGTTCTTCTGGTACGAGGACCCGTACAAGGACGGCGGGGTCTCGGAGTTCGCCTACAAGCGGCTGCGGCAGATGATCAAGACGCCGATCCTCCAGACGGAACACATCCGCCTGCTCGAGCAACACGTCAACTTCATCGTCGCCGAGGCGACCGACTACGTGAGGGCGGGCGCGCACGAGGACGGTGGGATCACAGGCACCATGAAGATCGCGGCAGCTTCGGAGGGCTTTGGCCTCGACGTCGAGCTGCACGGGCCCGGCCCGGTGCACCGGCACATCATGACGTCGCTCCGCAACACGAACTGGTACGAGTTGGGGCTCGTGCACCCGATGGTGCGCACGACGCGGCCGCAGGTATACCTGGACTACAACGACGACCTCGACGCGATAGACCGCGACGGCAACGTGTTCGCTCCGGAGGGCCCCGGCATCGGCGTTCTGCTCGACTGGGACTACATCAGGAAGCACCAGGTCGACCACGTCGAGTGGAGCGTTTAAAATCGTCGCGTGACGACCGCCCCGCAGACCGAAAGAGTAATCCAGGTCTCACGGGGCATAATCCATCCGTACGCCGTCATCCTTCATAACGACGACGTCCATTCGATGGAGTATGTGGTCGACGCGCTGGTCAAGAGCGTGCCGACGCTGAGCGAGCAGGAAGCGACCGAGGTGATGATGAAGGCCCACAGCGAGGGCCGAGCGGTCGTCGTCGTGTGCCCGCTCGAACAGGCCGAGCTGTATCGGGACCGGCTTCAGACGTTCGGGCTCGGCGCGTCTATCGAGCCGGCCTAGCCACTCTTACCTCGAGTTGCGAGCGAACGACACTTTGCCGTCCGGCGTTACCTTCGCCACACCCTTGAACGCCGCCGGGACGTCGTACGCCACCGCACGCATGGTCGCCGACAGCGTCTGACCGGCGCGCATCCTGATCGCAGTCCCCTTCCGGCTCCCCGGCATCGGCTGCCCGTTCGCAAGGCTCGAGAACGGCTCCAGGCCCACGTTGTACGTGCGGCGGTACCACGGATAGCCACTCCCACCGCCGAAGACCTGCCAGTACCACAGGTATCGGAACGTACTCACCGGGTACACGAAGGCGAAGCCGACCCGGCGCCGCGGGTTCGACACGGCGTACCACCCGTCGGGCATCTCGGTCACGACCGCGTAGTCCTGCAGCCTGGCAGACTTCGCCGGGAACCTGCGGAGGTCCTCCGGACCGCCACCGCGGCCGATCGCGCTGGGCCAGGGCGACCGCTGCCCGGTCTTCAGCCTCCGCGTGGTCTGCTCCCCCTCGCCCGGCACGATCACCGTCCCTCCGGGCAGGTCGAGCCGGCAGTCCGGGCTCAGGAACGGCCCGCCTAACGCGATGTGCTGGCCCCACACGCAATCGGCCGCCTCCTCCGCCTCGTTGGTCACCGACTCCTCGACCGTCAGCACCGGCGAACCTGCCGTGAGCGACAGCGTCTTTTCGATCCTGAACGGCGTCCGGTAGGTCCGCACCCAGAACCTCGCCGTCACACGCCCGGGTTCGTCGTGCACGACCTGCACATCCCAGGGCATCGTTGTCGCTTCCGAGTGCTGCCCTATCTCCGCGCCCGCGTACGTCATCGGCGACCCGCCGGTGGGCGCCAGCGTCTGCCAGCCGCCCTCGTAGACGTCATGCCAGAGGCCTTCCGGCCAACCGGAAGTCGGCAGGAACCGGCGAGGATCGCGTACACCCCAGGGAGTCCTCCACATGAAGTCGGTATCGGTCGGCTTGTGAATCAGCTCGTAGGTATCAGCACCCTTGTCCGCAAGGACCGTAACGCGGACAATCTCGTTCTCGAGAATCACTACCTTCAAACCGCGAAAGGTCCACGCGTCCGAGATACGGCAGCCGGTGGTCCGTTCGTACTGGTAGTGCATCTCAGCCTCCCGTCCGCGGTTGGTGACTTGTGGGTTTTCGCGCATGACCTTTGGCAGGGCCGCCATTATGCTTGACGGCGGCACGCCAGGATGATGTGAAAGGTGGAGCCGTGGGTTCTGAGAGGGGCCACGTGAAGCGCATCCTGGTGGTCGACGACAGCGACGATGTGCGCCTCGCACTCGCCACGATCCTTCAGGACGCCGGATACGACGTGGTCGAGGCGGCCGACGGCGAGGAATTCGTGCCGATGGCGCTCAAGCACCGCTTAGGCCTCATCCTCCTCGACGTGGCGATGCCACGTGTCGACGGCTTCGAGGCACTCCGGCGAATCAAGGCCGAGTCACGCCTGCGCAACACCCCGGTGATCATGGTCACCGCGAAGGGGCGAGCCGAAGACCTCTCGATGGCTCGAACGCTGGGCGCCCGTGACTACATCAGCAAGCCGTGGGCAGACGGCGAGGTCGAGCTCAGGGTCGGCTGGGTTTTCCAGGCGGCGACGCGGGCGGTCGGCACCTAGCTTCCGACCCCCAGGCCGATGACCGGCGCGGCGGTCCTGCTCGTCGTCCTTTCAGCGTTCGCCCACAGCTTCTGGAACTACCTGACCAAGCGGGCGCGCTCACCGGAGCTCTTCACATGGGGCGCAGCCCTTTCTGCCAACGTCCTGCTCCTTCCGGTCGCCGGGTATCTTCTCGTCCGATATCCGCCCGAGCCGATCGGCTGGGCGTTCATCGGCGGCACCTGGTGCTTCCATCTCGCCTACTTCACGGCGCTCAGTCGTGCGTATCGCCATGCCGATCTGTCGATCGTGTACCCGCTGGCGCGCGGGACCGGCCTGCTGCTGATCCCCCTGCTAGGCGTCCTGGTCCTCGGGGAGTCGATGTCGGCGCTGGCGGTCGCCGGGGTCGCACTGATCGCCACCGGGATCTTCGCCGTCTCAATAGGCGCGATTCGCTTTCGTTCGCTGTCGGCCCCCGGCGCCTGGCTGCGCCGGCCCGGCGTCGTGTATGCGATGGCGACCGGCCTCGCGATCAGCGCATACTCGCTCATCGACAAGAGGGGCGTCGCTCACGTCACGCCACTTCTCTATGTCTACTTCCCGACGACGGCCGGCGCTCTCGGCATGCCCCTGCTACTCCGCCGGGACTTCTCGCGGGCCGACATCGCCGCCGAGTGGCGACTCAACCGGGTTCGGATCGTCGCGACCGGCCTGCTGCAGGTCGGGGCGTATGCGCTCGTTCTCAGCGCGCTGCAAGTCAGCCGCGTAAGCTACGTCGCCCCGTTCCGCGAGATCGGCATCGTGATCGGGGTGCTCATGGGCGCCATCTTGCTCGACGAGCCGTTCAAGCGCGGGCGAGCGCTCGGAGCGACGCTGATCGCCGGCGGGGCAATCGCCATAGCGCTGGCCCCGTGAACCAGGGCCTCTGGGCCTAAGCGAACCGCGCGTCCCGCCAAGAGTGCTTCGGCCGCCAGCCGATCACCTTGCGCGCCCGCTCGGTCGAGATAGGCGCCTCGAACCCGTCAAACTGCCTCCTCAGGGGCACGCCCGGGTACACGGTCCGGATCGCCTCCATTGTCGGTACGTTGACCATGGTGTCGTCGGCGTTGAGGAAGAGCTTTTCGTGGCCCGACCAGCCCGACGATTCGATAGCCATGCGGCATGCGGTCGCGGCGTCCTTGATGTGCAGGTACGTCCAGAACCCCTGGCATCGTACCCACGGGTCGGTGACTGGCGCCCGGTGCAGCTCGCGAAACCGGTTGTCGTCCCACATGCCGTTGAACCGCATGCTCGAGTACTGCGTCTCCGGGTTACGCCGCGCGAAGGCGTCGGCCGTCTGCTCCCCCAGCCACTTGGCCACGCTGTACGGGTCCTCCGAGCGCGTGCCGACCCTGTCGTCCAGCGGGAAGTACTCGGGCGGCTTCACTTCGTGCGGCGCCCATCGTGCGGCCGTCCCCATCGCCCCGACGGAGTTGTACGACGAGCCGAGGACGACCCTTCGGACCTTCAGCTGCTCGGCGGCCCGCATCACGTTCCACATCGACGTCGTGTTCGTGAAGAACACGAACTCCTCGGTGTAATACGACGCACTGGGACACGCAGCCAGATGCACGACCGCCTCGCAGCCATCCATGGCCGAGACCACCTGCCCGTAGTTGGTGACGTCGACCTCGAAGAACGTCGGCAGCTTCGGCCACGACTCCCGCATCTTGAATGCGGTCGACTGCGCGGCCCCCGCCGTTCCGCTGTGGCTCAGGTTGCCCCACCGGACCTTGTCGGCATTGACTACCTCGTAGCCGGTCCGGACCAGTTCGTCGATCACATAGTGGCCGACGATCCCCGATCCGCCAGTTACGAGGACCCTCATACAGGCATCTTGCGCTTGCTGATCTTGCGGCCCTCGGTCGCCATCCGCTCGCCATCGGCGCCCGAGATGACCTTGACACCCATCTTCAGCAGGTGCCGGGCACGCTGCTCCGGTGTCATGCTCCTGTCGTTCCATGAGCAGAGGAAGGCGACCCCTGCTGCGTCGCATGCTGCCTGCACTCGCTTGCGGGCGTCATCCATCTTCTTCGGGTAGGGAGGGTCGTGCGCGTCCGGGAGCCCCAGCGACATCCCCATGTCACCCGGGCCCCATTCCGCAAACGAGATCCCCGGCACCGCGGCGCTCTTCTCGCAGTTGGCGAGGCACTCGGCGTCCTCGAGCTTGAGCCCGAGCATCAGCTCGCCCTTCGGGTTAAGCGGCCACACGTCGGACAGCTTCATATAGTCGTTCGTCGACAGGCCCCAGATTCGAGCTGGCGCCGCCTGGCCACCCGCCCCTCGCTGGCCCTTGCCGAGACCGCCCTTCCCGCCGACCCCGATCTTCGCAAACGGCCACCGGCACTCCTCGACGAAGGCCTGCACTGCCTCGGGCGTCCTGCAGTGCGTGTGCAGGATCCCGTGCACGCCCGCGGTCAGCACGTGCCGGATCTGCCACGAGTTGTACCTGACCTCGTCGGCGGTCTTAGCGTTCGACGGCAGGGTCACGATCACGGTGGGCGTCACGTGCCCGCTGGTGGTCGTGCCCGCGTCCCTGAGGCCCTCCATGAACCTGGTCAGGCCGACCGTATCGAACGGATGGTGCTCGAAGTCAATCGAGATGAAGTCCGCCCACGTCTTCGACATCCGGATTCCTGCCTCGTAGCTGAGCTCCGGCGTGCCCGTGTAGAAGATGGGCTGCCCCTGCTCGAGCAGCTCGATGCACCGGTTGATTCTCCCCAAAGCCCCGTCTCCTAGGCTGATGCGACTGCGGCCGACTACGATAACATTCGCCCCCGGTCAGTTGAGCAACCCAGAACCAGATCGACCTATCGGGCGCCTCACGTGAGCGCCCGGGACGGTGCGTCTGGGGCACAAGCCCCCCTGGCAGGAAGTCCGGCGACCGGCGACACCGTCGCCGGCCAAACGACCCCGCGCCCGTGGGCCGCGTTCGCCCACCCGGACTTCACGTGGCTGTGGCTTGGCGGCGTCACCGCCACCGTGACGATGCTCCTGCGAACGCTGATCAGTGCCCAGTGGCTGTACGACGAGACCGGCTCGGCTGCCCAGCTGGGCATCCTCAGCCTGATCCAGTTCATTCAGATGCCGGTGGTCGTCTACGGCGGCGCCCTCGCCGACAACTTCGATCGCAAGAAGCTGATGGCGCTGACCCAGCTGGTCGCCTTCCTCTCGCTGCTGCCGATCACGCTCCTTGCCGCGGCCGACAGGCTCCAGCCATGGCACATCTTCGCCGTGACGGGCGTCTCCGGCGTCGTGAACATGCTGGGCAACTCGGCCCGACCCGCCATGGTCTCGCGCGTCGTGCCGCGCCACCTCGTCGGCAACGCGGTCGCCACGAACACGGCGACCTGGCAGGTTGCGGGCGTCATCGCCCCGCTCGCGTTCGCCTTGTTCTACGAGGCGTTCGGCGTGACGACCGCCTTCGCAGTCTCGACCGCGATCGCCGGGGCCAGCACCGTGATGCCGTTCCTGATACGGGTCTCAGGCGAACCGCAAGGGGGAGCCCGACGCACGACGTGGAAGTCGATCACGGAAGGTTTCTCCTTCGTGCGCACGCACCGCATCCTGCCGGGCCTCTATCTGCTCGACATCGGCGTGACCGTCGTCAGCTTCTACCGGACGCTGTTCCCGATCTTCGCCGACCAGCTGTACGGCATGGGCGCTGCCGCGGTCGGCCCGCTCAACGCGGCAAACTCGATCGGCGGGGTCGCCGGCAGCTTCGTCGTCTACGGCACGAACAGCTTCCGGCGCAAAGGCGTGCTCGTGCTGTTCTTCACGCTCGCCTACGCCCTGCTGCTGTTCGCCTTTGGCTTCAACCGTGCCGGACCGGAAGACCCGGTCTACACGTGGCGCCTCGCCCTGTTCGACTTCCGCTTCAGTTCAGCCTTCCTGCTCGGGCTGCTGATCGTGTTCGGGCTGGGCATGACCGATGCCGTCAGCATGGTGATGCGCCAGACGATCGTCCAGCTGACGACGCCCGACAAGCTGCTGGGACGCGCAAGCTCGGCGCACTCGTTTGCGGCGATGGGCGCAAACAACCTCGGCGGGGTCGAGGTGGCGTTCATGTCAGGCGCAGTAGGGGCTGGACCGACCATGGTCCTCGGAGGCGCCGTTTCAGTAGTGGTCGTCGTGCTGATCGCCTGGGGCGTGAAGGGCATCCGGAAGTACCGCTACGACCCGGCGAACCCGTACGAAGCGTACGAAGGCGGAAAGCCTCCACCGGTTTCCAGCTAACAGGAGGACCCGCAATGGCCGACGCCTCGACCGGCAACGAGCCGACCCTCGTCGTTTCGACCCCCACCGTGCCACCCGAATGGGCGCTACTCGAACGGGAGCTATTGCGCGCCGAGGCCGAAGCCGTCCGTGTGTTCCACGACAAGTACTTCGACGAGCGCGGCTACCTGCTCTGCGTCCCTCGCTGGGGCGGCAACGATGGCCCCGACGACGCAGGCGAGAACATGCTGAACTGGACGATGCTCTATGCCCTGGGAGCATCTAGCGAAGTCCTCGACCTCTTCAAGCACGACTGGGACGGCCATCTGCGGCAGTACACCGAGGCGAAGACCGTCGAGGTCCCGCTCGCCCTCGAGGGCATGTACTACAAAGAGTTTCCGACCATGTTCGACTGGTTCCACACCGGCGAGTGGCTTTCGCCGTACGTGCTGCTCGGTCTGGCGGACCCCGCCGACGCCTCGTTCGGACACCGCATGCGCCGGTACGCAGGCTTCTACATGGACGAGGACCCGCAGGCGAAAAACTACGACCCGAAACACCGGATCATCCGGAGCATGTTCAACGGGAGCCGCGGCCCCCTGCTCCGGAAGGCGACCGGACTGGACTGGGCGGGCGACCCGATCGAGGTCGAGGGCCGCTTCAAGCCCGGCCACGGCGAGCGCGACTTCGAGCAGATGATCGCCCACTTCAAGGACTACAACGACGTGGTAGGCGACCACCCGCTGAACCTGGGAGCGACGACGCTCGCACTGAACGCCTACGCCCTCACGGGCGAGAAGAAGTACCGGGACTGGTGCCTGCAGTACGTCGACGCATGGGTTGAGCGCACGAAGGCCAACGATGGGCTCACGCCGACCAACATCGGGCTCGACGGCTCGATCGGGGGCGAGACCGGCGGCAAGTGGTACGGCGGCGTCTACGGTTGGGGCTTCTCCGTGATCGTGCCTCAGACGGGCGAGATCGCCCACCGGCCCTCGTTCTACACGCGTTGCCCGTACGGGTTCGGAAACGCGCTTCTGATGACCGGCAATCAGAGCTATGTAGACATCTGGCGAGGCGTGATCGAGAAGGTGAACCAGAACGGCCGGCGCATCGGCGGCAAGATGGAGTACCCGAGGTCGTACGGTGACAGGGGCTGGTACAACTTCCAGCCCGGACCGTTCGACGAGGGCGCCCTCGAGGTCTACTACTGGTCGATGAAGCCGGGCGACCGGGAACTCGTCGAGGGCGACGAATGGGTCCGCTTCGTCACCACCCGCTCAGTCCGCAGCAAGGACGTTGACTACCCGGTCCGCGTGTTGAGGCAAGACCTGGGAGAGGTCCGTGCGAGGGTCGAAGGCATCCGCAGCGACGACACCGCGCCGGACATGCGGATGTCGGACGACATGAACAACCTGAACCCCGCCGTCACGGAGTCACTGACGAAGCTCATGCTCGGCGGCCTGCCGACCGGCCGCGTCGGCTATCCGTTGCACTGCCGGCTCCGGTACTTCGACCCGGCTCGCAGGCGGCCCGGACTACCGGATGACGTCGCCGCGCTCGTCGACCACATGACGGCCGACGAGGTCGGAGTCAACCTGGTCAATGTCTCCCAGGTAAGTCCAAGCGTCGTCATCGTTCAGGGAGGCGCCTACGCTGAGCACCACATCACGCAGGTGCGGACCGGTGGGACCACGACGACCGTAAACGCTCGCCACTTCGCAGTCCGGCTGGCGCCCGGCGCCGGTACCCGCCTCTCGATCAGGATGCGGCGCTACGCGAACCCGCCGACCTTCGCCTTCCCGTGGGTGTGAGTTCTACCCGTTGGGGTTGACGACCAGCTTCACACCGCGCCCCTGCCCGGAGTCGTAGATGGCATCATAGGCGCGGTTGAGGGGATACCGGGCAGCGATGACCCCTTCGAGGTTGAGCTCGGGCAGGAGATGCAAGGTCTTCCTGAAGTAGTTGCCCCTTCCGAACGCACCTCGCAGACCGACCTCCCGGTAGTGGAAGTCGTAAAGGTCGGACGGTAGGGTGCTCCGCTCCGGGCAGACTCCGATCATCAGGACGTTGCCGCGCGGCCTCGTGAGCGACACGCACCTGGCCACCAGCTCCGGCTTGCCGACCACTTCCGCCGCCAGGTGCACCCCGCGGCCGTTGGTCGCTCGCATCACGACATCCTTCAGGTCCTCGGCGCGCGGGTCGTTCACGATGTCGGCACCCATCTGCCGGCCCAGCTTCCGCCTCGCCTCGACCGGCTCGGACAGGATCACCGTGCGCGCACCACGTCGCTTTAGGAAGGCCACCGTGAACTGGCCCATGATGCCGCCGCCGATGACCAGCACGACGGCGTCCTTCGGCATCGGAAACATGTACGAACCGGACAGGCAGCAGGAAGCCGGCTCCGTGAGTGCTGCGGTCTCCAGGTCGATGCCGTCCGGGAGCCTGTGGGCGGCCTGCGACGGTGCGACTGCGAACTGGGCCAGGGCGCCAGTCGTGCGCTGGGCGTTCTGACACCGGCTGACGGTCCACTCGCGGCAGTTGTCGCACTTGCCGCAGTGGCTGGTGATGTCGCACACGACCTGCTGACCGATCCGCCGTTTGGAGACGCCCTTGCCCGCCTCGACGATCCTGCCGCTGAACTCGTGCCCCAGGATCATCGGAGGCGTGGCCGGGAAGAGGCCCTGCGTGATGTGGACATCGGTGCCGCAGACCCCGACCGTGTCCACCTTCACGACCACCTGGCCGGGACCGGGCGCGGGGTCCGGGCGCTCCTCGATCGTGAACTTCGCACCGCCGTGCCAAACCGCGGCCTTCATGCCGTGTCTCCTTCTGCCCCCGCAAACGCTGCCCCCGGAACGCCCCGCGCCGGGAGGCGGGCCGGAAGTATAGCTGCGTGGACACCCAGGTTGGGCGGGAGTACATTAGCCGCCGCATCACGCCGGCGTGAGGGGCACGTGCGGCCGCATGCAGGCCGAGGAGTCGTCACTTTGAAAGGTCGCACCGCGATTTCGATTGGACCGCACATTCCGTTCACGATCG
>Ga0233424_10001873_pt1 | contig 16601 bp, 14 predicted proteins | sample Watercolumn_Towu_FD_181011 | JGI IMG/M metagenome (GOLD analysis project Ga0233424, IMG submission 181011) | Freshwater microbial communities from Lake Towuti, South Sulawesi, Indonesia - Watercolumn_Towuti2014_125_MG | ecosystem: Environmental > Aquatic > Freshwater > Lake | place: Indonesia...
GCCGGCCACGACCGGCGCGCTGGTGACATCGGACACGCGCTCCAGCTCGGTGGCGCCCTTGGGCAGGGCGACCGTGGCCTCCCAGATCGCCGCGCCGTTGTTCAGGGCGATGGCCACCAGCTTGCCGCCCGGAAAGCCGGCCAGGGCCGCCTTCCCCGCCACGATCACGCCGACGTTGCTGCGCAGGGAAAGCGCCGGCGTGCTGCGCTGGTATACCCACTTGCGCTTGCCGTCAGCCACGTCGAGACCGAAGATCCTGTTGTCACCGCTGCGCACCAGCACCAGGCCTTCGGCGATCTGCGGCGCGGCCAGCACTTCCGAAGTGACGCGCGCGGTCCACAAGGCCTTGCCGGAGCTGTCGAACGCCAGCACCTCGCCCTTCGGCGTGGCCACCACCACCAGCTGACCGTCGCTGCCGACGCCGCCGGAGACGGGCTTGCCGGCGTTGATGCGCCAGACCTGTCCGCCGTTGTCGAAGCGCGCGAGGGTACCGTCCTGCGCCGCGGCGTAGACGCTCGAACCCACCACGGCGGGCGTCAGCACATAGCCTCCGCCGCTGCCGACGCCGGACTGCCAGAGGGTCGCCAGCGTCGCGCTCGGGCTGATCGGCTCCAACTCGGCCGGCTTGATTTTCGGCGCGCTGGAGAACCAGTTCACGGGATTCAGCTTCTCCATCGTCGAGCAGCCGGCCAGCAGGGCCGCTACGCAGAGAACAGGCAGTCTGGACATCACTTGTCTCCGAGCGAGTCGGCCTTCATCTGCAGCAGCTCACGGTACTGCGCGTCGCGGCCGGCCATGCCGCCGGCCTTGTCTGCCGCTTCCTGTCCGGCGATCGCGCCCTGATAGGCGGCCTTGGCCTCCGCCTTCTTGCCTTGGGCGGCGAGGATGTCGCCCTTCAGCTCGGCATAGCGGGCGGCGAAAGCCGGGGCCGACGCCTCGGCCAGCAGCTTGAGCGCCTCGTCGGCCGCCTGCTCGTCGAACAGGACATGCGCCAGACGCAGGCGGGCAAGGTCGCGCAGATCCTTGTCGCCGGCCTGCCCGACAACCCACTGCAATTGCGCCTTGGCCGTCTTCAGGTCGCCCGCATCGAACTGCATGCGGGCGGAAGTCAGCGCCCCCATGGCGGCGTAGGCCGTGCCGGGATATTTCTCGGCGAGTTCGCCGGCAGCGTCGCGCACGCGCTTCGCATCGCGCTCGGCCACCGCCCTTTGCAGGACGGCGTAGACCGCGGAGGCCTCCGTCGCCTGCTTGCGCTGATACCAGTTCCAGCCCTGCCAGCCGGCGACGCCGATGGCGACGACCAGCAGCACGGCCGTCACCAGGTTGCCGTACATCTTCCACCAGGTCTTCAGCTCCGATATCTGTTCCTGCTCTTCCAGGTCAAACGTTGCCATCTTCTTCATCCCCAAAAAGGTAATTGCCGATTTCCTCGGCCAGTTTTTCGAGCGGGACGCGGCGCTGGGCCACGTCCTCGCGCAAGGGTTTCAGGCTGGCGCTCGCTTCGCGCGCCTCGTCGTCGCCGATGATCACGGCCACTTGCGCGCCGGAGGCATCGGCCCGCTTCATCTGCGACTTGAAGCTGCCGCCGCCGCAATGCCACACGACGTCGAAGCCGGCGCCGCGCAAGGCCTCCGCAGCTCGGAAGGCCGGCGCCTGCGCCTCGGTCCCCTGATGCACCACATACACGTCGGGCTCGGCACGCGCCGCCTCCTCCGCCTCGCCGCCATGCTCCTCGCGCAGCAGGGCAATCAGGCGCTCGACGCCCATGGCGAAACCGCAGGCCGGCGCCGGCTTGCCGCCGAGCTGTTCGATCAGTCCATCATAGCGTCCGCCGGCGCACACCGTTCCCTGCGCGCCGAGCCTGTCGGTGATCCACTCGAAGACGGTCAGGTTGTAGTAGTCCAGACCGCGCACCAGGCGCGGGTTGATACGGTACGGGATCCCCGCTTCCTTGAGCAGGGCCTGCACGCCGGCGAAATGCTCGAGCGAGGCCTCGCCGAGGAAATCCATCAGCTTGGGCGCCCCCTCGATGAGATCCTGCATGTGCGGGTTCTTGCTGTCGAGGATGCGCAACGGGTTGGAATACAGCCGGCGCTGGGCATCGGCATCCAGCGCCTCGCGCTGGCGCTCCAGGTAGGCGATCAGTTCGGCACGGTGGCGCTGCCGCTCTTCCGTGCTGCCAAGGGAGTTGATCTCCAGGCGGATGCCGGTCAGCGCCAGTTCGTCCCACAGTCGAGCGCACATGACGATCTGCTCGGCGTCGATGTCCGGCCCGGCATAACCAAAGGCCTCCACGCCGAACTGGTGGAACTGGCGATAGCGCCCCTTCTGCGGCCGCTCGTGGCGGAACATCGGGCCGGCATACCAGAGGCGCTGCGGGCCGGCGTGGAGCAGGCTGTGCTGCAGCACGGCGCGCACGCAGGAGGCCGTGCCTTCCGGGCGCAGCGTGAGCGCCTCGCCGTTGAGGGCATCGACAAAGGAATACATCTCCTTCTCGACGATGTCCGTCACCTCGCCGATGGCGCGGGCGAACAGCGGCGTCGGCTCGACGACGGGCATGCGCATCGGCCGGTAGCCGTAGGCGCGCAACCAGCCGCGCACGGCATCGTCGAAGCGCTCCCACAGTTCGGCTTCGTCGGGCAGGATGTCGTTCATCCCGCGGATGGCTTGAATCGTCTGGCTCATTGGTAAATCAGCTGGTTGCGCGGCGCGGATATTTCCGCGCCACGTAATCGTCGACGATCGCCTTGAACTCGCGGGCGATGTCGTCCCCTTTCAACGTGACGGTCTTCTCGCCGTCGACATACACCGGTGCCACCGGCGTCTCCCCCGTGCCGGGCAGGCTGATGCCGATGTTGGCATGCTTGCTCTCGCCCGGACCGTTCACCACGCAGCCCATCACGGCCAGGGTCATGTTCTCGACCCCCTCGTACTGCAGCCGCCATTCCGGCATGCGCGCCCGTACGTGGGTCTGGATTTCCTGCGCCAGCTCCTGGAATACCGTGCTGCTGGTGCGGCCGCAGCCCGGACAGGCCGCCACCAGCGGCGTGAAGGCGCGCAGCCCCATGGTCTGCAAAATTTCCTGGGCGACGACCACTTCCTGCGTGCGGTCGCCATTCGGCTCCGGCGTCAGCGACACGCGGATGGTGTCGCCGATGCCTTGCTGCAGCAGCACAGACAGGGCCGCCGTCGAGGCGACGATGCCCTTCGAGCCCATGCCGGCCTCTGTCAGGCCCAGGTGCAGCGGATAATCGCAGCGGGCGGCCAGGTCGCGATAGATGGCGATCAGGTCCTGCACGCCGCTCACCTTGCAGGAGAGCACGATCGCATCGCCCGGCAAGCCGAGCTCCTTCGCCTTGGCCGCGCTCTCCAGCGCGGAGGCCACCATCGCCTCGCGCATGATCTCGGCCGCATCCTTCGGCTGCGGCCGTCGCGCATTCTCGTCCATGATGCGCGCGAGCAGCGCCTGATCGAGACTGCCCCAGTTGACGCCGATGCGCACCGGCTTGCCGTGGCGGCAGGCGATCTCGATCAGCTGCGCGAACTGGTCATCGCGCCTGGTGCCGCGTCCGACGTTGCCGGGATTGATGCGCAGCTTGTCGAGCGCTTCGGCGCAGGCCGGGTGTTCGGCGAGCAGCTTGTGGCCGTTGAAGTGGAAATCGCCCACCAGCGGCACATCGATATCCATGGCGAGCAGCCGCTCGCGGATCTTCGGCACCGCCCGCGCCGCCTCCTGGGTGTTCACCGTGATGCGCACGATTTCCGAGCCGGCGCGGACGAGCTGCGCCACCTGGATGGCGGTCGCCACCTCGTCGGCCGTATCGGTGTTCGTCATCGATTGCACAACCACGGGATGCAGGCCCCCGATGGTGACATCGCCCACCTTCACCAAGCGCGTCTTGCGGCGGGCGGCAAGCCCGGCAGAAGATTCCACTGCCCTGTCCATCGGATCTATTCGAGCGTGAGCCGCGCCACTTCGACCCACGTATGGGGCCGCAGGTCGACCGGCTGGTCGTTGTACTGCAGGCGAACATGGGAGGCGTTGCCGACCACCAGCTGGAAGGGCGGCCGCCCCTCGACGACCTGCGTCGTGCCCTTGGCATTCATTTGCGAGAAGACGATGCGTCCGCTCGCCTCCTTCACCTCGACCCAGGAACTGCCATCGAAACTGAAGACCAGCTGGCGCGTTCCGGGCACGGCGGCCGGAGGCGCGGAGATGGGCGCAGCCGCCAGCGTCGCATCGGCTGCAGGCGACTCCGCGGCCGGTTGCGGAAGCGGCTGCACCACCTGGGCGACCTCGCTGCGCGGCGCACTCGCCGTGGCCGGGCTCTTTTTCCCCTTCATCAGCCCGCCAAGATCGATCCCGTCGAAGTACAGGGTGAGGGCAACGGCCAGCATCGCCATGGCAAACAGCATGGCCAGGAGATAGCCCCGACCGTGCCGCACCGATATGGCCGGCATCTTCACGCCGGCATCGACCGGTGCCATGAGCACCACCTGGGGCAGCACCTGTTTCTCCTCGAGCGCAGCCAGCACCGGGGCGGCATCGACCTTGAGCAGCTTGGCATAGTTGCGCACGAAGCCGCGAATGAAGGTGGCCCCGCTCAGGCGCGAGAAGTCCTCGTTCTCGATGGCCTCGATCTGCCGCGAACTGAGCTTGAGCGCCGCGGACACCTCGGCCACGGACATGCCGCGCGCTTCCCTGGCCATGCGCAGCAGCGCACCGGCGCCGGCGGACTGCCGCTCCTCGGCCTCGGGACGCTCGCTGTCGGTCACTCGTATTTCCCCTGCATCAGGGCCTGATACTCGGGTGAGCCGGCGAATTTCCTGCGCAACTGCGAGGCCAGGCTGGCCTCGGCCTGTCTGTCGCCCAGCTTGCGCTCGATGCGCACGCCCAGCCAGAGCGACTCGGCATTCGGTTCGGTGTTCCGCTGCACCTCGCCAAGATACCTCTTGGCCGTGAAATAATCGCCGCGCTTGTAGGCCAGATTGGCCAGATGGAAAATCGCCTGGACATTCGAGCCATCGAACACGAGCGCGCGCTGGAAATTCTCCTCGGCCAGCTTGTCATCCTTCATGCGCAGGGCACACAGGCCGGCATTGGTGTAGGGCCGGGTCGGCGTCTTGTAGAGCGGATTGCGCGCCGCCAAGGAGAAATAGTTCATTGCCTCCTGCTCCCGCCCGCTTTGACACAGAAACCAGCCGTAATCGTTGGCGATCTGCGGATCGCCCGGGGCAAGCTGGATGGCACGCTCGAATGACGCCTTGGCCATCGCCGTGTCGTTCAGCAGGATCTGCACCAGCCCCATCAGGTTGTGGCCTGGCGCATAGTTGGGATCGAAGGCGGTGGCGATGCGCGCCTCTTCCAGCGCAACCGCCACGTTGCCGGCCTGCAGATAAAGGGTGCCCAGCTCGGTATGGGTTTTTGCGCTCTTCTCGGCCATGCCCGACGGGGCCTGCTCGGAAATCGGTATGCTCGCCGGGCCTGTTGTCCCGCTGGGGGTGCCCGGCTGGCCAGCGCAGGCGGCCAGCAATGCAATCAGGGAGAACAGCTGAATGGCTCGAATCACGTTGCGACCTCCGCGAAGGTGATGGTGCGCCGTCCCCGGCGCCGTGTCCGATCGCGCACCTGGCCGGCCAACTGGCCGCAGGCGGCGTCGATATCTTCTCCCCGGGTCTTGCGCGTCGTCGTGACGATGTGAGCCTGCATCAGGATCTCGGCGAAGCGGCGCACCCGCAAGGCGGGTGAACGCTTGAACCCGGAGGCCGGGAACGGGTTGAAGGGAATCAGGTTGAACTTGCAGGGCACGTCACGGACGAGACGCAGCAGCGCGCGCGCATGGTCGTCCGTATCGTTGACGCCGTCCAGCATCACATACTCGAAGGTGATGAAATCGCGCGGCGACTTCTCCAGATAGCGCCGGCAGGCGGCCATCAGTTCATCGAGGGGATACTTCATGTTGATCGGCACCAGCCGGTCGCGCAGCACGTCGGTCGGCGCATGCAGGGAAACCGCCAGTGCCACGGGACACTCGTCGCGCAGCCTGTCCATCGCCGGCACGATGCCCGAGGTCGACACGGTCACGCGCCGGCGCGACAGGCCGTAGGCGTTGTCGTCAAGCATCAGGCGCAGCGCAGCCAGCACGTTGTCGTAATTGGCCAGCGGCTCGCCCATGCCCATCAGCACGACGTTGCTGATGATGCGTTCCCGGGAAAAGTCAGTCTCTGTGATACGGCGACCATCCGCGCTGCCGGGCGCGCGATAATCGCCCAATTCCTTTTTCGCCCACCAGAGCTGGCCGATGATCTCGCCCACGGACAGGTTGCGGTTGAAGCCCTGCTTGCCGGTGGAACAGAAGGCGCAGTCGAGGGCGCAGCCCGCCTGGGTGGAAATGCACAGCGTCCCTCGATTTTCCTCGGGAATGAATACGCATTCCACTGCATTGCCGTTGCCGACGTCGAGCAGCCATTTGCGCGTGCCATCGGCGGCCGTGGCATCGCGCAGCACTTGCGGCAGTCGCACCTCGGACAGTTCGGCCAGTCGCGCCCGCAGGCTTTTCGCCACGTCGGACATGCGTTCGAAATCGTCCTCCCCGAACTGATGCACCCAGCGCAGCACCTGCCGGGCGCGAAAGGGCTTCTCGCCCAGTTCCGCGAACCAGGCGGCGAGGCCTTCGGCGTCCAGATCGAGGAGGTTGACCTTCATCAGCGCGGGCAGAGCTCCGAGGCGGCGAAGAAATAGGCGATCTCGACGGCCGCCGTCTCGGCGGCGTCGGAGCCATGCACGGCGTTGGCGTCGATGCTCTGGGCGAAGTCGGCGCGAATGGTGCCGGCAGCGGCCTTCTTCGGGTCCGTCGCGCCCATCAGGTCGCGGTTCTTGGCGATGGCGCTCTCGCCCTCCAGCACCTGGATCATCACCGGTCCCGAGGTCATGAACTCGACCAGGTCCTTGAAGAAGGGACGCTCGCGATGCACGGCGTAGAAGCCCTCGGCTTCCTTGCGCGACAGGTGCTTCATTTTCGCGGCAACGATCTTCAGTCCGTTGCTTTCGAAGCGCGAATAAATCTTGCCGATCACGTTCTTGGCCACGGCATCGGGTTTGACGATCGACAGGGTGCGTTCAACAGCCATTTATTGCTCCACATTCAAAGAGTTGGAAGGAAAAACCGAAACCTGTGTTTAACGTATTATTTTATCAACAAAATTCCTGCCTGTCCCGTTTCCCGCCAGCCCTCGTCCCTGGTTCGCACTTTCTCAATCCGCGCATTGCAACAAAGTGTTTCCGGGGTCATCGCCCTGCCCTTTCAGCCGTTGGAATCCTTGTCTGATCGAATCCAGGGGTTGCGCTTGCCCTCCATCGTGAAAAGCCTGTTGCTTGGCCTCGCCCTGTTCGCTGCTCAGTCTGCACTGCCTGCGGAGAACGCCGATCCGCCCGGCCGGGTCGGCCGCATCAGCCTGGCCGCGGAGAACACCCGCCTGCGCATCGGCGACAACGTGGCGCAAGGCGCTGCAGCCCTCAACTGGCCGCTGACCACCGGCGCGATCCTGCAAACAGGCAGCGGTGCGCGCAGTGAGGCACGCATCGGTTCCACCGCCATCCGCATCGACGACAACAGCGAACTCGAGTTCGTCGAAGTCAGCGACGAGCGCATCCGGCTGCGAATGCACAGTGGCAGTCTCCTGCTGACCCTGAACAATGCCGAGCAGGCGACCGAAACCGCCCTGGATACGACTTACGGAAGATTGCGTTTCGAGGCACCAGGCATCTACCGCGCCGACGTGGCAGGCGGTACGACGGCTTTCTCGGCCTATGCGGGGGCGGCCGTCATCGACGACCTCGGCCTGCCGCTGCGCCGCGGAGAACGCATCCTCCTGCTGGGAGGCGCCAGCCGCAACTATCTGCTCGGCCAGGCCGCGCACGACGCTTTTCGGCAATGGTCCATCGTCCAGGAACAAGCCCTCGCCGGACCCCCAAACCGCTATGTGTCACCGGAAATGACCGGCCAGGAAGCGCTCGACCGCAACGGCACCTGGCATGAAACCCAGGAATACGGGGCCGCCTGGTTCCCCCATGCCGTGCCTGCCGGCTGGGCGCCCTACCGGATGGGCCGCTGGGCGTGGATAACGCCCTGGGGCTGGACCTGGATCGACCAGGCTCCGTGGGGCTTCGCGCCTTTCCATTACGGTCGCTGGATATTGATGGGGGGGCGGTGGGCCTGGCTGCCGGGGACTTATATGGCGCGCCCTGTCTACGCCCCCGCTCTCGTCAGCTGGCTCGGCCAGCCGGGGTGGGGCGCGTCGTTTTCCTTCGGCACGACTCCCGCCGTAGGCTGGTTCCCGCTCGGCCCCAAGGAGCGCTACCACCCCCACTACCGGTCCAGTCATCGCCACGTCCACAACATCAATGCAAGCCATGTACCGCAAGCGGGTGAAATGGCTGGCATGAGCGGATCAGCCGGCAAGCATGGCAGGGACGCGCATCGTCATCGCGGCGAGGCGGTCACCCCCGTGCCGCAGAGCGCCCTCAACGCCGGCGCTCCAGCCGGCCAGCCGGCCACGGCGATCCGCGACAAGGGCACTCCCTTCCCGGGAATGATCGCATCGACGCCTCCTCACCGCTCCGTCCAGCCGGCAGACAACCATCGACATGGAGGGGAAGCCGTGCCGGAAGGGCAAGCCGTGCGCGCCCAAGTCACCCTTCCGCACGCCTCGGCCGCCTTGCCCGCGACAAACCAGCCCCACAAGGACACCCCCCGTCCTCCAGACAGCCGGCACAGGGAGGCGATACCCGAGAGCGCTCCGTCAATGGCGCGGCCGGCTCCTGCGCGGGATCTCGGATTCCGGGGTGAGTTGCATGCCGGGCATCCACCTCGCCCAACAGGCGGGGAAAGAGCGAAGGACGCCGCGCAACACGACACCCACAGGGGCAAACCACATCGGCCGGATCAGCAGACGACTTCTGGTCGGCCGTAAATCGCCCTTCCTTATTTGACGATCAGGATCGGCACGTCGGTCAAATGCAGGACTTTCATGGTGACCGACCCCAGCACCAGGCCCGAGAGGGAGCCAAGGCCGCGCGACCCCATCACGATCTGATCGCACTGCTTCTCCCTCGCATAGTGGGCAATGACCTGGGCCGGATCGCCGACGCCGATGTGAAACACATGCTTGAGACCGGCCGCATCCAGCTTGCCCCGGGCGGAGGCGAGCGCCTTGATACCCTCGTCATGATGAAACTGCTGGAGTTGATCCTTGGCGACAAATGTCGCCACATCGCCATGCAAAGGCGGCTGGACATTGAGCAGATGCACTTCTATCGGCTCTCTATACCAGACCCACTGTTTCAGCAGGTGGGCAACCACCCTGTCGGAGGTATCTGACCCATCAACGGCAACCAGAAAACGCAACATCGTATTGCCCCTTTACTTTTCCGTGGAGGATTTGCCTGGCTGGTCGGCTGTCGCCAGGTCCACAACCGCTTCTACCTCTTCTTCGGCTTCGCGCCTGCGCGCGAACCAACTGCCGACTGCAACCACCCCCAGCGCGCCTGCCGCAGGCATGCCGTAATCCAGCCAGCCCGCATTCGCTTCGACCCAGTCCTTGAGTATCGGGTCCGTCACCGCCATCTCGCCTGCCACCCAGCCAAGCAAAGCGGCGCCCGCAGTCACGATAAGGGGGACGCGCTCCATCACCTTCAGCAGAAAGGTGCTGCCGAAAACGACCAGCGGTATGCTGATCGCCAATCCGAGAATAAGCAGGAGCAGGCTGCCCTTCGCTGCGGCGGCGACCGCGATCACGTTGTCCAGACTCATCACCAGATCCGCGATGAGAATGGTGCGGATCGCCACCATGAGGTTGTCGCTGGTGTCCTTCTGCCCCCCCTCCCCGTCATGCTCGGGCAGCAGCAACTGAATGCCGATCCACAGCAGGAGCACGGCACCGATTAGCTTGAGATAGGGCAATTTCAGCAGTTCGACCGCAACCACGGTCAGTATGACGCGCATGACCACCGCCGCGCCGCTGCCCCACAGGATGGCCTGCTTTTGCTGGCGGGGTGGCAGGGAGCGGGCCGCAAGCGCGATAACAACAGCATTGTCTCCGGAGAGGACGATGTTCACGCCAATTATCTGAACCAGTGCAATCCAGAATTGCGTGTCGCTAAACTCCATAATCTTCAACCTTCTGAATTGGTAAGGTGAAAAAACTACTTGAGAATTCTTCCTGAAATTGCCCGTACATACGGGGCCTGCTCGCACTGTTTTTCAGTTCCGCAGCGCCCCAGAAATTCACTCGAGCTCATGTTTAGCAACAATTGCCATGTGATCTTCAGCATCGCCTATCTCCTTGCGGAATCAAGCGATGCCAGCTTGCCATCCCCACTGGCGCGCATAAGCCTTATGCGCGCCCAAGAATCATCCATGGCGCGTTGATCCGTTTGCTTGCACCGACCGGCGAGCCTTACAAGCAGGTCGAGCGTCGATCATTCTTCTTCTTGAAATGCCTCTTCGCGCTTCTTCTGGATGGCCGGGCTCAGCACGACGAAGAGAGCCGCCACGGCCATCGCCAGCATGACCGCGCTGATCGGTCGGGTGACGAAGACAGTCGGATCCCCGCGCGACAAGAGCATCGCTCTGCGCAGATACTCCTCCATCATCGGCCCGAGGATGAACCCGAGCAGCATCGGCGCGGGTTCGCAGTCGAGCTTGGCGAAAACATAACCCAGTACGCCGAACAGCGCCATCAGGTACACATCGAATTCGCTATTGTTCAAACTGAATACGCCGATGGCGCAAAACACCAGAATGGCCGGGTACAGCAGATGATAGGGCACGGTGATCATGCGAACCCACAACCCTATCATGGGCAGGTTGAGCACGATGAGGAAAACGTTGCCTATCCACATCGAGACGATGACCCCCCAGAACAGCGCCGGCTGCTCGGTCATCACCGAAGGGCCGGGCTGTATCCCCTGGATGATCATGGCGCCGATCATCAGCGCCATCACCGGGTTGGAGGGAATGCCCAGCGTCAGCATGGGAATGAAGGAGGTTTGTGCGCCCGCATTGTTGGCCGCCTCCGGCGCCGCCACCCCCTCGATCGCGCCCTTGCCGAACTGGGCGGAATTCTTCGACACCTTTTTCTCGAACGAATAGGCGGCAAAGGACGCCAGCATGGCGCCTCCTCCCGGAAGAATGCCCAGCAGCGATCCCAAGCCGGTCCCCCGCAGGATGGGCGCGACAATGCGCTTCAGGTCCTCCTTGGTGGGCAGCAGTCCGGATACCGCCTTGATGGTGACTGAGCGGGTCGCCTCATGCTCCAGGTTACGGATAATTTCGCCCAAGCCGAACATGCCCATGGCCACCACGACAAACCCGATGCCATCGGCAAGCTGGGGCATCTCGAAGGTATAACGCTCCATGCCCGAATTGACGTCGGTACCGACCAGTCCAAGAATGAGGCCGATCAGAATCATGCCCAAGGCATGGAGCAACGAGCCGTGCGCCAGCACCACGGATGCCACCAGGCCCAGCACCATGAGAGAAAAGTATTCCGCCGGGCCGAACTTGAGCGCCAGCTCTGCCAGAGGTGGCGCAAACAAGGCGAGCAGAAATGTTGCAACGGTGCCGGCGAAGAACGAGCCGATGGCCGCCGTCGCCAGCGCCTTGCCGGCATGTCCCTGGCGCGCCATCTGATAGCCATCGAGCGCCGTCACCACCGAAGAAGACTCCCCGGGCAGATTGACGAGGATCGCTGTCGTGGAGCCGCCATACTGCGCACCGTAGTAGATGCCGGCGAGCATGATGAGGGAAGATACCGGGGGCAGGCCGAAGGTGACCGGCAACAGCATGGCGATGGTCGCCACCGGGCCCAGACCGGGCAGAACGCCAATCGCCGTACCGAGGAAAACCCCGACCAGGCAATACAGCAGATTGGTCAGGGTGAATGCCGTTTCCAGTCCCAAACCGAGATTAGCGAGCAATTCCATAGTAAGTAACCCTTCAAACCCCGAGCCAGGGGCCCAGAAGCGGCAAAGGCACCCCCAGCAACTTAATGAATACCAACGCGCAAAAGACGATGAGGCCGGCAGCCAGCAGCATCGCCGACTTCCACCTGAACTGGATGCTTGCATAGGCACTGCAGACCACCAGGACGCCCAAGGCGGGAACCAGTCCGGCGCCACGCGCAAGCAGCCCGAACAGGACGACGGATGCGGCAATCAGCGACACCCCCTTCAAGGCGAAAGCGCCTATTGCCTCGCCGCTTGTGAAGAAGGAGCGGATCAGCGACACCAACCCGATCAAGCATAGCAACCCGCCCAAAACGGTCGGAAAATAGGCGGGACCCATTTTGACCGCCGTACCCATCGGGTATTCGCGGGCGATCGCGACGGTGGCAACCCCCATGCCCAGGTAGATCACCCCCGCCCAGAAATCCTTTGGGTTCTTCATCTGTTTCGTCCGCAATGCCCTTGAGGCATTGCCCCTCCTGTAATCAACTGGCAGACGTGGCGCACAAGGTGAACTCGCGCACCACGCCACTCACCCTCAGTCCGCGTATACGCCGGCTTTCTTGATGATCGGCCCCCACTTGTCGATTTCCGCCTTGAGATGGGTGCGCAGCGCTTGCGGTGTAGCGAGATTCTCCGCCACCGGTTCGGTGCCCAATTCATTGAACCGCTGAACCACGGCGGGATCCTTGAGCGCCACCTGCAGGGCCTTGGCAAGCTTGTCGATGATGGGCTTGGGCGTCCCCTTCGGCGCATACAAGCCATGCCAGACTGCCACCTCGAAGTTGGCCAGACCCGCCTCGTGCAGGGTCGGCAACTCTTTCAGGGACGGCACGCGCGTCTTGGTCGTCACGCCATAAGCCCTGATCTTGCCGGCCTTGATCTGGCTGGTGGTGTTGGTGGTCTGGTCGCACATGAAGTCCACCTGGCCCCCGAGCAGATCATTCATCGCCGGGCCCGTGCCTTTGTAGGGGACGGTAGTCAAGTCGGTCTCGATGGCGCTCATGAACAGCATGCCGCACAGATGCGAAGCGGCGCCAAGGCCGGCGTTGGCATAGGTCACCTTGTCCTTGTTGGCCTTGACGTAGGCAATCAACTCCTTCAAGTCCTTGGCAGGGAAATCCTTGCGTGCAACCAGGGTCATGGGCACGTCGGTGACCAGGCCGATCGGCTCGAAATCGTCTATGGCGTTGTAGGACAGCTTCTTGTAGAGCGCCGGCGCAGTCGACTGCCCAATGTGGTGCAGAAAAACCGTGTAACCATCCGGTGCCGAGCGGGCGACCCGACCCGCACCGAGCGTGCCCCCTGCACCAGCCACGTTTTCCACAATAATCTGCTGCTTGAGTTCCTTGCCCATCGACTGGGCAATCAGGCGCGCGACCGTGTCTGTCGGCCCTCCCGCCGAGAAGGGCACGATCATGGTGATCGTCTTGGCCGGATACTCCTGCGCCAAGGCGTGGCCCGCCCCCAGAAAAACTACCGTGGCCAGCAAGGCCCTTGCTATTCCAGTAATCATCAGCTCCTCCTCAGTAAAATGGCACCGTAGCCGGCGCTACAGGTCTTCCGAGCGAAAGCCCGTCTCGCGATAAATCGCCTCGATCAAGGTTCGCCCGATCTTCGCTTCCTGCTCCCGATGCACCTTGAGCAGGATTTTTTTCCACGCCCGCTTCTCGTCTTCGCCAAGCACAAGTATCTGCGTCAATCCTGCCTTGCGCAAGGATTCCAGTGCTTCATCGTTCTCTTTCTTGGCAATGGCGTTGGCGTACTGCGTCGCATCACGCATGGCGCCTTCCAGGATGTCGCGGAGGTCTCCCGGCAATCCCTTCCAGAACTTCTTGTTCACGATAACGGCATAGCCAAGATACCCATGATTGGATATCGTGAGGTGCTTCTGCACTTCGTGCATTCGCTGGGTATAGAAATTCGACACCGGATTCTCCGTGCCAGCGACGATCCCCACCTTTAATGCCTGCGCCACATCGGAAAACTGCATCGGATGGGGAACCGCACCCAGGGCGCGCATCTGCGCCTCCAGCGCCTGGGAAGGCTGAATGCGCATCTTGAGGCCCTTGAAGTCCGAGGGCATGCGAAGCGGCCGATTGGCACTCATTTGCTTGAAGCCGTTGTCCCAGTATGCAAGCCCGAGTATCCCCCTCGTTTCCAGGCGCTTGAGCAGCCCTTCCCCAATCGACCCCTGGGTGACCTTGTGCAGATCGGCATAGTCGTTGAAGATAAACGGCAAGTCGAATACCTCGAACTCGCGCACGCCAAGCACGCCAAACTTGGCCAGGGACGGGGCCAGCATTTGTACCGCGCCCAGCTGGAGCGCTTCCAGCTCATCCTTGTCCTTGTACAGGGTGGAGTTAGGGTAAACCTCCACCCGCACACGCCCCCGGGTCCGCTCTTCCGCCAGTTTCCTGAAATGCTCGGCCGCCTTGCCTTTCGGCGTATCGAAAGCAACCACATGGCTGAATTTAATGACGAAAGGCGCCGGCTGCGCATGGGCAGGCATGGCGCCCAGGAGAAGCACCATAGTCAATATCCCGGCAGGCAGCCAACCCAAAGAGGCCATACGCATTGACGACATCCCATTCATGCACGCTCATTTTGCCCCGCTGCGCGGAGGGCGGCTATTGTGGATTTCCGCAAGCGGCTTTCTCGAAATGAATGCCGTGACTGGGTTACCATTTTTCCATGCGCCCAAGCATCACCCCTTCCCTCACGTCATGGTACTGGTGGGTCCCCCGGCTGGCGGTAGGACTATCGATGATTGCCCTCGCCTCCCTGCTATGGCTGCTGCACAAGCAGGAAGTCGATGAGCAACGCAATACCCTGATCATCGACACACTCTGGGTTGAGCAAAACCTTCATTTCCAGCTGACACGCAGCAAGGAACAACTCCAGCAAGTCATGCACGAGTATTTCAACGGGGATATCCCTGGCGAACTGCTCGATTCGCGCATACGCGACTTGATGGCCAACAATCCGGGCCTGCAGCAGGTTCTTCTCCTCGATGACGGCGGATCGGTGCTGCGCAGCAGCATAGGGCTTGCCGAGCAGACCATTGCCGGCGAGGGGCTCCGTCCCGAGGCCACATTCGAAGCGCTGCGCCTCGCGCGCGCTTCGGGAAATCCCGTCTTCAGCCCCCCCTATGCGGACGCCACCCATCACCTGTTTGATATCGTGGTGCCGGAGTTCAAGAACGATATCTTCATTGGCTCGGCCGTCGGCACCTTCGCAATCCGGGAACTGCTTGGCAAACAAGTGCCCTGGTGGTTCGCACAAAAGTATCGTCTGAGCGTTACCAACGCCGAAGGGGTTCTTCTGGGGGCGAAATCGAACGTAGAGACTGGCGAGGAATCCCTCAGCTACATGATTCCCTTTGACCCCCCCGGGCATGGCCTCGTCCTCGTGGCGACATCCTACAAAGTCGAGAGTGGCCTGATTCCCAATCTCCTGGCTGTCGTCATAGTTGGTCTGGGCGGCGGGATTCTGATCAGTCTCTGGGCTTTGCGCCAGCACGTGCAACGCCGTCTTGCTGCAGAACTGGCGCTCTCCAAGGAACACGCCTTCCGCAAGGCCATGGAGGATTCCCTGTTCACCGGCTTGCGCGCGCGCGACCTCGAAGGGCGCATCATCTATGTCAACCCGGCTTTCTGCCGCATCACGGGATTTTCCGCCGAGGAACTGATCGGCCTCGGGCCGCCCATGCCCTACTGGGCGCCCGAGGAACTCGAGTCCACCCTGACCGCACACCGAAAGGTGCTGGCCGGCCAGGCGCCCTCGGAGGGCGTCGAGGTGCGACTGCAGCGCAAGAACGGCGAGCGCTTCGATGCGCTGATCTACGAGGCGCCGCTGATCGACGCCGAGGGGCGGCATACGGGCTGGATGGGCTCGGTGCTGGACGTCACGGAGCGCAAGCGCGCCGAAGAGCTGGCGCGCCAGCAGCAGGAGAAGCTGCAACTCACGGCGCGCCTGGTGACCATGGGCGAGATGGCCTCTACCCTCGCCCACGAGCTCAACCAGCCGCTTTCGGCGATATCGAGCTACACGACTGGCTGCATCAATCGCCTCGAAGCGGGAGACCTGCCGCGTAACGAACTGCGCGAGGCGCTCGGAAAGCTGGCGGCACAGGCCCAGCGCGCAGGGCGCGTGATCCGCCGCGTATATGATTTCGTTCGCCGCAGCGAGCCAAAGCGTGCGCACTGCGCCATCAACGAGATCGTCGACGATGCGGTCGGCCTGATCGAGGCCGACGCCCGCAAGCATGGCGTCAGGATCGCGCTCCGGCTCGCCGAGCGACCGCCCCTGGTCATGGCGGATCGCGTCATGCTCGAACAGGTTCTCCTCAACCTGATGCGCAATGGCATCGAGGCCATGCAGGCCGCCGAACCCGAACACCGGCAGCTTACGGTCGGCACGGAACTCGCTGACGGTTGTCTTCTCGTCAGTGTCGCCGACCGCGGCAGCGGCGTCGCGCAGGAGGCGGCCGCGCATCTGTTCGAACCGTTTTTCTCGACCAAGCCGGAAGGCATGGGCATGGGGCTGAACATCTGCCGTTCCATCATCGAATTTCATCAGGGCCGCCTGTGGG
>Ga0233424_10001876_pt1 | contig 16568 bp, 9 predicted proteins | sample Watercolumn_Towu_FD_181011 | JGI IMG/M metagenome (GOLD analysis project Ga0233424, IMG submission 181011) | Freshwater microbial communities from Lake Towuti, South Sulawesi, Indonesia - Watercolumn_Towuti2014_125_MG | ecosystem: Environmental > Aquatic > Freshwater > Lake | place: Indonesia...
CGGGGGCTTATTCCAATTGGCGATCAAGATGAGACTTATCGACTTAAAGCGCGTAAGAAAACCCCTCACCCGCCCTACGGACATCCTCTCCCCATCGGATGAGGTGGGGCCGGGGTGAGGGGCATTCGCCTCATTTTGAACGCGACGTGGAATTAGAACGCGTTCTGAGTGGCCATTCCCCTCTGGAATTGCTAAACCTCGGGGGATGAATCGGCTGCGGTCGGTCGCAAGCTTTTTGGCCCTGCGGAGGAACACCTCGCTCTTGCTTGCGACTCTCCTGCTGGCGCTGACTGGCGAGCGGCTCTGGCTGAACTTCGCCCCGAAATATCTCGAGACCCTCGGCGCCGGCATTGCGATCATCGGCGTGTTCGATGGACTGCAAACGCTGCTGGGGGCGCTCTACGCTTATCCCGGCGGCTGGCTGACGGATCGTTGGGGTCAAAGGCGTTCACTCCTGTTATTCAACGCGATCGCGCTCGCGGGCTACGTGCTGGTTTTGTTCTGGCACCATTGGCTCGCGCTGGTGTTGGGCTCCGTGTTGTTCCTGGCCTGGAGTGGCCTTTCCTTGCCCGCGACTTTCGCGGTGGTGGCAAGTTCGTTGGAATCCAACCAGCACACCATGGGCGTCGGCGTGCAGTCGCTGGTTCGTCGCGTGCCGATGATGGTCGGCCCGCTGGCCGGCGGCTGGCTCGTGACGCGCTACGGCTGGATCGATGGCGTGCAATACGCCGTGCTGGGATGCATCGTTCTGACATTGAGCGCCGCGGGCTTCCAATGGTTCATGATCGATCCTAAAGCGGCCTCCTCGGAAGCAGGTCCGAAACAAACGGCGAGCTTCGCGGAGGTCGTGCGATCTTTCACTCCGGTGCTGCGCGAATTGCTGGTCAGCGACATTCTGATTCGCTTTTGCGAACGGATCCCTTCCGCTTTCGTCATTCTGTGGGCGCTGAACCACGGCGGCTTCACCGCCCAGCAATTCGGAATCCTCGTCGCGATCGAGATGATCGCCGCCATGCTGTGTTACATCCCGGTGGCGCACCTGGCCGACAAATACGGGCGCCGGCCTTTTGTCTTGATCACTTTTGTCTTTTTCACCTGCTTTCCGCTTATGCTGCTCTGGGCGACGGATTTTGCGGCGCTTAGTCTGGCCTTTGTTGTTCGAGGGCTAAAGGAATTTGGCGAGCCTGCCCGCAAAGCGCTCATCATTGGCGAAGCCGCGCCCGAATTTCGCGCGCGCGCCTTTGGCGCGTACTACCTGATTCGAGACTGCGTCGTCACCTCGGGATCTTTCATCGGCGCCTGGCTCTGGAGCATCAGCCCGCAAGCGAACTTCATTGGAGCCGCGGTCTGTGGAGCGATGGGGACAGCGTGGTTTGGGTGGTTCGCTTGCTCCAAGCGGCGGGAAAGAGGCGCTCTCACCAGTGGACACGGCTGATTCAAGAAGGAGCGCGGGCAGCCTGCCCGCGCGGTGGTGCGGCGAGATTCTGGAAAAACTCGCGGGCAAGCTGCCCGCGCTCCTTGGGCTGGATTCTTGAATCCGCCGTTCCCGTGGAGTCCGCCGCGGTTGACGCCTAGGGACTGAACATGGACACTCGTTGTTGTAGGCATGACGACCGCGAACAAAATCACCATCCTTCGCATCCTCTTCATCCCTTTTTTCATCGTTCAAGTTCTGTACTACTTCGACAGCGGAGGCGAAAGCCATCGAATGCTGGCGTTTGCCACGTTTGTCATCGCGGCTCTGTGCGACGGCGTGGACGGGTATATCGCGCGGCGGTTCAATCAGCGGAGTGAACTGGGCGCGATTCTCGACCCGCTCGCAGACAAACTGCTGCTGGTCTCTGCCATTGTGTTGTTGGCTTTGCCCAATGAACATCGACTGGAGCGCATTCCGCTTTGGCTGACCGCGACCATCTTGGGCCGCGACGTGATCCTCACGATCGGGCTGGGAGTGATTTACTACACGTGTGGCAAGGTGGTCGTGCGCCCGATTTTCGTCGGAAAAGCCGCGACGGTTTTCCAGATGATTACGGTCGGTTGGATTTTGCTCAAGTGGCCTGAGGCGTGGCTGCCCTGCTGGCTTTGGGGCGCGGGCCTTTGCACCGCGATTTCCGGCCTGGTTTATGTCTGGGAGGGCATCCGTCAACTGAGCGCCAGCCCAATCAGCGCGGCATCCCCGAATCAGTCTGCGAACCCAATGGCGAAACAGCCGCCGACTTGACTGGCGTTATGAGAAGCCCTTTTCCCGGAATGGATCCTTACCTGGAAGCTCGCTGGGGTGATGTGCATCAACGGTTGATCACTTACTCATCAGACCAACTTGGGCCTCAGCTTCCTGCCGACCTTCGCGCCCGCGTCGAGGAACGCGTTTTCGTCGAAACCCAGGCGGAGCAAACTCGCCGAATCGTTCCCGACGTTCACGTCGCGCAATGCTGAAAACTGCGGCAACCCAGCACTGAACCCGAAAAGCGAAATTGGATGGGGAGCGCACCCGCCTCGGGTGCAGTTTTCCGCCCCCTCGCGGAAAACTTTCGCGGCGCGAAAAAGTGCGGAGGACCCAGTGCCGCAGCAAGCGCAATCCGGCTGGACGCGAGGCGCGTCCAGCGACACGCGAGGGCGCGTGTGCTCCCCAACTTCGTTTTTCGGGCTATCAACGTCCAGGTTCAGCCGTCTGATAGACCACGCGCCCGTCAAAGATGGTTGCGACCACTCGGACCAGGCTTGCTTTCGCCCAATCAAAATCAGGGCGCAGAATGTCCTGGCTCAGGATTACGAGGTCGGCCAGTTTGCCGGGAGTGATGGTCCCTTTGATTGTCTCCGAGAATTCGGCGTAGGCGGAACCCGTCGTGAACGCTCTCACGGTTTCCTCGGCCGTCATCTTCTGTTCGGGCACCCAACCGTTCGGATGTTTGCCATCCAGCGTCCGGCGCGTGACCGCGGCGGCGATTCCCGGCAACGGATCAAGAGGCGCGACGGGCCAATCAGAGCCGAACGCCAGCGTCACGCCCGCCTCCAGGAGCGAACGAAACGCGTAAGTTCCTTTAGCGCGCTCGGAGCCGATTCGCTTCTCCGCCCACCGTCCATCGTCGGCCGCGTGATAAGGCTGCATTGAAGCGATGACCCGCGCTTTCGCAAAGCGCGCCACGTCCGGCAACCGCAAGTGCTGCGCGTGTTCAATGCGAAAGCGGCGGTCCCGCGCACCGTTCGTTTGCGTGACTTGCTCGAAAATCGCCAGCATCTCGTGATTCGCGCGGTCGCCAATGGCGTGGACCATGACGTGCAAGCCGGCGCGATCCGCTTCCAGCACCCGGCGCAACATCGCGCCTTCCGGGAACATTTGATCCCCGGGTAACCCGTGCGTGTTGGGCGCGTCGTTGTAAGGCTCAAAAAAGTAAGCGGTGCTCGATCCCAGGCTGCCATCAGCGAAGCCTTTCAAACCGCCGATCCGGATCAAGTCGTCTCCAAACGGCGCGCGGAAACCGATCTTCGCCAGCCCGTCCCAGGCCGGAAGCGGCGCGACAGCGTAGATGCGAGTCTTCCATTCACCCCGGCGGGCGAGTTCTTGATACACGGCAACGTCGTGGTTGCCGGACATGTCCTGGACACTGGTGACGCCTAGACTTGCGGCGTACTCGGTCGCAGCGCGTGCGGCAGCCAGTTTTTCATCGAAGGATTTGGCCGCGATTATTCGGTTCACAAACGCCATCGCCGCATCCTTCAAAATGCCCGTTGGCTCGCCAGTCTGCGGGTCGCGGACAATGAGGCCGCCTGGAGGGTCCTGGGTCCCACGGGTCACACCGGCAAGCTGAAGCGCGTAACTGTTCGCCAGCGCCATGTGGCCATCCAATCGATCGACGAAAACGGGCGTTTCCGGAGTGTCGGCGTCAATCAGTTCCTTCGTGGGGAGCGGGGCGCCTGGCCAGTTCTCATGATCCCAACCGCCGTCGGTGATCCACCGTCCCCGGGGAACGTTCCGCGCAAAGTCCTTAATGCGCTGCGCGAATTCCGCCGGCGTCTTGGCCTCCCGTAAATCGACGTTCGACAACTGAAAACCGCCGTTGAGGAAGTGGACGTGCGCGTCGTTGAATCCTGGAAGGAGCAATCGTCCGGCGGCATCGATGATGCGTGTGTCCGCTGCGGCCAGTTTGCGAATTTCTCCCGACGACCCAAGCGCGGCGATGCGATTGCCATGAATCGCCACTGCCTCAGCTCGCGGGCGATTCGGGTCCAGCGTGTGGACGCTGGCGTTGAGGACAATGAGCGTTGGTTTCAGTGATGGTCCTTCGGCGCCGAACAGCGGTGGGAAGACTGTGCCGGCGAACGCAAGAGCCATTCGCAAAGGCCGTCGCAGGTTTTTCACGCGGCCATCCTAATGGGGCGGCCGAAACAAGACGAGCACGCCCTTTCGACTACGATGTAGGGCGGTGCATCCACAGTTGACGGCGGTTTGGATTGGAACCGGTCAATTTGGAGTGCGCCGGCAGAGCGCAGCGGCGACGGCGCCTTCTTGTCGAATCGCCCAGACTTGCCGATCTTCCCAAAGCCTCCGAAGTGCCGACGTGCTGCGGGCGGGGTCGCCCGCGCGCCGCAGCACAGGTTCACGGGAAGGGGGAAAGTGCGGCTCAACACCCATGACCCGGCCACTGAAGGCCGCGACGAAGACCGTTGTGATGTTCAGCCCCATTTAACCGATTTAACCGATTTAACGATTCAACCCCTTTAACAAGTTAACCAGTCAACGCCCCGACAAGGCCGCTCCGGTTTTTGCCGGATCGACCGCCGCCGAATTCTTTTTGACCACCACCACCGAATTGGCGATGGCTCTTTCGTATCCGTCACACGGACGATTCCGAACCCGGCCATCGTACCAGAGCGTTGCCGATCCGCCGCCGTCCAGATTAAGGGCCTCCTGGCAGCCGAGTTCGACCATGAGCGCCGCCAATTCACTCAGGGTCATGCCGACGGAGAGGTTTCGTTGCCGGCCATCGACCTGCACCAGGAAGAAATAATTCTCATTCCAACCAATGGCGGACCGCGGGTGGCGCTCGGTCATGGAACTGAATTCATAGGAATCCGAATCCGCCGTTTGAATGCGTTGGCGTTTTCCGTCGCGCACCAGAAGCGGGCCGCCGCTGATCGCGGTGCGCGCGCCGCGCAAACTGGGCGAGGTCGCCGTGGAAACGATCAACTCGTCCCCGCTTTGCAGCCAGGGAACTCGCCGCGCCAGGCTCGGTCCAATCGACAGAACCATCGTTCCGGGAAGAATCCGGGTGTCGCCCGTTTCGCGAACTTCACGAATTCGCGCCGGGTAAACCCGGCCCGGCCGCAGCGGCAGCCACAGCGTGTTCCCGCGCGGTTCCAGGACCAGCTCGCGGCCTCCGCCGGTTTGCGTGCTGGGGCCGATGGCGGGAGTGTAAAGCTCGATCTCATTGGAGGGCCGGCCTCCGTTCAATCCGACAGGCGCGGTTGTGCCGTCGGGCCAGGTGACTTCAAGAAGCGAGGTGGTGTTCGTAGCGTGCGGTTCGCCCAGCGCATCGATCCAGAAGCTGGCGCTGCCCGAAGGCGCGCTGATCAATTCGCCATCGACAATTTGCAGACCGCGCGGGTCGCCTGCGTACGGCCCGCCTCGTTGGTAAAAGTCTCCATTGATCGCAGCCATCGGCGTCGCTTGCTCGGAGGCCAGGAGCCGGGCTTGATCGCTGAGCCGTCCCAAACCCACCGCGTATCCTCCGGCGTGCACGGCGCGCACTTCAAAGGGCGATTTGCGCAGAGGCACTCGCACAACATGAATGGACTAGGGAGGACTCGCCCGGCGGTAATTCCGGTAGGCAACATCCGAAGCCGTTCCTGGCTCGGACCCGGAATGAATCGTCGGCCGGCCCGGCGATCAACGTCGCGGCAGCCAGTCCCAACAGGCAGGCAACCATCCAGAGTTTCCCGTGTATAGCCCGGACCTCCGGTCTTTGCACCCCAAACCCTTGAAAACATCCAGAGCTAGATTCCGTCCTATGCGGGCTTGAACCCATACGGTCGCGAACATTAGCAAATCCCATTCCCAGGCGCCATCCCTGCGGCCCCGCTTGTCGCTTTCAGCGTGGTCGTGACGGGTTGGAGTGATACAAGTGATATAGCCTACCAGATTCCATTCTTGACGCTGATCGCTGCATCGGATTTACTTGCCATTGAATCAACCCGTTCTCCGCAACAGAGCCATCGTAATCATTCCAATTCTATGAATCCATACCTCCGCATGCTTGGTCTGACTGGTCGTTTACTCAATTGGCTTCTTGGTGTGTCCCTTCTGCTCCTCGTGGCCGGGAGAGCCTTAGCTGCGTCCAAAGGCGAGATGCTTTTTGTGACCAGCAATGCGGACTCGCCGATCAATGCCGACCCGGACTTGATCGAGTTCTTCACCGCCAATGGCTACACCGTGACTCTCTTCGGCGCCGGCGGCAGTACGCCGGAGGACTTGCGCGCCGCCGCGGCAGGCAAGAAGGTGGTCGTGTTCTCCGAGACCATCGGTTCGACGTCCGTGCTGGATCCCGCCGGCGACGCCACGGGCATCTTCAGCCTCAAGAACACGGATGTCCCGATCGTTTCTTTCGAGGCCTACATGTTTGACAACGCCGATTGGGTGAAGCGCACGGCGGACGGATCCAATGACTTCACGCAGTGGGGCAACACGAGCCGCACGGAGGTGGCGGACACGCCGATCAGCGATGGACGGGATTCGCTTTACATCCGCAAGCCCGAGCATCCTATCGCGAAGGGTTTCACCGGGAAGGTGAAGGTTTACGTCGAACTCTACAGCCTCAACTACGGCTTGCCTTCGCCGGATGCCGATGTGGTGGCCAGCGTGCAGGAGAACGGCACTTTCCCGACGATCTTCGTATATGAGAAGGGCGACAAGCTTGTCGATGGCAGCGTGGCGCCCAACAAACGCATCGGCCTGTTCCTGGGCCAGAATGCGGCGCCGGACTTCAACACCGCGCTCGACTTTGCCAACCTGACCGCAGCGGGCAAACAGTTGCTCCTTCAGACCGTGGATTACGCCGCCGGCGTTACCGGCCCCAGCACCACCCCGCCGCCTGTGACGCCGCCTGTGACGCCGCCCGTGACTCCTCCGGCCACGAGCAACATCCTCTACGTGGAAGACTTCAACACCGAGGGCGAAGGAACTCGCTATACCGTCGAAGGCCGCGGCTTCGTACCGAAGAACGGCCAGGCCGTTCCGGTGCCGGCGGGCACCTCCTACTGGACTCGCAATGTGGACGTCGTGGCCAAAGGTGAAGTCGTTGGCGTGCCTTTCCCCGCGCCCGCCCGGCGAGCCACCATGCTCTTCAATCATGGGCTCGATCCCGCCTCGCTCACCGCCGACGGCAAGAAACTCCTTGATGCCACCATCAAATGGCTGACCGAGGGCAAGCAAAAGATGGTCGTGATGTTCAGCGCGCCAGCCGGCACGGATAGCCTGGGCGATCAATACTTGATTTCAACCCTGACCACTCAGGGCCATACGGTGATCGATGATGATGTGACCGCATTCCCGGTGCTGGCGAACATTATCACGGACAAGAAGGTGGATTTTATCATCAATTCCAGCACCGGTGGAGACCCAATCCGACTGGCCAACGCCACCGTACCCTTGCTGTGCTTCGCCAGCGATCTCGCCGGCGACATGCTTCTGGCCACCCGAGGATTGAATGACACGACCTTCAACCCCGGGGATGTCAAGATTGCCGCGACCACCCATCCCATCGCGGCTGGTTTGCCGGCCACGATCAAATTTGTCAATGACGCGCAGCCCTTCGACACCGTCGGACTGGGGTTGCCCCCGGGGTCAATCACGGTGGCAACTTACCAATTCACAGATGACGCCGGGGTTGTCTCGACGCGTCCTTTCCTGGTGGCCACAGAGAAGGGGGTCCAACTCCTGGGAGGTCTCATCAGCGGGATGGAAGGAAGCGGATACTGGGCTGGCGCAGATCTGAATGAACCCAATATCTCCAACTCTACGTTCGGCACGATCAATGAACCGCGCAGTCTGACGCTGAAACCCGTCAACGTGACGGGCAAGACCAACCTCAAACTGACCTTCGCTCTGGCTGGGACGGAAGTGGATTTCGATCTTGGCGCGGATGATTTTCTCTCGATCAAGGTGGACCTCAAGAACACGGGTGAATTTATCGAACTGGCCAGGTATGGATCCCCGACAGCCAGCGAAAAATTCCTGGTGGAAAGGATCAAAGGTGGAGATGGAATGGGTGGGCCAGCCGATCTGGTTAAACCCGACTACACGAAGAGGGTGGGCATTGTCGCGAAGGACTTCACTTACGACATCCCCGCCGGCGCCACTCAGTTGGTCGTCCGATTCGAGGCCAACTCCACCTTCTGGAATGAGATCATGGCCATCGACAACATCCGCATCCACACCGGTGACTTGGCGGCGCCCAAGCCGCTTATCTCAATCAAGAGAGATCCCGACAAAGTCGTCATCGAATTTGGAGGCGTGCTGCAAAGCGCGGCCTCGGTCGCCGGTCCTTGGACAGATGTGGCCGGAAATCCCAAAAGCCCCTACACCATTCCGCGAACCGCGCAAGCACCCGCTCAGTTTCTGCGCGCACGCGCACAGTAATTGACGCGATTCTTCCTCGGCGACCGATGTCTTCCGCTTCGGTCGCTTGAGGAATAACCCTTCCAGCAGACAACGGTGCTGATGCTGAACCGGTGGATGCTTGGTATCGCGTCCCTTCACACTCCACGGATTGTGTTTGAATCGGCGGGCGTTTCTTGATATGGGCTTCATCCGGTGACTGCCGAAATAGCGTGACCCTGTGAAAAAAACTCAACTCCTCCCATATTGTTTGGTGGTGTCATTACTCCCAATTCTTTCCAGCGCGTATGCCCAGGCGCCTGCCTCCACGGACGCTGCTATCCTCGAAGCGGAGAACAAGGTCGAGAAATCCGAGGCTGGCACCGGCCCCTGGATCGCGGCCAAAACCAATGACGTCTTGAAGGTCAAGGACCGATTTCGCACCGGCTTCAAGAGCCGCGCGACGTTGCGTCTTTCCAATCAAGGCATCCTGCGCGTTAGCCAGTTGACCACGCTCGAGATCCAGCCGCCGGCCGACACCACCAAGGCGCAGTCGGTGCTCGACCTCAAAAGCGGCACAGCCTACTTCTTCAATCGGGATCGCCCGGTCGAAACTCAGTTCCAAACGCCGCAAGCTTCCGGGGCCATCCGCGGAACCGAATTCAATGTCGAAGTCGAGGAAGGGAGCGGCCGTACGGTCGTGACTTTGCTCGACGGCGCGGTCGATCTGACGAACCAACTCGGGCAAGTGAGCCTGGCCAGCGGCGAACAAGGCGTCGTTGAACCGGGGCAAGCTCCGCGGAAAACAGCGGTCATCGACGCCGTGAACATCATCCAATGGAGCCTGTACTATCCGGGCGTGCTCGACGCGGCGGAGCTTGGCTTGAGCGATTCGGAAAAATCGGCGTTGAATGACTCGCTGACCGCGTATCGCAGCGGCGATTTGCTCCAGGCGCTGGCTACTTATCCGACGAACCGCACGGCGAGTTCTTCGAGAGAACTGATTTATTCGGCGGCGCTGCAACTGGCCGTCGGTCAGGTCAAAGACGCAGAGGCGTTGCTCGCCAAGATTGGCGCGGGCGATGCGAGCGCAAGCGGCTTTGCGGACGCGCTGCGGCAGTTGATCGCGGCGGTGAAATTCCAAACTTGGAATCGCGCCAATCCACCCGCGACCGCGACCGCGTGGATGGCGGAATCGTACTACCAGCAATCGCGGTCGATGCTGGAAGAGGCGCGCACCGCGGCGCGGAATGCGGTGGAGAAAGGGCCGGAGTTTGGTTTCGCGCACGCCCGTTTGGCCGAAATGGAGTTCAGCTTTGGACGCACGGCTGAAGCGTTGAACGCCGTAGAGAGAAGTCTGCAGCTTTCTCCCCGTAACGCCCAGGCCCTTTCCCTGAAAGGTTTTCTGCTTGCCGCGCAGAATCGCGTCAAGGAAGCGTTGCCCTACTTCGATCAGGCCATCGCGATCGACGGCGGGCTGGGCAATGCGTGGCTGGGACGCGGCCTGTGCAAAATTCGGAGCGGAGACCGTGTCGCAGGGCGTCAAGATCTGCAAGTCGCTGCGACGCTGGAGCCGCATCGCGCGGTTTTGCGGAGTTACCTTTCCAAAGCCTACAGCAACGAAGGCGACTTGCGGCGGGCCCGGGAGGAAATCGATCTGGCCAAGCGATACGACCCGAACGATCCGACGGCGTTTCTCTATTCCGCGCTGCTGGCGCAGGAGCACAATCAGATCAACGAAGGCGTGCGCGATTTGGAGAAATCCAAAGAGTTGAACGACAACCGCAGCGTCTTTCGCTCTCGGCTTTTGCTCGACCAGGACCGGGCGGTCCGCAGCGCCAACCTGGCCGCGATTTACCGCGACAACGGGATGAACCATCTCAGCATCCGCGAGGCCTCGCGCGCGGCCAACTACGACTACGGGAATTATTCCGCGCATTTGTTTCTGGCGAACAGTTACAACGAACTCCGCGATCCGAAGCAGGTCACGCTGCGCTACGAGACGCCGTGGCTGTCGGAATTCCTCCTGGCGAACCTGCTGGCGCCGGTGGGGGCGGGCACGCTGTCCCAGAGCGTTTCGCAACAGGAGTATTCGAAGCTGTTCGAGCGCGACCGTTTCGGCGTCAGTTCCAGCACGGAGTATTTGAGCCGGGGCGACTGGTTGCAGACGGGTTCGCAGTTCGGCACGTTCGGGAACAGCAGCTATTCGTTTGACGTGCATTACCGTTCTGAGAACGGCGAGCGGCCCAACCAAGATTTGGAAGCGCTGACCTGGTGGGCCGCCTTCAAACAGCAACTCACCCCCAAGGACACCGTTTTCTTCCAGACGGTCTATTACGACTTCAAAGCCGGCGATGTTGCCCAGTACTACAATCAAAGCGAGGCCAGCGCCACGCAGCGCATCACGGAAAAACAGGAGCCGAACATTTTTGCGGGCTACCACCATCAATGGTCGCCCGGCGTGCACACGCTTTTCCTGGCGGGCCGGCTGGACGACACATTCACCCGCACCGATCCCGCGAATCCCGTCCGGTTCCTGGACAAGAACGGCGCCGGCCAGGTCACGCGCGTCAGCCAGCGGAACGCCGGACTGCGATTCCGGAGCGAATTGGAGGGATATTCCACAGAACTGCAACAGATCTGGCAGCAGCCCAAACATACCCTGGTCGTGGGCGGACGTTATCAGCTCGCGTGGGCTGAAACAGATTCTGCGCTGGAGGGACGGCCCGCGCAGATGGATGTGGAGACGGATCTGCAGCGCCTGAGTTTTTACGGCTATCACCAGTGGCAAATCCTCGAGCCGCTGCGGCTGACCGCCGGTGTCGCTTACGACAAACTTCATTACCCGGCGAACATCGACATCGCGCCCATCACCGATCTCGAGGCGGAACAGGAGAAGGTTTCGCCGAAAGTCGGATTGCTTTGGTCGCCGACGCCGGACACGAATCTGCGCGCCTATTATTCCCGGTCTCTGGGCGGCTCGTTCTTCGACACCAGCATCCGGATCGAGCCCGTGCAAATCGCCGGGTTCAGCCAGGCGTACCGCAGCTTGATCCCCGAATCAGTGCGCGGGTTGGTGGCTGGATCGGAGTTTGAGCTTTGGGGCGTTGGCGCTGACCAACGATTCCCAACGGGCACCTATGTCGGAGTGGAAGGTCAAGTGTTGAACTCGGAGGCGGAACGGAGCTTCGGTGTTTATGACGCGTTCTTCCTTCGACAACCGGCCGCGTCGCGCACTCCGGAGCAGCTGGACTTCCGGGAAAAGTCCCTCCTCTTCACCGTCAACCAACTGCTGGGGAAAGAATGGTCGATCGGCGCAACGTATCGCGTCAGCCACGCCGATTTGCTCGACCGTTTCACCGCCATTCCGGGCCGCGTGGCCACCTCCCCGGCCAATTTGGTCTTGGATCAAGACCTTTCCGCGGTGCTTCACGAGCTGAGCCTGGGAGCGATTTACAATATCCCGTGCGGATTCTTCAGCGCGGTGGAAGGCCTCTGGTTCAAACAAAGCAACCAGGGCTACGCGGCGGACATCCCGGGCGACGATTTCTGGCATCTGAACTTCTTCGTCGGCTATCGATTCCCGCGGCGGCTCGCGGAAGTCCGTGTCGGCCTGTTGAACCTGACGGACCAGGACTACAAACTCAATCCGTTGAACCTGCACACGGAGCTGGCGCATGAGCGGACCTTTACGGCGCGGCTGAGATTTAACTTCTAGTGAGCTTCAAGAAACTCTTCTCGGCCCCCAAAGGCTGGGGCGTCGGCGTCGCGCTGGGCGTGGGGCTTGGCGCGTTGCTGATGCTGGACATTGGAGCCGTCTTCCGGTTGGACAAGATCGGCCTGGGAAGGCTAGGCGGGTTCGGGGACCGGCTTGGCCGCCGTCTCCAACAAATGAGTTATGACCTCCTGTTTGGTCCGAGACCTGTGACAATTCCAGACGAAGCGGTCGTTGTGTACATGGATGAAAAATCGCATCTGGAATTGCGACAGCCATTCGACAAGGCTTGGAGTCGATCGATGCACGCTCGACTACTGGATCGGATGCGAGAGGATGGGGCGAAGGCCGTTGTCTTCGATGTTGTCTTTGCTGACCATTTCACCAATACGGTTGAAGACCTCGACTTCGCCAGGGCCATCAAGGAGAACGGTAAAGTTATTCTGGCCGCGGATTGGGTCCGGGAAGGGGAAGATAGAAAGGCCGGAGCAATCACGGCCAGCGGAAGCACGACGATACTCCCGCAAGAGATTCTTTTGGAGAACGCCGCCGGAGTCGGCACATCGGAAACACTCCCAAGTCCTGATCTCTATGTCCGACAGCATTTCCCAGGCGCGCCTGATGCACTCATCTCAAGCTTGAGCTGGACGGCTGCCGAGTTCCTCGGTGCAGAGGTAACCAAGCGCCCCGAATTGAAGTTCAAGCAACGCTGGGTGAATTACTACGGCCCACCTTTGACCTTGCCGCGAGTAAGCTTCTGGAAGTCGATCACGACGAACGCCGAGGAACGGCTGAAGCCAGGAACCTTCCGCAACAAAATCGTCTTTGTCGGGGCGGGAATGATCACGGCCTTCTCCGGCGAACGGAAGGATGAATACCGTTCCCCTTACGCGATCTGGACCGAAGGAGTGAGTGGTCAAAAGTTCTACATGCCCGGAGTTGAAATTCAGGCCACCGTCATGCTGAATCTCATGCGTGGAGATTGGTTGACTCGTGTTCCGTACCTGACCGACCTCTGGGTCGTCTTGCTTTCCGGTTTGGTATTCGGATTTGCTTTGCCCAAATTCCGGCCCGTCCCCGCTGCAATAGTGGCGCTGGCGAGCATGACGGTCGTCTTCTTTATCGCCTACTACTATTTCTCAAGCGAGCTGACTTGGTTCTCGTGGTTCGTCATCGCCGGTGTTCAGATCCCTGTGGCGGCCCTTTGGTCCATCGTTTTCAACTCCATCAGCCTTTACGTCCAGGGCCGCTTAATGGAGCAATCCCTCTCCATGTATGTCTCGCCGCAGCAGGTGAAGAAGCTCAAGAAGAATCCGGCCATCTTGAAGCCGGGCGCTGAAAAGCAGCAGTTGAGCATTCTCTTCAGCGACATCGCCAACTTCACAGCAATGTCCGAAGGGATGGATTCCGATGAATTGGCGGACATGATGAACAGTTACTTTGAGATCACCGTCAACCGGTGCATCCACCCGACGCAAGGCACGGTGGTCAAGTTCATCGGGGACGCGATCTTCGCGATCTGGAACGCGCCGGAACCGCAGTCCACTCACCAGGAGTTGGCGTGTCGCGGCGCGCTGCTGTTGAGAGATTCGGCGTCCAAGTTCACCTTCGGCAAATCCGGTAAAACAGTGCGAACGCGCATCGGTCTGCATTGCGGCGTCGCGAACGTGGGCAATTTCGGAAGCTCGAACCGCGTCGATTACACGGCGCTGGGAGAGAACATCAACCTCGCCTCGCGCATGGAAGGGTTGAACAAGTATCTGGGCACAGACCTCTTGATCACTTCGGACCTTTATTCAGGCGTGCAGGACCGGTTTGTCACGCGGAAGTGCGGACGGTTTCAACTCAAAGGCTTTGAGAAAGAGGTCGAGGTCCACGAACTGTTGAGCGAGTCGGATCAAGCGGAAGCTTCAAAAGCCTGGCGCGAGGCCTATGCGGAGGCGCTCCAGGCGTTTGAGAACAGGGATTTCGAGGCGGCGGAAACGGGCTTTCATTGCGTGCTCAAGCTCCATTCCGAAGATGGCCCGGCGAAGTTTTTTCTCAAACACATCTCAGAAGTTCGCGCTCATCCTCCGGAGGGCGAATGGACCGGCGCAGTGGAATTGAAGGAGAAGTAGCTTACGGGTTCTTCAAGATCGCCAGGAATTGCTTCATGGCCGGCGACAGCACTTTGTTCTTCTTGTAGATGGCCGCGAGGGGCCGATAGAACTCGCCGTCCTGAAACTCCGCCTGAGCCAGCGTCTGTTTGGTGATTTCCTGAAGAATGGTGCTCTGCGGGACGATGGAGATGCCGGCGTCGATCTCCACCGCGCGTTTGACGGTTTCGATATTGTCAAACTCCATGACGTGCTGCACCGACACGTTGTTATCCTTGAGAATCTTGTCGATGGCCTTGCGCGTGGGGATGTCGGGCTCGAAGCCGATGAATTTTTGACCGAAAAGGTCGTGCAGGCGCATGCTCTTTTGCTTCGCCATCGCATGTTGCGGGTGGCAAATCATGACCAGCTTATCCCGCCGCAACGGCAGGACTTCGAGTTTGTTATCCTTCGTCGGATACGCCACGAGGCCCAAATCGACGATGTTCCCCAGGACATCCTCATACACTTGATTCGACCGGCGGTACTCGACGTGGACGTTGACCGTCGGATAGCTCTTCAGGAATTTCTTGATGTAAGGCGGCAGATCGTGCAATCCGATGCTGTAAATGGTCGCCACGCGGATGGTGCCGGAAATGATATCTTTGATCTCCTGGAGCTTGCTGTGCAGGGAATCGTAGGTCTGAATGATCTGTTTGCTGAATTCGTAGAGCACCTGGCCTTCGCGCGTGAGGCGGAATTTCTTCTTGCTGCGCTCAATGAGCAGGGACTTGAACTGCCGCTCCAACGAGCTGATTTGCTGGCTGACGGCGGATTGCGTGATGTCGTTGATGTGCGCGGCCTTGGTGAAGCTCTCCGTTTCCGCCAGGTCGCAGAAGACTTTCAAACTCTCGATTTGCATCGCGGAGATTGAAGGCAGAATTCCAAATTAAGTCAATCGAGCCGGAATTTCCTTGATTTTTGATTTAGTCTGTATATTTCGTTTAATTCAAATTGAACGATTCGAGTCGTCCTGAGCGATTCGCCGGCGCGAGAATGTTCGGCGAATTGACCGGCACGAAGTGTCCCCGAGGTTTTCCCACTCCGTGAAGTCTCACGAGGCGTTCGCAGCCGGGAAGGAGGATCCCATGATTGCCCCCGCAGAGAAGCCGCCCCAGACGCTCTCCAAGACTCGCCTGGATATGATTGAAGCTGGCGTACGCGTGTGCCAGATTCTGGGTGTCCCTCGCTCCACGGGGCAGATTTACGGCCTGCTCTACCTTTCTCCCAAACCGCTGTCGCAGGATGAGATTGCCGAACTGCTCGGCATCAGCAAAGGCAGCGCCAGCACCGGGACGAGGCAACTGCTGGCCTGGCGGGCCATCCGGTTGGTCTGGGTTCATGGCGATCGGCGGGATCACTTTGAAGTCGAACCGGATCTCGGGAATTTGCTCCAGGCCGGATATTCCGATTTTGTCAAACCAAGGCTCCTTTCTTCCCAGAAACGAATCGAGAGCATGGCTTTATCGCTGGACGAGGAATTCGCGGATGGTGTCTTGAGCCGCGAGGAATACAAGATCTGCTCCGAAAGGCTGAAGGGCTTTGCCCGCATCCAGAAGAAACTGCAAGCGTTGATCCCTCTGGCGGAAAAATTCTTCTGACCGCATTGGGCCGAATGCACATCAAGTGGGCCAAGCTGTTGCTTTCAATCGCGCTGCTCCTTCCGCCGGCGCCGCTCTCCGCGTCTCTCAAGAGATTCCTCAGGTCCCGGCGGAACAAGAGAGCCAGCATTTCATCGCTCCTCGGAATCTGGCAAAACTGGGTGGATCTGATTCGAGCGGGCGTTGGAGCTTACGTCATCACTGAACTGGCCGTCGAGTTTGATCCGGGAGTGAAGGGCGCCAGCACGGTAGCCCTGGTGGTGGAGGCGGTTGTTCTAAGCCTTGTTCTGCTCTTTCAGACGATTCGTTTTGGGCAGGGAGCCAGGTTGGTTGCACCGGTTTTTTATCTCTGCGGGTTTACACTGGTTTTAGGAGGTTACGCGGCGGGAGGCTTCGCCGTCTTCGTAGGATGGCTGTTTGCCGTCGGAGGCAGAAACCCGGCCTATCAGCTCCCGACCATGGGTGTGGCGTTGGGCGTAGGCGGTTATCTTTTGGACTTCAATCCACGCCTGGTGGTGGCTTGC
>Ga0233424_10001878_pt1 | contig 16556 bp, 16 predicted proteins | sample Watercolumn_Towu_FD_181011 | JGI IMG/M metagenome (GOLD analysis project Ga0233424, IMG submission 181011) | Freshwater microbial communities from Lake Towuti, South Sulawesi, Indonesia - Watercolumn_Towuti2014_125_MG | ecosystem: Environmental > Aquatic > Freshwater > Lake | place: Indonesia...
TTACAGACCATTCCCTAAAGAGGCCATTACTTATGAGCTTTTCATCATAGACAATTTCTCCTGGTGTCAGATTTTTTGTCCAAAATGCTTCTCCTCTCTTTGTTTTCTCAACATAGAGGTTGTTTTGTATTTGGTGTAATGTCATTTTGAGGTTCTCTTTCTGTTCACTATAGTTGCGACTCCACTGTCTAACTTCTCTCTTAATTCATATCCTTTGTACGCGTCTCCTTTGAAATAATCCAATTTTGCTGCAAGACTTAGTGCAGCTGCAATTTTTCTTGCAATCTTTCCATGAAGTTCTTCTTTTGCTCCTGCTAAAAGCGGATGCTTGATAATAATCCCATGCCGTGGACATCGCCCTTGCTTCCGCAAATGACGAAACATTGCATCCTCTGCACCAATAACCTGCACTGTTGATGCAGGCATTTTTGCAAGCTTTTCCAAAGACCCAACTTTTGCAAGAAGCTCTGCTGCAAGCAACGGACCTGCAACTGCTGCAAGATTCGGTGCAATGTCATGAAGCGCTTTTTCAATATATTCTTCCATCGCTTGCTTTTGCACATAGATACCATGGATTTGTTCTGCAAGATGCTGAAGCGGTGCAAGATCTGCTGCACTCATTTCTGCACCCATTGATGAATATAGATGAAACTCTTTTAAGAGCTCTGCTTTCTTTTTTGTAATGATGACTTTAATGAATGCTTCATGATTTGCAATACTTTCATTTACTTCTGGGCAATATAATGAGTACCATTGCCGAACGCGCTTCACTAACGGATGTAGTGTTCGCTCTATATCCTGAATTGTTTCCACAGCTTGCATAACATAATGCTCTTTTTTTACAGCGTCTTTACACGCCTGCTTTGCAATTGCAATGTTTGTACTATAGAATTTTTCAAGATACTCTTTTGCCTGCGGAAAGACAAAGAACGCTTCTTTTTTTGCGGTTGGATGTTTTTTTACAAGTTGGACTTCGTGTTGGACTATCAGTTTCTGATTAGTGAAATCTTTAGCTTCCTTGAAAAATATCTTATCTGTTATCTTTTTGTTTTGGATAATGAATGTGCCGAGACAATTAGTGACTAGGAGTTGAGTCATATCGTGAAATAATAAACAGTCGTATATATAGTTTGGCGTTCATTTTAGCTTTCGAAAAATATATAAGCAAGCAAGAAGCAGATATTTTTGTGAGCATTATGCTTGCGATATATATCTCCTGCAAAGACAAACAGCAGGCAACGGATATCTCTGTACAGCTTCTCAAAAAAAAACTGATTGCATGCGCAAACATTTTTCCTTCAACAAGCGTTTATATATGGCAAGGAAAACTTGAGATGAATGATGAACACATTATTCTCGCAAAAACTCTTGACAAAAAATTCAAAGTAATTGAAAAAGAAGTCACTGCACTGCATACGTATGACTGTCCCTGCATCACTGCATGGAAAATTTCTCATGGAAATGCTGCATACCAAAAATGGGTCTCCTCGATGGTGTCAAAAAGAATTAATACCTAACCACCATCTGTCTGATTTCCACCATCCACAATCCGAACAACTGTTTCTGTATTATCTTCTTTATTCTCTTCTGGAGCCTCATCAATAATGATAGGCACTACTGAAGTTGCACCTGTAATTGGTGAGGCATCTTCATTTATTTTCCCCAACAAAAGCAATGTGCCCACAAGAGAAACAAACAGCGCACCCATTACTATAAGATGCTGTACCTTGAGATCTACCATGAATAGCCTATGCTTGTTTATCTATATAATAGTTTTCTTTTGGAGTAATAGTTCAGTTTTCCGAATTGATTTCTTGACTTTTTTTGCAAGCCTACTTAAAACCGCAAAGCATTTATAAGCGTTAATAAATATGTTCAAAACTATGTCAGAAGAAACCATTCACTTTATCATCACTGGCGGAACAATTGATTCTTATTATGAGGCGACAAAAGATACTGCTGTCCCAAACGAAAAATCAATAATTCCTCGCTTTGTTAAAAGTCTCAAATTATTCAATCCTGTTGAGTTTACAGAAGTTTGTATGAAAGACAGCAGAGACATCGTTCAAGCAGACCTAAAAAAAATATTAAATGCTGTTGAAAAAAGCCCTCATAAAAAAATAATAATTACTCATGGAACATATACTATGCCTGAGACTGGGCGATTTCTTGAAGCAAATCTTAAAAGAAAAGATCAGACCATAATTGTTACAGGATCAATGATTCCACTTTTAGGATTTAGTCCTTCTGATGGTCCTTTCGCTCTTGGTTATTCTATTGCAAAAGTACAAGAATTAAAACAGGGGATTTACATTTGTATGAATGGACGAGTATTTACACCAAAAGAAGTGATGAAAGTAAATAAAGAAGGGAGATTCACATCAATTTTTGGTGAGAAATAAAAATTTAATTAAAGTGCGTTTTCTAAATCCTCAAACATTCTTTGTAATGGTTTATCTCTGCGATAAACACCAACTGGCATAACAAATTGTCTCTCTACAATCTCAACTGAAGATGCTTCTGTAGGTGGAAATGGTCTTACGCTAATATGATAAGCGTAATCAAATTGATCAATACCTTTCCCTAGTGCAACATCAACAAAAAAACGTTTTCCATCCCCTGGAGGTGTAGGACTTTGACCATAGGATAAAACATCACGATACACTAAATTAGGACCATCAGTAAGTTCAGCATTATCTAAAGCGTCAAAGCCTTTCTGTAGACTTTCTCTACAAGAATCCAAATCATCGCGCCATCTATGATAATCATGTTGTCTAAAGAAACCATCAACTAATCTTAAATCATCCATTAAATGATCTACTTGACTTTTTTCGCTCATAGAGACAAGAAACAATGAAGAGTTTTTAAATTTTTGTCTTTAACTATCGATAAGTAGCCATTCCTGTTGGCAGGTGAATAGGAATTGTGTTTTGATATTATTTTTGTTCACTGTTAGTACTACTTAGTGGTTATTTTTAGTAACATTTATATATAACCTCCTCTTTTCCACCTTTATTGGGGTTATTATGGAACGAGATACAGCAATTACAGGATTAGTAATGACAGTGATGCTTCTTACTGTAGTAGGTACTCTTCTTTTTATCACAGAATATAATTCATACTCTGAAGAACAACTTCTTGCTTCTTACAGCAAACCGCAAATTTCTGATGCTCAAGAACTTGCAGCATTTTTTGACGATTTTACTGCAGGAACCACTGTTGTTTATGTTCAGACAACAACTGTCCCTGTTGCAGAAACTGATACTGAAGAGACAACCACAGAAACTGCTGAGACAGAAGAAACAACGCAAGAAACAGAAGAAGCTGCCGAAGAAGTAGAAGAAGAAAATGATTTGGAAATTCTTTTAGACGACCTTGAATCTGCATTTAATCAGATTGATAATTTTGATGACGATATCAAAGATATTCAGGATTCTATTCAAGATGCTGATGACGATGATGATCTTGATGATTTAGATGATGAGCTTGATGACCTCAGTGATGATCTTGATGATCTTGATGATTTTATCGATGACATTGAAGACAAATTTAGAGATCTTGATTATCGTGACTTTGATGGATACGATGAAGATGATTTTGATGACATTGAAGAAAGCATTGATAATGCACAAGATAATTTAACTGATGTTGAAGATTATATGAATGAAGTATGGACTACTTTAAAAGAAAGATATGATGATGTGTAAGGTAAACAATCACTTTTTTAAATTCAGCACTTTTTTCTTCTTCTCTTATGGTGGATGTCTTAATTATTGGAACTGTTGGCTATGACAATGTCGAAACACCTTTCGGTAAACGAACTCGTGCACTCGGCGGTAGCGCAAGCTACGCAAGTGTTGCTGCATCGTTTTTTGTAGAGCCTGGTATTGTTGCAATTGTCGGCGATGACTTTCAAAAAGAACATAAGCAACTTTTGCTTTCTAAGAATATTTCTCTCCATGGCCTTACACAAGTTTCTGGCAAGACATTTGCATGGGGCGGAAAATATGAATATGACATGAACGAAGCTAAAACATCATTTACTGATCTTAACACGCTTCTTGAATTCGATGCACATGTTCCAGAAGAATATCGAAATGCACGCTATGTTTTTCTGGCAAACACTGATCCTGTTTTACAACTCAAAGTAATCGAACAACTCAAGAACCCGCAATTTATTGTCATGGATACGATGAATTTCTGGATCCAGACAAAGAAGGAAGATTTGTTGAAGGTTATTGCAAAAGTCAATGTTTTGTTGCTTAATGACGGCGAAGCGCGGATGCTTTTTAACACAGTGAATTTGCAGCAAGCAGCACGGCAGGCATTACACCTTGGTCCACAATATGTGATTATCAAAAAAGGAGAACATGGTGCATTGTTGTTTAGCGATGGCAAACACTTTAACGCTCCTGGCTATCCTCTGGAAGTCATTAAAGATCCAACTGGCTGCGGCGATTGTTTTGCAGGCGGCTTTATTGGGTATCTTGCGAAACAGGGAAGTGTTGATGAGAGTTCGTTGCGTAAGGCAATTATCTATGGCAGCGTTGTTGCAAGCTTTAATGCAGAGGATTTTTCTCTAGATAGAATTTCCAAATTAACATACGCTGAAGTTGAGAAGAGATTTGGTGAGATGAAGGAAATAAGGGAGTTTTAGTTTTATTTTCTATTATTTACATGAGAAATCACCACAACATTTATATTTAACATTATTTAATATTGTTAAATGAAGAAGATATTTGTTGATAGTTGTACCTTTATACTCCTTGCCAAAGCATCTGTACTTGAGTTATTTTCAAATAATAATATTGTTATGACAACAAAAAATGTATATGATGAAGTTTTAGAAGGAAAGAAAAAACTTTTTCCTGATGCATTGCTTTTAGAGCGCCTAAAGAATGAAAACAAAATTAAAGTTACTTCCTTAAATTCAGCTTCAACTCAAAAAATAATGCAAGATTATGCAATGGGCGTAGGTGAAGCATCCCTTATTTCAGTTGCTATCAAAGAGAAAAATGTAATTATTGCAACTGATAACATGCAAGGAAGAAAAGTAGCAAATCTTATGAACATCCCCCTTATTGGAAGTCTTGAAATAATTGTAAGCTTACATAAGAAAAATATTATTACAGATGAGAAGGCAATTTCAGCATTGAAAATACTAAAAGAAGAAGGCTGGTTTCATAGTTATTTAGTTGAAAAAGTAGAGGAGGATATCAAATGGCAGAAATAGAGTTTTTAGGAGCACGATTAGAAAAAGAGATAATAGAAATGGTAGAAGAAACTGCAAAAGAAGAACGTGTTGATAAGACGAAAGCGCTTAAAGAACTCATTCAGCTTGGAAGAAAACAATTTCTCATTCAAAAATACATGGAACTTTATCGGCTCGGAAGATGCTCCCTAGACAAAGCAGCACAAGCAGTAGGTATAACTGTTCATGAAATGATGCAAGAGGCAACAAAAGCAGGTATAAAGTCATCACAAAGTATAGAAGAATACAAGAAAGGATTACAACTTTTGGAGTAGAACCTTATGAAAATTTTTGCCTTTCGCTTACACCCTGGACAAGATTTGAAAAAAGAACTGGTTGCTTTTTGCTCTGACAACAAAATCCAGGCAGGATTTATTCTTACTTGTGTTGGATCACTTCATCGAGCAACGCTGCGCCTTGCAAATGAAGATATTGTTAAGGATTTTGAAAAGAAGTTTGAAATTGTTTCTCTTGTTGGAACATTATGTCAAGATGGAGTTCATCTTCACATTTCTCTTGCAGATGATACTGGTTCTTGTGTTGGTGGGCACTTAATGGAAGGATGCCTCGTTTATAGTACTGCTGAATTTATTGTCGGAGAAATGGAAGATGTGACATTTTCCAGAACAAGAGATGTGAAAACCGGATTTCAGGAACTTTTTATAGAAAAGAGATAGATTACAATTCTTCTTTCAAATTCACCGTGCCAATCATAGTCAATGTTTTCTTCAAGCCATGCTTTCTTCTAAACTCCAACAAAAAATCATTAAACTCTTCTATATCGACAAACTTGCACTTCATAACAAGATCATATTCTCCTGTAATGCCAAACACTTCCTTTATGTTTTTATGACGAAATGCTATATTCTCAATCATTTTTTCTGCTGCAATAAAGACAAACACAATAAAGTTTTCCCCTATTGCCTTGTTGTTGAGTTTAATCGTGAACTTCTCAACAATACCGTCTCTCACAAGCTTTTGGATTCTCACATGCACAGTACTCGGCCTAAGCTTGAGTTTTTTAGCTATATCCCTAATAGATTCTCGTGCATTTTCTCGTAATGTTGCTATTATCCTATGATCTGTATCGTCAAGTTTCATAAAGTGCTCATGGAAAAGGGCCAATCGTTGCGCCAACAAACAATTATTGTGGTTTTGCGAGTATGCCCACACACCCCTTTTCCCTGAGCAACCATGAAAATTAATTCAGAAGCTGCTGGGTTCTAATTCCCTTATCCATCACTAATGTACAAGAAGTATATAAATATTACGAATTTTGTCTATCTTTTATTCATAAATGTTGGACATTGTCCATCTTTTTCTAAAGAAAGTATATAAACGTCTATCCATGACCAAAGATCATTAACAAACCACAGAGGTGTTTTTATGGACAAAGGAACACATTACGAAGTTAAAGATATGACATTAGCAGAACAAGGAAAAAAGAATCTTGCATTCGCAGAAATGCACATGGGTGCATTATTGAAAATTCGCGATACGTTTTCTCGAGAAAAACCATTTCGTGGAGTTAAAATTGGGCTTGCATTGCACGTCACAAAAGAAACAGGTATTTTAGTTCGAACACTTATTGCTGGAGGCGCAGAAGTAGCAATCACAGGCTGTAATCCTTTAAGCACACAAGACGATGTTGCTGCTGCACTTGCTGCAGAAGGTGTTCATGTCTGGGCATACAAAGGAGAAACAAAAGAGGATTATTATCGTTATTTGACAAATGTCATCAATTTTAGACCACACATTACTATTGATGACGGCTGTGACTTAGTGAGTGAGATTCACACCAAACACACAGAACTTATTCCAACACTTATTGGCGGCTGTGAAGAAACAACAACAGGAATTATTCGGCTGCACGCAATGGTTCGTGATAAGGCATTGAAATATCCTATCATCGCTGTTAATGATAACAAAACAAAACATTTGCTCGACAATTATTATGGCACTGCACAAAGTACCATGGATGGCATTATTCGTGCAACAAATGTTCTTATTGCAGGAAAAACCTTTGTTGTGCTCGGCTATGGCAGTTGCGGCAAAGGCGTTGCAAAATCTGCAAAAGCAATGGGTGCTCATGTTATTGTCTGTGAGGTTGATGCATTTACTGCACTTCAAGCAGTGTATGATGGTTTTTCTGTTATGAAGATGGAAGATGCTGCAAAAAAAGGAGACATTTTCTTAACAGTGACTGGCAACAAGCACGTTATTCGCGTAGAACACATGAAGGCAATGAAAGATGGCGCAATTCTTGCAAACAGCGGACACTTTGATTGTGAAATTGATGTTGCAGGATTGGCTGCATTGAGTTCTCACACAGAGAAAATTCGACCATTCATGGATCAATATACTATCCAAGGTAAAAAAATCTATATCCTTGGTGAAGGAAGATTGATTAATTTAGCTGCAGCTGAAGGACATCCTAGCACAGTTATGTCTACTTCATTTTGTGGCCAGGCATTGGCTTGTGAATATTTAGTGAAGCATAAAGGGAATCTCGGAGTGAACGTTATCCAACTTCCTGCTGAGATTGATGATCGAATCTCTCGATTGCAGCTTGCTGATCTTGGTATTTCTATGGATGAGATGACTGCTGAACAAAAGAAATATATGACAAGTTGGCAGGAAGGAACATAGAGGTTAGTTTATTTTTCGAACTGTGTTAGATAACGAGGGATATTATTTTTTATTGTTGTTATCTATATCACTCCGATAAACCCAAAAATATATAAACAAACCAGTTTTCTTATTGCAAGTAGTTTGCAATAAAACTATCTTGGTGAGAAAATGCAGCAGCAAATGATAGAGCTAGGCAAAGAAGAAATCCTTTTTCCTATTGACAATGGAAAGGTTATAAGCTTTGATATTATGAAATTCATTCGGTTTCTTGGACAAATTGATGGCATTACTTTCTGGGTGACGCTTGGACGGGGAATTCAAGAACTGGAAAGCCCACGGCCATATAAGATTCATGTTCAACCAGGAAGCGCAGGCTATGCAACATATATGCTTGTGGATGAAGACGGCAAAATGGCACTGGGGGGCCATGGACATCTCCAACTGAGCTCTGTTGACAAAATTTCTTTTGAGGTATTGCCAAGTTGTACGTGTTTGCCTGCAACATATAATATTTTTTTTGAAGACATTGCACTTCGAAGCGCGCTGCTTAATGTTTCTTTTCCTGTCTGGTGGAGTCCCAGCGAACCATCATTCTACAAATTTTATCCTGAAGCATACAACACATTCATGCAGCTTATTCAGCACTTTGGAACTGCATTATTGAAAGTTGATGGCGTATGGATCAACAATCAAGCAAATATGCCAGAAATTTATCGCATGCATGATGTTGCAAAGCAACGTTTTGAAAAAATTTACACAAAAATCAATTATGCAAACCAGGGAAAAGCAGATGTTGTTGTTGATCCTGAATACAAGCAGTATGTTGTTCGGACATGATTGATAGACATTGTCTTTCATAAACCATATAAAGGCCGTATAATTTTAGGAGTTGGGGATGGGATGGAAATATTTACAACAGTAGAACCAGCAGATCATAGTGTTTCTTTTGACAAAAACACAGCCTCTCAACAAAAAAATCTTGATACTGTTCTTACTCAGAAAAAGAAAGTGACAGAAGTAGATACACTTCTAACACTAAAAGAAGCGCTTGCAACTCTTGCAAAGGCACAAGAAGAACAAGAACAATTACTTTCTGCAACAAAAACTGAAGAAAAAAATATTGAAAAAAAAACTGAAATAAAAAAAGATAAAGATATAACTGTTGTTGTTGAAGATGACCACAGCAAAGAAAAAATCAAAGATAAGTTTACTGAGGGAATTCTCTCGATTACGCTGGACATGGATGGATTTGAAAAATTTCACCTGCAACAATATCAGCAGCAACTCGCAAATTATGCTCGATTTCTTGCAGAATATTTAGACGGCAGCCGCCTTATTTTGGGCAAGGCACAACAGTCATACACATATGTTGAAGAGAAAAAGGAAGTAGAAGCACCAAAGACTGAGGTGCAGATGATTACATTTGCAGAAACGCAGGATTATGCACGAGCTTCTGCAATGAACGGCATGCTTGGTGTACCTAAAGGTTCCAGCGGTGCAAACCATATTGATCCGAACACAAAAGAGAGCTGGGAACTTTGGAGAGTCTTCCAACACAATCAACATATGAGCTTTTATTATGTCTCACAGTGGAGAGGGTATGGTGTCTAATTTTCATAAGTTTTAAATAACGCCATGCATTAAAGCCATCTACGAAAGCCCATGCCTGTTACCAAGATAAAGAAACGAGATGGTAGAATCGTTCCTTTTGATCCTGAAAAAATATACACAGCTATTTCTAAAGCTGCAGAAGCTGTAGGAAGCTATGACCGCGAAAAAACAAAGCCAGTTGTAGAAAAGGTTCTTGAATATGTTGAAAAAACTTTTAGCGATGCAAAAGCACCAACCATAGAAGATATACAAGACATTGTTGAGCGCGTGCTTATTGAACTGGGACATGTCAAAACAGCAAAAGCATATATTATTTATAGAGAAGAACAGGCAAAGATTCGCGCAAAAAAACAGGAACTTGTCGGTAGTTTTGTTGACAAAAGAATCAGCCTCAACGCACTTAAAATTCTCAGAGAAAAATATCTTTTAAAAAATAAAGAAGGCATGCTTATTGAAACTCCTCAGCAGATGTTTGAACGCGTCGCAAAAGCGATTGCAAAAGAAGATAAAGAGTACAACAAACACGCAGATGTCAAAAAGACTGAGACTGAGTTCTATGATATGATGTATAGCCTTGATTTTCTTCCTAACAGCCCATGCTTAATGAACGCAGGAACGGATGTTCCCCAAGTTATTTCCTGTTTTGCACTGCCTATCGCTGATTCTATTGACGGAATTTATGATGCAATTAAGACTGCTGCAAAAATTCATAAACATGGGTCTGGAACTGGCTTTAACTTCTCAACGCTTCGTGCAAAAGATGATATTATTGAGTCAACTATGGGAAAATCATCCGGTGCTATTTCTTTCTTAAAACTATACGATGCTTCAACAACAATCATGAAGAGTGGAGGAAAAAGAAGAGGAGCAAACATGGCAATCCTGCGTGTTGATCACCCTGAGATTCTGCAGTTTATCACTGCAAAAGAAGACCATACGCAGCTTACCAACTTCAATATCTCTGTCGGACTTACCAATAATTTTATGGACGCTGTTCAGAAAAATAAATTTTATGATATTCTTGATCCACGGACAAAAAAAGCAGTGCGTCAACTTCCTGCAAAAGAGGTGTTTGATCTTATTGCACGACAAGCGTGGAAAAATGGTGAACCTGGTGTTTTATTCCTTGACACAATCAACAAAGCAAACCCATTAAGTATTGGTAAAATAGAAATTACAAGCGCTTGTGCAGAAGTCCCTCTTTATGAAAATGAAGCATGTCCTCTCGGCTCTCTTAACATGAGCAGAATGATTCTCAAAGCAGAAAACAAGCCATTAGATGTTGACTGGGAAAAATTAAAGAAAACAGTGCATACTGCTGTCCATTTCCTTGATAACATGATTGATGCAAACAAATATCCTCTCAAAGAAATTGAGAAAGTAACAAAAGAAAACAGAAAGATCGGGCTTGGAGTCATGGGATTTGCAGACATGCTTTTCCAATTAAATGTTCCATACGACTCTGATCAAGCAGTGGAGATTGCAGAAAAGTTAATGCGATTTATCAAAGCAGAATCACGAAAAGCATCAATTGCATTAGCAGAAGAACGAGGAGTATTCCCTACTTTTAAAGAAAGTAAATTTGCTGCAAAAGGATTCAAAATGAGGAATGCAACCACAACTGCAATTGCCCCAACAGGAACAATTAGTATTCTTGCAGGCTGCAGTTCTGGCATTGAACCTGTTTTTGCGTTGGCATATATGCAACGAGTTTTAGGAACAGAAGAGATTCTTCAAGTAAACAAACAGTTTGAATCAGCTGCACGAGAAAAGCAATTTTATACCGACGATCTCATGAAGAAAATTGCACAAATGGGCTCGCTCAAATGGTTTTCAGAAATACCTGCTGATGTCAAGAAAGTCTTCGTCATTTCGTACGATGTTGCACCGCGATGGCACGTCAAACTTCAAGCTGTATTCCAAAAATACACAGACAATGCTGTGTCAAAGAGTGTTAATCTTCCAAGTGATGCCCATAAAGAAGATGTCATGAAAGTCTACAAAACAGCATATGGGCTTGGCTGTAAAGGCATCACTGTCTATAGAGATAAAAGCAGAGATGACCAGATCATCAATCCAGTTATTTGAGCAACTTCTAAAAACTTGTGTCACCCACTATACTTCTCAAAACATTCTTCCAAAGAAGCAAAGCCTTCTTCATCCAACGCAACAGGATTTCCGTTTGTTGCATAATGTTTTTCATTTGTCTCAAATGCTTCATCGACAAAAGTGACAGATTCCTTTTCTGCAAATTCATATGAATCTAGAAGTTCATAAGAAAAAGAAATATGTGCTCTATTTGCAAGATTCAGGTCTCCTGCATCACATGCATTACTAAAATCCTGCCAGTAAAGATAGACAGTTCCATCAACAGAGGCTGCTTCTGGAACACTCGCCTGTGATACTATTTTTTCTAATTCTGACCAATGAGTGAGATCAGAACTTGTCGCTCGATAAATTGCTCGCCCGCATAATTCACAGAGTGAGCCTTTTTCACAATCATTTGTTTTCTCAATCGCTTTGACAAACAGTACCCATGTGCCATCTGCTCGCTTCCCCATTGCACTATCACTCAACAAGAGATCATCATCTGAAACAACCAATGTGGTTTCTCCATACTCCAAATCTGCAAGATCTTCTACAGGTTCTTCAAGAACACATAAACTTTCCAGATCCATCGCGCTCTGCTCTTTATCACTCAGATGTGCGAGATAGACTTTTGCGTCTATAGAATGAAACACATATGTCCCTCCTTCTGCTTCGAAGACTTGTGATGTTTTTCCTACTTGCATAGATCTTGCTTCTTGACAGCCCTCTGCTGTTGATGGATTTAATGCAATCACTGCATCATCATCAACAAACGGACAAGAAGATTCATAATAGAGCATTGCACCTGCTCCTCGAGGATCTTCATTGGTTGACCATGACGTTAATGTCCAGCTATCTCCTGGATGACTAAACACTGGATCGCCATACCCTGTTGTTTTTTTCAAGCCCTGCTCCCATGCTAGAGCGGTTTGATCATAACTCCCTATTGTTGCACCATCTGCTGTACTTCCTATGAGGACTGCGTTTTCTCCAACACCATTGACAAATTCACCTACTGTCTGGTAGAAGAATGCCATCTGCGCATCTGCATCACTGCCGCTAGTGCCTTCTTGAGTACTACTCTCTTCTTCAGCACTACTTCCACTTACCTCCTCTGCTGCAACTACTCGTTCACAATCTTCTGGACAGAATCCGGATTCCTTCTCTGCTTGATCACATATACCATCGCCACACGCTTTTATTTGACCCTTGTTTTCATCATTCTTTTCACTACATCCGACAAGAAGGAGAAAAATGATGAGAAGGATTATTTTTTTCATGGAAACCACAGCGAATCTCATTACTTATATAGTTTTTGAAATTACCCACATACTTCACTCGGGAATTTTCTTTGACAAAAATTCAGTGAGGTCTTTTTTGTATCGCTCTTTGCTTATACTCTTTGCTCTTCTAAGGCTGCGTAGAAATCCTTAACATAACTATTTATTATAATTTTTTCCGCCGCCGATAGCATTGTTTTTTTGTTTTCCTCCCTTATTTGTCTCCCCTTAATGAGAATAAGGGGAGACAAATAAGAGGAGTGAGGGTTTTCCAGGCGGCGGAAAAAATTAGGCACTTTTGCTATTTCAAAGAGGATTTCTACGCAGCCTTTCTCACGCAATCCACTATAACCTTTATATACCCCAAACACCTTGCTTCTTTCTCTATGCTCGATACTGATATTGCCGCACCTGAGTCTGACTCTCCTAAAGACTACACTGCTGTAAAGATTACAGACATTGATACTGAAAAGATCTACGATGACCTTTCTGCACAAATCAAAGAATACAACTCTCGAGCACAGCTTCGCCTCATAAAAAAAGCATTGCAGGTTGCATTTGACGCACATAAAACACAGACGCGCGAAAATGGTGAGCCGTACATTACGCACCCCATTGAGGTTGCTCGTATTCTTATTTCCTTGAAGGCAGATTCTGCAACGATTTGCGCAGCACTGCTTCATGATGTTGTAGAGGACACACCTGTGAAGCTTTCACAAATAAAAGAGGATTTTGGCGAAGAAATTTCAACGCTTGTTGAAGGTGTGACAAAGATTGGCGGAATTCACTTTGACTCAAAAGAAGATTACACTGCAGAAAACATTCGCAAAGTTCTTCTCGCAACTACAAAAGATATTCGTGTTATTCTTATCAAACTTGCGGATCGCTTGCATAACATGCGGACGCTCAAATGGTGCGCTCCTGAAAAACAAAAACGCATTTCTGAAGAAACACTCCACATTTATGCACCAATTGCACACAAACTCGGGATTTTTCGGGTTAAAGGAGAACTTGAAGATCTTTGCCTTCGCTATTTGAATCCAGAGGTGTATCGTTTCCTTGCGCAGCGAATTTCTGAAAAACGTGCTGAACGAGAAAAAGTTGCTGCAAAAATCATTCAAGAAATTCAGGAAACACTCACAGAAAAAGGGGTTCGCGCAAAAGTCTATGGCCGAGCAAAATATTTTTACAGCATTTACAAAAAAATGCAAAAGAAAAAACTTGATGTTGATCAAGTGTATGATCTCATTGCTGTCCGCATTGTGACAAAATCTCTCCCTGATTGTTATGCTGCTCTCGGTGTTGTCCATGATCTCTGGAAACCAATGCCGCATCGCTTCAAAGATTACATTTCTGTGCCTAAATCAAACGGATATCAAAGCTTGCATACCACTGTGATGAGCAATTATGGCAAAATTATTGAAGTACAGATTAGGACAGACCAAATGCATAATGAAGCAGAAGAAGGAATCGCAGCGCATTGGCGCTATACAGGAAGCGAGCGGGATAAGATATTTGACCGCCGCATTTCTTGGCTCAAACAAATTCTTGATTGGAAAATGCAATCAGACGATGCAAAAGATTTTGTCGAAACCCTTAAAGTTGACTTATTTCAGGATGAAATTGTTGTCTTTACTCCAAAAGGAGATCCTATTTCTCTTCCTGTTCATGCAACACCTATAGACTTTGCCTACATGGTGCACAGTACAATAGGTAATCATTGTATTCAAGCAAAAACAAATGGTAAGGTTGTCCCTCTTGATTATCAGCTCAAGTCAGGAGAGATTGTGGAGATTATTACTCGCAAGAATGCAACGCCGTCTCGTCAATGGCTGAAATTTGTGGCAACGCAAAAAGCAAAATCAAAAATCCGGTCGTCTTTACACATCACTGCAGAAGACGACCCTAAAAAAGGAATGCGTCACGAAACTGAAATGAGTGAATCTGCACTTGTCAAGTTTATTCACATTGATGGAAAGGTTTCTCCTTTGAAGATTTCAAAATGCTGTTCTCCTAAACATGGGGATTCTATTCGTGCATTTTTTACCAAAGACAAAAAAATTACTGTTCACAAAACGGACTGCTCTAACATTTATTCTCTTGATACCACAAAAGAAGTTTCTGTTTCATGGACAAAAAAAGAAACAATAAGCCAGGCAACACTTATGATTGTTGTTCATGATCGTGTTGGAATTCTTGCAGATATTATGAATCTTTTTGCATCGCTTAAAATTAATATTATCTCTATCCATACAAAAAATAAACGGGACAATGTGATTATCAAGATTAAAATTCCTCTTTCTGTTGATAGCGATCTCAAACAAGTGAAAGACGGTTTGAAACAGATTAAGAATATTTTGGATGTTAAGGCGAATTAGGGTCATTAACATAGTTCTCGATCATCATTCTCAATGAAGTGGTATAGATAACTAACGACACATTTTTTTCTTCATTTTCATCAAAAATATTATTATTCTGTGCGCCATTAAAAGCCGCACAGGACGCTCGAGCTCCTCAACAAAGGTTCGGAGCTCGAGCTTCTCTCCAGCAACGCTCTGAACTGTTCATGTGAAGAGCGTTGCCTCCCAGAAAAAGAAGCAAACCAAGCAGACAGTGCGAACTCTTTTTGTGAGCACTGTCTGCTTGATCTTTTTTCTCTCAATAATATCATATTTGAAAATAATAAATGAGACCAATATCAATCGTTATTTAACACACTTCCATCTTGTCTGGAACTGATTTTCACTCGAAATTAGTAGCAACATTTATAAACTGATGTTCTCTTTACCCACTCTTAAGGGGTTAAAATGGCAAAGAGACTTGATACGGTTCGTGATGCAGCGAAAAAATACGCTCCTCTTGTAGGTCGAAGTCTTGCAAAAGGTGCAGGTTGGACAGCGAGAGCTACAGCGACTGCTTATGCTTCTCATCAAAAAACTCTTGACGCTCTTGTTCTTTCAGCAAGCGCAGCAACGACAACTGCTGCTGCTGTAGATGACTACACAAACCTTGGTCTTGTCACTGGTGCGCTTGTTGCTGCAACTGGTGCTGGAACATTGAAAGGAGTTGAAATTCTCGCAGCACGTTATCTTCCCAGTCAAGAAGGAGAACCACGACGTCATCAGCTTCTCCGCTATGGAATTATTGCAACCGCTGCTGCTACTGCTTTAGGCTTAGAAAGCACTGTTTTTGCTGCATATACTTCTTGCTTTGATGATAATTGTTCTTTCTTAGAAAATACCCGTAGCTTCATTAGGGCAAGCGCAGAATTTGGTTATCTTTCTCTTCTCTCCTATGGCGCATTAGAAGCAACACAAAAAGTTCGTGGAAGACTTGCATCACTTGTTTCATCAGGAAAAAGAGTTGGAAAAAACCTTGCAACAGCAACTGTTTTGGCTGCAGCTGCACTTGCTACAGCTACTGCAACTGATACTCTTGATCTTGCAGCATATGATTCTGTTACTCCATTTGACAAAGAAGGAATTCAAACTCCTCTTGATCCAACAAAATTACCCTCTGGTCTTGAAATAAAACATGATTTGTTTGGAGCATATGTTTCTCTTCATTTACAGCCAGGACAATCGCTATATAGTGATGTTATTCTTGCACACACTGATTTCCTTGACCACGATGATGTTATGGCTGCTGCAATTGCAATCCAACATAGAAGTGTCGCACTTGATCTTTCCAAAGAT
>Ga0233424_10001881_pt1 | contig 16531 bp, 15 predicted proteins | sample Watercolumn_Towu_FD_181011 | JGI IMG/M metagenome (GOLD analysis project Ga0233424, IMG submission 181011) | Freshwater microbial communities from Lake Towuti, South Sulawesi, Indonesia - Watercolumn_Towuti2014_125_MG | ecosystem: Environmental > Aquatic > Freshwater > Lake | place: Indonesia...
CGATCTCTTCCCACTTGACCTCGACGATGCGCTGGAGGATGTCGGCGCTCATGCCGCGCCCCCGAGGCCGCGCGTGGCCTTGACGAAGGCGTCCAGCTTGGCGCGCGCGGCGCCGCTGTCCAGCGCCTGGCGAGCGCGCTCGATGCCGTCGGGCAGGGAGCTCGCCACGTTGGCCGCGTAGAGCGTGGCGCCGGCGTTCAGCAGCACGATGTCGCGCGCCGGGCCGGCCTGGCCGTCGAGCACGCCGATCAGCATCTGGCGCGATTGCTCCGGACCCTCCACCTTGAGGCTGCGGTTGCTGGCCATCGCGAAGCCGAAGTCTTCCGGGTGCACCTCGTACTCGCGGATGGCGCCGTCCTTCAGCTCGCCGACCAGCGTGGTTGCGCCGAGCGAGATCTCGTCCATGCCGTCCTTGCCGTACACGACCAGGGCGTGCTCGGCGCCCAGGCGCTGCAGCACGCGCACCTGGATGCCGACGAGGTCGGGGTGGAACACGCCCATCAGGATGTTGGGCGCGCCGGCCGGGTTGGTGAGGGGCCCGAGGATGTTGAAGATGGTGCGCACGCCCAGCTCGCGCCGCACCGGCGCGATGTTCTTCATGGCCGGGTGGTGGTTGGGCGCGAACATGAAGCCGATGCCGCATTCGGCGACGCTGGCGGCCACCTGGCGCGGCGTGAGCTGGATGTTGGCGCCGAGCGCCTCCAGCACGTCGGCGCTGCCGGTCTTGCTGCTCACGCTGCGGTTGCCGTGCTTGGCTACCTGCGCACCGGCGGCGGCAGCGACGAACATCGAGCAGGTGGAGATGTTGAAGCTGTGTGCGCCGTCGCCGCCGGTGCCCACCACGTCCACGAGGTGGGGCAGGGGGCCGAGCGGCACCTTGTTGGACAGCTCGCGCATGACCTGCGCGGCGGCGGTGATCTCGCCGATGGTTTCCTTCTTGACGCGCAGGCCGGTGATGAGGGCCGCCGCGATGACGGGCGACATCTCGCCGGCCATGATGCGGCGCATCAGCGTGAGCATCTCGTCATGGAAGATCTCGCGGTGCTCGATGACGCGGGTGAGGGCTTCGTTGTCGGTGATCGGCATGGCTTCAGGCCTTGTCAAAGAAGTCGCGGGCAGCGGCGATGGCATGGTCGATGCCGGCGGCATCGACGTCCAGGTGGGTCACGAAGCGCAGGCCGATGAGGCCGGTGGCGAGCACGCCGCGGGCCTTCAGGTGCTCCAGCAGCGCGGCGCCGCGGCCGTCGCTGACCTGCGCGAAGACGATATTGGTCTGCGGTGGCGTCACCGTGACACCGGGCAGGGCGGCCAGGCCCTCGGCCAGGCGGCGGGCCAGCGCGTGGTCGTCCGCCAGGCGGTCGACATGGTGGGTCAGCGCATGGTCTGCCGCGGCAGCGAGCACGCCCACCTGGCGCAGGCCGCCCCCCACCATCTTGCGGATGCGGTGGGCGCGCTGGATCAGCGCGCGGGAGCCCACCAGCATCGAGCCGATGGGCGCGCCCAGGCCCTTGCTGAAGCAGATCGACACCGAGTCGAAGGGCCTGGCCAGGTCGGCCACCGTGCGGCCCGAGGCCACGGCCGCGTTGAAGAGACGGGCGCCGTCCAGGTGCGTGGCCAGGCCGCGCGCATGCGCCAGCTCGCAGGCGGCATCGGCATAGCCCGTGGGCAGCACGTTGCCGCCCCAGGTGTTCTCCAGTGCCAGCAGCCGGGTGCGGGCGAAGTGCGGGTCGTCGGGCTTGATGGCCGCGGCGATGTCCTCGAGCTGGATCGTGCCGTCGGGCTGGTTGGGCAGCGGCTGGGGCTGGAGGCTGCCGAGCACCGCCGCGCCGCCGCCTTCGTAGCGGTAGGTGTGGGCGAGCTGGCCGACGATGTACTCGTCGCCCCGGCCGCAGTGCGCCAGCAGCCCGCAGAGGTTGCTCTGCGTGCCGCTGGGCATGAAGAGGGCGGCCTCTTTGCCAAGCAGTGCGGCGACGCGTTCCTGCAGCGCGTTGACGGTGGGGTCGTCGCCGAAGACGTCGTCGCCCACCGCCGCACGGGCCATGGCCTCGCGCATGGCAGCCGTGGGGCGCGTGACGGTGTCACTGCGCAGGTCCACCACGGTGCCGGCCGCAGCCGCGCCGGACGAGGGCGCGTAGTCGCTCATGGCTTGAGCTCCAGGAAGTTGCGCAGCATGGCGTGGCCGTGCTCGCTGAGGATGGACTCGGGGTGGAACTGCACGCCTTCGCAGGGCGTGGCCGTGCCGGCCAGCTGGCGGTGGCGCACGCCCATGATCTCGCCGTCCTCGCTGCGCGCGGTGATCTCCAGCACCTCGGGGCAGGTGGCTTCCTCGATGACCAGCGAGTGGTAGCGGATCACCGAGAAGTCCTTGGGCAGGCCGCTGAACACGCCGCGCTGGTCGGTCGTGATCGTGCTGGCCTTGCCGTGCATCTGGCGCTGTGCGCGGATGATGCGGCCGCCCAGGGCCTGGCCCATGGACTGGTGGCCCAGGCACACGCCCAGCAGCGGCTTCTTGCCGAGGAAATGCTGGATGGCCTCCACGCACACGCCCGCCTCGTTGGGCGTGCAGGGGCCGGGCGAGAAGACGATGTGGTCCGGGTTCAGGGCCGCCATCTCGGCGACCGTGATCTCGTCGTTGCGCACCACCTTCACGTCGGCACCCAGTTCACCGAGGTACTGGACGATGTTGAAGGTGAAGCTGTCGTAGTTGTCGATCATCAGCAGCATGTCAGAACCCCTCTTCCACCAGTTCGGCCGCACGGAGCAAGGCGCGTGCTTTCGCCTCGGTTTCCTGCCATTCCAGTTCGGGGACTGAATCTGCCACGATGCCGGCGGCCGCCTGCACGTAGAGCATGCCGTCCTTGACGATGCCGGTGCGGATGGCGATGGCCAGGTCCATGTCGCCGGCAAAGCTCAGGTAGCCGCAGGCGCCGCCGTAGATGCCGCGCTGCACCGGCTCCAGTTCGTCGATGAGTTCCATCGCCCGCACTTTGGGTGCGCCGCTGAGCGTGCCGGCGGGGAAGGTGGCCTTGAGCACATCCAACTGCCCCACCTCGGGCCGCAGCGTGCCCTCGACGTTGGACACGATGTGCATGACGTGGGAGTAGCGCTCGACGTCGAAGGCCTGCGTCACCTGCACGCTGCCGGTGCGGGCGATGCGGCCGATGTCGTTGCGGGCCAGGTCGATCAGCATCAGGTGCTCGGCGCGCTCCTTGGGGTCGGCCTTGAGCTCGGCCTCCAGCGCCACGTCACGCTCCGGCGTGCCGCCACGCGGCCGGGTGCCGGCCAGCGGGCGGATGGTGACCTTGCGGGCACCGTCGCTGCCATGCTCCTCGCGCACCAGGATCTCGGGGCTGGCGCCGACGACCTGGAAGCCCCCGAAGTCATAGAAATACATGTAGGGGCTGGGGTTCAGCGCCCGCAGCGCGCGGTACAGGGCGATCGGCTCGGCCTTGTAGGGCTTGGCCAGGCGCTGGCCGATGACGACCTGCATCAGGTCGCCGGCGGCGATGTATTCCTTGGCGCGCTCGACGGCGGCCATCAGCTCGGCCTTGGAGAAGTCGCGCTGCACCGGGTGATGCTCGCTGCGGTTCACCCGCGGCACGCTGACCGAGTAGTGCAGCTTGTCGCGCAGCACGCTCAGGCGCTTGGTGGCGCGGAAGTAGGCCTCGGGCTGGCGCGGGTCCGCCCAGACGATGAGGTAGAGGCGCCCGGAGAGGTTGTCGATGACGGCGACTTCCTCGCTCAGCAGCAGCAGGATGTCGGGCGTGCCCAGGCCGCCGTCCTTCCGGGTGGAGGCCAGGCGCTTCTCGATGGCGCGCACGGCCTCGTAGCCGAAGTAGCCCGCCAGGCCGCCGCAGAAGCGCGGCAGGCCGGCGGGGATCTTGGGCTTGATGCGGTCCTGGTAGGCCGCGATGAAGTCCAGCGGGTTGCCCTCGTGCGTCTCGACGACGACGCCGTCGGTGACGACCTCGCACAGCGTGCCCGTGGCGCGCACCAGCGTGCGGCAGGGCAGGCCGATGAAGGAGTAGCGCCCGAAGCGCTCGCCCCCGACGACCGACTCCAACAGGAAGCTGTTGCGGCCCTGGCCGGCGCCGGCGCAGAGCTTGAGGTAGAGGGAGAGCGGGGTTTCGAGGTCCGCAAAGGCTTCGCTGATGAGCGGAATGCGGTTGTAGCCTTCAGCGGCCAGGCTTTGGAATTCCAGTTCGGTGATCACGACTCAAACCTTGAAAAAGCAGGATTTCAGGGCTTGGCGTGCAGCCCAGGGAGACCGGGCAACGCGGGAGAGTGCGCGTCAAGGCGCGCCAAGCAGCATCAGGGCAGGGCTGACCAGCGACGCCAGGGCCAGGCTCCCCGGTCGCTCGACCCCGTGATGTACTTGCGCGTGATGAACATGTCCGAGCCAGTGTATCAGCCGGGTTTTGTGGAGTTCGCGCCATACTTCGGCTCACGGAGATGCCGCCATCGCGGCACGACAACGGAGCGAGACATGCGCGCATTGATTGCGGCGGCCGTGCTGGCCGCAGCCAGTCTGAGTGGGGGAAGCGCCTGGGCCCAGGCGGTGGAAGTGGCCAACGTGAAGTACGAGCCGTCGGTGGACCTCGCCGGCCAGAAGCTGGTGCTCAATGGCGCCGGCATCCGCTACAAGTTCGTGGTCAAGGTCTACACCGCAGGGCTGTATCTCACCCACAAGGCCAATGCCACGGCCGACGTGCTCGCCACGCCGGGCCCCAAGCGCATCCACATCCAGATGCTGCGCGACATCGACGGCAACGAGCTCGGCAAGCTGTTCACCAAGGGCATGGAGTCGAACGCGCCGCGTGACGAATTCGTCAAGTCCATCAACGGCGTGCTCAAGCTGAGCGAGGTGTTCGCCAGCCGCAAGCAGCTCAACACGGGTGACAGCTTCTCGGTGGACTACGTCCCGGGCGTCGGCTCCGTGCTGCTGCTCAACGGCAAGTCCGTCATGACCGAGCCCATCAAGGAGCCGGAGTTCTTCTCGGCCCTGCTGCGCATCTGGCTGGGCGACAAGCCCGCCGACGACGGGCTGAAGGATGCCCTGCTGGGCATCAAGCGCGAACGCAAGCGCTGATCGCCGCCAGCACGCGCGTCCTGATCGCGTCCAGCCGGTCGAGATGAGCCAGCGCCGGCACGGCGCGGATGTCCTCGCCGTGGTTGTAGCCATAGGTCATCAGCACCACGGGGCAGCCCGCGCCAAAGGCGGCCTCGGCGTCGTTGCGCGAGTCGCCCACCATCCAGGTGGCTGACGGCGCCGCGCCGAGGGCCTCGCAGGTCTTGAGCAGCGGCAGCGGGTCGGGCTTCTTGCGCGGGAAGTCGTCGCCGCCGAAGACGTGCCGAAAGTGGCCGTCCAGGCCTTTGCGCCGCAGCAGCTCGCGCGCGGGCGCGGCGGGCTTGTTGGTCAGCACGGCCAGCGGCAGGTCGAGGGCGCGCAGCGCTTCCAGGCCCTCCACCACGCCCGGAAAGACGGCGGCATGCGTGCCGTTCACTGCCGCGTAGTGCGCTTGGTAGAGCGACCAGGCGTGGTCGAACAAGCCGGGCTTGGCCTCGACATGGGCCAGTGTCTGGCGCACCAGATGCTCACCGCCACGGCCGATGGTGCGCTCGACGAAGTCCCGCGTCACAGCCGGCAGGCCGAGGTCGGCCAGCGTGAGCCCGAGCACCGCGACGAAGTCCCCGAGCGTGTCGACCAGCGTGCCGTCCAGGTCGAGGATGAGGGCTTGCGGGCGCATCACTTCAGCACCCCGTCGGCCTTGAACATCGCCTTGATGCCGCGCACCGCCTGGCGGATGCGCGATTCGTTCTCGATGAGGGCGAAGCGCACATGGCCGTCGCCGTGGTCGCCGAAGCCGATGCCGGGCGAGACGCAGACCTTGGCCTTCTCCAACAACTGGCGCGCGAACTCCAGCGAGCCCAGCTCGCGGTAGGGCTCGGGGATGCGAGCCCAGATGTACATGCTGGCCTTCGGGCAGTCCACCGCCCAGCCGGCTTCGGTCAAGCCCTTGTAGAGCACGTCGCGGCGGCGCTGGTAGCTGGCGGCGATGTCCTTCACGCATTGCTGGTCGCCCTCGAGCGCCGCGATGGCAGCCACCTGCAGCGGCGTGAAGGTGCCGTAGTCGTGGTAGCTCTTGATGCGGGCGAGTGCGGCGACGAGGTCGGGGTTGCCCACCATGAAGCCCACGCGCCAGCCGGCCATGTTGTAGCTCTTGCTGAGGGTGAAGAACTCCACCGCCACATCCTTGGCGCCGGGCACCTGCATGATGGATGGCGCCTCATAGCCGTCGAACACGATGTCGGCATAGGCCAGGTCGTGCACGACGAGGATGTCGTGCTTCTTGGCCAGGGCCACCACGCGCTCGAAGAAGCTCAGCTCCACGCACTGCGCCGTCGGGTTGGACGGGAAGCCGAACACCATCATCTTGGGCTTGGGGTAGCTGCCGCGGATGGTCTTCTCCAGCTCGGCGAAGAAGTCCACCTCGCTGCTGACCGGGATGGCGCGGATGTCCGCCCCGGCGATGACGGCGCCGTAGATGTGGATGGGGTAGCTCGGGTCGGGCACGAGCACGGTGTCGCCGCGGTCCAGCGTGGCGAGCATCAGGTGCGCCAGGCCCTCCTTGGAGCCGATGGTGACGATGGCCTCGGTGTCGGGGTTGATCTCCACCCCGTAGCGGCGCTGGTACCAGTGCGAGATGGCGCGGCGCAGGCGAGGGATGCCCTTGCTGGCGGAGTAGCCGTGGGTGTCGGGCCGCTGGGCGACCTCGGCGAGCTTGGCGACGATGTGCGGCGGCGTGGCCCCGTCGGGGTTGCCCATGCTCATGTCGATGATGTCTTCCCCGCGTCGGCGGGCGGCGAGCTTGAGCTCGGCCGTGATGTTGAAGACGTACGGGGGGAGGCGGTCGATGCGCGCGAAGCGGCGCTTGCCGCCGGAGGCGGAAGACGAAGAGGTCATTGGCAGTGTCACGTGAGCGCCCGGAACCGTCCGAGCGACGTGGGCGGCATGGCGCCGCACCGGGGTCGACTATAGGCGGGCTTCCTACAATGGCCCGATGACTTCCTCCGCCGCGCCCATCGTCTGCATCGGCGGCCTCAACATCGACCGCAAGCTCAAGCTGCTCGCGCATTCGCTGTCCGGCTCATCCAACCCCTGCGAGTCGCACGAGACGCCGGGCGGCGTCGTGCGCAATGTGGCCGAGAACCTGGCGCGCCTGGGCCTGCCGGTGGCCCTCGTGGCCGCGGTGGGTGACGATGCCGGCGGGCGCATGCTGCTGGAGCAGGCCGCAGCGGTCGGCATCGACACCCGTGCCGTCATCCGCCTGCGCCGCCAGGCGAGTGACAGCTACACCGCCGTGCTGGCACCCGACGGCAGCCTGACGCTCGGCCTCGCCGCGATGCCGCTGGTGGAGCGCCTCAACCCCTGGGCGCTGGAGGCCAGCAAGGCGCTGCGCGCGAGTGCGGCCCTCGTCGTGGCCGATGGCAACCTGCCCACGGATGCCTGGCCGCTGCTGCTGGCCGAGGCGCGCGCCAGCACGGCGCCGCTGGTCGGCGTGGCGGTGTCGGAGGCCAAGATGGAGCGCCTGCCCGAGCGCCTGGACGGGCTGCACTTGCTCGTGATGAACGCGGGTGAGTTGTCGACCGTGGCCGCCGACCCGAACGAGGCCTTCGAGGCGCTGCATGCCCGTGGCGTGCGCTGCGTGCTGGTGTCCAAGGGCGCCGATGGCCTGCTGCTGAGCACCGCCGGCCATGCGCCGCGCCACTGGCCCGCCCCGCAGGTCGAGGTGGTGGACGTGACGGGCGCGGGCGATGCCCTCTCGGCGGGCGTGTGCGCCTCACTGCTGCGCGCGCCTGATGATTTCGATGCCGCCGCGGGCCTGGGCCTGGCGCTGGCCGCGCTGACCCTGCAGACCACCGACAGCGTCCACCCTGACCTGACCCCCGATTTCCTGAACCGCTCATGAACGAATACATCCAGCTCTCGCCCGAGGTGGCCGCCGCCCGTGCCCAGGGCCGCCCCGTCGTCGCCCTTGAATCGACCATCATTGCCCACGGCATGCCCTGGCCCCAGAACCTGGAGACGGCGCAGCAGGTCGAGGACGTCATCCGCAGCGAGGGCGCGGTGCCGGCCACCATCGCCGTCATCGGCGGCCGCATCCGTGTCGGCCTGACCCCGGCCGAACTGGAGCAGCTCGCCCAGGCGCCTGACGCGATGAAGCTCAGCCGCCGCGACCTGCCCTATGCCATCGCCACGGGGCGCCTGGGCGCCACGACCGTGGCGGCCACGATGATCTGCGCCCAGCTCGCGGGCATCGAGGTCTTCGTGACCGGCGGCATCGGCGGTGTGCACCGCGGCGGGCACGAGAGCTTCGACATCTCGGCCGACCTGCAGGAGCTCGCTCGCACGCCCGTGGCGGTGGTGTGCGCCGGCGCCAAGTCCATCCTCGACCTCGGCCTCACGCTGGAGTACCTGGAGACCCACGGGGTGCCGGTGCTGTCGGTGGGGCAGGACAACTTCGCCGCCTTCTTCACGCCCGACAGCGGCCTGAAGGCCGACTTCCGCATGGACGACGCCGAGACGCAGGCGCGCTTCATCCGGGCCAAGTGGGCGCTCGGCCTGGGCGGCGGTGTGGTGGTGAGCAACCCGGTGCCGGCGGCGCAGGCGATGCCGCGCGAGGAGATCGACGCGATCACCGCGCAGGCGCTCGCCGAGGCCGAGGTGCAGGGCATCACGGGCAAGGCCATCACGCCCTTCCTGCTCGGTCGCATCAAGGCGCTGACCGGCGGCCGCAGCCTCGCGACCAATATCGCGCTGGTCAAGCACAACGCGGTGGTGGGCGCCCGGCTGGCGCGCGCCTTGCAGACCTGAGCGCGCAAAACTCACAAGCCGCTAAGCCCCAGCAACCTCCGAGAAAAACGCCAGCGGTAAGCTGGCGTGTTTTTTGAGTCAACCCCTATTACTTTCGGCAGGCTTGCATGCGCGCGACCTCTCCCTGGATTCTTGGCTGCCTGGCACTCGCCGTGCTGGCCGGTTGTGGCGGCAAGGACAAGCCGGGCACCGGCGCTGCCCCGACCGCCGCCGGGCCTGCCGGTGCCGCCAGCGCGCCGCCGCAGAACGTGGGTGTCGTGAAGGTGCGCCAGGCCGATGTGCCGATCACGGTGGAAGCCAGTGGCACCGTCACGGCGCTGCAGAGCGTAGACCTGCGGGCCCAGACCACCAGCACGGTGGCGCAGGTCTTCGTCAAGGACGGGCAGAACGTCAAGAAGGGCGAGTTGCTGTTCCGCTTCGACGACCGCGCCGACCGCGCCGCCCTCGACAAGGCCCGTGCGCAGCTCGCGCGTGACCGCGCCAGCCTCGCCGATCTCGAGCGCCAGCTCAACCGCGCCAAGGAGTTGCGCGCGCAGAACTTCATCGCGCAGAACGCGGTCGACACCGCACAGGCCAACTTCGAGGCGGGCCAGGCGCTGGTGCGCAGCGACGAGGCGGCCGTGCAGGCGGCGCAGGTCAGCGCGAGCTACAACGAACTGCGCGCGCCGATCAGCGGCCGCGTGGGCATCGTCAACGTCTACCCCGGCAGCCTCGTGCAGGCCAATGCCTCGGCCACGCCCTTGCTCAACATTGCGCAGCTCGACCCGATCGGCGTCACCTTCACCGTGCCCGAAACGCAGCTCGGCTCGCTGCTGGCGGCCACGCGCGCCGGCGCGCTGGACGTGGAAGCCCTGCCGCCGCCGGGCTCGCCCAAGGGCGCGCCGTCCATCAAGGGGCGCGTGACCGCGGTCGACAACCTCGTCGATTCGTCCACCGGCACGATCAAGGTCAAGGCCGAGTTCGACAACACCGCCCGCACGCTGTGGCCCGGCCAGTACCTGCGGGTGCGCGTGACGCTGCGCACCCTGCAGGGCGTGACGGTGGTGCCGCAGGCAGCCATCATCATGCGCGGCAACGACCGCTCGGTCTACGTCGTCGGGCCGGACAACACGGCGAAGCTCATGCCGGTGCAGGTGCGCCAGGCCATGGGTGAACAGGCCGTGGTCGAGGGCCTGGACGCGACGGCCCAGGTCGTCATCGAAGGCAAGCAGAACCTGCGCCCGGGCACGCCCTTGAAGGTGCAGCCCAGCGGAGGCAGCGGAGGCGCTGCTGCCGCAGGCGCTGCCAGCGCCGCCTCGGGTGTGTCGGCCGCAGCTTCGGACGCCCGCAAATGAGGTGGACGGAAGTCTTCATCCGGCGGCCGGTCATGACCGTGCTGCTGAACCTGTCGCTGGTCATCGCGGGCCTGGCGGCCTGGAGCCGCATCCCGGTCGCCGCGCTGCCGTCCTACAACACGCCGGTCATCAACGTCGGCGCCTCGCTGCCGGGCGCTTCGCCGGAGACCATGGCGTCGTCGGTGGCGCTGCCGCTGGAGAAGCAGTTCTCCACCATCGCCGGCCTGCAGACGATCTCGTCCACCAACACGCTGGGCAACACCTCGATCACGCTGGAGTTCGACCCCTCCCGCAACATCGACGCGGCCGCGGTCGACGTGCAGGCGGCGCTGTTCCGCTCGCTGCGCGCGTTGCCGGCGGAGATGACCTCGCCGCCCAACTACCGCAAGGTCAACCCGGCCGACGCGCCGGTGCTGCTGGTGGCGCTGACCTCGCCGTCCATCGACCTGACCGAACTGAACGACTACGCGGAGAACCTGCTGTCGCCGGGGCTCTCCACCATCGACGGCGTGGCCCAGGTGTCGATCTACGGCCAGAAGCGCTACGCGGTGCGCATCAAGGTGCGCACCGACCTGCTGAACCAGCGCAACATCACGCTCGACGAGTTGCAGGCGGCGGTCAAGGCAGCCAATGCGAACACGCCGGTCGGTGTGCTGGATGGCTCGCGCCAGACCCTGACCATCCAGGCCAACCGCCAGTTGAAGAACGCCGCCGAGTTCGGCCGCATCGTCGTGGCCTCGCGCAATGGCGCGCCGGTGATGCTGCGTGACGTGGCCGAGGTGCAGGACAGCGTCGAGACGAGCAAGACCTACTCCACCTACAACGGCGAGCGCTCCATCGTGCTGGCCATCCAGCGCCAGCCCGATGCCAACACGGTGCAGGTGGTGGACCGCGTCAAGGCCCTGCTGCCCCGCTACGCCGAGCAGATGCCGGCCTCCATCAAGATGGAGACGCTCAACGACCGGTCCCTGTCCATCCGGGAGTCGCTGCACGACGTGTACTTCACGCTGGCCCTGACCGTGGGTCTGGTGGTGCTGGTCATCTTCATCTTCCTGCGCCGCGCCGTGGCCACGCTCATCCCGACGGCCTCGCTGCCGATCTCGCTGATCGGCGCACTCACGCTGCTCTACGCCCTGGGCTACAGCCTGGACAACATCTCCCTGCTGGGCATCACGCTGGCGGTGGGCCTGGTGGTGGACGACGCCATCGTGATGCTCGAGAACATCGTGCGCCACGTCGAAGACGGCATGAAGCCCTTCGACGCTGCGGTGCGCGGCGCGCGCGAGATGGCCTTCACCATCCTGTCCATCTCGATCTCGCTGGTGGCGGTCCTGATCCCGATCTTCTTCATGCCGGGCGTCATCGGCCTGCTCTTCCACGAGTTCGCGGTCGTGGTGGGCCTGGCCATCCTGGTGTCGGCGGTGGTGTCGCTCACGCTGGTGCCCATGCTCTGCAGCCGCCTGCTGAAGGCCGACGAGCACCACGAGGACGGCCCGCTGGGCCGCCTCTTCGAGCGCGGCTTCACGGCCACGCTGAACGGCTACACGCGCACGCTGGACCTGGCCCTGCGCCATCGCGTGTGGGTGCTGGGTGTGGCCGTGCTGAGCTTCGTCGCGACGGTGTGGTTCTACACGAGCATCCCCAAGGGCTTCTTCCCCGAGGAAGACATCGGCCAGATCCAGGCCAGCACCGAGGCCGCCGAGGACACCTCCTTTGCGGCCATGACGGTGCTGCAGGACCGGGTCGCGGCCATCGTGCGCAACGACCCGAACGTGCTGGCGCTGAGCTCGGCCGTCGGTGGCGGCCCGTCGGGCAGCGCCACCAACACCGGCCGCATGTTCATCAACCTCAAGCCGCGCGGGGACCGCGAGTCCATGCCCAAGGTGCTCGAGGGACTGCGCAAGAAGCTGCGCACGGTGCCCGGCATCCAGGTCTATCTGCGCCCGGTGCAGAACCTGCAGCTCGGCGGCCGCCAGAGCAAGAGCCGCTACCAGTACACGCTGCAGTCGGTGTCGGCCGGCGAGCTGAACTCCTGGGCCACCCGGTTGCAGGAGAAGCTGCGCAGCGACGAGCGCTTCCGCGACGTCACGAGCGATTCGCAGTTGCGCGGCCTGCAGGCCAGCCTCGTGATCGACCGGGAGCGTGCGGCCTTGCTCGGCGTGCAGATGCAGGACCTGCGCAATGCGCTCTACGGGGCCTTCGGCGAGCGGCAGGTGTCCAGCATCTATGCGGAGAGCAACACCTACCAGGTCATCATGGAGGCCGGCGAGGGCGACCGCAGCAGCGAGCTGGCCTTCGACAAGATCTATCTGCGCGGCAAGAACGGTGCGCAGGTGCCCCTGACGGCCTTCGCCACCGTGCAGCGCACGCTGGGCCCGACGGCGGTCAACCACCAGGGGCAGTTGCAGGCCATCACCATCAGCTTCAACCTCGCGCCGGGCGTGCCGCTGGGCGATGCCACCAAGCAGATCAGCGCCTTCACGCAGGAGATCAAGCTGCCGTCCAGCATCATCACGAGCTACGGCGGCGACGCGGCCGTGTTCCAGGACTCGCAGAGCGGCCAGCTGCTGCTCATCGGCCTGGCCGTGGCGGTGATCTATGTGCTGCTGGGCGTGCTCTACGAGAGCTACATCCACCCCCTCACCATCCTGGCAGGCCTGCCCTCGGCGGCGGTGGGTGCCCTGATCACGCTGGAGCTCTTCGGCATGGAGCTCACCATCATCGCGACCATCGGCATCGTGATGCTGATCGGCATCGTCAAGAAGAACGCGATCATGATGATCGACTTCGCGCTGGACGTGCAGCGCAGCCAGGGCCTGGCGCCGGATGTCGCCATCCGTCAGGCCTGCATCCTGCGCTTCCGGCCCATCATGATGACGACGCTGGCCGCCCTGATGGGCGCGCTGCCGATCGCCCTGGGCCTGGGCGCGGGCGCCGAGCTGCGCCAGCCGCTGGGCCTGGCGGTGGTGGGCGGCCTGATCCTGTCCCAGGCGGTGACGCTCTACATCACGCCGGTCATCTACCTCGCGCTGGACCGCTTCAGCGGCACCGGCCCGGACACCCGCGAGGTGGCGGACTTCGAGAGCAAGGCGGCCTGAGCGGCGGCGGCCGGGGCCGCCGGGGCCGACCTCAGGCGAACCTGAGGCGCCCCTCGCGGCTGTCGGCGAGCAGGCGCTGGGCGGCGCGCTCGATCATGCCGATGACGGCATCGAAGCCGGCCACGGGGCCGAAGTAGGGGTCGGGGATGTCCTGACCGGCCATCTCCGGCACGTAGTCGGTCAGCAGCGCGATGCGGGCGTGGTGCTCCGGCGCGGCCTTTTTGCGCAAGGCCTCCACATGGTCGGCCTCCATCACCAGCACCAGGTCGTACTGGCCGAGCTGCTCGGGCTCGACGCGGCGCGAGCGCCACTTGCGGTCGAGGCTGTAGTGGTGCCGGTCCAGCGCCGCGGCGGCGCGGGCATCCACCGGGCCGCCGCGCGGGTCGGCATGCACGCCGGCCGAGGCGATGGTCTTGAACACCTCACCCAGCTTGGCCTTGAAGATGGCCTCGGCCATCGGCGAGCGGCAGATGTTGGCGGTGCAGACGAGCAGGACGGCGGACATCGGGCTTAGGCCTTGGCCAGTTCGGCCCGCATGGCGTCGATGACGGCGCGGTAGTCGGGCTTGCCGAAGATGGCCGAGCCGGCGACGAAGGTGTCGGCCCCGGCGGCCGCGATCTCGCGGATGTTGTCCACCTTCACGCCGCCGTCGATCTCCAGGCGGATGTCGCGGCCGCTCGCGTCGATGATCTCGCGCGCCTTCTGCAGCTTCTTGAGCGCCGAGGGGATGAAGCTCTGGCCGCCGAAGCCGGGGTTCACGCTCATCAGCAGCACCATGTCGACCTTGTCGATGACCCACTCCAGCACGTCCAGCGACGTGGCGGGGTTGAACACCAGGCCAGCCTGGTTGCCTTCGGCCTTGATGAGCTGCAGCGTGCGGTCCACATGGGCGCTGGCCTCGGGGTGGAAGGTGACCATGTCGGCGCCGGCGCGGCAGAAGGCCTGCGCCAGGCTGTCCACGGGCTGCACCATCAGGTGCACGTCGATGACGGCCGGCGTGCCGTCGGGCTTGACCGCGTGCTTGCGCAGCGCCTCACACACCATCGGCCCGAAGGTCAGGTTGGGCACGTAATGGTTGTCCATCACGTCGAAATGGATCCAGTCGGCGCCGGCCGCCAGGACGTTGCGGACCTCCTCGCCCAGGCGGGCGAAATCGGCGGACAGGAGGCTGGGGGCGATGCGGTAGTCAGGGGCGGCCATGCCCCGAATTCTAGGAGGGGCCGCCGCCGGCGCTCAGGGCGCCAGGCCCTTGAAGCAGGTGGCCACGAGCCAGTCGACGATCTGCGCGTCGCTGTGCGCACCGCTGGCCCGCATGACGCCCAGCACCGGGTCGCAGGCCCGGGCGAACAGCGTGTAGAGCACCATCTCCGGCGGCAGGGCGGGGTTGAGATGACCCTGGCTCTGGGCCTCCACGATCCAGGCGCCGAGATCGTCGGAGAGCTGGATCAGGCGGTCCATGTAGGCCTTGTCGGCCACCAGCGCGGCGCGCAGCGTGGAGTTCTGCGCTGGCAGCGTCGGCATCTGGCCGGCGATCTGTTGCTCATAGGCCCAGCGGGCCACGGCCTGCAGCCGCGCCAGGGCCGACGGCTCCGCGCTGCGCAGGCGCTTGAGCTCCTCCAGCGCCCGGTCGAGCACCCGCACCATCGCCGCAGCAGCCAGCTCTTCCTTGGACGTGAAGTGCTTGTAGAGGCTGGCCTTGGCAATGCCGACGTCGGCCACCACCTCGTCCACCGTCATGGCCTCGAAGCCCTTCTCGGCCAGCAGCCGGTTCACCGACTCGACGATGGCGTCTTCTCGGGCTTGCAGGAACTGCTCTCGGAAACGGGGACGTGCAGACATGGCTGGATTCTAGGCCGCAGCGTCGTTGCCTGCACTCATGAGTCCCTTTTGAAAATGGTTGTTTCAGGAAATAGACCACACGGTTGACTATGTGAACTGATCAGTTCACATTGCGGGCATTCGAGTTCTTGCACGAGGTTCGCGATGTTGAACGCCTGGAAGTCACTGCTGCCCCCCTGGCGGCTCGCGCTGATGCCGCCCTCGCCTGCTGCGCCGGCCCCGGGTTGCCAGTGGCTGGAAGACGCCCTGCGGCACGCCTCCCTGGGCGCGCTGCTGCGGGCGCCCCAGGGCACCACCCTGCTCGCGCCCAGCGATGCCGCGCTGGAAGCCGCCGGCCTGCGCCCCGCCGAGATGTCGCCCGAAGCCCTGCAGCGCTGGCTGCTGGGCCACCTCACGCTCGCCTCCCCGCAGGACGACGGCGTGCTGCCCCTGCTCAATGGCGCCGTGCTGCGCCGCGCCGATCAGGGCCCCGGCTGGATCGACGCCGAAGGCCGCCCGGTGCGCCTGCTGGGTCGCCCCCAGTACCGGCAGCAGCTGCGCGTGCAGGCCATCGACCGCCCGCTGGCCGCCCCCAGCCAGACCCTGTGGCAGCAGGTGTCGGCCGACCCCGCCCTGGCGCGCCTGGCGGGCGCGCTGGAGCGTTGCGGCCTGCATCACCTGCTGGGCTGCGGCGGGCCGTTCACGCTGTTCGCGCCGAGCGACGCGGGCCTGGACCGCGCGGCCGCCCGGCTGGGCCTGGGGCATGCCGCGCTCTGGCAGGACACGGCGCAGCTGCGCGCCCTGCTGCTGAATCACATCGTGCCCGGCCGCTGGGCCAGCAGCGAGCTGCCCTGGGCGGGCCGGCTGCGCACGCTGGGCAGCAGCGAGATCAGCCTGGAAGCCCTGGGCCGCCTGCGCAGCGGCGACCTGAGCCTGCCGCTGGCCCGCGGCAGCGACCAGCCCTGCAGCAACGGCTTGCTGCACCGCCTGCCCGAGGCCCTGCTGCCGCCTGCGGACTGAGCCTGGCGGCCCGGCGGCCGCGCCCCCTTGATTTCCCCCTGATCACGGCGCCCGCATGGGCGTCGCGGCATCACTCACCCTCGATTGACCTCAGGAGACTCCGATGCGACTGTTCAACTGGTTCAAAGGCCTGCTGATGGCCAGCTTCCTCGCCGGCCTCGCGGCCTGCGGTGGGGGCAGTGGTTCATCCCCCAACCTGGTGGACCTGGCGCGCAGTGACGCGCGCTTCAGCGTGTTGGCCGAGGCCATCGCCGCTGCCGATCTGTCCACCACGCTGAGCGGCCCCGGGCCCTACACGGTCTTCGCGCCGACCGATGCGGCCTTCACGGCGCTGCTGGCCGATCTCAAGCTGACCAAGGCCCAGCTGCTGGCCGACAAGGCCCTGC